>ERZ773250.24-NODE-24-length-109138-cov-4.872537_pt1 | contig 109138 bp, 95 predicted proteins | sample MGYA00511258_ERZ773250 | MGnify/ENA primary metagenome ERZ773250 (study PRJEB29015, sample SAMEA2738164) | human oral metagenome | biome: human oral; feature: human-associated habitat; material: saliva | place: China | collected 2187 ... | reverse complement strand
CATTCAGAACATTCAGTTCACAACTTTCCTTGTAGATCTCGAATGCCTCTTCGCTATGAGCGAAGTTATCATTCTCCAGAATAAGTTCCTTAATAGTCATAATTAGTTTCTTCCTTTCATCTTATTAATTTAACTTTATAATGCAGTATTATTTCTATTATTGTAAATAAATTGGATGTATTTATATTGATTCATAATTGCATCGATAATAATCGGTCCGGTCGGAATCACAACGGCAGTGACTGCTTTGTTTGCAGCATTGAGCATATTTTGATACTCGTTGATCTTGCCCATGTCCTTCTCACTAGAAAGTTTTGTCTTGATAGTTGAAATACTATTGACCAGGTTTCCTGAAATCTGTTCAATTCGATTTACAATATCATCCAGACTTGTAATGTTGTTTACCCAAATTGGAACCGATTGTGCAATCATATCTGCGGAATATACCTGTGGCTTTGGGTCTGTACCATCATCGTTGTACAGGATATAATTTTTGTACTTCTGCGGGGCACTTGCAGAATCACTTCCATTAAACCAATCATATACTTTCTTATCCCCATAGAAAGCAACGAGTTGCTCTTGGTATTTTTCAAATGTATCAGTTGGTGTAATTGCCATCATTGCACGATTGGTGAAATTGAATTTGATTGGATTACGATAGACCACCCATTCCGGCATCGTAACGCCATCGGCAAGTTTAATTGTTTGAAGATCAGCTTTGTGATCTTCCACCCATTTAATTGCTGCGGCGACACCCTGCTTCTTGATAAAATCACCAATGCGTTGTGCCATTCCTTTAATTAGGGAAATGATCTTATCAAGAATATTCGAAAGCGTTTTCTTTGTTGCATTCACCATACTATCATTATTGTTTGAAGAATTCTGTTGTGTTGTAGAAGATGAGTTTTGCTGATTGTTCGTTCCTTCCATATCACTGAGATCATTCTTCTGATCCCCATCTTCCTTAAACAGAATGGAATCCTTAAACGCATCTAGTGTTGCAATATACTCACTCCGAAGTGATTCCTGAATGTAAAACGGCATTGCATAACATTCAGTAATCACATCATTTACGAATGGATACTGCATCTTCTTCCATGATTGCTCTTGCGGTTCTGTCGTGATGAAGTCCGAAATGTTAAGAGTATATGGCTCAGGTTCATTTGCATAAATATTGTTGAATTGTTCCTCAATTAGACCAAACTTTTTCCAAATTGCTTCTCGAATTGGTCGGAATGTATTACTGATGATACCGAGCATTCGTACTTCATCGAATGCACCGGATTGTGTGCAGCCCGTTTTATCAAATGGAACTGCATAATCGCCAACAGATCGATCCGATGGAAGAATCATTGCAAACAGATATAGATCCAATGCAAGATTTTTAATTGATTCGATCGGCTGGTCGCAAAATGCACTCATGATAATATTACAAATTTCATCGGCAGGAGAAATAAATGTATTTCCGTCCGTTGAAATTGTTCTCAACTGCATAATCGCTTTCAGTTCATCAATAAACATGGGATTGAGTGGATCGATATAACAACGGTCAATGTACGGACGAGAATGTCCATCCTGCCCATAATAACCGTAACAATGCTTTTCCAAGAGTTGATACAATGTATTTTTTGTCAACTCTTTTCCAAGAGGACGGCTTTCCCATTCTCTTGTCGTTACTTTTTGAACCCGATCCATCAACCGAAGCCGATACATAAATTCCTTCAACGTTGTGGAAAATGATGTCAAATCTCCGTTCAACCAATCCATATTCGTATTCTTTGCGAATACAGAAAGTCCTCTGAAATTGGAAGAGAAATCATTTACAGTTGATTCGGTAACAGGTACCTCGGAATCAAATCCGCGAACGTATTCGCCCAGCATCCAATTCTGCATCATATACATACGAATTGCTGTTCCGACAAACCCTTCATGGAAGATACAGGAGAGCTTCGTAAATGTATACATATCTTCAACAAGCAATGTATCCTTGCATGCTCGAACGGATGCATCGAGTGCCTTTAGAATAATCCCAACGATGGAAGTATCCGTCATTAGATTTCCACGAATGGATGCAAAATAGGAAACATCGAGTGTCTCTGCAGGATGTACACTCTTAATCCCCATTTCAAAAATTTGCCAAATATCAGACATATTGTAAACATTGAAATATTTCTGCAATGCAAAACTCAATGTTCTACGGATGTCTGAATCTTCATTCTTTGCTTTCAAGATATCGTTTGTTGCAAGAACAATCGATGCATAATCAAACTTTGGGAATAGGAATGATTGGATATCGCGAAACGACAATACTTCTTGCCCGGCAATTGGTTCTGGAATTGAACGCGCTTTGTTTACCGCCATACGACCATAGTCCGCATATTTTGAGAGTGTATCCGAAATCTCTCTCCGCGTATTTGATGACATCCAATCAAATGTATCATCTTTATCTCGGGATAATTTTACAGAAATATCCGCAATCGCAAGTCCAATGGATTCGATATCATCTTTGAATTCAATTAAATCAATATAATCGTTCATTTATCGAACACTCCTTCTTAATAAATCAGCAAGTATCTTTTTCGTAAGGATATTAAAAAGGTGGTTTCGAAATGGCTAAAAAATACAGATGCGCATTTTGCGATTTTTCCGTCGTTCCAAATGGAATCAAAAAGGGAGTTAAGTCTTCTAAATATATTATGGGGGAACATTATGAGCGAATGCATAAAGAATCTCTCCCGGAAGATATGGATGGATTTCGATATTTCTACTATCTTCTAACCAAAAAAAAGCAAGGGTCTTGCATCATATGTAAAAATCCGACCGACTTCAACCGAGTTACCATGAAATATTCCCGCTTTTGCAACAATCCAAAGTGCAAAGAAACATACAAAAAAGAAGTTGATGGTCGTATGTTGAAAAAATATGGGAAAGTAAACCTCCTCGATGATCCGGAACAACAGAAAAAGATGTTGGCAAGCCGGAAGATTTCTGGAAAATACAAATTCCGTGATGGGGTTGAATTCGAATATACTGGCACATACGAACTCGATTTCTTAAAATACTTAGATCAAGTATTAAAATGGAAATCTTCTGATATCATGGCTCCTTCTCCCCATCTATATTCATACACTTATGATGGGAAAGATCATTTTTATATTCCAGATTTTTTCATTAGCAGTATAAACTGCGAGATCGAGGTGAAATGGGATAGTAATGGGGTTCGGAATAAAGAATCGTGGGAGAAGGAACAAATCAAAGATGGTTTAATGAAATCCATGTCGAATCTGTTTAATTACATAAAAATCTATAATAAAGATTACACTGAATTCAATGAATTTTTGAAAAATGGAGATGAATAATTATGGGTGATCTCGATATGTCCATCCCTAATTACATAAACTTCACAGCACGCACAGATCTTACTCCAGACGAAATCAAAAGTCTGGAATCCATTCAGCAGATGCATCTGCCGATTGAACGTGTTGATCCGCTTCTGGAGTTTAAGTATGCAGGAAAAATTACAACCGATGAGTTTGAAACAATGACTGGTTTACCTTATTCTTTTACTGGAACATGAAAAGGTGGAAGGGGAGAAATCCCCTTCCCTTTTTTATTGATATATTATATTATTAATACGGAGAATCATAATATATGGAGGAATTATTATGGATAGAAATGAACAAATCGAAATGAATGAATTGTTCTTACGACTTCAGTCAATTACGGAGCGTGTCGGACAAATTGCCGATTTAATTCGCCAAGGGGAACTCGATCTTGCAAAAACTGAGATGGATGAATTGTATATCGAATCTGTAAAATCAGATGTAAGAAATCTCGGATCTAGAGTTGAGCGAATCATCGAGCATCTCCTCAAGCTTGCCTATTGTGATAATTACAATGATCTCGAGCGAGATGCGAGAGGATGGAAAATATCGATTGATAAACAACGAAAAGATCTATATTCATCGCTCGACTGGGGACAACAGAAACGTCAAACCAATATAATCCGAGGGATTGAAAACCGATTAACGATTATCTATGATAATGCAATTCATGGATATTTCGTTGCAATTGAAGATAACTCATCTCTCGATCAAAATAAAGAATTGATTCCAGAGGAATGTCCATGGACATTCGAAGATTTGATGGATCTAAAAATTATTGATCTCGTTGAAATGCTGAATGGGCATACGGAATATTATCGTCAATATCTAAATGAAAATAGTCCTTGGAAATTAAATCTTAATCCAATCGGGATCGCATTGAACAATGATGCTGACGATGATGAATGAGGAGGGAATCGATTTATGAATTCAGATGAAGTGTGGACATCTATATTAGATGCACAAGGAAGATCTCATGAAGATCCTCCTTATCGGAGACGGAGAAATTCAGATCAAAAACCATTTCGGGAATCTCACGATGATGAAGTTATCGATGTATTAACATCGGAAGAACTGGTGAAGTTACAACCGGATCGAGACGATGAAATCGTCGATATTGAACCATCCGAAATATATCGACCGAAAAAGAAACGTCGGATTCACAAATATACTGAAAAGGAAATGGAGGAAATTCGTAAGGGTTGTGAAACAACAATTGTACACGACTATGGTCCACGTGATCGATATCATTATACGGATGAACAGTTAAAGGAGCAAGACATATTCTATGATATTCGTTCTCGACTATCGATGGTAAAAACCATCTATCGGCGTGCGGATCAATTTGTCGAAGCAATGCGTACGGTTATGGATGCATGGTATATCCTTTCGGAAAAAGATTATCTCCATACCAAAGAGGAGTTCATGGAACTCGTCCATGAAGGGAGGATTTATTCAAAAGCAATTCCACGTCCAAAACTGAAACGGATGAAAGATTACAATGTGTTGCAAATCATCAACTATATTGCGAATCGTGATCTAGATCCTGCGGATCTATATACGGCGAAGAAAGAAGGGTATTTCGAACCGGACGAGGATTATGACGAGGAAGAAGAATTCAATCGCCTTGTCCCAGAAGAAGATCGCCCATATGTCAACGAAGAGCAATTTATTGAGATGCCAGTACGAAATGTTGATATGAAATACCTTCGTGGATATGAACCCATGGAAACATTCCATTCTAGGAAGAAAAAGAAGAGAAAGAAGAAAGGATATTATAAAGAACTCATCAAACGCGATATCCATGAAGCACTTCGAAAAATGGATGCAGCTGAAAATGCTTCCGACGGTGGAGGATATTGGTCGAGTGCATTCATGTCGGATTCGATATTCGATACCGATGAGAAATCATCCATCTTCGATCATATCCGCATGAAAGGAAGTTGGGCGAATGACGATGATGTGTGGCTGTATGAACAACGCATGGAAGCAGCGATCCTTTCAGCACCATCACAACGTCGTCGTTATCTGTCAAATGGAGACGAAAAATTAGAAGAGTTCTTCAATACGTTGGAACGGAATGGAATGGACGTTCTGGAACTTCGACGAAATATTGGTTTCGAAGAAACGGATAATCGAATTGCGGAGAAACGGAAAGCCAAAGAGAATAAAAAGAAAGAAGCGCAACTGTTGGCACGCATCGATAAAATGCAATCGGATGAAAAATTCAAAGCGTTCGTTAAGAAATACAATAAGAACATCGAAAAACATATGAGCGATTAAAAATGTATAAAGGGTGGGATAATTCCCACCCTTTATTTTTATACAAAATGCTTATCATGTATACTCTAATGACGGCTCTTCTCTTCCTATAGGCCGAGGAGGATTCAGCTCGTTTGCATCAGTTATATGGGGTTTAACCGGATGAGGATTCGGTTGTCCTGGATCAGGAGTAGGAGGTTCGACTGTCGGAGTCTCACTACCCATGTTTTCATAAACCTCTTTTTGGATTACTGCTGGTGTAGGGTTAGTAAAGATATGATTGCATATAGTGATATAGTTATTTCTGTTGATATCTTCCATCTTATTCGTATCGGCATTATAATATCGAATCTTTCGAATCCCAGCAGCAATCAACCATCCAATCGTATTCTGATCTGCATAGAACGGAGTTAGTTTCGGAAGAAACCCAACGAGAGGATGATATCCCTTGTCCAATACTTGAATTTTTACCATAAATTACACCTCTTCATTTCAAATAATAAATATACTTTATAGCTTAGTATCTATATTATCAAATGAATGGAGATTAATATCATAAAAATGATATATTATAAATTTAATCAGGATTTATAAAACAATTTGTTTATTGTTAAAGGAGAGGATTTTATTATGTCGCTACCAATTGAACTATGGACAGATGGGAGTTCGCTATCAAATCCAGGGCCATCTGGATGGGCATATATTTGTCAATATACACCGACGGCAAAAGATGACGAAATGCCAATTCCGGTGAAGATTGAAAAAAGTCAAGGATATCGATTATCAACAAATAATCGAATGGAAATGATGGCAATCATCAATGGTGTGAAAGAGGCCATGAAATGCATCGATGAAAAGTTATCTGATTCCAAAGCAATCATCACTTTTAGTGATTCGCAGTATTGCATTAATGCGATATCCATGCGCTGGTTAGCAAATTGGCAGAAAAATAATTGGGTGACCAAAACTGGCGGTATGGTCAAAAATAAAGATCTTTGGGAAGAGATTATCGAAGTAATTAAAACAGCAGAAGAAAAAGGAATTGTACTCAATTGGAAATGGGTAAAAGGCCATGCCGATAACGACATGAACAATCGAGCTGATCAGCTTGCTGTTGCCGCATCCAACAATGCATCTGCATATCTTGTCGATGAAGAATATGAGAAATTAAAGAAGAAATGATGGAGGGATTCTCATGAGCAAATGGTTGACTTTATTTGCAGATAAGAGTCGACAAATCGTATTACGAAATTTAAAATATGATATGTACAAAGTCGAATTCAAAGATGATGGAACCATTTGTTTATATCCCAAAGTTACCAAAGAACAGGAAAAGCCGAAACCTACTGCAAAGCCATATATTCCACCAGAAGAATTGAATTTATATTCATAAAAAAGAAGAGGGAGAAATCCCTCTTTTCTTTTTTATCCCTGATACAGGAGCTCGTTCATGAGATCAATGCAGGATATCATCCCACCCAGATCTTTCAGATACGATCCCGTATCCAGGAATATGATGTTGTTGTAATTGAACGGCAGGGTTTTCCCGAAGGTCTGAACCGGCGTATGCCCGATGACATAAATATCATCCCCATTGTACCGGTTGAAGAACTCTTCACGGATCCAAAGATGATCATAGATGGTTTGATCATCCATGTCCTTACTCGGATCAATACCAGCATGGACAAAGTGAATGGTCTTCCCGTTGATGTCCATCGTAAACATCGGGTTTTTCAACATCGAAATCCACCAGAAGAAGATTCGACGCTTCTCCTGGTCATCACAGAGTTCGTTGATTTGACGAAGTGTGACATCGCCTCCATTGTGAGGATCAGTCCAAATCGTCAAGTCTTCACTCCAGCCAAATTCCTGCACATGTTCCAGAGCCATGAGCTCATGGTTGCCCGGCAGCAGGATCGGCTTGATTCCCATTGCAGGAATCTCATCCAACAAGAACCGGATAACTTTCACGGGATCTTTTCCGCGATCGATATAATCACCGAGAAAGATCACTGTGTCATCTTTGGTAGGTTTCACCTCATTCCACACATCCATCAACTTATCATACTCACCGTGAATATCTCCGAATACCAATACTCTCTTTTCCATAATCCAATTCCTCCTAATATAGATTTATATTCTCTTAGTATATAAATAATATATATCTGGAGCGATTTCAGATATGAAAAATGATAAGGTGGCAATATTGCCACCTTATCATTCATTTCGATATTTATGCAAATGATCGTATTAATTCTGCCATCCATAATCGATGATCTTAAGCTCGTTTGTACTATTATCAACCATGATATTTCCTTCATGTAGATCCTCGACAGTAATATCAATATTATTCTTCTGAAGTTCGGCATTGATATTATTCCTGAATCGTTTACATTAACAGTCCGATTGCTATCACGCAACGTATTCCCATGAATCCGTTCACATAAAATGCCAGTATAATGGTCATATTCGGATTGCGTTTTTGCAAAATATTTTGCAACTGGAATGTTCTTAATTCGATCATACATTGTATATTCAGCTTTGTTTGAATTAATTCCCCATCCGCTTAGTGCGAATTTAAAAATAAAACGATTATCCTTAGGAAATAGAATGCCTCTACTTTCGCCCGATACAGGAAGAGATGCATCCATTCCAGAATCCAATGAATTGATTTTATCCGTCGCAACGATATATGCATTCATCATGATATATTTTGCAGGGATACCCTTTGTGATCATTTCTTTGATAAACTTTGTCATGGTATCAAAATCATTGATTGTATTTTTATACTTCATGCTGATATAGTAGCGATTTCGATAATATGCCATTGTGAATGCATTGATTTTTAGTTGTACCTGCGACATGATATTGATCCATGTGTTCAATAAATCGGTATTGTTAATCTGATCAAAGGTTTTAGGATTATCAATTGCATCCAATGCGGCAAACATTTCATTGATATTTTTTGTAAGCTTTTCAATTGCGCCTGTTGTAAATGTATATTTGGATCTGGTATGCTTCGATAAATCCGGCCGTAGCATAAATATTGAATCGAGATCATCCTTAAGTGATTGAATTGACGCACCACTCGGATTTTGCAATGCTTTTATAAATCGAGAGAATTTATTCTTGATATCGTCGATTTCATCAATCAATAGAGCAATGAATCGTGAGTCCAAAAAATAATCCTGATGTTTCTTTTTATTCAGCGTATTATCTCTAGGTGTCGGATTCATTACCTCAATCACAATACTATCTTTTTCCAAAGATGCAATCATAGGTTCGATGTGAACTGGTATCTTTTCCGTTTTTATTGGTCCTGAAATTGTTTCTCGGTATTTCATAACAATTTCATTATTTTCGTTAGAACCAATATTATCGGGAACATCATCATTTGGTTTAATACCAACATCATGAATGATCGCATCTGCGCTTTTTGTCTGTTCTTTTGTTCCCGTAATCCAACGATAGAACTGTTGCATTTTTGTGGAAATCCACTTCAGTAATTTCTTCATTAATTCAAATGCTCTTGAAATTACATTCTTAATATTAGCGCCTATGGATGCTTCTGTATATGCAGATTCCAAAAATTTCTCTCCATCCGGTTCAAATTTCTCAAACGCAAAATCACTATTCAATACAAATTCCATGATTCATTCTCCTCATCTTGTAATAGCACCGGCTATACTAATCCATCCAGCATTCTGATAACCATAACCAAACGAAGAATCATTCTTTGGTCCTGAATTATAAATGAATGCAACCCGAGTTGCCGCATTTAAATACAATACCTTATTCGTGATATCAATCTGCTCAATTTGTGCAGATGATGCATTCACCTTTGTATCAAAAAATTTCTGATCAGGATCTGGATCTTTCTGTGCTACATGGAGATACATCTGCGAAATCGCATTTGTATTTCCAGTAACAACACTATCTGGATTTCTCGAAATCGTATCAAAGTAAGTATCCAGATTAAATTTGTAATAATTATTAAAGTTATTTGTATCTGGGTTACTGAAAAGCAGCGCTTTGATATCACACGGACGTTCCAACCCCATAGGTCCTTGATCGACCCAATCTCCTAGGAATACCTGAACACCATCCTTGATGACCCAAGATGGATTTTGGGTATTGATGACGTAACGGAATAGATGAACATGAATTCCTGCCGTCGCATTTCCCCCATGCTCATAGAGTTTCAGGTTCGTACCATTTGGATTTCCAGCAGGGCCACCGCGCCCTGAATTGATTCCGCTATATGCAGGATGTGCTGCCGTACTACGAACAACAACACGTCCGTCACTATCCGTCGGTGATGATGTATCCGACCATTCTGACGTATTATCACTTCGGACGGATGGGGTGATATCGACATACGCATACAGATTATTTTTAATCTGCGTTGCATTTGTTTTAATGGTTGCCTTACAACTGATTGCCAATGTTGCACCAGAGCCGACAGAGGATGCATTTGTAAATGAAACACCAACACGATTCGTTGACGGATCTTGTTCATAGATTCTCGGAACATCCTTGATATGTTCTCCTGAAATGATTCCTCCATAGGAATTGACTCGATTTACTTTAAATTTTATGACATCATCGCAGAACGTAAATCGCAGAATATCCCCAATACGATATGATTTCCCGGCATCGACGACGTTAATGAAAATATCCTTGGAATGATAAACAATCGATACCCGGTTATATCTCCATTGATACAATTTTGCGGTTGTATACTTATTTGTAGGATCCTGGTTCAATGTTGTAAATGGTTTTGGTTCTCGTTGATCCAAAACATTTTCCAATGACAATGGATTCAACGATTGTGCCATATAGGAATCTTTATAACCTTCACGATCATACCAAGAAGGACTCCAAACACCATCAAATAGATAATAATTATATGGTCTCTTAGCACCAGGAGTCTCTCGATTGGTCATTGGGGTTCTTAACTGACCGACCAAGTCCACCTTCTTCAACTCTTCAATGGAACGGAAGATTGCCGGAAGATATCCTGATTTATGATTTACGCCGGAATAGGTTCGATTGTATCCATAGGATGAAATTACTGCATCAATACGATCTTGGAAACCATATTGCTGGTTGATGGAGAACTCTCCATCACCTTCTGCATATACTTGTTCCCCGCTCAAACCGACACGATAATTTTCAATGTATTCCCCATTAACATCCTTGGCAATTTCTGGGTACACAAACGTACGGTCATCTAAATTATCCACTAAATACCGATTTGAATTCGTGAAGTTATTATCGGTATGATGATAATCGATATCAGCCACAAAGTCCAAATCATTTTCTAAATCCGTAAGATAGGTTGGAATATCCACAACACGAGCAACGGTTCGTGGCGGAAGTTTTGTATCTTCCGAACGATTCAGATTGTTTACATAACGAGCATCATCATTGGAATATAGATATGCTCGACCGTCATATGGATCAAACAACATTGCCGCAATGCGGTGATGTGACTTTGTATCAATATCCCCTTTGGTGATGTAGCATCCTTCTTTGGAAGGAATTATCGCCATTGCTCCAATCTGTACACGATTGACTTGTTCTTTTTTCGATGCATCTGACTGTGTTCCAGTCCAACCTTCCAACGAGTGTTCCAGACCAAATGTTCCACTATCGATATGAATTCCTGCGTATCCTTCATACCCATCATTGTCTGGATATGTCTTAAGTTCCATACGTTGATAGGAACCTTTATTATGCAATACCGAAGTAAATTTATGATTGGTCTTATCGTCGTAATAATCAATGTCGGTATCCGGCTTCAATTGTAAATGAAGCTTTAGTTGCCGTAATAGTTGACGCAATCCATCTGGATCTAAATAATTGATAATTTCATTTGGTTGCGATTTATTTGCCTTGGGTAGAATCGAACTTCCCATAATCATCAGCTCCTAATTCATGAATTGTCTTATCATATGAGTTGCCAAAACGATATAACTGTATCATGTTGTAAAAAAGAAAGTGGGAGTAATCCCACTTTCTCATCACGGTTAATCAATAATCCACCCCTGCGTCTTATCCCGAATATCTGCTTCCGCAAGGGTGCTTCCTCGACGATACTCGATATGCATGCCTGTCCGGTATGCAATTAGTCGACGAGCGATTTTGCATACCTTGTCCGGTTCAAACGTCGTCTTAATCGCCTCAAGACACTCTTTGAACCAGCTGTCGTACTGACAGAGCATCGCAATGAGATCCGGAAGGAAAATTCCGATCCGAACATCTTTGCCGTTAAACTTTTCGTACATTGAAATATGTACGCTGGCCTTGATTTCCCGCACATACTTGTCTCCGTATTTGGTTGCTGAGACAAGCATTAGATCTTGAGCACCAGACATTCCGATCCGACTCTCAATGCGATATGGATTCTTACGGCGGAACTCAAGGGCCTTCTTCACTGCAGCATACCCATCGGGGTGACCCATGACGATGCTTGCAATTTCATGCACCGTCGGATAAGTACCTGCCATGTGATTGATATGGATCTTCATATCCACATCAATGGCTACCGAGCCCCTTCCATAGCCCGGATACACGTAACGATTATGTGCGTCACTCCACTTCGCTTCGCCCCAATGAATCACATAATCGAAGTTCGCAAGCATACCAAAATTCCTCATGATATTTTCCTCCTATATAGATACCCTTCATCTATAATGATAATATATAATAATTCTGTGCGCTCATATGATTATAATAGGGAGGAGGGAATTCCCTCCTCTCTATTTTATACTAAAACATTATTTTTGTAACACATCACTTCGTCGTGCATCCCAAAGGAATCTCGTCCGACACGATGACTCTTTGATACATGAATGGTATCATAAAGACCAAATTCCGCATTGGTTCCTTTTTGATTCATGAATACGAGATTGACGGTAAAGTTGAATGCATCGAATAGGTGAAGGCTATTTAAATTTCCTCCAATATCAACTTTATCATCGACGACATATTCAATCGATGTTTTATTAATCGTAACGAATGCTGATTTGAAACGATTAATTACTTTGACCAATGGTTCAAAAAATAGATCTTTCCCAACCAGATATTCTTCCACATATTTTACATGAAGTCCAATGGATTTTTCAATACCAACAAGGACGGTTGAAACATCACTCAACCATGCATCATAATTTTTATGGAAACGATCTTCCTTCATGAGAAGATCATATAGTTTTGTATTCTTTCGGTCGAGATACTCAGAATAAGATACAGGAGGTTCTTCATATCCAAGAATATCCATAATAAGTTTATCAATTAAGATATCTTTGAAAATTTTATTCCGGATGGATTTTGGTAATTCTTTCTCTTTCGGATATGTGATACTCTTTCCAAGTACAACGGTATCAATTTGGAAAAACGCACGATTCAATTCATCCGAACTTAGATCGGATAATTTTTGAATTGTCAATCGGACGGTCTCTTCATCCACCGTATCCTTATCCAATAGGAAAATATATTCATCTTTCTCATTCTTAATATAACGCAAATCAGGACTATTTAAGATATCATGGAAATACAGGATTCCTTTTTTCCCAAGATCGATATACCACGTCACATCATTCTTGTATGCAAGGAATGGGTTTTTGTATTGTGATGTCTTGAACCCTTCCACTGTAATCGCTTTCCCTGTAATGGTACGCGGATAAAAATGTTTGAATTCCAACAGCTCATCTGCAGTCACATTATATTTATCTTGAATGATTTCATCTGGTTTCTGATAATCATCCAGTAATGTATTTTTATTGATATCATAAGTAAAGATTGCTTTGTATATGTTTGAATATACCCGATATTCATTTCGAGAAGAAGAGTCCGATATCTTTTTCATCAGATATGTTTGAAGTGCGCGAATGGAAGATTCATAGGTAGATTCCAAATCATCGATATTTGAAATATTGATGGCATGAAGAAGTTCAATAATTCGTGTTTCATCCGGCAATTTATGTGTTTTTAAATATTTTTGAATCTCGTTCGTATCCGCATCAAAGTTAAATCCGGCAACGGACAATAGACGTTCATCATTCTGTATAATGTTTCCAGATGTTCCCATGCGCATACAGAGAGCTGTAACGAGAAAAATCATGCAATCATAGAGCGGAATTTCTTCTGCACCGAAAATAGATGGGATTGAAACATACATATTGTTTGTGATTGCTTTTTGATCCAAAACCATTTTTGTGAATAGAATAAATTCAGAAATTGCTTCCGTCTGTGAAATAGAACTTTTGATATCAATGTATTTGGATTCAATATTGGAGAATTTTGAATCCTTTAGAATATCTTGAACTTCCTTCGTTTCCCACCATGTCTCATCCGATCCAGTTACTTTATCATAGGACTGCGTCTCTGCACCAATTACCGAATTATAGATATCTGAAATTTCTGATGGAAGATTTCGGAATGTGATAGTTCCATCGGTTTTGTTCATCATCAATTTTTCAATTGTTGTCGATTTTGGATAATCGAGCAATTTAATCAGCTGACGATATACTTCCGAAGTTCCCTTTTCATAAATAAGCTTTGGAAGATTATTCACCAATTTCACTCGTTCGGATACAGAAATTAGAATATCAGAATCAATCCCATACTTTGATAGAATCAAATACATCATTGATTCATCCATCGGATTCAATGTATTTGAATATTCAATATTCTTATTTGCAAATTGCATCAATGCAAACATCAGAATGAGAAGACCCATGTATTCGCGATAATTTTCATATACATCTTCCAATCCGCGAACATATAATGTTTCCATCACATAATTGCGATAATCGGAATACAAAGAACCAAACTCACGCAAGATGTTAATATTGATACTTGTATCATCTTTCGGATAACGGATGATTTCATAATCCTTTGCACGGCGCATCTGAAATAGATCGCATTTATATTTGCCGATGTATTCAAGATATGTATCATCCGGGTAATCCAACATCAAATTTAGATATTCTTCCGTTGAGACAAATTTATTTTGAATATACAGTGGAAGTTTGTGAATTGGGGTATTTGGATTAACACCATATTTCTTTGCCAATTCTTTGGAAAGAAAATGTTTTCTATTTGATCCAATAGGAGGTAAACCGATCCGTGTACGGTAATATGCATTGGCTTCCTCATATGTATTTAATACAATCTCCCGGCATCTTCGTGTTAGATATTCTCTGAAGTCCAATGGAACATTGAATGGATTATTCATCCAATATTCTACATTGGATAACTTTACGTTATTTAATACATCCTGGAACATCCAAGTTTGCCAATAATCTTTGTATGTAATATAACTATCTTCCTGTGACATTGCTGCCAACCACACAGCACTATCACGTTTTGTTTCTTTTGTCTCTTCTCTATCTGCAATCTTTTTATCTTTCACTTCCATGAATAGAATGATATCCTGGAGATAATTAAAAATATTTCCGAGCGGATTTGTAATTTTTTCCACTACAATCACCTATTTTCTTCTATATTAATTAGCCATTTTATATTAGCGTCAAAAAACCATATCTTTAATATGCACCAGTCAATCTCACATCTGTAAAGGAGTAATTTATTATGAAACCAATGCCCTATTCCATGGCATACAGCGGTATGCCTTTCTGTGAAGCATCTTTTTCAAATAAAGCGACGGCGAAACTCGATAAGATTCTCGCCATATTTGACCGCATTCGTGAAGGTCTCTCGAAGGACGTTGATATCAACACGTACCGTCGTCCAGAACAAAATAAAATTGACGCATGGAAAGATTTCTATGTTACCATTCAGCCAAAAATTCTTTCCATGACGGATGTATTCAAGGATCTTGAAAATGAATTCAACAATGTATTTGGATTCCATTCAACTGTTCTAGACTTCGTGTATACTACATTTTTTGGCATCGGCAATTATAACCGAGGCAAGGATGGAGATCGAAGTGGATATGACTATGGTATGATCAATGCATGGACCTATGTAGGACAACGTTATTACATCGATGGACTTCTTTCGGAAGATGGTGGGTTCTATGATTCTACACACAGTCTAAATTTCCATATGGAAATTTATCCACACGCATTCGTTGCTCTTACTTCTCGTGAACTTCTTGCAGTTATTCTTCATGAGGTCGGTCATAACCTTGACCCAGCGCTCGTTGATATTGGATATCAGCAAACCAATGAGCTTGTCAATTATCTCGGAAATAAAACAACGGATGAGCATGTATATCGCTGGATTAAACTTCATCTGGAAGACATTCCATTTCTTGGACCATTTGTTACTCTTTTCCGCACAGCCGTTGGGGGTACAAAGAATTATGAAGATCGTCTCAAGAAGTCAACAGAAGATCAGCTCAATCTGAATCAGGGATGGAATTATTCAAATTCCATTGAAGCATTCGCAGATAATATCCCGCGCATGTATGGACTCGGGAAAGATCTCGTCTCCGGTCTTGTTAAGATGGGCGATGATATGGATGCGGTCGAAGGATGGTCATTCTCCTATCTGGAAAATCTTCGCCAGAATGAAATTCTGGCCTGCATGGCTGCAATGGCTGACATGAATGAGGAGCATGCAACCATCATCCATCGTATTAAATCACTTCTGGCGGAATATGATAAAGAGCTCGCAGATCCAAAGCTCCCTGCTCCACTCCGTAAGCGTATTCAGGAAGATCGTGACGGTGTGAATGCACTCCTCCAGCAGCTTCTTAATAGTCCAAATGAAGTAAAGCGCAAGGCATATAATATCATCAATACAACAATTGATGAATATAATGCACGATCAAATGGTACCAGCACTTCTTCTCCAAATGAAAAGAAGGGTGCAAATCCATATGATGTGAAGGTTGATACTCCTGAAAATGAAGGTGATCCAAATGACATCGTCATACCATGATTTGACTGATAAACCGACACTAAATGGTGTTGAAATTGTAAATGATAAATCATTTGAAGACTATGGAGTTGTTCCCATGGATGCAAATGATATCTCTCACATTGAACTTGAAATCTTTGGTGTTGTGTTGAGTTAAAAATAAAGGAGGGGATCATCCCCTCCTTTATTTATTAAATATCGGAGAAGCAAGTATTTGGATTGATTTGGTACAGTTTCACAGATACATCGTGTTTCAATTTCAGGAACTGGTTTAGAATAATATCGGAAGCCTGAACAGCAAATGATCCAATATTCGTAATACCGAGTTTCGGGAACAGTTCGCCGGCACATACTTTACAAATTCCTTTTTTGCAAGTACATGTAAGAGGGCTTCGCATATGAACCAATTTCCCGATATAAGCATCAATTGTCTTGGGTGTAAGTAGTACGAGTTTATCATTCTCAACAATATATGTCCACATCATATCTTTCCGATTAAACTTCGTAACAACAATCGGAACTAGCTTATATGTATGACAATCCTCCACTTCTTGGTTGATGCTACTCATCTGTAGAAGTGCAATCAGTTTCTTTGCGGTATAACCAGCTTCTCGTAATGCAATAGATGCTGGATATTGAGATGCGAGAATACCATTGGAATGAATTGCAATATCTTTGATATCATGCCCATCACTGAATGATGTTTTAATGAAATCAAACTTTCCGGTTTCTTCATTATAAACAGGACCTTTGAGGATATTATTGCTCTTATAGTTGTTTGCAAAATTGATATTTCCAGATAGATACGATTGAAATCCCGGATCATCCTTCAATTCTTCTTTTGCAAGCGCAAGCAACTCATTCTCAATTTTTGACATGGTGACAACATCACCGGCAGCAATTTCTTTCTCATACTGCTTGTAGAGTTCTTTCTTCCGCTTCTGGACTGCAACCAATGGTTTCATCGTTTTCAATGTAGAGGAAATATTCAACATTCCAGATAGCGTATAAAGCAGCCAATTCCATCGATCTGTGATGTGTACAAATTTCTTCTTGTCAATGATATCATTCAATAGGAGATTTCCCAATTTGTCAATGTACATTTCATGTTTATTTTTGTCAATCGCCTCATTGATGTATCCCATATTTTGAACAATACCATCATTTGCAAAAATATATTTATTATAAATAAATCGCCCAATGGTCGTTGCAATTTCCGGCTGTCCTTGATAGAAATAGTCCTTAGGGACAGTCATTCGATCCCATGCATTGTATCGTGGTCGAATAATTTGTGTGGAACGATGCTGGCTATTATTTACCCGATTTGCAAAAATAGAAACAAGCATCGATTTTGTAATATTCATTGGATCCACTTTAAGAAGATTCTCTACATCTACTGCAGAAACTTGTTTTGGATTTTTACCATCTCTAGTCAACTGATAGGATGCATCAATTACTTCATATGCGGTTACTTTAAGATTTGAGCCATTGATAATGAGAGCTCCAACCTTTGCATTCATTAATTGATCTGCTTCGGCATTTGCCTCGTTGCTCCAAATACCACGAACGGAAACCTGGTCACCGTCATAGTCGCCGCCCATTCCCTTTAAGTGTGTATTATGGAATGACAATGAGTCAATAAACTGAGACCCAACATTTTTTGAACTATTTGTATCAATGATTGGCCAATGGGTATATACTTTCCCATTATATTCAGCCTTTGTCGATTCCGTTGTTGTTACAACACGACATTTCGTGAAAATGATGTTTTTATCCGTTCCAACCGGATATCGAGAAATCATTAAATGTCGTTTCTCTGCAACATCGACGGCTGCCAAATATAATAGTTCCGTTACGGTCATTGGAGCTTTATCCGAACGTGTCGTATTAGAGAATTTTCCAACAAGTTTGATATAGCGTGAAACTACTTTATCTGGATTATCCGCAAAATAACACTGAATGGTGATTGGATCGAATCGTCCATCTGGATTAAAGATATAATTATTGATAATCTTCTTAATCTTTTTATCTGTAAATTGTGTTTCCGGATCTTTTAATGTACCGCGGACAACATTTCCATTGTCATCGATAAACATGATGCGTTCTGGGAAGTTAATAATTTCGCGTGTAAAGAAATGGTGTAACCATGCTTCAATAAATGGATAGAAGAGAGAACATGCCTGTGATAATGGTAATGCGGAATGTTCAAAATCAACCGTCATATCTTCTGCTCGTTCCGTATTATATTGCGCAGATGTAATAACGGATCGAACACCATAGTCCGTTCGCTTACCAATAAGATACTGTTTGATCAGACCTGTCTTCTGTGTCATTTGACCAATGAAATATTTATAAATATTCACAATGGTATTCTGGATTTTGTACTGACGCGAATACTGTAACGATGCGAATATACCACCCTGTGGTATTTCGGAGGTTAAGCGAATCAATTGCTGATACATCGTATTCAACTCAGAAACGTAATCGGTATTATCCTGTGTGCCGGATAGAATGATATCGCGATAAGCAGGAGGACATACTACAAATCGATCAATAAAGATCATATCTTTCGGAGTTTTCTTCAGAATATTAATGGATGTTTGATTTGTCGAAGAACGTTTGTTCCAATTGATTTCGTCCCAGTGATTATACAATTCCTTGAGACCCGTCCACCCATCATCTGATTCTTTTAACTTCCCATCAATAATGACATATCTTCGTACGCCCGGAATGATGTATTTGATTTCAGTAAACATACGCGAAAGTATGTTACTGTAGATATGAGGATGAATGAATCTCATATTCAAATTGATGTATGCAAATGTTGTTTTGCGATCTCCTTTAGAGATTCCAAAAATATCATTGGACATCAATCCATTGGGATCGAATTGCATCTTTGTCAACATCAGTTTTCCGGAGGTAACTTCTTTCAGCTTATTTACCGCAATCAATTTTGGCTGATCCAATAATGATATCTTCATCTATTTCAACTCCTAACTTCTAGGGCGTGTTATTAAAATATAGGTCGTCAGCAACGAGGGTTATAACTTTTTACAATAGGAAAGGATGTTACAATTATGAATGATATTCCAGCGGAAGCACGCTTCGGTGTAGCCATGCAATCTTTGTATGATCTTGCACTACATATCGATGCAGACAATGATAAACATAATATGCTCAAAAATGAGATACGTCAACTGATTCACAATCTTGCTAGTATTCAACATGTATCATATGAAGATATTCTCACTGCAACATATATGGCATTCTATGAAGAACTCAATGAAGCAAAAGAACATTCTGAATCCAAGTATAAAAAAGAATCTGCTGAATCGTGAAAAAAATAAAGGAGGGGTTTAAACCCCTCCTCCTTTTTACTCCTCCGTCGTGACCTCATCGTCCACGACATCGTCGTCCTCGCACTCATCGCACTCGTCGTCTGCCGGAGCAGCGCCACCGCCGATGAACTTGTTGTAGGCAAACAGCGCACCCGCGCCGACTGCAACACCCGCAACGCCAATGAGAATGTTCGAAATCTTCATGGTAAATTCCTCCTGTAAGATAGATATTCTTTATTCTTCTCTACTGTAATAATATATCACTAAATTTGAAGGAAATACGATTTTAGTGGTATATTAATATTCCATCAATTCATTATGGAATTTCACATCATTTGGTTCTACATAGCTAAGGTGATCTTTCAATGCCGGGAAGATAAACTTTTTGATATTTTCCATAATGAATGGCTTCTCATCAATATCTTTGTAAATTGTTTTGAACGAGAACACGTGTTCTGGGTCATCCTTGAATTTCAAACGATTCCGATTCCCTTCAATAATTCCTCGTTCTCTTCCATAAATGATAAGTGAGCGAAGGGGATCAAATCCGGTTTTGTAATTGAAGCACAGTCCAAACGAAACTCCTTTTGATGTGTTCCCAGACTGATTGGATGATGATTTTATAGGTTCTGCCATCACCATGTGCCCATCAAAACCATCTCCTTCTTTTGTAAAATCGTCGGATGGTTTTGCAATCAGTTTTACAATATTGAATGGGTAATAGATGAGACTTACGCCTCCCGGAATAACTTCATCTTGTTTTAGATAATTCTGCTTCTTTGCCGCAGGTGTGAATGCATTCATACTCATATTCATATTGATGTGATTGATAGCAAAGATGATGATATTCGCTTCTTTGCAAAGTGGAAGGACATCTTTGAAGAATCCTTTCAGTGATTTGGAATCTCTGGCACCTTCTGTGTTCCCCCGAAGCTTTTCTGCCTCTGATACTTCCTTCGCATTATCTGGAGAAAATGTTTCACTAAGCACTGATGTAATAGAATCGATGATGATGATTGTTGGTTCCATGATTCGTACTGGATTTCCAAACTCATCAACCGTTCCGAGATCGACGGTAATCTCATTCTTTATTTTCATCTTTGCTGCGAATAATCGTACAATTGTTTCCTGCATTGTATCCAGCCCAACTGCTCCTGCTTTAATGGTATAGCGGGCAGGACCATCGTCTTCCATAAAATAATAGGAAGGAAGTTTCGAAATCACCTGAATACGTGAAAGATCAATACGCTGTTCGCAATCAAAATGAATGACTGTTGATGTTTTATATTGGCGAATGATATTTGCCGCAAGTTGTACTGCCAATGTCGTATTATGCGTCACGATATAATCTTCCGTCAAGAATAGTTCAGATTTGTTCGCAACTTTGATACAAGTACATTCGATCTCTTCAGGAAGTTCTTCCATTGAAGTAATCTGAAGTCCCACGATATCATTGATCAATTCGCCCTTACAAAATGAATCCGCATATACTTTACGCACAAGGAAATATTCTCCTAGTTTGTTTGATGGAATCTGAATCACCAAACGTTTGGTTTCTTCATTCTCTACTGTTGCAATGAGTCCCATGGAGTAAATCATTTCCTTGAAATCATGACAGAATGCAGTCCAATAGTCTCCTTCTGGAATTTCAATCTCAACAAGATTTCGTTCATTGATTCTACCGCAGACATCAAATACACCACGGATGAACGCAAGACGATCTTCAGCCGAGTTATATTTATACTTACATGGGATCCCAACAAATGAATCATTCTCCCATGGGTACTGATAACGGATATAACGGAAGAATTCCTTTGTTGGTATACGTTTCTTCGCATCTGTATGATATTGAAATGTTATTTTATCCGATTCTGAATCATCAATTTCTAGGGATTGCAGGTTTGCGATATAATTCGCAATTGCATTAATATTATATGCAGCAGAAAATTTATCGATCTGAAGATATTCCTGCATAAACATCCATTTTCCAAGTGCCATAAATGCACCCAGCGTATAGGGACGTATTCCTGTTTGACTTTGATCATATTGCACTGGTGCGCTTGGAACAGGAATAATGCATCGCTTTTGATTGGATACGAGTTCATAGATTTTCTTCGTATCGAATGTATATTGTTTTCTCTCTGCACCGATAACATTCCATAGATGATCTTCGGATGAAATTGCCATCCGGCCATCATGGAAATACATCTTATAACATTTCTTTTTCCCTTGAGGATATACACCGACAACCTCCGTCGGTTTTCCATCATCGCCAAAGACGATATCCCCAACTTGGATATCTTTCATCTCAATATATCCCATTCCGTTCATTGCCGGAGATGGAACCAATGTATTATTTGGAAGAGCTTTTCCAGAACCACTTCCGCCAACAAACATGTTGAATGTCCCAGCGGCTTGCCCAACGCGCGGTTCCTGTCGAAGGAAATTCCCTTTCTTATCATGGATATTCACCAATGATCCAAGATAATAATCATACAGATGAAATCCCGTTTTATGAAATGCAGTGATAAGATTTGTCTTGAAGAGATTCTTCTTATCATTTTCCTTTAGTGCAGAAAGAAGTGGATTAAACGATCTTCCTTCGATGGTTTCTTTCTTCGCCATAATTTACTCTCCTCCATAATCATCATTTACTGAGACAATATATATTTATGCATCGTATGCAGGATAAATATGAAATGATTAAAGCTTAAGTGAAATTTCAAATAAAAAAGAAGAGGGGCAGAACCAATTGATTGGCACAACCCCTCCGGAGAATTACTAGAAAGGAGGATAACATATGTAGAGAGCGGATTTAGCATAGATGAAGTGCCTATGTTATTCTAGTAATTCCCAATTAGAGGAAAATTGGATGTTCATAAGACAACGCTATAGGGACGTTATCTCACAAATATAATATATAATTTCAAAAAATATAATGGAAGGGGAGCAATCCCCTTCCATTTGTAATGTTATTTCAGAATGGATGTTAATTTTGTTTTTGTATTAAATGCAATTTGTTCTGGAGATTTCACCGTATACGTTTTATCTGTTGGAACATCTAACCGATTCCCATTTACATCATAAAGAATGACAGCTTGACCATACCAGTCATGTTCTGACAATACGCGATGTGTATGTAAATACGGATTCTTATGAATTTCTTCTTCCCACGTTGTATTGAACATATTCACGATATCAATATCCGAAATTCTACGCATTCCGAAAGAAGACCATCGCATATTTTTATTATTCAGATAAACACCATTCAGCGATGGAATATCTGTTGTAATGATATGTTTGTAAAGTCCATTAGGAACTGTATCACGATCTTTCACATAATCAAATACGGATGGGTCGATATCCATATTCGGCGGATATTGTTTGTAATTTTCATTTTCCGGAGATACTTGAGGCCACACTGGATAAATCAGCGTTTTCTGTTCTCCCAGTGTATAGTGATCAACCAAGTCCCCATCCAATACATCATCCAGATAGGTATTGAAATCATACTGCATATGATTTTCATCATAATTATGGACATATGCATCGGAAAGTCGTTCATGATAATCACGATCGATTTCTAAAATTTCGAGATTCCTAAGAGAAGTCAATCCATGGAAAAATACTTTTGTTGGTGTAATGATGGTAACTTCTTTGTCCATCAATCTTCCATTGACCCAGAATTCATAATAATTCTTGCTCAATGGTTTATTGAGAACACCTTCCAGATCAAGATATCCTTCCTTCGGTATCTTGTATCGTGTATATACTGACCGCACTGCATATGGTAGGATGCGAACATCAATCCACGTTCCCTTTGGCATCGTATCATTGATGGTAATTTCTGTACCATTCACTGTTTCTTTTGCATAGAATGTTGGTTCCTTTGTCAATGGATTGATTTGGGGCAATCGACCATTCTTTCCAATTAGATAGATATGTGATGCATCTGTTTGAATGTTTGAAAGTACAACCTTTGGATACACTTTATCTTCCCATGTCAAATTCTGATGTGATGCAATTTGTTTTGTAATGATAACCTGATAATCGATTGGTTTTGTAAAATCATAAAGAGGAATAATTTCAAATGTATTCGGTAATGGAGCATATGGATTTGTTACATTATAGATGTAACCTTCATTCGAAGTTGTTTCCTTAACGCGATTGAAAATGATATTGATGATGCCCATATCATTTGTATCCTGCATATCCGTTTGATATACATGGAACTGAATGGTTGTAATTCCTTCATAGGTTGGATACGATGATGTATGAATGGGTTTGAATGTTGCAATCTTTCCGTCTGTTGTTGTAATGTATCCAGTTAGATAGATATCAAATGCACGATTGTATGCATATACCAATCCATCGTTGAATCCATTTCCTTCAAAAAGAATACTTGCATCTTGGACATATGTATTGATCTCTTCACTGATATCCTTTGATTTCATATCTTTGAAACGAATGGAGAACTTGGAAGGATCTAGAATATTCTCAAACTGATTCGTTGATAGATTCTTCAGCTTTACATCTTGCAATAAAAGTTGTCCAGTTCTTACATGCTCTGGTGAAATTTCTACGGTCATCACATGATTCTTGTTGGAAATATTCTTGAATGTCTTTGTATAATCATACGGGAATAATTTTCGAACAATGACATTTCTTCCCGTATTCACATAATAATCTTGCTGTGGAATATAAACACTATCCAACATCTGATAGTATACGTCCACGGTAGCATTTTCCACTAACAATGCATTTCTGAACTGCGTGTCTGTCGATTTGAAGAGAAACAGCTCCATGGAATAATTGTGACATTCTTTATTGAGATACTTCAATTTGAATCCATGCTTATCCGGCGATGGGTCATTAATTACTTCCAATGCCCAAAGCGTATCGTCCGCAATATCTTCCCATCGATGCAACGTCCAATTGTATACGCCAATATCATCTTTTGTAATTTGATCGATGTAACCATAGGTCTTTTGAACTCCATTTTTGTATGTCGGATAATATTCGATACAATTCCATAGAATATGGAATTCATTCCATGAACGATCATTCACGTATGGCTCAGTATAAACAATATCCCCATTCATGTAGATAGATTCTACCGTATAGATCGTGCGATGGTAGTAATGATTCTTATCTGCCTTTACAGCAACACGATCGCCGATCGTAATATTTGCATCCGTTGTATTTTTGAAAAGGTTTTCAACCACATCGACCTCAAACTCGGCAACGACAAACTTATGACTGCTCGCACAGTGTAAATTGGTTCGATGTACAGATTTGAATTCATTCTTCGGTTGCGGGTTATCCGTGAGGAGACGAATATCGTTGAAATATTCTGGTTTTGGTACAGAAACGCTGACGGAAAGTTTTCCGCCCGATGGAATAACAACATTCTTATCCAAGGGAGGATTTGTAATAATGGTCGTCTTATGATAACCAATATTCAGTGGAGGAATATTGAGCTGAATGGATACGCTTCCTCCTGTTTCTGGAAGTGTAATATTTGTACTTTGTGGATCTGTATCAACCTTTACACGCGGATGAACGGTTGGAATGATATCGATATGTGGTATAAATGGATCCGTTTCCGGGATAACCGATTTGATGCGTTCATATCGATGATACGTATGGATTTTCATTTCATGTTTGAATTTGATGGATGCATTCGTAGTTCCGCCAGTTGATGGAAGTTTATCGTTGGTAACAGAAACATCGATTGGTGTATATAGATCTTTTTTCGATTTTGGAATTTTTGTTCCAATGTAGGTTGAATGACGTTTATCATATACAAGATCATCTGCATATTGATAATTTGCACTACGGCGTTCATTGTGATATTCATCATCGATATTATTTACTCTGGATGATATAATCTCCAATCCTTTTATGGATGGATTTGTAATATCCTTCACCAATACCGAATTTGCAAGTGCAATATCAGCAATTTCGCCAAACACATTATTATTCAGCGCACTAACATAGAGATCAATTCCATGATCTCCATTCCGTACACGAATGGATTGTCCTTTGAAATATCCTTTTCCAGGACGAGAAATTCGAACATCTTCCACACCATAGATGTAGTAGCTTTCTTCTGGAATATGAATATGTGAATCTTTCAGATGATTCAGCATATTGATATCAAAATACAATGCGTCTGCATAGTGTGTCTTATGTTCATTCATCGGAATTCGTTTGCTGTAATACTCACGAATTTGCTTTCCTCCAATGAATACTTCGTAGCCGTTTGGATTCTCTTTGATATTTGCAAATCGAATACGATATAAATCGCGATCTTGATATTGATTCGGTTTTGGTGTATATCCAGTATTGGATGTTTGAATATCATCAGGTGTAATTTGTTTTGTATAAACTTTCATCGTACATCCTTCACCGTTCCCATTGACATTCGTTGTATCATATAGTCCAGTGAATTTATCTGCAAGCGCATAATTCATCATCGGTTCGACTTCATACACGCGACCATCGATTGCATGGGTTACAATGAATGCATATTTCTGCCCATCATTCTCGATGACAATAATATCTCCATACTGATAATTTTTTCCACGATCGGAAATGTACGTTTCATTGATTCGGTAATATACATCATCTTGCAATACAATATTCTGAATGGCTTCTAAGCGAAGTCGTAGATTGAAACCCATTTTCTTTACGAGCATATCATATGAATTCAACGAGGTTTCCATTAATTGGATTTGATTGAGAACCGCATCGATTTTCGTATCCAATTCAGGATTGATTTTCAACTTAGAGATATGGGTTTTCAGTCCATAGCAGTATTCATGCAAATCTTCTGATGTGTAATTTGCCGTTTTATTGGTCGTGACATGATACATGAGATGATTTACTTCTCGGATATGATGCGCTGCATCATGGATGATTGGATCATTGACGGGAATACCGAGATTCAGTACCTCTTCTACCATACGATAGATGGTAAGTGGATTCATATCCGTACGAAGAGTCATCCCTTGTCGGAATGTATCTACCGATTGTGCAATGTTTTCATAACAACTCTTAACTACATTCGATGTTGTTTCCCGAATATTACCTCGGAACGTTTCAATGAATTTATCATAATCCTCGAATATCTTGGCACATTGTGAAAAGATTCGTTCGTCAAGAGTATTTTGAAATGCATTGATATTCCGACTACTATTCATGATATACTCCACAAGAATTTTTCCTCGTGTCATATATTTATCCAAGAGAGACTCCATGATGATATTCGTCATCTTCGACTCTTTCGGATGAATGCGTAACCCGAATCCATGGTTGTTGGAAATTGCACCTGTGTAATTATAGATGTCATTTGGATTTGCAAATGTTTTATTGTAATAAGATGCATCTTTTGAAATCGATGTCACACTACCATCGGTTGCGGAAACGTGATAGCCACCCAAATGTTTTCCGATGATCAAATCATTTTCTTCATAAAAGTGACCAGGATACTTTACCTCAACATCATCACATTGATACAATTTTGTATAGGACGGTACAGACTTATCTGGAACATATGCGATTTCGAGTGTATTGATATAATCGCAGATATGATTGATCACAATACCCTGTTTCTTTACATATCCGAATAGTGTATTGAATCCTGTTGAAAAATCTTCTAGGAATTTGAAGAATTCTTTTTCTTTATCAATGGAACGAATCCATCGTGCAGTTACTTCTAGCAATATACGGATAGATTCTTCAATTTCTTTCTTCCGTTTTCCTGAAGTATCATTGATATAAGAAACATTTCGTACGAGAAGATTGAGCAATTTGATGATGCGGTCCAAATAGATTTTATCGGCTGGCGTGAGATAATGATTCTTCAATTCTTGAATCTGTTTCTCAACTTTCTTCACATATTCGGTGAGTGCATTATGTTGTTCAATGTACTCGGATAAGTTGAGTTTCAGTGTTGGAATTAATTCTGTCGCATAATCGAGTCGCGAAATAATTTCTTGATCATGTGGAATTTTTCGATTGTTCCAGAATTCCATACATTCATAACGAAGATTTCGAATATCTGATAGAATGTCCGTAAGAATATTTTGAAAATCTGCCAATCCCTGTGAAGTAAATGGAGACGTTGTATCAAATAACCCATACATCTTCGAAGTTGATTGGAATAATCGATTGCGTGCACGTTTCACAGCAACGCTCCATGGATCATTGAATTGGTTGATTTTATAAATGAGACTATCATCTTTGTCATTGATTTTATCAAACCGGAATAATGTTGTAAGATCATTGATTCGATCCATAAATGTTTTCGTTTCAAACGAAAGCATTTTATCAAATACATGATTCACATAGGGAAGAATTCGCTGATAAAGATAATCAATATGTGTCAGTGCAAGTACTTTGATGTGGTGAATGTTATTCTCTTTGATGTGTTGATCAATGATCTCGTTATCCAAACCAACCTGTTTCAGAATTTTACTGAATTCAGATAAATAGACAGATGCTTTCAAGTATACATCAATTCCATCTGCATATACATCAATCTCGGATAACATTTTATTGGTCTGATCCACATGACCAATGAGATCATTCAAATCATCCAATCCACGTTGGAAATGGGATTGATTCAAGTTGTAACGTTCTTTCCCAAACTGTGATAAGATCTGTTTCACTCGTGTTAATGAATCTTGACTCATATTTGTCAAAGAATTGATGGTCTCATCCAGAATGTAAAATACTTTCCGTAAATCAAAACTGGATGGTGGACGATGAATGATATTCTCCTCCTCAAATTTGAAATCATCGGTAATATCAAGCTTGTAGTCGTAGTAAGATGGTTTGTAAGAATGATGGAGGTATCGTTCATAATTGTTGACCTTGGCATATCCAAGATGATCCAATCGGAACGATTCTTTGATTTTATCGATGGCTACATCGAATGGGAAATTTAAATTCCCTTCCTTTATATAGGATGCAATTGATAGTTTAAAGTATGGATCCATACTTTGTAGGAAAAGTTTATTGAATCGATCATAGGATGGATTTTCCATCACATATTCAATCAATTCCCATCGATAATCTGTATACAACAATCCAGAATAGATGTTGTGAAGAGCGGACCAATACATTTTTTCGATGAAAATATCATGATAGGATCCTTTTGGATCCAATGTGAATTTTTTTGTATCCTCCATCCAGTCTGCAACGGGGTACTGATATGCTGAATCTTCATTCAGAACATTGATGCTATCGGAATAGAAAAATAACACACGGAAAATTTTATTTGGATCATTCTTTTCATCATGGAATAGATACACATCCGGATACCGGTATTCACATGATAACATGTATGGTCTCCAGACTTTATCTTTCTCATCATAACAGAATGTCCAAAAATCGGTTGTATCAATTGGGCGTTGGAATCGAATGGAATCTTCTGGATAAGATTCTTTCAACAGCGTCTTATCCTTCATCCCTTCGGATAGATAGATTGTCGTATAAAGATCAACCAATCGCCGTGGGATATAGATGAGTTTGGATGCTACTTTCCAATAGGTATTTTGAAAATTTCGAACCGGTTTTAACCATTCACTACGAATGGCATTCTTCTTGATATCCTCATAGGCAGTTTTGTATTCTCGGTGATACACAGAATCGTATTCTTCATATTCTCTTGTTGCCGATTCCAAAAATTTTGTATAAACGCGATGAAGTACTTCCAATGTTTTATTACAGGATTCCAAATGTGCAAAGAAGGTATTCTTTTCCACCGAACCCTTTTCCATATACAATCGAAATTGTTCTACGACATTTGCCGCGGCAGTTGATGCATCGCGAATGTCCATCAATTTCTTTTTGTATTTTTCATCATGGGCAATAGTGGAATCTGAGGGTTTTTTGTAAGCATCGGATAGTACTAGCGGACGTAGTACGTCGACCCAATATTTATCTTCTACCTGTAAACCGTTTTGATCATAATAAACATCGGAGAAAAGTTCCTGATTCGTTTTCACCTTTCTCAGCCGATTATACTGATCAATGAATACTTGATTCGTATTCGGTTTGTATGGTCGATATAGATGATCGGTTACAATTGGAAATGGATATTCATGCATGTATTTTGGAACCGTGATGAAAATATCAATCGGTTTCAAAATTGCCGTCTCAATCAAATTTTTATTGTAAAGAGAAACATTTGAAATATCAATTCCATCCTGAATGATTTGATGAAATTCCAAATTATCATCGATGAAATCAACATTCCGGATACGTTCATCTTTCCGTCGATGATATGAAATGATTGCATGTTTCTTTCCAATAATCAATTGATCTTTGAATGCAGAAAATGGAATGCATTTCTTCCAAATATGATTGTATAGCTTCTCTGTGAGCTCTAACGTTGCACCATATTGAATGGGATATTTATAGATGAGAATTTCATGATTCAGATCCTTCCATACTTTATTATGGGAGAATCGAATCTTCGTTTCATGATCATCGAAATGGAACTCATAATCCCGACAAATTCGTTGATTGATAAACATTTTGATATCAAATCCAAAAATGTCATAATTGTTGAGCAACTCTGCAATGGTAATCCACTTTCGATACAACTGTGATCGTTTGTATTTATCGCGATTCTCTGGATGTATCACATTTGGACCAACCAGTCGAATCTCACAAAGATCACTATTGGAAACGTAGGTAATTTCATCAAAATGGAAACGCCAACTTCGGAATTGGACCTCATCATGATTGGATGCTTTCAACTTGTATGTCGTATTGGAATAGACTTCTTTCAGAGTATCTCGCACGGCATGCGGAACAAATGAATTGGATGTCATGTAGTGTTTGTATAACTCCGAAGAACGACTCCCGTCCGCATCAGGAAATTTATAAATTCCCTCGACCATCTGTTCAATTTTCTTATTGATCGTATCAATGTCATCGTAATCATCGAAAACATCACGATACCAAGATGGATCGAATGGATTTCGTGTATGTTCATTCATATACATCTCTCCTATATGAAATTCGGTTCAATTTATAAATAAGGTCGAATATAGCCATTGTTTCCAGTGGAAACCTTGTATTAATCGAATACGCTATTGAAGGGAGAATTACCCATTATGAATGCAACAGAAGCTGATGTAAGAGATTTAAAATCACGCATGAAATTAGTGGAAGGTGAAATTACAAAATTAACACTGAATATGTCCAATCATATTTCATGGGAACGATTGGTTCGTCCACAGACTGCAGTGAAGGTAAATGTAAATAAATATGGACTGGTCGTTGGATCAGAATCATTGAAACCATCTGACCTACCAATTATTCCAATGGAGCAGGTAGATGGATTACTCAAAGTATTAGCAGAAAAAGAAAATATTTCAAAAGAAAATGAAGCACAGAATAACATTGGATCTGGTGGAACTGCATGTAAGATTACATTCAATAAGTATGGTGAAGTTTTATCGGGTGTAGAACTCGAACCATCCGATATTCCATCGTTACCATCCTCCAATATTATTGGACTTGATGATCGTATCGATGGGATTAAAAAATCCATTGATGAATTGAAAATGGTACAGGGAACAACATCGGATGTGACACCTGGTACATTTACAAAAATCACATATAATTCATCTGGTCGCGTTACAGGCGGAACCGACATAACGATGGATGACCTTCCGAGTGCACTTCATACAAAATTGAATGAACTTAGATCATCTCTGTTGGATTATGTTCCAACCAAACAATTTACAATGAAGATTACTGATGTGGAAAGAAATCTATCCACGGAGATTAAACTCAGATCTGAGAATCAGAATGATAAAATCAATGAAGTATCATCGATTTGTAATGAACTCAAAGGAAAGGTTCAACAGCTTACCAATACATTAGAGAATGTTGTTTCCAAGAATGATTTTATTGCAGGACTGAATGAGATTCATAAGGCAACCGCAACTGTTGATGCTATCAAAATAAACGTAGACACGCTCATGACGAATTACATGGCCATTAAAAATGAGAATACACGTATGAGTGAAATGGTTTCAACGTTGTCCAAAAAAATTGCTGCATTAGAAGAAAAAGTAAATCAACCATGATAGAAAAGGGAAGGGCGGCCGCGCGGCGGCACCCTTTCCCGATTCTGTTTTTTTATAAACACTGTAAATGTTTTAAAAGTTCACAGGCTAGCTTCGTCGTTCTACTCCGAAGTGAGGCTTTCCAACCCTCACCTGTTCCTTTAAAACATACCCATCCTGACGGGACATCACTACGCGAACCGAGACAGGATGCTCTTGCGAGCATATCGGTTCTCTTCGTGAGTGTCATATCGGCTGTCGTATACAGAAGTATACTCGCCGATGGTAAAATGATGAATGATTGTAAATGATGGAAAAATATTAGATGAAATATATTTGGAATGATAGAAAAATGATTGAAAAATATTTTAGTAATTTTTTATTATCATGGAGATTATGCTTATTTTGTTATATTTTAGAATTTCATGTTTTTAAAGCATAATCCCCATGATTCATTAACAATAGTTATATTGGACATACCTATTACGGCTCGAAGTTAGAGTGTTAACTCTAACTGAGTAGCTAGTACGCTTATTATATGACTGATCAGTCTTAACAGACTGATAGTCATATAACAATATAACTATTGTTATATTATATAATTGAAAATTTGAGAAAATTTTTTTTGAGAAAAATTTTTTACTTAGAACTCTCGATTGAATATGTTGTCACTTTTTAATATCATTTTTAATAAAAAAATGAAGAGGGATTCAATCCCTCTTCATCCTTATGGATTAACCGAGATACTTCTTGCACATATCTTCGAATGTGAGTTTTCCAAAGAGAGTATCAAACTGAAGCTGTGGTACTGTTAATGTATTTTTCATTTTCTTCAGTTTGAATTTCTCTGGGAGTTCTTTATGGTAGGTATGATAAATATATTCGCTAAAGATCTCCTCATTTACCGGAGGAATTTCAATCACAAGATCCACACGACCTGGTCTCAAGAATGTTGGGGAAAATTTATCAATATGATTGGTATCCATAATGATAATCTTTCCTTCTCCATTGACAGAACCATCTAGTGCATTGATCATCTGTCCAAAGGTTTCCTTATTACTCAATTTGAGTTCTGATTGCTCTTTGTCATTGGTACTGATATCCGTATCATTGATCAATGCCGGATATTTATCAATATCCGAAATGGAAATCAGTGGATCTGGGCAAATGGTCAAGAAAGATACCTGATTGATCGTATTTGGAATATGTTTTCCACTATCAATCCCTTTTGCTGTAAGGAATGATCGGTTGAACTCCGATGCAATGACACGCGCAATGGTACTTTTTCCCGTTCCTGGTTTTCCATGAAGTAGAATCTTCAGATTCCATGGAATTCCATACTGAGAATAGAGTTCTCGATTCTGGAGAAATTCCTCTACGGTATTAAAGATAGTATCTTTAATATCTCTGGGGAGGAATAGTGTATCACGCATTCGCTTTCGGAATTTCCCATTCCGAGCAATCCATAGTTCATCACCATCGTATTCATCGGAGAAGCAAAGAATGTCTTTGCTATCGGGATCCATCCGATCAATGACATCGGCGTATTTAGCCATGTCTTCCTCAAATACACGAATGAAAGCCTTCGATAAATTATATGTAACAATGGTGTATGTGGTTGGGGTGATACTGCGACTCGGGGGTCCTGACTGTTGTTGTGGTTGCGAATTAACCACAACCATCAATTCATAATTTCGATACTTCAATTTGGTGCAACCATTCGGTAGCCGAACGGCAAGCGTATTCTTCCGCGTAATGGAGTCATATTTGTGGTATAATTCAACATGCGGAAGACGTTCCAGATCATTATACCTTGCAAGGATTTTATACAGCGCATCCTCCATCCACTGTTGGGATCGATTCATGATTTGAATCGTAATAACGCGCTGATATTTTCCTTTAATCTTTCGAATGATGTTGGAGAAGAATGTCGTGGATGCTTCGGTAATTGCACCATCGACAAGTTCATTCGCTGGTCGAATAACGGTATTCCCCAGTTTTGCAAGGAATGTCGATTTCAAATATGGTAATATTGTTGCTAACATGAAAACCTCCATCAATTAAAATAAAATGAGAAGGAGGCAATCCCTCCTTCTCATTCAAATGGATCTGCTATTTACTTCATGAACTTATCCATGATGGATTCTGGGTTGAACTTTTCAAGGGTCATTCGCTCGTTTGTGTTCTTGCGAATCTCGAGTGCATCATTGACCGCCGAGTCATCGGAGAGACGATACGTATTCGTGTCGTCCTTTGCCAGTGCTTCCTTGAGTTCGCGAACACGGTCGCTCATCTTCTTAGCACGGTCGTTGATCGGCGACAGACCTGCTGCAATCAGATAGATGAAATTCTGTGACTCCGGCGCCTCATGCACCGAATTGTGATTGAAACGTTCCTGTGGGGTCCCAATGAATTCAACCAGCTTTTCGAGCTTGGGATCATACAAAGCATTGACCTGTTCGGTCAGATGTGTAATGATACCCCAACGAACGACGCGCTTGTTGCGATCAGTTTCTGCATGCGCTGAACTCTTGATTGCCTTGATCAGCTTCTCGTCGAACTGATTCTCTTCCATTTCCTTTTCTGAGAGTCCCGTCTTAATACGAGCGACAATCAGACGGCCAGGTGTACGAATCAGTGATTCCATATCGGCAGAATCGATGGATTCATACTTGGTCGGGAAGTTGTCAATTCCGGTAATGATACGAATGTCCTCAATGATATTCTCGTTGACGACTTCAAGCGCACGGGTTGGTGACATATGAGATACGGTATCGTTGTCGTAAATCATATACGTTGTGTCATTCCCGAGCGTTTCATAAAGCTCGTTCAGATACTCGAGTGAATTCCCCTGGTCAGACATGGAATCCTGGAGCTTCGGAAGTACGCCGACAAGAACGAACTGAGGATCGACGAAACGTGTCCGCAGCATCTCAAACATTGCCGGCGATGCACCAGACCCAGTGCCACCAGCACAGGATGAGATGATGAATACATACTTCTTGTCACGGATACATTCAATAAGGTCCTCATTGGTAAGAACCTTTTTGATGTCTTCCCGCAGGAATGACTTCATCTTGTTCCGATTCTTTCCCGAACCATAGACTTCATCATTCTCACCAATTTTGATTTTGAGTGATTCCGAATTGACCATTCCGAGGTCACTCTCCGATGTGTTGATGTAAACACAATCGAAGAGTTCCGGATACTTCTCCTCAGCGAGAGCAACTGCCTGGGAACCACAGTTCCCGATACCGATAAGTGCAATCTGTTTCATTTTGTAAAATCCTCCCTTAAAGGTTTAAAATGATTATTACCTATAAAATATATAATTTATATATTCTTCCAGTAATAGAGGTTTATATTGGAGATGTTAATGTGGATAAAATAAAAATACTGGATGCCATTCGTGAGAAGAGCATCTTCTTTAAAAAGGTATCCCCCATTCGGTATCGTATGCGTTGTCCGTTCTGCGGAGATAGCCAGAAAGATATGAATACAGGTCACATGTATTTGAAATGTGAAATGGATCCAATATCCCCCATCCTATATTATTGCTTTAAAGCAAATTGTCAGGCAAAGGGTGTTGTTGATGAAGAATTTTTAAAGTTAATGGACATTGATCCAAATAAGGTTGGAGGGATCGGTGAAGTACGTAGGCACAATAAACTTTCCTCCTACCGAAAGAGTACCGATATTGATGTTGGATCACCATATAAAGGAAAGCAGTATGAGTATTTAAAATATCGATTGGATATCCCATTTGATGTCGAAGAATTGTCCAAATTTAAAATCATCTGGGATGTGGAGAAATTTAAATCACTTCTTCCCAATCGATTGCAACATAGAATTGTATCCGCAGAGGAAGGAATTTCATTTCTATCAACGGATCAATTATCCATAATGACACGATTTTATCAGCCAAAAACAACACCGTGGTTGAAACAGCGATTGGATAATTCGGAAGATAAAATTTTATATACAATCAAATCCGATGTTGATTTGTTCTCGGAAGAACCTATCACAATATTTATCGCTGAGGGAATCATCACATTGATCTCGGTTTATCATAATTTCAAAATGGAGAATAGTGTATACATTGCAACCTTAGGTGCGCGATATGATGATGGGATTGCATTCTTGATCGATAAAGGAATTTATGGAGAGAATGTAAATATCCATCTCTATGTCGACAATAATATTACCATATCCCATGTAAAATCAACGGTAAAAAAGTATCGATGGTTATATAATGAAATTGTCGTATTCCAGAATATGAGAGCGGATGATTTTGGAGTACCATCATCACAAATTGAACGTGTATCGGAAGTCATATGAAGGGTGGTCTTTATGGAGGCGAAATATCATACTGGTATTGGGACAACAGCTGGAAGTATGATGATTAAGTGGGTTGAGCTGGATAAACATATTGCGCATATTTTATCCGATCAATCAGATCATGTAAATGTGTTTATTAACTTTGAATCAATACTGGATAATCTTAGTCATCGGCGGAATGTGTTGCAGATGATTGTAAATTTCAAACAACAGTTTGTGTTGGAAATGGAATCCGCAATCTTAAATGTTGCAGCGAATTATCGGATGTATTTCAAGAAGCATCAGAAGAATTGTAAAATCTTCTTCTATTATACGGACTTAACATCAGATAAACAAATCATGCGTACATACAAAAAGTATTATCGAAAGTTTTATTTCAATAAATATAATAACAATCCACAATACCGTGATATTTTGCAAATTGTGAAACGAAATATCATCAAAGAAGTAGAGTTGATCTGTCAGTATATTGACAGCGTATATTTTGTGAGAGCAAAGGGATTTGATTCATCCATCATTCCAAAGATGTTGGAAGGAGATAACAATGTCATCATCACAACGGATCGATTTGATACATTGTATCATTTCGATGGAAATATCACTCCCATCTATCTTTGTCGAGACAAAGGGATTCGAACGATGATTTCAGATTTGGACTCTATGATTCTCTATCTCTTGAAAGACGATGATGTTTCTCGTACAACGCAGAATATGTTCCATAATAAACTATACTATCAACTCTTACTACTTTCTATCGGTGATGTGTATCGCAATATTGATGTGATTCGAGAACTGAAGACCGATCAAATGGTATTACTCTTACAGGAATCGATGAAGAGTGGTTCTATATTGATGGAGTATACATCATTAACTCCCATCATGGATATCTTCCCGAAGAAACACGTAGAAATAATTTCGGAAAATTATCGGTGCATGTCATTGGATACGCATGAAGAGATGTTGAGTAATGGGGATCGGGAATATGTTCAAACGCAATTGGTTGATAAAATAGATGTTGCGTCATTGTCTTCATTAAACAATCGACGGTTCTTAGAGTTTCCATTAAATCTACAAGGATTGATGTAGAATGGGAGGGATTTACCCTCCCATTTATTTTTTATTCGGAACAATCCCCTCAGACCAATTAGTTAAGAATACCAACCGCACAAGTGAGGTGTAGAGAAATATGAGTGCGTCAATAGGTGTTAAGAAAAGTAAAATTGGACCCGAATTTTTTCAGAAAACAGCGCAATACCTCAGAGGTGCAGCTGGTGATTATATTCAAGAATTGATGCCGAAGACAACCTCCATCGCATCTTCTGCAAGATCAGAATTAACTACGTTAAAGCGTGAACTAAATGCAAGCGTCATGCCCATTCGAAATGTGATCAGTGGGATGAAGACACAATCCGGTAGTACGCTAAATAAAATTCATGCATGGTATATGCAAGAAGAAGATGCTCTCGATGGAGTAGATATCGATTCACAATTATCGTTTGATGGAATTGAATCATCCGAAACGGCAACGGTTGCTGAAGCAGAAATTACCGAATTTCAAAAAGGTTCGAATACGGTTGCAAAATCCGTGATCTCCAGTTCAGCAAAGCTGATGGAGGCACAGATTGAAACAACGGCAAATATACTTGCTTCATTAGATAAACAAACGGCTGTAATTTCAGCTGGATTCAAATCGATTGAAGAAAAACTCGATCAGCTGATTGAAGTCACAACAAAGAATACTTCTACATTGATTGAGGCTACGGTTGCAGCATCTTCCGAGAAGAAAGATCCTCGAGAAGATATCATTGGTGGAAAATTCTCCTTTAAGAATTACAAAGATATCATCAAAGGAAATATTCAAAATAGTCAACTGGGACCAGTTATCAGTCTTGCTTCAACGATGATGGGTTTGGGTAAAGCTGCTGGACCCGATGCAATCATATCCATGTTATTCTCCATGGGTATGGATAAAGCCGCACCGAATCTGAAAAAGAATATGAATGCACTAGACGATGCAGTCAATAGTGTATTAATCGATTCTCTGATTCGATTGGGTGAGCAGAAAAATAAGAATGGCTTCATGGGAATTATGGGGAAGATCTTTGGCATTCAATCGACAGATAAAAAGGCTGCAGACACTTCCCGAAAACAATTGGAGCTGAAAACAGTTCCTTTTGATTCCGTAACCAAAGAAGCGATTGTTAATGTGATTCCCGGATATCTAAAAGATATCCTTCATGCGATTACAGGAAAAGATCAAGTATACAATTATCAGAATCGAAAATTTGTTGGAGCAAATCAGATTCAAAATGATTTTACAAGAGCCATACAAGAATCCATTACGACATCATTGAATAGTGCAACAAAGAATATTCAGAAAAGTCTTCCTCCCGATACAATCTCCAATATGCTCTATGATTTAATTATCGATGATATTGGAAAAACGACATCATCAGGAGAAGCACGAAGGAATATTGCAAGTTTCCGAAATCGAGACAGTGCGGCTGCATATATCAATAAACTGACTGGAGGTGTTCAATTCTCTGAAAAAGAGATGCAACAACTCAATCGGTTTATTGATAATATGAAAAATCTTACCACTGGTACTAATGCACAAGACTTAATCATTCAAGCCCAGAAGACAAATCTTGGTAGAAATCAATCTGCTTCTGCGTTTGTTGATAATGCAAGAAAGTTCAATGAATATGGACTTGAGAATATCAAAGATGATCCAAATGCAGATCGCGATCGTATTCTTCAATCCTACGGAAAAGGTTCCAGCGTACAGTCTAAAGCATCTGGTGGTACAAAGTTTGGTGTTGTTTATACAAACTCCGTTCTTTATGAAATCTATCGAAGATTGAATAAGGGCATCAATGTATTCCAGGTCGGTTCTGCAGATCTTCGAACACGACAGTTCAAGAGATTGGGTAATCTTACAGCACCGGTCGATCATCGTGAAACGCCGGATAGTGATTCTGAATCCGGAGCAGCATTTAATGCAAAGGCTGGTTCTGATGATGAAGACTGGAAGGCGATGCAAGAATCAGAGGAATATAAAGCGGGTTCGAAATCGGAAAAATTTGGCCAGTGGGCAAAGATGCGCGGTGGTAATTTTGCACGCGCAATGTTCAGTGGGAACCCAGATGATGTGAAAGCCGCATTCCTTGATATTGCACGCGATGTCCAATCCGTCGGATTTAAGTGGGTACAAGACCAAGCAAAGACAATCAATGACTCTTATGGAAATCTATGGGGTCATGTGAAACATAAAATGTTTGGTACTGGATACTCATATTCCGATGTTGATCAGAACGGAAATAAGATCATTAAGAAGGTTGCCGATAATGACAAAGGCGGATTGTTTGGATTTGTAAAGGATAGCATCAAAGATGTTTTTGGTGATGCTTCAAAGAAAACCATGAATTGGTTCAAAAGCGTTGCTGGATTCTTTACAATGAAGAGCGATTCAGATGATGATCAATCCGTCGAAGAGAAACGTTCCAAGCTATTAACAACGTCGGTTGGTGCAATGGCAGGTATGGGAATTCTCGGTGGACCAATTGGATTGCTCGCAGGTTCACTTGCAGGAATCGGATTGCATTCTGCTGGAATTGGAAAGAAGTTAAAGAAATTCCTTTTCGGTGAAAAAGATAAAGATGGAGAAACCATTACCAAGGGTATTTTTGGAAAAGCAATGGACTCCATCATCAATCCCGTACGATATGCCGTTGGTAAAGTATTCGATCGTTTTACGACACAATTGCGAAAGAATATTTTAGGACCAATTGCCGATCTTGGATTTGCCATCAAATCTCGTGTCGTTGATAGTGTGAAATCAGCAGCCGATTCCACATTCGGAAAATTATTCCGATGGCTTGGCGGAAAGTTGATGGGTAGCTTTACAAGTCTACTTTCTGTTCCAGGGAATCTGGTAAAGGGTCTGGCAAATGTTGCTGGTTTCGGAATTGCTGGTACTGGTGAAGCAACCGGTGGCGTTCTTCGTACTGCTGCAAATCTCATTGCAACAAAAGATATGGCAGCAAAGTTGAAACAACGACAAGAAGAACGCAAAAATATTACAAATGATTCTAAATATGATAACTATAGTTCATATCAAGCAAGTCTCAATTCAGGCAAGAAACGTAATGTCGAAGATTACATGGAAGAACAAGTTACGGTCGAGGAACAGCAACGTGACTTGTTGCAAGATCAGGTTAAACTACTGGAAGGAATTAAAGACAATACTTCTGGAAAGTCCCGTCAATCTGAAGCGATGATGGGAGCTGCCATTCAAACCATTAGTGCAAATGATGAAATTACCGATACAGAAATCAATGAAATCAATAATGTTACAAGTGGTGAAAGCGGTCCTGGTTTCTTCTCAAAGATGAAGAGTTCACTCTCGAAGATTCTTCGTTGGAATAAAAACAAGAAATCGGAAAAGGGTGAAAAAAATATCCTCGAGAAAATGCTTGATTTCTTCACAAACGGCGGTCTATTGAGCAAGGTTCTTACCGGAGGAGCTGTTGTTGCAGGGCTGAAGGCGATTTGGGATAATGCCCTTGATGATGAAACCAAGAAGGCAATCAAGAATAAAGTTGTAGAAGTCGCAGGTGATATCTGGGACTTCATGAAAGAAACTGCATTCAAATTCTTCAAAGATCTTCTTGGTGTTAATGATGAGGGTGGAGATGGCGATCGTCCAGATCGCGTGGAAAGCCCATTCTCACTTGCATATGCAGACCGCGATGCAGAAGGAAATCGTATCATCAATTCTGACACAGCTCGTGGTCTCGGTGCGCTTGCACAGGAAAATGCAAGATTCCCAATCATGAGTAAAGCATCCGAATTTTTTGCTAAGAATGCAAGTAAATTCGGTATGACGGAAAATCCGAATCCAAGTCGCTTTGCTCAATTCTCAGAAGAAATTGCAACCAATCCAAAGTATGAAAAATTCTTAAATAAAGTGAATCATGGTTTCATAAAAATGGGTACCGGGTTTGCTATTGGTGCCGCAGCAGGTAATACTGTCGGAGATGCTGTTGCTGACTTCACTGGATCCGAAATGCTTGGTGACGGAGCAGCCATTGCCACTCAGGGTGCTGCTATGTGGTCGATGCGCGGTGCTGTCAAAGTCGGCGGTGTTGAGGTTGTAAAACAGGGAGCGCTCAATAAACTTGTTGATGGAATGCTCAAAGCATTTGGTGATTTGGTTGAAAAACTTAAATCAAGTCAACAGTTACAAGAATTGATGGGATCTGCAAAATCAAAACTGGATGGTGTCATTGAAAAGTTATGGGGCGTTCTCAAAAAGATTACCCCAAATAAACTGGCCGCTCTTGCATCAAAAACAGGAAGTCGAGCAGCAAAGATCATTGGAAAATGTTTGACGGTTGCTGGATTGAATACCGCTGGTGGTACTGCAACTGCTGGTCTTGTGAACGTTGCTATGGGTACCATTGGTGGTATTGCTGGTGCAATGGATACAGCGAACCTATTCCATGTGCGTTCGGAAGATACGAATGTCGTGATGAATGCGATTGCGAGTATCCTCGGTGTAATTTTCAACGGCGTTCCCATGTTACCATTGGTTGAGCTTGCAGACATCTTCATCGATCCTGGTGTTCGAGAAACCATAGCGATTACCATTTATGATGCAATCGCTGAAGCGGCAGGCACTGAAACATCATCGGAGAAGCGTGAGCGGCTTGCAGAAGATCTTCAGAAATACAATGATGAAAATGGAACTGATCTTTCTCTTGAAGAATACAATGACTTAGTCAATCCAACGTTGCTTGCTAAAGTTGGTAAGATTGCATATGGCATCAAAGATACTGCTGTTGCTTTTGGAAATGCGGCAGTTGATACGGCAAAGGAAGATTTTACATCCACAATTTCAACCGTAAAAAATTTTATCGATGATCCATCAATGAGTCATGCAGGTGAAGTTGTTACAAAGATTCTATCATTGCCATTATATCCACTTCGTGTGTTGGGTAGATTTATGATGCCAACCATGGAGAATATCGCAAAGAATATTCAGGAATTCCTTGGACCTCCTTCTGAAAAGGCGGAAGATGAATTCGATCTCGATATCTACAATAAAGTTATGAGTGGCGAGTCTGAACTTGGTACTATCGCATTGGGACCAATGATTCGTGCATCAATGCATAACATTTCCGTCATTGTTCGTAAAATCGGCGGTGGAATCCAAGAGATTCTTGATCACTGGATGTCCGGAGATACAGGAGAGCAAATTCGTGGCAAACTTGATAATTACGATGAATTTGTCTCAAATGATTTCATTGGGTCCATCATTAATATCCGCCCATGGGATGTTCCAGCTCTTGGAATTCGCGTTGCTTTCCACGATATGATTACATCTGTTTATCGTGTTGGGAAAGGTATTGGTGAATGGGTAGATACTATAAAAAATTTCAAATTATCTGATTACACTCCATGGGGTAAAGAGAATAAAACATTCTTGCAATATGTTGGTGATGGCCTTGGAAATCTATTCAATAAAGTTGGAACGATGTTCAAAGACCTGAAGGAGATGTCTCTTGCCGATGTTGCAAAACTTGCATTCAATAGTTTTGGTGATTGGGCAAAAGATAAATATGCATCTGTAACAGGATCTTCTCGATCTGGTGGCGGTCTAGATGAAGTCAATGGACCGCTGTCTGGTGCTGCTTCTATTACAAGTAATTATGGCCCTCGCATCCATCCAATTCATGGAATTAAAACGGTTCATCGAGGTGTTGATCTAATTCCGGCGAATGGCGCTACAACCGCCGAAGCAATTGCAACTTCTCCCGGCACTGTTGTTGATTCTGGATATGAAAAGGGCGGGGCTGGAAATTATGTTACATATCAAGGAGATAATGGATATACATATAAATACATGCATCTTGCATCTCAAGGAGTAACTCCCGGATCCAGAGTGGATAAAGGCAATATCATTGGTCGCATGGGTAACACCGGTGGTTCAACAGGCGCACATCTCCATTATCAAGTAGAGAAGAATGGTTATCCGGTAAATCCATTCACCCATCGTGCTGGTGGGTCAGATGATGAAGTTGAATCAAGTGATGCAGAGGCAAGTGTATGGAAACCAGTATCCGGACCAGGGGGTGCCGCAGCTCCTGCATCAAATGGAAATATTGAAGAGGGATTGCGTCAAGGTGTTCAGGCATGGCTTGGTAAAAGAATGGATAATGGTAGCGTCGGTTGTGCTGAGGCTGTTGGTAAAATTGGTAGCTACTATAGCCCATTCTTGAAGCAGATGAAGGAAAGTGGCATTGTTTCCGTTTCTGGTATTCTACAGAATGCCGCAAAACAGAATATCCCGATTGCTCCATATAATCGTTCAAATTTGAGTCCCGGGGATGCTGTTACATGGGATCAATCTTCTACACCAATTGGACCGACAGAAGATGATGATAATCACAATAATCATATCGGTATTTACACTGGTATGAAGAATGGAGAGCCCTGGGGTGTCGATAACTCTTCCTCTGAGCTTAAGGTTGTTGAGCGTGCGACTGAACGTGATTGGCAGAATGCCGCACACATCATCAAGACCGGTGATCCAAATGCAAAAGGATTTGCAAATGGGGTTGGTGGAGCTTCTGGAGGAGGTTCTTCTGGCGCAAGCGGTATTATTGGTCAGATTATGCAACTTGGTCAAAAAGCGTTGTATGGTCTTACTGGTGGTCTTGTCGGCAGTCTTGGAAATGATGGTGGTAAAGCTGGTGCAAGTGTTGCCGCCGGAGCCGCTGCTGAGATTACAGGAGAAAATGAAAAGGATATTTGGACCTATCTTACAACAAAAGCTGGTTATAGTAAAGAAGATGCGGCTGCCATCATGGGTAACTTTGCGGTAGAATCTGGTTATTCTCCAACCAACCTTCAGAACAGCTATGAAAGTTCTTTGGGGATGGATGATAATACATATACTCAAAAAGTAGATTCTGGAGCATATGGAAACTTTGACGGCGACTCTGCTGGATATGGTCTTGCACAATGGACCTATGGTAGTCGCAAAAAGAATCTTCTCGATTATGTGAAATCCAAAGGTTCTTCCATTGGTGATCTTGGTGCACAGCTCGAATTCTTTGACCAAGAAGCAAAGAGTTCCTATGGCGGTGCAATCTCAATGATGAAGAATGCTGCCGGTGTCGATGCAAAGACCAAAGCATGGATGGATAATTATGAAGGTCCGGATGAAGATCCAAATGTTAACCATATCGCAACACGCATTTCAACCGCACAGAGTGTATTGCAAAAATATGGTTCTGGTGGCGGTATCGATGAAATCCAAGCATCCATTGCCCATGTTCCCATTGAGCAAATTCCTGAATATAACCGCATTGATTATATGAATGATTCTGAAGATGTTATGAGAGCAAAAGCGAACGCAATCATCAACATGTTTGGTCGGAATCAATCAAAATCAACATTCACACCCAATGCATCTCCAATCAAAGATGTTAAGGTGGATCATAATGTTAAAGTAGAAACTCCTTCTCTTCCTGAAAAGGTAGAAGGTCCAATGAGTGATGGTGCTGTTGTAAATCTACTAAATCAGATGCTCTCTGAACTTCGTACCATCAGTGGAAATACGGGAGAATCCACCAAGATGCTTTCGGACGCTTCCAGTTCAAATTCAAATTCGATGAAACTTCGTTCGACAAATAATACAAAATATTCCAAATCAACTAATGGTGCAAATATGACACACATCAATCAACTTATTCGAGGAATCATGTAAAAAATAAAGGAGGGGATGATCCCCTCCTTTATATTACTTCCAACCAACAGGTTCTTCAAAGTACTTTTTTACATCTTTGAATAGCGCATCAACAACCTGATCCTTTTCACTATCATCGAGCTCAATAAACATGCGGTTAGAAACTTGACCAATGGCAATGATTTTGATATGATCAAGATGATCAGTAAGGTCAATGGATTTCACATCATCCAATCGGAATGCATCATACGTTCCTTTTGGTGTATGCAATTCGTGTACGACCGGTTGCATCCGATTCGATGTGACAAGAGCTACATGCTTTTCGATTCGGTATTCATCGCATTCGATAGCGAAGAATGGGGGAAGTGTGTAGTCCGGAAATTTAGGAACTTCGATTTTATCTTCGTGAATCATCTTATTGATTTGATTGACCATCTGTACCATTAGTACCGCTTTGTGAGGTTTTCCAAAATATGGATTATTTCCTTTCGGTTCCCCATCAAAGGAGTACCGATCCTCCATATTCACCCATTCATGCATTCCAACATATGTTGGTAGGATGCTATCATTAAAGATAGATCCGATGTAGGTTGCAGGGTTGTGATCTTCTTGAATCCATGGCATGTTTATTTCCTCCTTTAATCAAATAAACAATATTTCTCAGTCTCCATAAATAACATTTTGCAATTTTGATAATGGAATGTCATCCGACATACGAATGACATCTACCGGAATGTCAATAATGTTATTAATGTTATGACTGATAATGAATACCTGTTCTGCTTTTAGCATTTTGATCTGCGTGTCTAACATCTGTAAGAATGCTTGACGGTTTCGTTCATCAAATCCAGCATCCATTTCATCCAATAGGATGATATTATACTTTGATGACATACGCGATGAAATGGCAAAAGACAATGCCATTGTTGCCAATGGTATTTCCGATTGAGAAGCATAACGGACGTCAGGAATCTTTGTCCCATTCTTGATGTATGGAATTTCAAATGTTTCCTGCGTCACATTGAAGTTTGCCAATTTAAATCGGTCTTCATAGATGATGGATAACAGTCGATTCGCTGTCTCTTGTATCTTCCCAAGATACGTCTTCATGTAGATGACTGGAATTCCTTTCTTCGTTGATACCGATTCTTGGATGATGGAAAGATGATCTAGTTTCGTTTTCAGCGTAGATTCTTCTTTGGATAACTCCTTGAATCGTTGAATCTTCATTTCTTGATTTTTGATTTCTTCACGAAGATGATTCAACTCTTGATCTTTCTGATGAAATTCCCATTCAAACATCTGCTTATCGGCAGTCGCAGATTCTAATGGTAGTAACACACGATCAATATCATCCAGTGATGTACGAACCGTTGATTCATATTTCAATGCATCCTGATACTTTGTCAATATTCCGATATTAGAATCAATGATACTCAATTCTTCGTCGATCGTCGTCAGCTGTTTTTGTAGATTGACAATCGCATCTTTGTGGGATTGAATATCATTCTTGCAGGATGCAACCATATCTTGATATCCGGAAATACCAGAATTTTGATAGGATTGAATCTGTAATTGGATCTGCTTCTCATGCTCTATCAATTGTAAATACGACTCATACTCCCTTATGATAGAGAGATAGTTTCGTAATGGTTGTAGATCGAATATTGGGAGTTCTTTGGATAGATTCTTGTAAATGGATGTAGCTCTCAATCCATCCATAAGTTTATCCGGAAGATTTAATTGCTTTATCAAATCGACTTGATTCAGAATACGATCCATATTCTGATAAATCGATTGGATATAGCGCAATGTCTCAGTGTCGATGTTGATATGAACTTTTTTCTCCAGTGTTTGAATAATTTCATGCAGTCGATAATATGGACAGTCACTGAATTCTTCTGCACAATTGGGCGTAATAATCATATCATCTTTATATACCTGAGACAATAGTTGCTGAATATCCTTTTCATTGAGCGAAGAGGAATGCTCTTGTGCTCGTTTCTTTACCCATAAATCAATGGATTCTCCTTCTTCCATCAATTTCAGATAAATGCGTACGGGTTCTTTTCCGAACCCATACAATGTGTGAATAATTTGATTCGCAGATTCGAGTTGACTAATAATCCCTTGCAATTCTCCAGAAGATATCTTTACTGAGGACATCCGTTTGATTTCATCCGGAACATGCAACAATTGTTGTTGTATGGAAGCAAGCGCTTGCTCCAATGAATGAATGTCTTGGTTCGATGATATACGATTCATTGAAGTTTCCATTTGTTCAATCTGATGATATAGATGATCGATTTGAAGTTTCAATGAATTTACTTGAGACTGCAATTCAATCTTCTGGTTGATCTTGGCACCACGCTTTTGAATCATATCATCAACTGATACATGTTCCAATTGATTCTTTTTCACAACATCAATGGTATTGGAAATATCAAATAATGATGTTTCCAATTCATGTTTCCGAGATTTCAGTTCATTGATATTGTTTTTATTCTCCAATTCTTTGATGGAGTTTAATTTCTGCAAGAGTGTGTCACGATCAGTGGATCGTTGTTTCTCACTCTTATAGAGATCTTTCAATGTTGATTTCTCAGCAACAATATCCTGCACATGAAGTTGATACATAGAACCAATGGTTGTATTCAACAACGCTTTGGTTACTTTGATATCATCATTGACCTTTTTATATGCCTTAAGATACATATCGATTTCATCAATCAATGAACCGATATATTCCTTTCGACGTGCAGGCGTTAATGAGATGAATGAATTTACATTTGACCCCAACCGGAGCAATCGCATCATATCCTGTTGTAACCCAAAATGGATTTGGATAAGTTGATTGAAGGATGTTACATTTCCATTTTCATTTAATTCTTCTCCATCCAATTGAATATATGATTTTACCGTGTAAGAAGATTTACTCTTCTTATAGTAATGCTTCAAAATGAATGTATGATCTTCGACAATGTAATGAATTTCTTTATACCCATCTTTCCCTTCACGAATAAGATTCAATGTTGATCGTTCATCAATCGAAGGAGGATATGCAAATGGATGAATTTGACTAAGTAGTGCTGATTTCCCTGATGCGTTGGTACCTTGAATAAGAGTAATCCGTCGAGCATCTTTTGGGAATTCAATTTCAATAAAATCTTTTTTGGTACCGCCATAGATACCTGCAAAATTTTCTAATCGAATGTATGAAATTCGCATAAATCATTCATCCTTTTTTCTTTTTCTTTTTCGGTCGATCCCATGGATGTATACAATAGTACATTTGGAGTAATGTCCAGAAGAATGCTGCTCCTACAGCTCCACATAAAATGACCGGCATGGCGAATGATATCATATCAATGATACGAATAATAATTTCCAATTTTAATTTCCCCTTTCAACTATAAAAATAGAATATATAATAAAAAATAAAGGGGTGTATAATACCCCTTATTTTTATTCGATGATAATGTCAGACCCTAAATCGCCCATGACTATTCCCTCCTTCAATACATTTCGATTGGATCGGGGAATAACCTCTCGATTTCTCGGATCGGTCGACTGATATTTCGGATGAATTCATCCGAATCTATCTCAACCACACCATCTCTCATCATTTGAAGACATGCACGAAGAATTTGATTTTTTGTGTACGTCTTCTTCATTGCGCGGAATTTGTTCCGCAATCGGTTGTTTTTCATAATATCATACCTCCTATCAATAATATAATATATATTGATCCATTTAGAAGATATGATATCCTGCAACTCACTTGTAATGAGCATATAGGAAGAAGGATTGTTATGTCAGACACATATTTGATTGAATCATATGAGCAAAGTCTATCGGATGAAATTGCATATATGGAATCGGCAGCAAAAGTATCCTATCATTTGAAAGAAACTCTGGTTCCTATTGTCCATAAAGTATTGCAATCCCCGAAGAATCGGAATGCAATCATTGAATTTACAGGCAAATTCATTGATACGAACTCGGAACAATTGTATGCACAGGGGCCCATCTACTCATTTCTTTTTGGAAAAAATGAATTTGAACCAATCTATACATTATTCGGATTATCCGAAGATATTATGAAAAATGAGTGTAAAGAAGTATCGATGAAAGCATATGATGGACAACTGAATATGGAAATCATTAAAGCTGGTCCACATAAGTTACTTATTGCACTACTGGTTGCAGAATGTATCAAAGAAGGATATGAAGATCTACTGACTGCCTGTAAATATATGTTGGGGTTTGCGGAATATCCTATTCTGCTAAGAAAGTCATTCCCTACTGGTGTACAACCGACGGTTATGATTTACACCATCGAACATCTACCGCAAAAGTTTAAGATCAAGAAAATGGCAAACCTGTTGGAATTGCTGTATTATGATATGAATGGTGTTGTTAATCTTTGCAAAGATCGTGTAACGACAGAAATGGATTACCAATATATGGATTTCCTTTATCGTGCACGAAATCAGTTGAAAGCAACTATTAAGAAGATTGCAAAGGTATATTTCGATAATATTCAAAATAATGGAACATTAGTTGCCCAAAGTGGAATTGATGCAAATGGAAATGTGACAAATGTTGATGGCCAGTATTCTAATACGTCTGCCGTGATTGATAAAATCTATGCAAAGATGCAGGCAAATTTTATTCACAAAGCATTTGTCAAATTTAATGCAGAGGCAAATTCCGTAAATAAAGATTTACTAGAGACATACCTTAACAAGATCTACAGCGATCCGAATAACAAACTTCACAAATTCATTGAAAATGTAGTGATTGGGTATTTCCGTAAAACTGGAAATACGGAAATCATTTCAGGAGAATTTATTTCCTATGGATTGGCACTGTATCGTTCTATCGCAAGCTCCAAAGATGAACTGTATATCGAGTTGAGAACCATCGTCGATTATTGGATGAATGATATTATTCATATTACCGATTCCTACTCAAATAAAGGAACGATCATCAATTACACACGAGGCGTTTTCAATTATATGATTTGGATGATGAATTACTATAAATAATATGCACAAGTTACAGTGTTTTTAATTTATAGGAAGAATCGTGTAATTGATGGAGTGTGAAATTCATGAATGAAGATACGAATATTTTTGATGACGACGTAGATGACAGCGTAGATCAAGTATCACAGTGGAAACCCGATGAAGAAGATACAAAATCATTGGCAGAACTCAATCGTTCTTCTCTCGGTATCATGGTTGATAAAGATAAGTATACAGAGAAGGAAGATACAACACTTCGAGACGTTGCAGAAGATCATGCGATCGAAGATGGTGCTGCCGCGGTTGATGATCTTATGATTAAGACTCAGGCAATTGAAGCATCAAAGAAGCGTCTCCATATTGTGAAGCTCGCAATTGAGGATCCTGCAGAACATGCTGCCATTTTTGCAATTGCATCCGATACAAATATACAGCGCCGTGATGAGAAATTGGATGCCCGCATCAAAGCATATGTCGAAAAGTTCCCATCGGTAGTTCTTGAATGGGAACCCTGGTATGGTCCAAATGTCAAGGTAGTTAAAGTTAACAATGATCTTGAACCTGTAGAACCTACTCCTGTTACAGAAGTAATTCCTGCACAGCCAACGGTAGATGAGACCCATACCAAAGAAGAGGACATGGAAATCATTTCTAAGGCAACACAGAATTTGGAAAAGATTCCAGATGCTGTGATTGACAAGACGGTAGTTCGTGTGAATAAGGAAGATGTTCCACATATCTTTTGGGATCAGGAAGATGTTGATAAGATTAAGAAGAGTCGTAAAGTAGAGCTCGATATTATCGAAACAACACCTTTGGAATACAATGAAGTTGTTGAGCTGGATGAAAATGCAATTGACAACGTTCTTTCTCAATATACGAGAAAGATGAATGATGTTTCATCTCCGCTTCCAGCATCGAAGTATCGGGCAACATTTACTGGACTTTCATATCCAGAGATTCTAGATCTATCGCAGTCGCAGGAACTCAATACGGTCGATGGTCTCAAGAAGAAATGGACGATTGCATTCAATCATACCAAGAACCCATCTATTGGACCATTTAAACCATTCCGCTATTATATCGATCCTTCTACAAAGAAGAAGATTCATCTCAATGCGGGAGAACCAGTTCCAGAAGGAGCAAAGCTTGAATATGGTGATGCATTTGATGATTTCCTAAAGAAGACATCATTCCTGGATCTTGATTTTATACTGTGGAAGATTCTTTGTGCAACAACGATGGAAAATGAAGTCATCTCCATCAATTGTCATGCACGCCATAATGGAGAAGAATGCAAGAAGGAATATGATTGGGTGTATTCTACAAAGAATCTCCTTGACATGGATAAAATCAGTCCTGCCGTTCTGGAAGAAATGAATAAGACTGCAACTGTATCTTCTCAGCAAGAAATTGAAGCAAATTACAAGGATTCATTCCTTGCATCATCTTCCGTGATTAAACTTCCCCATTGTGGATTCAAAATTATGTGTGGGCACAAGGATGCATACGAACACATCAATACCATCTTTGGTAAGGTTCTTGAAATCACAGAAGCCCAGAATCCTTCTGCATCGGATGCACTTACCGTCACCATGCTATCGGTTGTCAAAGCAGTTCTTGTCCCATACAACGGATCGTATGCAAAGATTACTTCCGTCGATGGTATCATGAAGGTTCTGAAGCAGCTTGATGAAGTTGACTATCAGACAGTCGGAGAGATGATGCGGGTTATTCTGGAACCATATCAGTTCACATATAGTCTTCGTGATATTGTTTGCCCCAAGTGTGGAAATGTATCCAACATACCAATTCAGGATATGAGTAGAATGCTTTTTATAGTGGCCCAGAGCCTTATGAGCGTGCAGGTAGTTCTGAAGAAGAATTAGCAGCATTCGAGGCTGAACGCATAAAAAGCATCGAGCAGAATGTACGATTGATCGAGGAACTGGGCAATTTATTCAAGAATGATCCGATGTTCCCATACATATGGAATGAATTACCCAAAGGGTATGTTGTGAAGTTAATTGAGTTAAGGCGGGAACGGAAAGCAAAAGAACCGCCTTCTCTCTTTTAATAAAAAATAAAGGTAGGTATAATTTCTATGAATGAGTATAAACCAGAATATCTGGGTAGAATTATACCGGCTGATTCCGAAAAATTGTTAAATCTCGTAAAGAATAACTTCGAGGAGTTTTCTTTAATATATAATGGGTGTAAGCATTACTCTAATGATATCCATGATATTCAGGATGTTAGTAAGGATGGAACCACCCTTCAAATTCGTGTAATAACAGATCCGAGCGTTATGGATGCAATTAAGAGAGATCTTGAAAATGCAGATAACGTTACAGTCGAAAACGACATTATCTCAGCCAGTATAGCAAAGGAAAATTGACATGAAATTATCTGATATTATTTTTCATCTCAAAATGAAATATTTTACACCGAAAACACTATTGAATGATCGAGAAATTGCATGGTTCATTGAAAACGAAAATATGATCGAATCCATTGATGAAAAATTTCCGTTGGATTATGAAAGTCAGTTGCAGCCGAATAGTTTTGATTTGAGGATTGGAACTTCTTGTATCAGATTGGATTCGCCGTCATCCGGAATCATTGATGTTAGAAAACCAATTAAAACAATGCCAGTATTTTCACTTTTGGATCCTGGATTTATTACCATGGATCCAGGAGAATTTATATTGGTAAATACCATTGAAAAATTTAATATTCCGAATGGAATGATTGGGTTCGTGCAAGGGCGTAGTAGTATTGCTCGTATGGGATTGCAGACAGAACAAGCAGGTTTGGTAGATGCGGGATTCCAGGGAACGATAACTCTTGAGCTATACAATGAATCTCCCTACCCAATTCGACTCTATCCTGGAACGCGAGTGGCACAAATTCATTTTACCACAACAAACAAATCAAATCGTGTTTATGGAAAAAATATGAATTCCAAATACAATGGTCAGATTGACGCAACAGGAAGCAGAATCCATCATGATATAAAGTAAAAAATAAAGGAGGGGATTATTCCCCTCCAATTTATTTTTCAGCCTTGTTGTTTAGTCCTTGTCGAAGATATCCAGAACGCCCTTCTTCTGGCCCGGATCCTTTTCGACTTTCTTAACCGGCACCGGCTTCTTCAACTCGTCAACAGCATTGCGCAGACCGTCGAGAATCTCCTTGTTGTATTCATCCTGTTTCTTCAGGTGATCCCCAACAGAATCCATTGCGTATGCATACCCAAGGAATGCTCCGCCGAGTACGAGTGCTGCTCCGCTAGCGATAAGTTTAAACATGATTTTATCCTCCTACTAGATAGAAATTACTTTACTTCCTTATCACCCTTACGGATGGCCTCTGCACGGGCATTTGCCTCTACCATCATAACATTGCGCTTGGCACGCTTGTCGGCTGCCCACTCAGCGACAACCGTCTCTGCCATACCGATAACCGTAACTGCGACGAGTCCGCCAACCAAATACTTGAACATGATATTTTCCTCCTATATAGATAGATATTATTATCCTTATCTCTACTATAATAATATATCAATAATAGATGAGAAGATACGATTTTTTAAATAAAAAATAGAAGGGGGATTATACCCCTTCTATTTCTTCATCCATGATTCAAATTCTTTGGATAGATCGGTAATCGAATGGATTCCTAAATAGTTATATGCAAATGTTAGAGGATTATTGCTTACGTACGTATTTACTGCTTCTCCAGTAATGTCGACCGGTCGAATGTTTCCATTCTTGTCCTTTTCCTCATACTCCGTAACAAGAGATCGATTCATGAATTGCCCAGACACGAATTCTTCATTATCAAAAGCTGCCTTAAATAACAATGTTTCTGGATCCATATTGGATGCAATCTTAATGGATGGATAGAATGCACCCATGTCATAGTCCATGCAATTCTGATAGATGGAATCCGATCGTTTCCCTAAAAGCTCAACACCGACAGCATCATTCCATATCGGATTTGCATTGATGGCACCTTTGAAGGATAACTTTCCATTTCCCTCCTCTTCATCATCATCGTTTCCAAAGAAATTATCCTTTTCACCACGATCGATGATATTGAGATTATTCCCCTGAACTTTTCCTTCGAATTCTTCGAAATACTTTTCACGATAATTTCGAATGAGGTGCGTTTCTTTAAATGCCTTTGAATACGGTGTCAAGTTGGAGAATGCACGCATGTAAATGGTATTGACATCTTCCGTACGCCGCTCAATTGCCATCTGCAATAATACGTCTTTGATGTTATATGTAATGAATAATGAAAAGTCTTCATATGGGAATGTACGAATGTTTGCATTCTCTGGATAATCGACCTTATGATCACCGAGCTCCGTATCTGAAATATAATTGAGTTTCATGCTTGGCAATTTATGCCCAGACTTTCGGATCAGACCATAGTTTCTCATCTGGCACATATAATTTGTATATGAGCTGCACTGGAAGTAGTCGAATTGTCGTTGTATTTCAAAAGTGGATTTATCAATCTTGAAATAACATGTTTGATATTTGAAATCTTTATGACAGATAATTGATACGGGATCATACCCAAGAATCTTGATGCGTTCATAAAGGTATTGAATATCAAATCGCATGTTCCAGCAGAGACAGAAGTTCGGTTTCTTCGTATTGATGCATCGGAAAATATCTGCGATTAATTCAATCTCTTTATCATAGAATCGAAGTTGATAATTTAATGCTCCATAAGTTGCATCAAATTTTGTATGAAGTTCATCAATCTTTGCTTGCTGATTATGATAGACTGCTTCATATTGTTTGAGCTGTTTTTCATACAGCGCATAGCGTGCATCATACTCATCTTCCGTTAATGATAACCGAGATGGTTTCGTGGGTTTCAATATGAATGTATAACAATCATCCGTATCGTCCATGATTAATGTTGCACAGTTCACTGGACAATACGCAGTAGATGCAAGATCATCCATATCCAGGTTATAATCCATGATATCTGTCTCAATATCAAGATATGCCTTAGTTAGCTTTGTGCCCGCAAGATAGTCTTCTGAAAGATTATGCGTTTCACTCCAATGACGGAGATAATAGAACTCAGGTTGGAAATCTGCTCCATATACGAATCGCCATTCGTATAAACGATCCAATGCTCTAAAGTTGGAATCTCGCAAACATTGTTTCATGAAGTTGATTCCACTATCACCGATGGCTTCCGCAATCTTTTTACGGATTTCCGACACCTTGCATGTAATTTTATCCATACGGGATATTTGCTCTTGTGGTTTGTTATAATCATAATTCCGATATTCCGGTTTTACGATATAGATATCAGCCAGTGGTTCTTCATAAGATACTCGAACATCATTCCCATCTTTATAGATAACCTCAAAACATTCTTTGATATCTCTTTTTCGATCTCCTCGAATATATCGAACATTCAATAATGCAGGATCGCTTCCTCGAATCATACCGATTCCTCCATTCTGCTATATGAAAAAATAAGAAGAGGGAGTATATACTCCCTCTTCCATTTCGTTACTTTTCCACAGGAATGATCGGAAACCGGTGATCGCGAATAAATCGATCGAGGAATTCCATCACGAAGAACGTGAACTTGCTGATCATCCGATGTTCCTTCTCGCGGAGACGATCGAATGCAATCTTCTTACCGACTTCCTTGTCAAACGTGTCCTCGGGACTGCACTGTGCGATACCGACGAACGAGCGATCATCGCTGTATCGGCCCATGAACTGCTCGACGATATCGGATCCATACAATACCAGATACAACCTGGTATTGTTGCAACGATTCCGAATCATCGCATACAACTCTGCCTCCATAAGATCCCGCTTCGAGAGATCGCCATCCTCAAACCATGCTGTGACAATACCCTTCTTCTCATTGATCAGATACTTTACCATTGTTATCCTCCTAAACTATATGAAAGCATTAAAGCTCATCAATCGTCCACTTCTTCTTTTTATTCTTCTTTTTATTTTTCTTTTTCTTCTTTTTCTTTTTCTTCTTCTTTACGGAATCTAGATACAGATCCCCAGCATTTTTCTTCTTCTTTTTCTTCTTTCGACCGAGCACGTCCATAATCGAACGTTGCTTCCCATCCTCATCTGTTCCAAGGACAATCTTTGCAACATTGTCGGGAGAAAGGAGCTCAACCAACTTCTTCCCAATCTCCTCTTTTACTGCAGAATCCACCACGTTATTTCCTCCTTAAATTTTGATAAATTTTAATACCTTATGTAGTACATCGGACATGATTAGAATATATAACCTATTCATCGTCCTCGTCGCGGAATACGCTACGATCATGTTTCTTCAATTTCTTGATGAGTTTCTTTGCTTTTTCGATGGAATACATCAACTCCTTTTCTTCTTTCTTCGATAGATCCTCGGGGAGAATCATGATGTTTGATAGGATATGGAGATATGACTCAATGGAATCTGCAAACTTCTCCATTTGACTATCGGTAAAATCCTTAGGGTCATATATTTTCTTCGCCATCGCAACACACTCTCCATAAAATTTCAATCCAGATATCTATTAATAAAATATATAATTTTTAGGAGGATTTGCATATCATGAGTATGGAGATTTTTGACATTCGCGAAAGTGGTTCCAATGCATTGCTGAAATACGCACTACAACACAAAGTGAATCCGCTAAAGAATCAAAATTTTAAAAATATCATCAATGAAGAATTTCATTATTTTGTTACCATGGGACCTGTTAGTTTCATTGAATTATTCCAGCTATTACAGGCGTATCGAGAAAATCCAACTATTCGGATTATGGAAAATAATGTAATTGATGTTCCCCCTCCCATGGAATTGAAAGCGTATGGCGCAATTGGGAATCAAGTAAAAGAATCGTGTGAAAAGGCAATCGCATTGTCTCAGCAGATGATTTCAGATATTCCCTATGAAGTTGCAACTCTTTATATTCCTATTGCATGTCGATCATTCAATATCCGAATTCCGATTACATTTTCTGATATGATTCATTCCATTGATGCTGACGAATATGCAAAGGTATTCAATGATACATATCCACATCAGGATGATTTTGATATCCTGAAGAAATCAAAATCATTGATGAATGCGATTGGTCGAATGATTGCGCAGCATGAGCCAGTCACGTATAATGCGAAAACAAATATGATTTATGATTCCATTCTATATAAGCCATTGCAGAATGATACAAATAATACGATTTACAAAATTGGATTATCCCGATATGGAAAATTAGATCCGATTACATCTGGAATGTTTTGGTATGATGAAAACATCATTGGTGAACCAGCACCCAATGCAGTTGCATCTAGACTCAAAAAATATCGAACGCCACTACAAGCATCGTATGTTGTACAGATGCCAATCTATCTACTAAAAGAATTGATGTTGACATATCCTGCTGATACAATGAATATTTCATATATTAGTGGAATTAATCATATGGCAGCGCAGAATATTCCATTGGACAATATCGAATGGAATTCCGATACCATTGAGCTTTCAAAATATAAATCACGGATTCTCGATGTATATTCAGAATTAATGACACTGATTTCAGCTGCAAGTGAAGACCCGCTGATGGGGAATTCATATCGATTCAATATGATGATGGGAATTACACCGGCAACAGCAATCATTACAATTTCGGAAGATCATACAAAATATTACACATCTCATGGATCGAATCAGCCATATCTGGAAGGGTTTATTCATGATTTGATCAAGGAATTTTCAAAACTGATTCTGTCCATTGATGAAAAAGCAGCAAAATATAGAGAAGTATAAAAAATAATATATTAGGAGGGTGCGCATTAATGCGCCCTCCTAATATATTATTATATTCATTCAGATTACCCTTGTGTAGTTTGAAGCGATTCCGGCAACTACCGCCGAGATAACAAGACTGATGGCGGATAAGAGCGCTTTTGTATGTCTCTTCTTCCAATTCTTGCGGAACCACTTCTTGACCTGTTGAGGAATTGATTTGATCATGGGAATCATCTCGGTGGCTTCCTTTTCATGATCATCTTCAGTCTTGATTTCTTTCTGTATTTGAATTTTTTCTTGCTTTATCTTATCCGCCTGTTTCTTGAGACTTGGCGTTTTGTAATTCTTTGGGCGCGGTAGATTGCGAGCTGCATCATCCAATTGTACATTCGAGAAATATGCATCGTTCTGAATCGGTCGTTCTGTTAACAGTGATGGTCCGAGTATTTCGACAATTTCTTGATGCTTCCGAATGACCATGTGACGATGCTGTAAATTTCTCTTTGCCTTGATTGCTTCTTTCTTTGCACGGAGCTCCTCATTAATCGGAATCTCTTCGTTGAAATCATACAGAGTGATTTCCGGAATTGCTTCTGGACAACGATCCTTGATCACTTCCAAAGCTTTCTCGCATGCACGGATGCTATTGTCAATCGTTGCAATCCGTGAGCGCTTATAATTGCCCGGACCTGCAGAGATGCGATATCGCCGTTCCGCAATGAGATTGGAATAATTATCCATCATCTCGTGAACGACGCGCTTCATCTGCTCATACGATGCTTCCTCCTGTTTGTCTTTGAATGAATAAAGCTGTCGGAGCGAATCTCTGACATCTTGAATATCCATATCCTCATCTTCTGCATCAATTACCTCTGAATGCACGATGGGTAATGGTCCTGTATTCTTCACTGGAGGAATAACATCCCCAGCAATCTCAACGGCGATGACATCATCATCGTCATCTACAGACAGCTCAACCGATTCATTTGAATTTTGTTCCTGACGCAACGCCTCAAGGTACTCTTCTTCCTTGATTTGCTGCTCAAGCATAAATCGAATGATATCTTCTTGAGTCAATGTATTCTCTGCAGATGTTTCTGTATTTGATTCTGGTTTTTCCAAATTTTTTCAGTCCTTTCATTTTAAAATATTAATTGGTAATTATTTGGGATATGGAAGAAAAGAGGGCTACTCTGTAAACGCTAGCCTGCGCGCTTTCGCCCAAAAGGGGGTCTTCCCACTGTCATCGTTTCGATATCCATATCTTTCGCTCATTCCCAGCAGTAATGTATATGGCGTATGTTGGTAACCATATATTTACCACAATTGCGTGTGTGCGAGGCAATCTGCCATCCCGGAGTAGAGCTGAACTCAAGCCCTCATTATACACATATGAATGTGCAGCACATGCATCCTTTTCACTTACTGGTGCACTTCGCGTGCGTACCATAGACATGATAATGACGATCTCCCATACGTGCAAATCATACCCGTATGATGATCATTATCAAGGTTACTCAAGTTAAGGCCAGCATTATGTCTCACGCAATTTTGTTTCACTTTGCACATACAGTGTCACGTGCAAAACCCCTCCACCATCAGAGCAAGAGGAGAACCTTCAAATGCCCTTCGTTCACCACGGGTTCAACGGGAAAACCCTTACTACGTACAGTGTCTTACATGGAGACAAGTTCTCACACTTGTGTTTGGATGAAAATACATCCGTTTACGTATCACGAGGCGCATACCCCAATGCATGCTTCACTCCGTGCTTATGCCAGGTAACGAGTATTACCTACGTAGCCTTTTCGCTCTGGAATAGCGTTCACATGATTTGCTTGCGGCTATTCTCTTTTGAAGGCAATATTTCGACACTTTTCTCCATTGCGGCTCGGTTGTCCGCTCTCTAAGCCACCGCCTTCTCCTGGCGACATATTAGTCCCACGGCGCCCACCAATTACGGTGTACGATCACTGTCGACTCTAAGTCAGGGTTGGTCTTGTTGACAACGAAAACAAGGAATGAGGTCCCACAGCCATGCGTTTTACCAATCACACCATCATATGATTTCGGCAGCGGAGATTGGCCAGATGGATGCTACCAATTAATTCGCATACTCGAAGTAACTTCTACATCACATCTGAGGCTGACCATACAAAATTGCATGGATTTCTCATAGGCAAATTTTCTGTCGAAATTTAACCTATACTACGCTTATACAGGATTAACGATGCTATTATCCAAATCGACAGAAGATAATGCTTACATCGATGAAACCAATTCTGATTGTATCCGATTTTCACGGACCTGCCAGTGTTACGAGAGTCTACTCATGTCCTGTACATGAGCGTCCCAATCAGAATTATTGACCCATTACGGCTTTTGCATATTATGCTTTCGCATAAATTCAGACCAAGGAATCGACCTTTATCATCTTCCGGAGAGCCGATTATTTGCAATGATATGCGTCTTCATGAAAGTACCCCATGGCTAGGCCACTTTAGCCACGACTCTTGTAATGTTACTACTCTCTGATAGTAACACGAGCCATTCCAATCCCCACGCTTATGTTGGTCACGTGCGATCTTCTTTAGGAGCCTACTCCGTCCTTTACCTGAAGAATATGATGAATGGTGGCATCATATTCATGCCTAGATTCTTATAAAAATATAAAATAATGAAGGGGGATGAATCCCCCTTCATATTTATCGGAATAATCCGTCAAATGATTGCATTGCATTGCTCAAAAGATCATTAAGTACTTCCTTCGATTTATAATCCCCAACACGATCCATCGCATTCTTCTGTGCTTCATAATAAGTATCGACGGATGGTCGTAATCCGGCAAGATTCAACATATAATCCGTCAGTGTTTCATTGAACATAAATGATGCCGGATTTGTTGTTGGGGAGATGGAAATTGCATTGTATAATTCCTTGACTTGGAACGTAACCTTTACCGTTAGAGGGAATCCATTGACAGAAACATCCTTGCTATCCGGATTCTTACTAATCGTCATGTTGCTAATAATCCCAAGATTACAAGTTGCCATACCGGGAACATATGCTTGTACAAGGAATGGTGAGGTAATCGAGTTGGATGTCAGCATGCGAGGCGCAGCCAAGCAGATGAGATGACAAAGGGGAACAACAATGTGCATATAATAGTTGTAAATATCTCCATATGGTGATGTGAGAGTTACAGAATATTCATAATCCTGTGTTGAATTGGACGACTTGTAAATTTCTGGGTAAATCATTTTTTGTCCAGAGAGCGCATTGATTGCTCCACTGAACAAATTTGTTGCAAATCCACCAGCGACCGGTTCTGCAAGTTTACTAAGACTGACTGCCATGGATGAAATATTACTTCCAAGGAATTGAGCGAGTCCACCGATCATTCCAGCGTCTGCGCCCGAGTTGGTAATGAATGCAATTTCAGAACCAACGCTATCAGCAATACTATCGACCATTTGTTCAATGAGAGATGGTGCGGTATTATTCGTTAATTGTTCGCTGAACGATACAGGCTCCACCATAAACATGATTGTTTTGATCTGGTTGGCAGACAGTTCACCGAAACTATCTTCTCCCATCGAACCAGAATCAAATGCTTGCCATAGATTTCCAAACAAACCAGATGCATTTTCCCGAAACGATTTCGCGGAATAATGGGTATCTGCATCTCCCTTTTCGGTTGTATCTGGAGTCTCCTCTTTTGGTTTCATTCCATCTGTACTGGATGGAGGAGTTGATTCCTTTTTCGACGCACTACTTCCATTCTTATTCCCATTAATTAGATCGAATGGGACTTTCCCATCCCGTGCGGATCCTTTTTTGATCATCTCTTCTGCTTGCTTCTGGGTTTTTTCATCCGAACCCAGAAGCGTTTTGATTACAGATGCGGCATATTCTTTATTATCCGAAACATAAGAATCGGAGGTCATGCGATAATTTTCCCATCGCAGATCACCGAAGTCTGTCCATGTTGGACTACCGCCATTTGTATTGGTAAATGTCCCATGCGGAACATCATTTGTGATTGCCTTCCCGGTTGATGTTAGTCCTAGGAATACCGCCATCGAACGGCACATATAGTTGACATAGGTCATGTATTCACGATATTTCGGATCCAGTGCATACATGCGTCGTTGCAACTTACTACCAGAACCAAACATCTGTTTCTCCGCCCATGCTCCAGCCGCATCAATCAAATCAATACCGGAAGTTCCTGTCGCAGAATAATAGATATCTTTGAATCCTTCCGTGAAGCTTTTTGGATCGGTACCGCCAGTATATTTCGGAACACCCGGACGAATATGTAGGATTGGGCTATGGAGGAGGAAATGTTTCAGATATTCCACGCCAACATCTTTATTGATATTTGGATGTCGCATATCAACATTATCCATGAGCTGGAATGGAGCTCCGAATAGTTTATTGTTATATGCCGTTACTTGAGTTCCATTGTCACCCCCAAAGCGACCAACTTCAAATGATTGCTTTCGTGGGAGCGTCCCTTCATTCATAATTTCGGCATAGAGAGAGGAAACACTAATATCATCATCGATGTTCGTGATTTCTGTTGCCATCGAATAATCACCTCAATCATATTATACTTCTGACGATTATAATGATGGTAAAATGATGGAGGGGTTTAAACCCCTCCATCAACAGATTCGTCAAATTAATTTCGCTTTGCCATGACCTTGTCGTATTCTGTGAAAATTGCAGTTGCAATCTTGCCACGGAATTCCTCGTCCTTTGCATTAACAATCGGAATGCCTACACGTACACCGCCGGTACTATTTGGGTTGGTCTGATATTCAGGGAACCGGAAGTAACGAGAACGTTCATTCGTTTCAGGATTGAAATTTTCATAGAATCGAATTCCTGTAATCTGCAGGATACCATCGATACTAATCTTTGCCCAACCCTTGAACCTCGTATCCTTACTCTTTCCAAGCTGGATCGATGCTGCTGTGATTTCCATGTTTGTAATCTCCTTTAACCTTTGTAATATAATCGGCATTTACATAGACAGTATCTTAGGAGAATAAAAATAAATAAATTTATCACCAATTATATATTTTACATATAAGAGCTATTATGTCAAGGAGGAATCATCAAATATGGCAAAGAAATATACCGATGATACATTCACGCATCTAGAACGAGATGTAGACAAGGTTCGATACAAGACAGGGATGTACATCAGTTATTCCAATGAACTTGGAGCAAAATCTGTTATAAATGAAATCATTTATAACTCAATTGATGAATGTCGAAATCCCAGAAGTCCAGGAAAGAATATCAATATCATCTTTGATGAAAGAATCGATACTATTACGGTGGAAGATAATGGTCGTGGCATTCCTCCCGATGTGTTAGAGATGCTCTTCACAACATTGAATAGTGGATCCAATATCGATTCGTCTGCAAAGAATGATTTGAAGATGGATAGTTTGGGCCGTAACGGTGCCGGTACACTTGCAATCAATGCGCTTGGAGAAGATGTGACAATTACAACATATCGAGGAGGTATGGAAAACATCTTCAAGGAAATTGTCTTCCATGAAGGTGATAAAGTTTCTGAGCGAACCGGTTCATGCTCACCTGATAAGCATGGGTTAAAGGTGGTATATAAACCATCGAAAATTCTTGGGCGAAAGACCAGAATTGTATGGTCTATGGTACGAGAATCCTTACTGGCACTCCAGTTTCTCAACAAAGGAAAGACAATCATTCATTCCGAATACATTGATAACGATGGTAAGGTTACAAATGAAACATATAAGTTGCAACCGTTCGGAAATATCATTGCTGCATATAATGAACCGGAAAGCATGGTTACTCCAACAACCGTAATTGGTTGGGAAGATGATAATGTTCCCGAGGAAATTGGAGATAAGAAGTTCCGTCGATTTGTCAATGTTGAGATCGCATTCGGATATTCATCGAATATATCTAATCCATACATTGCGTCATTTGCAAACTCAAATAATACCATTGACAATGGATCTCATTTAGATGGTGTTATCGAAGGTATGTGCCGTTATTTTCAACAGGTCACAAAAGCAACACTGACAGAACGTGATAAGTTGGATATTAAGTGGGATGATGTAAAGTTAGGTCTTTCTGTTGTGGTGTCTTTCCGTAGTAATATGGAAACACTATTTACCGGTCAGACCAAACATAAAATCTCTAATACGGATGTATTCGATCTCTGTAAACAACGAACAGTAGAGGCATTCCAGAAGTTCTTCGCAGAGAATCCGGCAAGGCTGAAAGAATGTATCAATCTCATCAAAGTAAATGCTCGTGCTCGCCGCGAAGGAGATCGTGCACGCAATGCAGTTGTCAAAGAAACGTTGACGAATTGGTCTTCGTATACAATGAAGAATTATGATCCTTGCTCGAATCGAGGAAAGGCATATAAGGAACTCTTTATTGTTGAGGGACTGTCTGCAAAAGGTACGCTCCGTGTAGCGCGTGATCCAAAATTCCAAGCACTATATGCAATTCGCGGTGTGAGTGCAAATGTTCATGATATGCCTCTCGATAAAATTGTTGGGCCAAAGGGAAATGCTGAGTTCAATAATCTCATTACGATCATGAATTGCAACGTTGGTGCAAAGTTTGATATGGATAAACTCCAATTCAATAAGATCATCATCTCATCGGATGCTGATATAGATGGATTGTTCATTAGATCCCTTCTATGTAGTTTCTTCTTTAAATTATTCCCAGAAATTATTCGGGATGGGCGGTTGTATATTGCAGAGCCTCCTCTTTACAGTACGGATGATAAGAAGAATCCGTTTATTATCAATAAAGAGGATTACAACAATCGATATATCAAAGAGGTGATGAAACATTACACCATTGGAATGAAGCATAAAACAATCGAGTGGTTCCATAAAGATGATCTCCAACAACTTCTCATCGATACAACTTCCTATCTGGAAGATATTGAGTTGATTGCAGAACATTACTTTGTGAATGATCGTTTGATTGAATGCATCTTGGAAGAATTTATTCCAATGAATGTAACCAGCGAAACAATCCCAAGTGCACTCAAACAATTGAATATCGATCATCTCATGAAGCGAATTGGGGAACAATTCCCCGAAATGTACTACGATCATGAGGAACATGTGATCAAGGGTATTATCGATGGGAAGTATCAATCCATTGAAGTTGGCAACCGTCTACTTCGTAAAGGATTGCCATTGATCGACATTATGCGAAAGCATAAATATTTCAATGGGAATGTGATTCTGAAACACAATAAAACGTTGGTGGAAGAAACACTTTCACTCGTCGAAGTATTGAAGATTCTTCAGAAGTTCCAGCCCAAGATCCTTCACCGGTTCAAGGGTTTAGGAGAAAATAGTTCGGATGATATTCGTAAAACGGTTATGGATCCGAATACGCGTTCTCTCATTCGTGTGAACATCGGTGATATTGAGAATGATATGAAGATTTTCAACATTCTGCGCGGTTCTTCAAAGTTTGATGCAACAGCCCGAAAAGAAATGATGAAGAACTTTGTACCGAGTCGTTATGATATTGATACCTAATGATATATTCTATTGGTAATCAATATAGAGGAGGATTACAAAATGGCAAAGAAAAAAGTAGAAGAAGAGATCATGGAGGAGACGACTGATGAGGAAAAGTCCCTTCTGAAGAAAAACAAAGCAGTACCGTATGTGCAGCGCTGGTTTGACGATTATGTCGTCAATGACAAAGACGACATTAAAATCATCTGCCAGAATACAGCTACATCAATTGCAGAACAATTTTCCATCAATATCAATGGTGGATTCAATGTCATCTATGCTGCAGCATTCTATGAAACATTCTTGTCCATTCTGAAGTTCATTCGTGAGAAGCAGAAGACGTATAACGAATTTTCAATCAACATTGCCGATCTCGTTGTTGTCGGATACACCAATAATGATGATGACGCAAACGAAAAGGTTGGAAATTTCTTTCCATTCGTTGAATATATCGGGAAGTATACGAAGGTTATCAATGATGACGATCGTATGTCCAGTGATAAAACAACATCGAATGTGATTCGTTGGAAGGAACTCAATGTCAAACAGAATATTGAGTTCATGAAGAAGATTCAGCTGGATGCATTCGAATCCATTTCCAAGAATATGAAAATCAATCTTCGGACGGATGAAGCGATCATTCCAATCTTCTGTACGTTCATGTATTATGTTGCGGAGTATATGAAGTACAAGTTCAAGGAAGCAAATCATACGGAAGTATCGGAAGTCAAGATGAATGTTCTTGGGTTGTTTGATATCTTCTATTCGTATGATGAAGAAGAGGGAAAAGAGATCGTTGACATCGTTCCGGGTATCAAGATGAAGCTTGAACTCAAAATGGACAATGTCGCAGATCGTGGTCGGTGATAAAAAGAGGATGGGTATGTAACCCATCCTTTTAATCCGTTATCTGTACTATCCATGATATGTTCCAAATCGTATTTCCTACGAAAATAAAGATATATTATCATAGTAGAGATAAATGTCAATTCTATCCAATATAAGGAGGAAACAATCATGTTCAAGAAGATTATGATCGGTGTCGTAGGTGCTGTCATCGGTGCGGGCGCTCTGTATGGCTACAACAAGTTCATCGGCGGTGGCGCTGCTCCGGCAGACGACGAGTGCGATGAGTGCGAGGACGACGATGTCGCGGACGAGGAGCCCGCGGCTGAGTAATCTGCATCTGCGCAAAAAATATTGGAGGGGAGCAATCCCCTCCTTTATTTTTTTATTCAAATCACTTTCGATCGGTAAACTTCGGGAGGAAGTCATTTGCAAGATAGCAAATGCGTTTTCCACCAGATACATAGAACTTGCGGCTAATGCCAACACCAACCGATTTGTATGATCTTACACGGAATTGGAATGAACTACGAGGAATGAATCCAAGTGTATATTGAGAAAGATCAAATACACGATCAATGTTCTTGATATCATGGAAGAGTGTTGGGAAGAGACGAAGGTCGAGGACGGTAAGTGCATAGGACTTCTTGTCAATTGCAATCTCGCGACTGTCAATGCTGATGGCAATATTTACTTTACCGCCCGATTCTGGAAGTTCAGTGACATCTGCAATTGCACTCTTCACAAAATACTCTGTCTTATTTTCGGATTCCCCAAGTGAGATTTCACGAACAACAGACTTTACGCCAAGACTCAGAAGTAGATTCTGAAGGTATTCAAGACGTGCTTTGTTCGGGAATTCAATGGTGATTGAATCCTTATACTTTTTGATGTTGGTTGCAAACTCAAAGATACCCTGCACCATACGAATACGATCTTTGATCCATGCACGTTCATATTCAATTGGGAATACATTCCCATCATCTTTCCCAAAGGTTGGATAATTCTTGAACAGATCCGCCCACTTGATATTCGTATCTGTCGGATCATCCATCTTGGAGTAGTGATAATTCTTACCATCCGCACTCTTATGCATCTTAAACCGAACATCCGTTAGTTTTACATTGGAATCATAGAACCCAGGCTGGATGGATGCAATCTCTACTGGAATGGCAACTTCTTCACTGGTAAAGTCACCAAAGAGAAGCATTGGTCCAGCAAGATACGGATCTGGATCCAACGTATTGAGATCAAACTTCTCTCCGTAATAAACTTCCTTCTGTGTAAAGTTAAATGTCTTTAGAAGTTCGTCAAGCTCGGCGCCATCGTACCAGCAGACACGACCGTCGGTAAATTCAACCATAAAAAGTTCTTCTTCAATTGCATCGACTGCTTCGATGGTATGCTGTCGACAATTGTAATATTCATAAATCTTGTCGCCTGGTTTGATTTCTAGGATAGGAATATTACCTCGCTCGGTAATCATATACATTTTATCCATAACATCCGTTGCTGCCATTTGTAAAACAACTCCTTCTCTATTTACTAAAACAAAGACGTTCGGGTAACTATAATCTTAATTTAAGTGTTGGACAGAGACTTATCGGAAGGTTGGATAAACATGTCAACAAACATGAAAGATGGGGTGCTGAACTCCATCTCTTCTATTTATGGTGCCTTTATTAAAAAGAGAGAAGATCTGAAAGCAGAGAAGAAGGCAGAGGAAGAAAAGAAAAACGAAGAAATCGTTGAAGAGGTAGAAGAGAAGCCGAAGCTTAGTAAAAAAGAAAAGCGGGAGCAGGCATTCAAACGGTGGGAAACCGTAATTAGTGAACTTACTGGCGAGGATATTGATTATGAAAAACCAAAGTCCAGTAAGAAAAAATACCGAAAATGGCTTGACGATGAAATCGGTCCAATCGTTGATAAACCGAAGAAGAAAAAGAAGCGGAATTACAACAAAGAATTTGCTCCGGAATTGGCAATGCTAAAGAACATTGTTGCGGAACAAAATCGATTCAATGCAGATTTGCAAAGACGATATTCCAACGCAGCTGGCCCCAATACCCGCGATGCTATGCCATTGAATAAGAACCTTGTTGAACTGGCTGCTGTCATCAATTCGGGTCGTTCTAATTCGCTATCTCTTTTACGAGAAATCGGTTCAATCAAAAAGAGCATCAGCGATTTATATATGAAGCAAGCAAAGTTGGATGCTGATCTTGGCGGTGGCGGAGTCGAATCGAATGATCTTACATTGCTCGGATCATCAATCATGAACAATTCGATTGATAATGTATTTGCTCCAAACCCATCATCAAGTATTGCTAGAACGATGCAACCTGCATCAGTATCAAATCCATCAATTGTTCCAGCTGCTGTTCAGAATCAAATTGTTACACCACAATCTGTTTCCACATTTGATCCGAGTACATGGGGTGGAGCAGATCACATTGATGTAACATCGACACAGTTTGAAGCAATTCCACATACGATCGTTGTCGAATATTATCAAAATGAAAATAAGTCGAGGTTCAAAGCGATTCGTAATGATACGAAGGAAGAACTTCCTGGATGCCCAGTACCAACATGCGCCGTCAAAACAATTGATACAAAAAATAAGATGGCGAAAGACGAATTCGATCAGGTTTATCAATTAGAAATTGTTGCATAAAGATAGAGGAGGGGAATTCCCCTCCTCTATTAATTCAAATTTTCAAAAAACGTTCCAGATAATATTTCATCAATTTTTTTGAGAGGATTTGTGAGTTATGAGTAAGAATCTGTTTATTGTATTTGAAGGTATTGACGGTTCCGGAAAGACGATGCAGACGGAGAAATTATATTTCAATATCAACCGTCAGTTGAACCAAGAAGTTCATTATACAAAAGAACCGACCATAGGACCAATTGGTGTATTCATCAAAGAGCATTTCCTCTCTGGGAAGACAGAAATTAGTGAAGAAGCACTTATGTATCTTTTCACAGCAGATCGTATTGAGCATCTTTATACGGGCAATAATTCACTCACAAAGATGTTGGAAAAATCGCATGTAATTTGTGATCGTTATATGTTATCGTCATTAGCATATAACTCATTTGCCTATCAGAATGAGGCAGTAAAACAAATGGCATTTGGACAAACTCATCGAATTCCTGATATTACATTCTTTATGGACATCCCGATTGAGGTTGCTATTGAACGAATCAAACGGCGCAAAGGCCCAAAAGAAATTTTCGATAATGTGGATAAACTACATGAAGTATATGATCGTTATCAAAACATTATTCATGAATATCCCAATCACAACATCAAAGTGATTGATGCAAATAGAGACCCAAATATCGTTGCAGAAGATATTTTTGCAACACTATGTAAACATATCGATGGTATTGAATAATCTTATATATTATGGATACAATCTGATTGTAATAGGAGGTATTATTTTATGAAAGTTTATCTGAATAGCATTGCTGGGATCGATGATGCGATTATTGCTATGCATATGAGTAAGCGTACATGGAACGCAACCATGGATGACGAGATTCGTTATATGTGTAGCATCGTAAATCCGCATAATGGAATTTTTGTTCCAAAGGATGAGCATGGCGATAATCATTTGGATAAATATTTTGATGCATATCAAGAATATATGACGAAGCTTTTGAAGTGGGGACGACTTCATATCACGCTTCTCAAATTTATTGATATTTCCGTTACGGTAGAAGGATTGCATCGGGCTGGGCAGGATGATTGGGATTCCCATGCCCAACGATTCCAGAACCGTATTGTCCGTTCATCAACACGGCTGGCATCATTTTCAGATGGTGAAAAATCTGATTTCTATGACGGTAAGATCAAGTACCCATTTGAAGCGATGAAGGATATGGGCACTACGATTCCAGATGAATATACGGATGCTGATGGAGTTATTTGGGTGAGGACAGATTTTGGTTATATCAATAAGGAACATCTGGGACGAAAAGATGTTCATCGTGGATTATACCCATTGGCAATTCCATCTAATTTCATCTTCCGATGCAATCTAACCGATTGGTCGCATGTGTATAAGGAACGCAATGCGAAGAGTGGTGCAAATCCCGAAGTAAAGGAATGTTGCGAAGCCATTGCCGATGCATTGATTAAAGCACAGCCACTCTTTAGTCGTGAACTATTCATGGAAATTAAGTGTTAATCAAAAGGAGGGGAAATTCCCCTCCTTTCTTCATGTGAGGATTTGTTATGTTTACAATGGATATCGCAGCAATTGTTCAAAAATATGAATCAAAACGAAATGGAAAATCGGAGAAGTTCAAAATTCTGGTAAACGTTGAAGGAGTTTACATGCAAGGGGTGAATAGTTATCAACTTCTTGGAGCACTCGTATCAACACGAAATGGATTTCATCTGCTGAAGAATGTATTCCAGTATGAGCAAAATACCCGCTATGCTTTCACCGCATTACATGGCGAAACTCCGAAAAAATATCTTGTGACGACGGAGACAGATAATATATTTGATCCAAGAGTATCACAAGTATTCGTCGATGATGCCGATTATATTTATATGGGTCAACCTGTATTTCTTCCAGATCTGGTAATCATTCTACTATATACATCTCGCTTATGGGATGATATACGAACGTTATTTCGAAATGCAAATACAGATGATATCAGTCTACGTTCGAAGATTTCTGATCTTCTGAAGGTAGAGTTTGGGTATACAGTATCACCAATCGGGGATCCTGTGACGATTGATGACCCGGCACCGAATGGAGAGTATTATTTGGATTATTAACAAAATCGTATCTCCTCCATGATTGGAAATATATTATCATAGTAGAGATAAGTTAAATATATTTTCTTTAAGGAGGAAAATTATCATGATGAAGTATATCATTGGTGGACTCGTTGGTGTTGGTGCTATCGTGGGTCTTGGTGTTGTTGCATACAATCGTACCAAGAAAAAAGAAGCACAGGAAGCCTATGCTGAGGTCGTGTCTGCCGGCGTTGCTCAGGTAAAAGCTGGAATCGATCGCGATGAGTTGGCAAAGGTTGTCCCCTTCGTAAAGAAGGCGGGCAAAAAGGAAGTTGCGCTCAACAATACGGATGCTGTCGTTGAGGCCGTCGCCGAAGTTGCTGAAGAGGTTAAGAAGGAACGGAAGGATTCCAAGACGACCTCCCCTGTGATGCACGCACTCATGGGCGCTGCGGCCGGTCGCGCAAAGAAAGATCTGAAAGCGCGTAACAAAAATCGGATCTAATCGGCAATGCCAAAAAAGAGGGGTTTTGAAACCCCTCTTTCTTTTTTTATTCCTCCATGTTTAAATAAATAACTTCTTTTGCTAAAGTTGAAATAACCTTCATCCGAGCACGCAACCACCAATTCTCTGCAGGAATTCCAATGTCGACAATATCAAAATATAGAGTATCTTTTTTATCTGGACGATTACGCAATCGCCCCATTGCCTGTGCTGCAATATTTTTTGATGCATATGGCTCTGCAGATATTACTGTGCGTAAATCTTTAATATCTTTCCCAGTCCCACAGGATTTGATTGTTGTTACAATAATATCTTTTTCGAATGCATGTTTTCTATCATCTGAATCCGCTTTTGAATGATATACAGCAATTCGTTTCTCCGGAAATTTTTTCTTTAACTTTTCAGCGACAAGATTACATGATTCAATGAGCGGAGTAAATATTAATGTCTTACCATCGATACCCTTTACTTTATCACAAAGCATTTCAATGACGCGATAACATGTTTGTTTTGGGTCCGTAAAGAATGCATGCCGCCCATACTTTATCGACGTAAATCCGCCAAAACCCATGAGTTTCCCCATCTCTTTTCTGGTTGGTCTGCTATTGATATTCACAACATGATATAGAACATGTTTTACTGACAATCGATGACTTTCTATTCCACCATAATCTTCAACATTTGCGAATGCTCGTTTGAAACACGCGGACTCACTTTTATCCGAACGATCAAAGGTTGCGGTCAAATACCAAGTACGATTTGTATTGGTATAATGATCAATGTTAATGATATTCGCAAACTCCATGTGGGATTCATCATACACTTTGACTTCGACTTTTAATTTTTTGAAGAATTGCCCAAGAGCATATCCACCATTATCATTTAAATAATTTCGCAACGTTGCATGCGTTACGAAATAAATATCTCTCGGTTCAATATTATCTTCCATAAAATCGCGGATAACTTGTGAACCAGCAATATCCATCAGTTGAGATTTTTGATAGGTAAACATCCCAATAAATGTATCTTTCATCCATTGATATTTCAGACCATTATTCGGGAGAATGATAATCGCTTTCTTGTTGAGTCGCGTAATTGCCGCAGCGACGCAGAACGATTTGCCCTGGCCGGTTTTTAGATTAAGCGCCAATTGATGATTTCCTGAATTGGTTAAGAATTTAATGGATTCTTCTTGAAGGTGATTTCGAGGTTTAAAAAGAGCTTCTGCTTCCTTGAAAATTTCTTCGGAAGGATCACTTTCATTAATATAAATTGCTTTGGTACCAGTTAGCTGTTCCAATTTGGATATCGGAGTTCCACGAGGTACATACAAAACATTTTGCTCAATCATATATCCACAAGGAAATGGTTGTTGATCGAATGCACCAATCGCCGTATACATTTCCTCAATGATGGGCAAAGAATTATCATTCATATCATCCGTCCGATAATATGGGGACAATGTGATATGAGTGTTATATACTTTGATATCCATTTTTGATCATATACCTGCCGTTTCTATTTATAATTTTTATAAGGAGTTGTTAAATTATGGGACTAGATAAGCGTCTCAAAGAAATGCTTGACAGTAAGAAAGACGAAGTCGAAAAGAAAGTCAACCATATCAAGGATAAGGTTGATGTCAGAATCGATGATTTGAAAGATTCTGGGAAAGCATCGTTTGATAAAGCGAAGAATCGTGTCGAAGATAAAATCGATACCATCAAAGATGATGCAAAAGATAGATTGCATCATCTTGAAGATAAAGCAAGAGACAAAGTGAATGATATTCATAATGAAACACATGGAAAGGTCAACGAGATTTATACCGGTGCCCTCAAGCATCTCCTTGGATCCATTATTGGTGGAAGCAGGGATGAAATCATGAAACGAATTGCAATGCGATTTGCTGCATTTTCGTTTAAATCGTTTATTAAAAATATTCCAAGGAATCTGTATCGAATTCTGTGGAATATCCCATCCAATATGAAAGATGACATTCGGAAAATTGGCGATCATATTCAATTCCTTACACCAATTGCCGTTGTGTTATATTGTATTCTTGACGGCAACATACCAATGCTACGAGAATTCATTATTTACTATCTCATCTGTACGGCTATCCAAGTACTATTGAAATGGGCATTCAATGCGCCCCGTCCATCGCAAACAGATTCGGAAACAAATCCACTTCCAAAATGGGAATGGTCTGTGAATCGAGGAGATTCATTTCCATCTGGTCATACCATGAGTGCAATCTCAGGCGGTCTCTTCTGGACCCTTTTTGCATTTGGTCAGCCATGGGTTGGAATTGCCGGTATTCTACTTGGACTCATTACGGCACTATCCCGTATGATTGTTCGTGCACACTGGCTTCTTGATGTAGGAACCTCCATCATTATTGCATCCATCGTGTTCCTCATCATGATTTCATAAAATAATATAGAGAGGGTTGAACCCTCTCTATATTTTATTATACGATTTGAAATAATCGAATCATATCAAATCCATATTCAGAATCAAATCGTTTTTTGATTCCCAATACAAGATGTTTCTCTTTATAGACTTGATATGAAATATTTGTGAATTCCGATTTTCTCAATCGTACCATCATCAAATCCTTATTCAATGGAATATCATAATTGAATCCATCGATAATGATGCTGATTTCCTTCCCTCTAAAATGTTCTTCCGAGACATCCAATGGAATCCAGTTTGTTGCATTTGTATAAGAGAATAATCGACTATTCTCAATATCACACGGTTTGATTTTTTCCTTGAATGCAACATCGGTCATCAATTCATCATATAATGTGTTATCCGGAATTACGATACAACGATATTCTTCCAGCTGAATTAACCACATCCGGTTGTATTCATATAATACATCTACGCCCATTCGAGCAATGACAGAATGAAACAATTCAATCGATTTATCCTTTTCACTTTTCTTTGCCATATCAAATTTCACTCCTATACGAAAATTGTATCTCTGGTGAGAATATATATATATTTTTATATTGTGATGTAATTCGATCTATTAAGGAGGATACAATCATGAAGGAAATGTTTGAAGAATTCGATGCTACGGATTGGATTTTCTTTATCGTAGCACCCATTGCATTTGGAATTGCATGGGGTACATCCCATGTATATTTTATGAAAATCTTTTCGGAGATTGTTAAGTAAGTAGAGGAGGTTTGATCTATGAAGTTCGATTTATGGAATAACACAGTGACAATCAATGGGAAGAAGCGCTCCCTGCACCGCATTGAGATGATCCTATTCATTCTGTTTATGATTGGATATTTCGCATGGTTCATGTCGCCATCCACGCATCATATCAAAGCAGAACCAGTACATCATGAAGTGACACATGATGTAAACATCAGTGAACCTGTCAAGAGATTCTCTAAGGAACAACCAGTTGTAGTTGAGGAGAAACCGACTATTGCTGAAGTCCTTGCTGGTCTCGATGAGGTTGAGTATGATGTATATACCGAACTCCGGAAAGAATTTACCCATGAGGTAAGTGTTGCTATCATGGGCAACATTTATCAGGAGAGTCACATGAATCCGCATAGCGACGTTGGGTCAAGAGGTCTATTTCAATTGGAAGGAGGAAGGCTCACAAAATTTATTTCATGGGCAGATGCAAATGGATATAATTACCATAGCCCTCGTGCTCAAATCGCATACATGATGCGAGAGATGAAAAGTCGTGATATTGATCTTCGTCTGAAGGGTAAAGTGGGTCAAGAGAATCTTTCAGAAATGAACGTATCGCCATTAAAGGGAGGATACGAAGAATTCAAGAATCTGAAAGACATTGAGCTTGCAACACGTTTGTTTCAAGCGACGTATGAGCGTGCCGGCGTTGCAATGATTTCACAGCGCATCCATTATGCTCATCATTACGATTCGTTGATTCGTCGTTGACAACCAAGGAATAAAGGAGTGAAATACCTCCTTTATTTTTTATAGAAAGAGAGGTGAATTTATATGGATGCTATTAAAGATTCTCTGATGAACAATTTAGTACTCCCGATTATTGTCTGCATTGGCTCATCCCTTCTACTCATTGCGAAACACTACATTGCGAAACTAACTGATAGTATTATTGCAAAAAATGATATTCAGATTACCAATAGTGAAATCAATACACGGAATGCAATTCTGGAAGAAATTGGTACACTTGTACAATCTGCAGTATATACAACAATGGTCGCTGCATGGAAGTTAAAGAAAGAGTCGCCTGATGGAACACTGACGGATGATGAAATCCGAGAACTTCAGAATCGTGTCATGGATCTTGTGGTCAAGGCTCTTCCTCATGCATACGATGATCCAAAATCTTCTGTCATTGAACTGCTCGGTGGTATTGAAAAACGCAATACCATTATCCTAAGTATGGTTGAAGGTGCCGTTGCAAATGCAAAGAATGTACTGAGCTAATACAAAAAGAAAGGGGATTCAATCCCCTTTCTCTTCTTTATCACTTACCGAAAGATCCATCCCAAGAACGTAGATATTTTTCCGCGGTTGACAGTTTGATGTTGTATTTGATCGCCGTGAAATCGAGACCATTCGTCCGGCAGGATTCAACAAATTCCCGTCGGCGCGCATCATCCCATTTCACATGATTTGCTTTGAATACCGCAGCTTCCTGTTGCATGGCAGAATTATCGGCAACCATATCAAACATCTCGCCATCGTTTGTATTGGTATCTTCCTCTTCTAAATCATCGTAGGAATCAATATCCTGATATTTGAAATGGTTCCGATTGTATTGACGATTCTTTTTTCCTCCCTTCTTGAATTTCTTCTTATCGTATTTTTTCGGACGATACATCTCTTGCTGGGTGTTTTGTGGTTCCGGCTTCACATATTTTGGTTGTGGGTTATATGAAGTTGCTGACGGAATGATGATGTATGGGTCTTCCGAAAAATCCGGTTTACCCGTAGGCAATAGAATGGATTGAATGATTGAATCCACACTATCCATGATTGCATCATCAACGACACCGATGTATTTTATCAACTGATTTACATCGGCTGGGAACATAAGCTGTGGCAATGCATAGCTGGTATTTCCTTCATCGGAAATACACATGATGTTATACAATGTCGTATGCTCATGACCGCTGAATGGAATGACTAACACACTTCGATCGCTGAGGCTATACATATTCTGTACGACAAGTACTTGCCGTGTATACCGAACACAGCGTTCGAATTCACTTGGGATTGAGACGCCCTCTCGTTTGTTTCCGCAGATCGGATCATGCCACAACCAAAGTTGTCCTCTGCAAAATCGATGACCGTTGTAAGCACCTATGATAACCATCTCCTCTAAAATTTATAATACTTCCTCAAACTCCGATACAGGAATGACTTCTCGTTGCACCGCATTTTTTGTTTTGGTTTCAACATCATCCAATCCTGTTTGGAGTGAGCCGACCGACATCACTTTTCCGGTTCTCATGTCCGGAATGACCTGTAATGAATTTTGACGGAATGGGTGTGCGATGTATGTATATTCTTTGAATTCAGATTCCGCCTGATCAATGCGTCTCCGTTTTACTGCATTGATGCATAAGAATCGGTGGTTTGTTCCGGGCTGTATTTCGGTATTGATGATTGCCATCCAGTCTGCTGTCTCAACAATTTCGTATGCATCTCCGACATGTTCGCGTCCAGATAATTTCGTGATATCAACTTTCCCTAAACGAACGCCCTGATCCATTGCGGCAACACCACTTCGATTGACCTGATGGGCAGTAATTACTGGAATATCATTGATGACAGCCAACGCTTTCAATTCGTTAATGATCTTTGCCAACTCCGTTTTTGTTGTGTCGCCAGAAGATTGTTCTGCCGGTCGAATGCGTTTGATATAGTCGAATACGAGAGCAACACATTCTTTCCCATCTTCCTTTAAATCCTGAATGATCGTATATAGTCCATCCGTGGAGATTTCACGATATGGGAAATATTTAATGATGATATCGATATTGGGTTTATCGTTCTTCTCTTCATTTGCATCCAGCATGTTCTCCAGGGAACTTTCATCTTTTTTCTCTTCTTCCTCAGAAGATCCCAATCCAAGAATATCGGATAGCTTATCGAATGCTTCTTCTGGGCTATAGTTTGTGATGGGCTCATCGAAATTCATTGCCCACATACGCTCAATGGTTTCCGTAAATGTATTCTCCATTGTTACGTATAATACCGCAGGTTTCAGACCTGGTGTTTTTGCTTGGTACCCAGGATTGAACTCACGGATATGAAGTGTGCTTGTCAATAGAATACCAGACTTATAGGAACCTGGAGGTCCGACGTAGACATACAATCGACCATTCATATATCCTGGGGACAATAATGTGTTGAGTCGGATAATTCCTGTTTTCAATATAGAGGAAGATCCAGATAAACTATCAACCGTTTTTGTGACAGCGGCACGTACCGATGATACATCACCTGTATCGAATGTTAATTCGGATGCAACCAAATTTGTATTGTATTGAATATCAACCAATGATTTGGATATTTTGAATAAATTTTCGGTATACTTTTTCAATTCTCCAGGCTTATTGACATCAATATTTGTATCTAATAATTCCAGATAATTTTCTTTGTATGCCGCAATATATCCAAATTGAAGATTCTCTTCAATTAATTGCATCAGCATTTTTGCTTCTGGTGCAGATACTGGTGTGTTGGATTTGATAGATTCCGAGATAACTTTATCTTTGATGCCATCAAATTCAGGATCCCGTTTTGCCAATTCAAAGATAAGATCGATGGTAACAACACCGGCTAGCCATTGTTTTGCAATATATCGGATGGACCAAATCATTGCTAACATCTCTGCATCTTTTTTATACTTATCTTGATCGATTGCACAGAAGAGACGATATATATTTTTTACCGCTTTAACGGTTCGAAACCCATCATGTTTCATAATGAGAAGATCTAAGATGCGTTGTAGAATGGAGCGTTTAAAGAACACTCGGATTTTATTTGGTTGCACCTCCGAAATATTTTGCAAAGACTTGGTCTTTTTCTGCATAATTCTATAACACCCCGTATTTCACACTAATTATAATTAGACCGCGATTTTAGAAATGAGGTTGAATAAACTTATGGAAGATATTAAGAAGCTTTATCAAGAAGCAAAGGCACGAGGTGCCATCCATAGTAAGAGCAATCCAGCTCTTCGCAATTATATGGAAGCTGTTGATCGTATCGCATCCAATTCCCCGAAAGAATATATCTCAAATTTAGAATATATCATTTCTTCTTCGTATGGGGCAAATACCTTTTCTTCCTTCTTGGAAAAGCATAAGGTTCCTCTTTCCTATATCCCAAAGATTAAAAATGTGATCAAGAAGCTGAAGAATAAGAATGAGGATAATAAGCTATCCGATACCTACAGTGAAATGATTAGCGTGATGGAATCATATGAAAATAAATATTCCAACTGCATGGACATGGCAATCTATTTTGAGGATTGTTTGGATGATCGGTATCTGGAAGCATATTATACAAACTTCCCAAAGCTTTCCAATAAGAATGTAAACATTTCTAAATTCCTAGAGCGCTATGGGAATGGTTGCATTGCTGATATGATTGTGTATACGGAAGCAAGCAAAGCATTGCTTGAAAATGTATACGATCAGATGGTAGACAAGAAAAAGAGGCTATCGAATAATCAGTGGATTAAGGATAGTCTAAAGGATTTTTCCTATGTTGACAATGAGATTCTGGATGTCTTTACAAAGGAATCGTTGGAATATCAGGTCAATCAGTCATTGGAAAATAATGAGCAGGCATTTCGTGAATCCGTTATGATGGGAATGCAAATGGTTTCACCATTTACCGAATCGGATGTTCGGAACATGGAAGATTATATCCTTTATCAGGAATATAAACTCTGCGGTGCAAAGAATGAGTCCGAACGTACTCTCATTATGGAATCCATCAATCGAACAAAGAAAGCATTGGAACCTCTCATGATTGAGGAAGATGTTGCGGATTCTGCGATTCCGATGCTCCCTAATGCGCGTATATCAAAACCGATTCTTTCGAAGCAATTTACAGAAGCTTTATCTATGGAAAATCCTAAAATCTATTATAATCAAAATAATCTGCCTAAGCCGCTTGATTCAGTAGTGAATAATATTATTGAAGATCTTGCGATAACGATGAAAGATCTCATGTTGACAGATTCTCGATTCTCTTCGATTAAAGAATCGCATTCGTTTAAGAATATTGAATCGGAGCTTGATCGGGTTATCAAATTTTGCCATGATATCACATATGATGTTTTATGCACCAATCAAAGTGCGCCAGGAATTGATATTTTCAATATACTAGATTTATATGAATATACCGATGGCCCAATGGAATTTGATAATCCGAGAGATCATCATTACGATGATCGAGAGTACTATCTGAATACATATGGTTTTAGAAATGAAGCAGCATCCATGCTGCTTGCAAAAACCATATTTGAACTTCTTTCCGAAAAATATAATGAACTCCTTCAAAATTACGGAATGATTCTAATGAATCAAGAAATGATTGATAATTCCAATTATATTGACACAAAGTGTTTTGTTTCAGGTGAATACAATCTGGAGATATTTATCGCAATCTGCCCATCATCTGAAAATTTCGCAAGAAAATTATATGATGGGATTGTTTCAAATATGATCACATCGCAATCAAGTAATAATTCATTTACGGAAGCGACAAAATATCCAGAACAAAAACGTTCAAGATTTAATAAGAACCCAAGAAGCGGAAGTGAAGTAATCCAATACATTGAAGATGTTGATAATGATAAATTCAAAGAATGGTTCTTCAAAACGCCTGCTGGATCGAAATTAAATAAGAAGACATTTAATTTCAAATCGCTTGTTGACGATGAACAGAATATTGACTCCGTTGGTTATGTTTTCAAGAATGAGATTGTTGCGATTGCAACCATCAATAATGCTCGCTCCAAAACGAATAAGGTCAACATTTGTGCGGTTCATCCACGACATAAAGGATGTCTTGTTAATCTATTTCGATTGATTGATTCCCGATGGATTTCGGATACAACAGTCGAGTTGAATAAATCAACACAGAAAGAATTCGTCGACGCATTTCAGAGCATTGGATACGAGATTACGCTAGAGCGTGGCCAAGTAGTAACACTTTCTCGGAAAAAGAAGACCAAAGGCACTGCAAAGACTGAATCTGTATCATTTACAGAAGCATTATCATCGAATACGCGAAATAAAAAGACGGGGAAAGCCCCTGGATATCTGAGAAACAATCATGATCTTTCCTATGGAGAAGATGATGATACGGATGATTCTGATGACGTTGGTGATGATATCTTTGGTGATCATATTGATGATACTTCCAAAGAAAAGAAAACATCGAAGACGGAGCCAGAACCTTATCAGTACGATGATGATATTGATGATGATTCACCGGATAATGCAGAAAAAGATAAACCTGCAAGTGGTGCAAATTATTACTACTACAATTACAACTATACGAATTCTAACAATACTTCCAGTAAATCACACAATGATTATAGCACACATACAAGCCATGATTCTCATGATAAGAAGTATCATACAATCAATAATACGAATTCCAACAACGTAACGAAGACAGTAGATTCGCATAATCAAAAGAATGATAATTCAACGAACAAACGAGTTCATTCTCATGACTATGGAGATCATCATGAAGAGTCTGTAAAAATTTATAGTGAGAAAGGGAATATACGTCCAGATTGGTGGGGCAGTACATTCTACCCAGTATATCTTCCAGAAGACCTAAGGGACTCTCTACGTCGAATGCGTATGGAATTTTTTGAAACCATAATTAATATTGTTCAAACGAACCAGAAGTTTGCACCTCTCATAAATGATGAATATTTTAAATTGCTACGATTCTTTGGAAATTATCGACCAGATGAGTATGAAGATGACAATGGAATGATTTTTTTTGGAAATCCTGGTGGATATATCGGATGCGCTCTTTTTATCATTTCAAATAATTTATTAAGATATGATTACTGGGAAAATATTTACAGGATTCATCGAGAACTTGATAAAAATCCGAATTTCGATCTTGATCAAGCTCTCAGGGATTTGCATTCAGCAGCACGAAATGCGATGGCTGAAAAATACAATGGAAATGAACCGGTCACTGGATGCACAATCGATACCAGAGATTCAGTGAATGATTTGTTTACTGCAGAATCCACAGATCCGAAACATGTTGCACATTTATGGAATACAATTGGTAAATATGCATCGATCAAATCCGGAGATACTATGTTCATCGGATTGAATGAAGATGGTACTGAATTCATTGTTGATGAACCCATTCAGGAATCTGTTTATCAAGAAGAAGTTGGTGATGCAGACGATGATAAGCCAGAGTCTGATAATCCAATCCGCGACACCATGATGGATATCGATCGGAAAGTTTCTGAAGGTATCGGAAGCCTAAAACGTGGTGCTGGAAAAGTTCGTCAAACAGCACGAGCAGTTACAAAACCATTCAAGCGTGTTCTCAATTTTATTGACACGCAGATTGAAAAGTGGCGTGACTCCAATGAGAATGACATCAAGGAACAGTTAGCGGATCCGCATCAGTCCAACTCTCTGATCAAAGCATTCAAGTCTGCAGTTAAGTATGGCGCTATTTACAAAGCCGGACTTCTACTCAATCCAATCTTTATCTTCCTCGCTGCAGCAAAACATCTGGATTCTCGTAATAATAAATTCCGTATTCGGAATGAGATGATCGGCGAGTTGAAGACTGAGCTTCAGGTATTGGAAGAAAAGATTAAAGATGCCGATGCGAATAAGGATCGAAAAGCCAAGTACCAGATGATGCGTCTGAAGAATGAATTGACGAAGAAACTCATTCGCGTTGGCGGTACCGGCGATATGAAGAATATGATTTAAGGGGGTTCAATGATATGAGTTTATTTGAACGCGTATTTTTTGAAGCCCCAGAGGATGATCCTCCCGATATGACTTCTCCGTCAACGGATGATGCACCACCTGATATGGGTGGTGCAGACGATCCTCCTCCAGATATGGATGCTGGAGATATGGAAGGAGATATGGGAGACAACGATTATGGGTTCGATGATGGTACTGGTGGGGATGAAGATGATACCGAAAATTTGAATTTCGATGATAAAATTTCCATCATTATGAATCAGAGACTCTATGAGAGATTTATCAAGCTTCATATGACGTTGAAGAATCAATTAAAAATCTTCAATAAAAATATGGATTTGATTGATACCATTTCAGACAAAAATGATTCCATTCTAACTTCCATGACAAAGCTCAGCGAAAACGTGGAAGAATATATGGCAAATTATTTCATGAATGAGAATTACAGTAAGAATCTGCTGTTCTTCAATAAATGCATCAACCTCTATAATCTCCTGCAACAAAACTTTGATAAAGAAATCAAACGCTATGTAGCGAATGAAAAATAGGGTGCATTTATAACAAATATGTAAGTTTGGTGGTATATAAAACAACTCTCGAATTTTTTACGTAAAAAAGGAGAATTACTATGGCAAATAACGTTGGATGGTTTTTTGAGAGTGGCGTGTCCGCTGAGAAGCGACTAGAAGCCACACCAAAGACAACATTCGGTGGTTTCACAGAAAGTGGCATTCAGTCGTTCGATGACCACTTCAAGGAACTCCAGGAACACTATAAGGAATCCACTGGCATCGATATTATGAAGGACATCAAGCCGATGCTTTCCGATCGTCAGTTTATGGAAAGCTATAAGGCGGATCTCATGGGCCCTGTCTTTGAAGCATTCAAGGCAGCATCTCCCAACGATCCACACGTCCAGGCTGTCATCGAGAACGTTTCGCAGTTCTGGGATACGAAGGTTCGTTCCTATACTGAGTCTGCATCGATGACTGGATACCTCCCCATTGCAACGCTCGAGTTCCCAGTTCTCGTTAAGCAGTTCTTCCGTTCCATCATCAAGGATATCATCGAGGTTGAGACAACAAAGACTCCGAATATCGCAAAGCATATTCGTACAACCTATATGGTTGATAATGCAACTGGTAAGGAATACGAATATCCTCGCTGCCTCTTCGATGGTACGTGGCAGAAGATTTGGGAAGCTCAGAAGGGCATTAAGATCAACAATGCAACGAAGGTTCCTCTCACCAATGGTCGTGTCTACAAGTATGACGTTATTACGAATCTTACGACGGGCACGGCTGGTGTTGACAAGCTCTCATTTGCATTTAAGATCAATGCAATCAATGTTGGTGCAAATCGTTACACGATTCCTGGCAACGGCATTACGGTCGAATTCTCAACTGGCGGCACGTTCGTAAACGGTGATCTTGACTTTACTGCACCTGATGGCACAGTAATTGCTGATACCATTTCCGGTAAGGTCAACTTCAAGGCTGGTACGGTTGATATCTCGTCTGCATCTGGTCAGGTTGATGGTGTCTACATTGAGGGTTATCTCTCCAACGAGAAGAACCTCCGTCATGCATCCATCCGCGAGAAGCGCGATATCCTCCGCTTCACGATCGAAGATGGTGCACGTTGGAATATGCCTTTCTCGATTGAGGAAATCGAAGATGCTGCAGCTCTTCTCGATCTGAACTACTACAACCGCATGGTTGATGAGATCGTTAAGTGCCAGGAGACCAACGAAGGTCTCACGGTCATCAAGTTCCTCAATGATGAGTTTGCGAAGTACAATGGTGTTGCTCCCAACATCTATAAGCTCGAGTCGCTTGCTACGGTTTATGCCGTCAACATTCAGCCTCCTGCTTCCTTCGCTGGCGACCCCTTCAAGTATGTGAGCTCGGCAATTCAGTTCCGCCTCCGTTCTGTTATCCATCAGATCACGGATACGCTCAAGCTTGATGGGCTCAGCTTCATCATCGTTGGTAACCCAATGGCAACGCAGCTCATCTCTGAGTTCACGAATTGGAAGACGGTTACCGGTTCCACGGTTGGTGGTATCCAGGTCAACAACTCCTATGGTTTTGCAACCGATCTCGGTGCAAACGTTCGTGTTGTTGCAACCAATATGTATGATGCATACACGAAGGATCCTTGGACACCGACGACCAAGCGTGAGCTTGTTCTCCACATCTATGGCTATCCAACGACGAATGAGCATATCTCGTTCCGCCATCTCAAGTACACCTCTCACCTGCTCACAAGCCAGAATCAGACGGCTTATCAGAGCACGAATGCTCCGGGCGGTGCATACAACATCGTCACCGCAACATCCCGCTTCAAGGATATTTGCGTACAGGGTATTCAGGCACGCCTGATTCTCGAGCACAGCGATACGGTTTATGGTACGGCACCTGCGGCTGCTGGTATCGGGGCACCTTGGGCTTAATCCATAATCTTATGAGGTGTTTGTGTAAAAAGGTGGAAGGGTATCTATTACCCTTCCTTTCTTTTTATATAACAAAAAGGAGAATACTATGAACGATGATATTTTTAAGATTGACATCGATAGTATGGTAACAGAATCTGTAGATGATGTACTGGACATTTCTATCGATGACAATTACAATGAAAATGGTCACGAAGAGAGCATGGAGCACTTCTATAAGAAGTATGAGACGAATACGAGGCCCGATGATGAGATTATCCACGATCCTGAAGGCCATCCTCATACCATGTATGGTCTTCGTAATGAAGAGACCCGCAAGAAGGTTGCTGAGTGGAGAGCTAAGAACAACGGACCTTTTAAGGAATCTGCCGAGAACATCAGCATTTCTCTGGCCGGTACAAAGGATCAGCCCCCTGAGGATGCATACAATGCAAACCTCACAAAGCTAAGGAAGTCATTCAATGATGCACTGGATGCTTTTGAAGCTTACAGTAAGAAGCGGAAGTAATTCTCATTCAAGTAAAAAATAAAAGGAGGGGAATATTCCCCTCCTTTTATTATCGGTCAATCAACTTTAGATGTAGCACGTAGGAAGATGCGGCGCAAACTTCCTCTTCTTTCCAAGCGCCTTTCTTCTCATCTTCATGTTGATTAGAGGATTCTGTGCATGGAGTTGATGGAAGTAATAGAGCGTGCATGCGTCACTTACATAATCCGGCTCTTTCCCAGCACCAATCAATCGTGCAACATAGATACCGAGCGCATAATTGAATTCATTTCCATTTGGACCAAACACGATACGATCGAGATCGCAACGCACTTCCTCATCCATCATATTGATGCGAACCCAGTTGGATGAGAGTTTGTCTGACAGCACCATGATATCAATCATGGTTTGAATCTTCGGATCGAGATTCTTGTACACTTCGACCACCGGTAGGGAATGGAACAGTACCGGATACAGGATCTCGGGATCGGTAATCCCCATCTCTTTTTCCAGAAATACTGTTGCGCCAGTTGCATGGAACTGAAGATCACTCCAAAGATATTCTTCAGGGACGTACTTCGTGATCGTATCGATATTGCCCCGCACATATTCTTCTGCCGATCCAGGAATATAGATATCACCAATGACCTGCGTCTTCTCCTTGTAGTTCTCTTTCAACGTATCATGCGCAAGCGCTGCAAACCCAAGCTTGTGCCGATTGACAGGATTACCCAACCGTTTGTTGATGTAAGTAGCATAATCCTTCACAAGCTTAATGTGCTGCATGTGGGTATCGTGCCACTTACAATTTTTCCGCATCTCATCATTTAACTTCAAAATATGCATGTTTCTGTATCCTCCTCTGAACAGATCCAATATTCACATAATCTTTCCTCCTATGTAACAGATTGATTATGCCCTCCAATATTATAATATATAAATAAACGATCTATTGTAAATAAAAAATTATATATTATTAATGAGAGAGGAATATAAGTTGATTATTAGAGGAGGATTTGAAATGGAAAAAATAAATGTAGGCGGATTCGAGGTTGGTATGGGTGTGGGAAATTGGATTACTCTGTACCATGATCCGGATGTTATCTCACTGGATACTCTGTATGATTGGCCGATTATCCAGTGCGAAGGGGATATGTTTGATAACCCCCTGGAAGCACTCCAATCGTTCAATGATTTTGCCAAGCGGATTCATGCGTTGGAGTGCGAGGTCGATTCCATCATTCCTGATGGTCATGAGGCTGTAAAAATCGTTCACTATCTCAATACATTGGTTAGCCGCGTAAACGGCTATATCGAGATGGTGGAGGATTATATCTCCAACCGAGAATATCTCGGTCAGGGAGGAAAAGTCCCTGACACCAGCAACATGTATGAGGTTGCACGTCGAATCCGCAAGACATTTGAGTTCTATGCGGCATGTACGACCGAACTTTATCGGGCTGGGTATTTTACGGCTGCATAAAAATAAAGAGGGGGAAATCCCCTCTTTATTTTTTAATCAAATATCATCAGTTGATTTGTCCACGTGGAATCTCCTTTCACAAATCTTTCCAATGTTTATCCTTCTTGAATTTCTTTTCAATCTCCTTGATCCGGCGCTTATGTTCCTCTTCTCGCGCTTTGTCGCGCTTTCCTCTAAAAGGATTCATCCGATCGGCAAATTCTTTTACTTCATCAAATACTTTACTCATGGTAATCATAGCCCCTTTCTATATAGAAATAATATATCATTCTCTGGAACTCAGTATTAATTGGGTACGCTCATAAAGATAATTTCTTGAAAGGAAGTGATTTATAGTGGCTCTTATCTTTGATGAACAATCCATGATGGATAGCAATGTATTCAAATATGAAAAACGATTAGCATCGGCAACACGCTTCCTGACATCTGCTGGAGCTGTACTGGTTCGTTACTTCAATCTTGCAGAGAATCGTACAACAACAGATCGCGGACTGAAGGATATTGATCAACTCTTTGGAAAACGTTCTCCTTTACGATTCAACGATATCAAAAACTTTCCATTGTATGAATTCGGCCAAACCAATCCAAACAATACGGATGAACAACAGTTGGAAGATATTACCGCAGAAGGTGAATGTACCATCCAACCTTCTACGATTGTTCCCCATCAGTATGATATGTTTATTCTAAATCATATTCGTATGTTTGCAATTTTTCAAGTTGTGGATGTGCAATATGATAGTATGAAACAAAATGGTCTGTATAAGATTAAATATCGACTATTGAGTACGAGTGAGGAAACATTACACCAACTTGAAAATCAAGTGGTTGGAAAATATGACATGGATCTATCCTCCATGGGGACAGGAGTAAATCCAATCATTCAACAAGATGATTATATCCTGATGCGCCAACTTCGCAAAGTTGTTTCAGAAATGATTCGATCGTACAAAGCAATGTTTTATGATGCACGCCACAACTGCTTCTTGTATTACAACCCACAAACAGGAAGACGATTGTTTGATGTTTGTGGAAATGAATTTATGGCTACACACGGAATCATGAATGATGATAATTCAAATTCCGTTGTGATGTTGCATGGAAAAGTTCGAGAACCGCAGTTCCCAGCATTGTATAATTATTCTATTTATAAATGGCTGGAATTGGATGCTCCAAAGAATATGATCCAACAATTCCATTATATTCTTGCAGATACTATGAAGTATCCGACATCATCCTTTGGTCGATGGAATGAAATGGATATTGATATGATTTGGCCAGTATCGATGCAACAAGCACAGTGCAATCATCAAGAACATTGTTTCTTCGATACCGATTTCGTTGATTGTGTAATCAATAATATTACACCTGCCGATCTTTATCGAAAGTTTATTTTCGATTACATCAACAATCCGCATGGTATTTCAATCAAAGATGTATCGTTGAATATTGGAGATGGACTATTCCAATCCAATCGAACCATTGATGCATTTTTATATACGCCAATTGTGATCTACATTATTCGTAAAATTTTGAGAATGCGATAAAGGAGAATTATTATGGGAATTATCTCAATGGAACATCATCGTCCCCATCGAGGGAAACTCCATACGGGAAAGAATATGTTCATTGAAATTGATAATGAACGATTCTTGACCGATATTCTATTTGACCAAACAAAACTAATTCCAGTAGAACCTGTCGAAAAAGATGGGAAATGGATTACCATTGAACAAGCAATGGATGCGCCCCATATGTATATCGTGGACGTCGCATTCAATAAGTGCGATGGGGTTGCACATGGGAAACATCTGAAAACATTCCTGGAAAAGGTTGACGTAGATGAACGATTCCCCATTCTGATTACACGTCCGATTGTACGTGTTGTTTATCAGACCGAACATGCTGATGGAAGAGTGCTACGCCGTTATTCGGATTCTTGTTACCTCAACCAATTCCAAACGGGAATCAATAACAAGACAGAAAATAATGATGAGCTGATCAATGGTGAATTGATTCTATCATTCCGTGGGCGAATGGATTCTGTCATCAAAGAATATTCGCATGATTCACGCAATATCAAAGTTCGTATCACCGACATCAGTATTGGATATCCAATTGCGCATCTAACGCTTGGTCGTGGAGAAGTATTGAACAATCCGATCTATCATGTTGGAGAAGATGGGCATTTCTTCATTCATGATGAATTCATCCACGATAATACCAACATTCAGTCAATGGTCATCATCGATTCTCTAGAAGTGACGGATGTATTTGATATTGTTTCCAATGCCGTATTGAAATTCCGATTCAGTCTTTATCAGTCCGGATTCATTGTTCCGACCAACGAAGATGATGTGCTCAACCGTATCAAAGGAAATATTCTCCAACAGAATAGTTATGATCGTGATATTGCATATCTCCGTGAACAAAATGATATTCTCCGCGTTCAGATGAATAGCATCTTTGATGAAATTCGTCAAATGCAAGCGAACATGACAATCCTTATTGATAAGATTGATTCTTTGGAGAATCGACTTTCGAGTCTTGAAAAGAATAAGTCTTCAGAAGGTAATAAAAAGAAAACAAGTTTGTATGATCCTGACTTCCGGGAATATCACAAAGATCTCAGTCCATTTCAACCATAACAGTTGAACTCTGCCATAAGAAAGGATGGAATAAATTATGGATACACGTATTGTACTTGAATGCCTCACCCAGAATGATGTCATGATTAAGTATCAGGATATCATTAAGCAGGATGGAAAGGTTCTGGATGTCGGTAATGGTCGTTATGATCGTCGCCTCAATTGTCCACGCGATCGTGCATATCTGAAGGAAGGATCAGATCTGCCTTCGTATGCACGTGATGCAATTCTTGCCATGTGGGGTCCAGCAGAAACCGTGGAAGATCCTCCCACTGGAGAAGAGCCTCCCGTTGAATAATGCTAGAAGAGCGAAATGACATTACATAAATAGAAGGAGGGAATTCCCTCCTTCTATTTATTTTCCATTTGCCATCATTTTCTCATATTCCGCACGAAGTTCTTCTGTCATCAAGATAACAATCTGGTATTCTTTCGTAATATCATCAATCTCGTTCGTAATATTGATGATCTTATTTTTGATTTCCAAATGCTGTCGATGCAGCTTGTTTAATGTTTCACAATCAACTTCATTGTGGAGTTTAATTAGCTCGATGTTTGTATCCACAAGAAGTAGATCGAGATCTTGAAAAATCTTCTTCAAGATCTTTTCTTTTGTATCCAATTCCTGTTTCAACTTTTTCTCTCGTTCAAAAAAAGATTGCTGTTGATTGATTTTTTCGATGACACCACTATCTTTTTTACGAATCAAGAGAGTAATGATTGAAAAGATTCCAGTCATAGCAGCAACTATGACCGTTGATAGATTCTCATCCAATGTCGTTCTCTCCCTCTCTATAATACTTTATCGTCGGACCAATGATATGAGCTGACTTAGATTGAATTTGTATTCCTTAATGTTTCGATTTCGAATTTCCAACTGCATGACAACAATGGACATGAACATGAGGAATAGAATGATGTAGCATAGAATTTTAATCAAGAAGATTTCATTCAGCTCATATGAATTGTTCGTGACAACAAGTAGTTTTTTCTCACCGGAGTTATCAAATATCCATCGATAGTATATGCATTTTTGATATTTTTCTCCATTGATTTCAATGAAGCCTTCCGTATATGTTTGAATTGCTCTATTGATTTCTGGAGATGATTTGATAAAACTAGCTGCGTTTAAATGATGATTATTATCTGACGATAAAACGACTTCCGAAAGTTGGTTTAAATTCGAATCAAATGATTCGATGGCGGTATAATAATAATTTGATTCTGTATCAATATCATTGTTATACACTGTTGTTATCTGTGCAACAGATCGATCAATATGTACGGGCGTTCGGAATGTTTCGGCATTCAGTGTATCAACATGACGGATCAAAATGATCAAGGTAATTCCCATCAAGATGATCGGAATGAGTGGGTAGTTAATGTATTTTCTCATGATTCATCTTACTCCATTTTTAAGGTTTTTATTAATATGGCAGTTCGTCGTACACGATGGAGGTGATATGTATGAATTGCACATTAGACCAGTATATTGGTCTATCCGCTCTGGAATCATGGTGGCGGAAATACAATCATCAAATCATCACCATCGATAGCCGTATTGGCTGTGGTGTATGGGATTTAATACAATTCTTTTTTGGAAAAATTGGACTCGATCATCGGGAAATTTGTTATCTTTCCTACAACCAGAAACAAGTATTGCGTCTCGCCTATGGAAAGATGCATGCATACTACATTGATGGATTTCTATATGAGTATAGAAAATCATTTGATGTTGATACATTAGAGGCAATCACGAAGAAAGATACACCTCCAACTTATACATGGGTAAAATATCGAAATAAAAAGATTGATCCGAAATATAAATTGATTGTTGTCTTTGATGCAACACTATTAACCAAAAAACAGATCAAACATTTATGTTCCTATGGATTACCCATCATCCTTCTACAAGATACCAAATTAATTCCCGGGGATCAACCCTATACGTTTTTCCATGACGCAAATATTGTATTGCGACAGGTTCACCCTTGGTATAGCAATCATCCAATCGTTCATTTTGCACATCAAATGTTATTGGATGCTCCATTGAAATTAGGAAACTATGATGGGGTAAATATCATTGGAAAAAGTAAATTGAATTTATACAATATGAAATCATCCAATATGATTATTACATTGAATGATGATACCCGAACGATGATCAATCACATGTATCGTGAAAAAGTATTATCTTGCAAAGATAGTGTAACAAAAGTTGGAGAACGTTTGATTGTCACAAAAAGTATCTATGATCATATTTTGGAGAATTCGGAAGAATCTCGTGTAAAGGTATATCTTCACAAGAATGCTGTCGGATATGTTTCAAAGATAAATAAACATGCACAGATTACGCGATGGGTTCCGATTGAATTCAAATTGGACGAATATACGGAACCATTTGAAGATATCTCATTGGATCGGTATGTGTTAAATCATATTGATGGTGTTTCGAAACAAATTATTCCGGATGATATTTTAGAAACGGAATATGCATATGCACTAACACCCGATCGTGCACGATATCATACCTGGGATAAGGTTCTTCTATTGATGGAACCAACCGACTATGATGATGATCTACAACGAAGTTTATTGTATACTGCAATTACGCGAGCAGAAAAATTTGTCAATATTGTCATATAGGAGATTTGGAATGTTTCTTATTTTAAAAATAACGAGTCTTTGTAATTTCAAATGCGACTACTGTTCGGCATCCTGTTTATCTAAAGGAGCAAATCCCTATATAACATTTGACGATTTCAAGCAATTAATGGAAACATATGATGTCAATGGTATTTCCATTGTTGGCGGCGATCCATTATGTGCACCACCATCATTATATCTTCAGATGTTAGATTACATTGATACCTATCATGCACATCGCAATACAAAAATTGCAATGACATCAAATTTATGGGATTTCCATATCCATCCGGAAAAGTGGAAAGAGGTATTCCAAAATCCACGAATTCGCATCACAACATCGTTTCAATCGACCGGAAGAATCAAAGGGAATGGAGAATTGTATACCGAACGTGAATTCATTGACGTATACCATCATGTTCTTTCTTATCTCCCACATCAAACGTACATTCCATTCATTTCTACGTTAACCAAAGAATTGCTCCACGAATATCCACATATGGTGGAGCTTGCGGAACAATTGAAAACGACGGTACGAATCAACCCAGTGCTACAGGCAGGGGAATCTTCTGAGTTTTTATTATTCTCCGACATATTCCACTGGTACCTATGGTCCATGGAGAATCATAAATTGGAATACGATATTGCTGCCCGAGATATTTATTCCATGGCAAAGGATGTGGATTCTGGATGTCCGTATAGTAGAAATTGTTATGCGGATACAAGATCGATATCTCCAGATGGTAAGATACATTCTTGCTGCGTATTGAATGATACACATATGACCCATGTTTTGCGAAATGAAAAAACCTATGAGCTTCACGAATATCCCGAAGATGAAATTCGAAAAGATTACCCATCCATTTTTCCGCGATGCTTTGTTTGTCCGTCATTCAATTTTTGTAACGCATGTTTTTACCGTATCAAAGAAATCAAAGATGCACACAAAGAAGAGGAATTTTGTGCTGGAATGAAAGCATTGTTTCCTCGTATGAAGGCATTAACATTGATTAAATAGAGAGGGGTAATCCCCTCTCTATTTATTATGGTTTTTTCTCAATGGCTTCTTTTTTGTACTCAGATACTTTATCCCCAATATTTTCCTTTAGGAGATTATTCATCTTCTCTTTTTCTTTCTCAACGATTTCGCGCTGTTTTCGTTTTGTCTCTCCGCGTTTTTTATAATTTACGACGTATGTTTTCAATTCAGATTTGAGATAATCCATCCCAACATTTTTCAATGAGGAGGATAAATCTTTTCCACCAATCATAGACTCTGCAACTTTTCCTAATACGCCAACAACATTTGACGATTTTCCACCTTTATTAATTTTTCCGAGTGCATCGGATAGAATTTTTTCAGTGACCGCATCACGTCCTCTACCGAAACAACCACCCTTCCCGCTGAATATATCAACAAGATCATCAACAGAACCAAAAGTTCCTTGATTTTCTTTCCAATCCTTGGGGGTTGCATGATCATCTGATTTATTCATCGATGATTCAATTGGGGATAGTTTCCGTAGAATGACATGTGTCCCAGCATCCATATATGACTCACCAGCGAGTTTGATGTAATGATATGCATATACAATTCGATATTTATTTTCGGCATATTTTGTTTGCATCTTTTCATCGGTGAATACAAACTGCACAACACGGTTTGGTTTGAATATACCAATATCCACATCTGATAATGTTAAGTATACGGAAGACGATTTTTCACCTTTCCGTGTTTCAATGATGGATGAAATATACTTATGATTGTCTTTGATAAATGTCGTAAGAGCTCCGGTATCTCCATCTTTCTCACCGTTCACTGGAGTAGTTGTCGTATCCTGCTGATTTTCAATATCGCTGGTATCTTGTACAATGATTTGCGATGTGGCACCCAATTCTGCCATACTGGTATCATTTGAATTTTCAAATTTTACATCCGATGCACGCGTCGATATATAGTAGGAATCGTTACTCGATTTCAATATCATTCCATGACCGGGCATTGCGGAAGAGTCTCCATTCACCATAATGGTGATGTTTGTCATTTCTCCATCCGCTTTTGCAGAAGAAACATTACCACTATCCAAAATGTAGAGAGTATCATTGTCATAGTAAATGACTGCTCCGGACTCATACATCCCATAATATTGATCGAGGAATAATAGATTGCGGAATACTGGATTTACTGGTAACAGTACCTCTTTGTATATTTCATCATTCTGCATCTTACCCATCAATACTTTTTTATGCCCACTTTGTGTAAGCATATGCCCAACCATTTGTTGTACTGTAGCTTCACTATAGACTGCATTAAATGAATAGCGTGATGCATCCATCAATTGTTTGTCCAATAAATATACATCGAGAATATGTTGGGATTCGTAATAATTTTCTTCAAATATTTCTGTTTTTCCCGTATTCTCAGCATCGATGGAAGAATCATCATTTGCATGTAAACGAGATTCCAGACTTCCAACATCGATACTATCATCAGAATCGGATAGATATAGATTGAATACTTGATTCCACAACGCAGCTGGATTTGAAATAATTTTTTCATCTTCCGTACTAACTCCGATGCGATCGAGTTGGAACTTTACTTGAATATTCTTTTTGTTTCGTAGAATCCATATTCGTTGGCGAAGATCCAAACGAAGTGTAATTTTTATGACAGGCATGATGTTGGAATCATAATTATTCATATACTCAATGGATTGAATATTTGATGGATTTAATTCAATCCGATCATTCTCCATCATAAATATCAATGTCGGCACTTGGTATTTTGCATAATACATGACTTCGCCATTCATATTGCGATTGTTGTCATCATTGCTCGTAATAAGTTCAAGATTCTTTAATACTCCACCGATCTTTGAATTGGATATGACCGATCCCAATGAAAGCTTTCCTGTACCTAGAATACCGAACGTTGCTCCTGCCAGTTTCTGGTCAATATCTCCAACGATTCCTCGAATCTTTTGAAGCTTCTTTTGGATTGCATCATTTGCTTTTTTTGCAAGTTTTTCCGTAGTTTTCTTTACCAGCGCATTTCCAAATTTTCCTAGCTTGGTTGAATTTTTAAATGGAGTCACCGATAAAATATTTCGCATATCGGTTTTTAATAGATTCCCAATGTTCATTTATATTTCACCTACTTATCCCATTTTTCACTCAATTCTTCCAATTGTTTTTCTAGGAAATTGTGTAAATTTTTATTTAATATATCCAAGTTACGACTACTATTGGAACGACTGGTTTCCATGTCTTCTTGATTCTGTAATGTACCAAGGATATTTGTCTTTCCGCGAATTTTACTATCGAAACCTTTTAGGGTTGTATCGATGTGTGTACCAATGGTTGGCTTCGTATCCTTCTCTTCCATCTTATAATTTCCATATGCGTATGGATCTTGTTCGATGGATGTTAATTTTGGTGCAGCACCAATGTTTCCCCAACAACTTGATTGATGAATTTGATGATCAATCATAGCTCCGACATTACCGATGGTTCCCATGTCGATCTTAGGATTTTTCATGTCTAATCCGGCCCTGGATAATATGGTGGAGAGACGATCTCCTCTTGATACCAATAATTTTGCAACAGGAAGATTCAATTCTTTCAATCCAAGTTCTAATCGACCATTGATATCTTCGATGCAATTTTTTAGTAATTCTGAAATATATCCGCCGAGGATTCCACCTAAGAATCCTTTCCCCAATTGATTTGTAACAGAACCCATGACGGATTGTAGTCCTTCATTGAGGGTTGTTTTTAAATTTCCCTCCAGCTGGGTTGTTAATTCTTCTACTTTATGCGTTGCTTCCGTTACGGTCGATTGAATAATTTCTTCGCCTTTTTTCTTCAAATCGGCAATTACTTTTTCACGATCTGTCTTCAATTCTTCTTTTGTTTTATTTTTATTCTTTGGATCTTTTCCTGGATCGCTTCCGCCGTTAATGATGATGAGAATCTTGGCAGTTCCGGTATTCTGATTATCCGTAATCGATCCAACAATTTTATTATCGCCTTCACGAAATACCCCGGTACAATCACTAAGAATTCCATTGGTGATGCCAGCCTGAGTATCATGGAATAACGTTGATGTTACCGTCTTATTTTTCTCTTCATTCAATTCGATGAGATTTGATGGCGGCTTTTTTGGCGCCGATTCAATTTTCTTTCCAAGTTTATTTACTTCATATTTATTGATTGACGATTGTGATGCTACATAAGAACTCATCGTTGCACTATACTTTCGTCGTTTTTTAATGGACATAACAAAAACCTCCTTGTAATAATTCTAACATACGACATACGAAAGGAATTTACGATTATGGATATGAATCATATCATGAAAGATCATCTTGGATTTCACGGTGGACTGATTGGTGAACTTACGATTGGGGAAGATCCATATCAGGTGGAATACACTGACCCATATGGACGCCCTTCCTATTATACAAGATTTCGAAAAATTCTTGATCGTAAGAAAAATACATTTTTAATTGGCGGATACCAGTGGGTATTCGGAAAGATGTTCAATATCGGAGTTGATACCAACACAACACTTCGCGTTGGCGACCTGAACGATGAAGCTCCCCAGATGAAGATTGGAGTATCGCGCGCCAACTATAAACATCCATATTATGACAGTGAAGCAACCAGTGGAGGAACATATGGAATTCGTTCCGGTGTAAATATCCCTGCATTGGATTACATTTGTGGCTTTATGGTTGGTGATGGTGCCACGGGCGAAGATAACGTCACAGTTATTGTTCCAGATTATAAACGGCGTTCATTGTACCATCCAATTCCATTCCGTATGTCAAACGACGGATGGAGTCTTGAAAAAACAAAATATTTCGGAAAGACAAAAACATATAGTAGCTCGAGCGGTAAGGATGAGGTCACTTCCTATTATCTCAAGGGATTTGAAAATCCACAACCTCATATCGTTCACTATTGGGCATCGGATAATGATGAAGATCTTAAGACAGTCGACGATACGGTATTCACATCAACATCAACCACGCCGATCGAGTCTTTTGTTGAGATGAATCTTTCTATTGCGGAATCAGATTGCCGCGGATATTTTACACAAATGAATGCACTTCCGCGCATCAGTGAATTTGGGCTCGTTCATGGATGGTATGATTCTGCTCAGATGGATGCATCTGGATTACAGCTTGTTACACATTATACGCGTACTCCAATTCTGCTGGAAAAGGGAGACGTCATCAATATGCGTTATCGTATTTATGCGCGATAAAAGAATGGGAGGAGAATTCTCCTCCCATTTTATTAAGGAGATTATGTAATGTATGGAACAGACGTTGAACGAGTTCTACTAACAGTTTGCAAAATTAAAGATTTGGCAGCAGATAAACTGGCAGAGCTCGGTACAAAATCCATGTATCGAATGGAAACCATTCCCCATTCACATAATGTCCATGTTGTTATCAATGGTGGGCCACATGGACATCCAACCGGAGCACATAGTCATGATCATTGGTACACAGGACATAGCCCGACGGGTGGAACTGGAATGACGGGACATGTATCGGACCAATTAACATATCCACAAGATTATTCCGATGATATGAATCCCGATCATCCCCACACACAAAGCAGCATTATCTATGAACAAGAACATGAAGAGGTATCTATGCAGTTCGTATCGGAACTGTTACTCATGAAGGATCAATTAAAAGAAGATGCTGGTCGTATGGATTCTATTTCGCAAGATATGTATACCGATGCAAATACATTCAATAACACTTACGGAAGTCCATTTCAAGAAATTAAAAATCTCATGAATAAATTGGAAGATATCAAAACCTATACAGATCAATTGGCAATTTTACAATGGCAAAGTCAAAAGCTTGTATTGATGAACCTACTTAGTGTTGTTGTGTCCTATGCCGTCGAAGCAAAATGTGCATTGATGATCAATCATGATTTCACACAGCGCGGATATGATGATAAATATAATGGAAAACGATCTTCCATTGCATGGGATTCTTTCGATCAAGGTGCAACGGACGGAAATCGTCAGGACAATAGTCGTTCGAAGAGCGGTGTACGAACGAGTGGCGGAAGTGTTCAGTAGGAGGTAATCATGAACGAAGAACGGTTTCAAATCAAACCAGAAGGGGTTCGTTATATTTGTGAATTTTGCAACGAAGGAGAAATGAAATTCGCTCCGGAACGACAGGAAGATAATGGACCACTCTATACACATGTGTGTACGAAATGCAACAAAGAAATGTTACTGCCGAAAGTGTATCCGTATATTGATTGGATACCAGTGGAAGGAGATTCACAATGAAACAGCAAGCATTTATCATGCTAATGAAACGGTATACTCCTGATGTAAAAATGGGGATCCTCCCGGAAACAATTGCATATCTACTCCGAGAAGAGGTACCCAACAAAGAAATTCTAGCAGTGAAACATATTATCACCGACGACGATCGTAGCGTGATGTATCTGCAAATCAATGATGATCTTTATCTTATGCCAGATCAATCCCATTTGGAAGACTTCCTTGAAAGTGCATACAATGAAGATCTTAAAAAGTACACCATTGAGATCGCAAAATGTTGTGTCCGAGGAGATGATCCGGTCGATCCAAATTTTGTGGAATTTCCTGCAGGATATCGCATGCGATAATATGAGGTGTTGTCATGAGTACAACAACACATATGACTGATTTCATTAGTAATAATTTGAATAATAATATCAGTCTGAATAAATTTTATCGAACGTTACTTACGGTGGATTCTGAAGATTTATCAACCATCAATCGCATTCCGTATGATGATTTCTTTACACGGTATGCTGGCCCATTATCACAAATCACCGTTCAGTACATCGTATTACCAGAATATTTTTATCAACCGAAAACCGTGAGCCAAATGATTTATGGAACAACGGAACTTTGGTTGGGGTTACTACGGTTGAATAAAATGCGAAATATCACAGAATTCAATCAGGATATCATCAGCATTTATGAACCTGCGCAATTATCTTCATTGATTAAAATCTTTTTCAATCGAGAAAAAATATTTTGATGAAGAGAGGGATTCAATCCCTCTCTTCAATTATTCGTCTACGGAAACCGATTACATAAAGTTACTTAAATTAAGGAAGGAACGTTTCCTATGGCAAATATGATGAAAGATCTGATGTCAAAACTATTGGGAAATATTTCCAATGATGTTGGAAATTCCGTGACAGATGATCTGGATGAGGTTTCCTCAAAATTTGACCAATCATTGGACAATGCACTTGGTCAGTTTAATTCACAAGTATTTGACGATTATGGGTTCATCAAAAAATTCCAAGATATGGATTTGGATAATCAATCTGATAAGAATACCATAAAGTCGACACTCAATAGTTTGAAGAATGAATATATCGATATGTCATCCTTCAATCAAGCAGAGTTGTTATTGCGGCGCGACATGCATAACATCTGTATGCAGATGCCGGAAATGCGTGATGTTATCTATGTCATTCGAGATGCAATCATTGAATGTAATATTGCGACGGGAGAAGTAAGTCGTACGTTAACATTTACGAATGCGAGTGATGATGTTGAAAAGTACATCGCACAAGTAAAAGAATTGGAAGAACGATTTGATTTACAGCAGCGTACCAAGAATACAATCGTTCCGAAAGGATTGGTTGCAGGAGAACTTTGTGCCCACGTAAGTCCATACTCAAAATTATTTGCCCAGATTGAAGCCATTGCAGATTCAAAATATTCACAATATCGTCACCAAAAGAAAAATCGAAGTACACCCATTACAGAATCAACATCATTATATAGTGATGATAATATGAAACTCTTTACAGAAACAGTGAAAGTTGAATTGAAAGCATCGCACGAGGATAAGATGCCGGAGGTCAATAAGGAAGAAATAAAGTATATTTTGGAACACATTAATGTTTCAAATTCTTCTCTATTGATTGCAGAGTTGGGTGTTGAGGGTGCTCGTGCCATGCTCGAAAAGGAAATTCGGAGTCGTCGATCATCCGAGCAAGTATTTACGGAAGACTATGAGGCATATGGCGGGAATAAGCTGGCTGCATCAGTATTCGGATCCATTGATGACGATGAAGTAGATTACAAAGCATACAAGGATCTCAAAGGTTGTCATATTAAATATCTTGATCCGATGCGAATGATTCCAATTCGGATGGACTCCACTGTCATCGGATACTATTATGTGACAACCACGATGGATCTTGCTGTCAATCCAACACAACCCAATGGGATTGTCGATCTTTCTTTCCAAAATTATACACGCAATAAAAACGTTGTTGATCAATTGGCAGGTATGATTTTGAAATCCTTCGATCGTACGATGTTGGAAAAGAATATCAATCTGAAAAATGAAATTGCCCAGGTAATTTTAGCACATAAATTTGCGGAAGGTAAACTTTCATTTATTTATATTCCAGAAGATGAAGTCGTTCGTTTTGTTATCAATGAAGATGATCAAGGAAAAGGTCATGGGGTATTAGAGCCGTGTCTATTCCCTGCACGAAACTATTTGATGCTGAATATGTTCAATCTTCTTTATACGCTGAATAATACAACAACACGTGTTCATTATCTACGTTCTTCTGGGTTAAATAAAGATTATGCACGGCAGATTGAAAAGACCATTCGCAAATATGAAGCACGACGAATTACGGTTGATGATGTATATTCATATCAAGGTGTATTGAATAAAGTTGGTGGTATCAGTGAAATGGTTCTGCCTTCTGGTCGCGGCGATGTAAAGGCAATCGAAACAGATACCATTGAAGCCGTCAATCGTCCATTCGATACCGAGTATCTGGAACATCAGCGTCGTCAGGCAATTACTGGAACTGGTGTCCCGCAGTTATTGGTGATCAATGCAATCGATGAAGTTGATTTTGCCAAGACATTGGAAATGGCAAATGCTCGCTATCTCTCTACTGTGTCCGCATATAAGATTGACTTCAATCGTGGAATGACGAAACTCTATCAACGAATCATGAAATATTGCACGGATATCGATGATTCGATCATTCAAACATTCCGATTCAAATTCAATCCCGCAAATCAGCAGGAATTGAATATCAATGTCGATATGATTAACAACTTCAATACGATGTATGAGTTGACGTCATCTCTTTTCTACGATAAGAGTGATCTGGAAAATGAGAATGGTGACCCAACCGCAAAACAGATAATTCTCAAACGTGAGCTGGCAAAGAAATATTTACCGCAGCTTGACTTTGATGAATTGGAAGAAATCATTACAAAGGTATCAATTGAATCCAACCGGAAACAGTTGGCGGATAAAGTATCTGCGATTCGCATTGATAATGAAGAAATTGACGATGCAACCAAAGAATAATCGGATGGATCCTGTTGTAAAGGAGAATTAAAATGGAAGATGAAAAGTTTGAAGATATCGAAGATATGGATATCGATGGTTCTAATGATGAACCCGTAGAAGATGAAGATAATGATGTTGATAACATCAACGTCGATGAGGATGTACCATTAGAAGAGCCAGTAGAAGACGATGCTACAGAAACAGAACCAAATGTATCCGAGGAAGAATTGTTCAATCAGCTGAACAAACTGTTCCTCCCAGTAGTTCGAATGCAGGATGCAGAAGAACCAGTTCAGGAATCAACTGTTGTAATGGAAAAAAATGTATTCCGACTCGACGATGCAAGTAAGGTTGCACAGCTTCTATCTCTTTGTGCCATGTTAATTGCAAGGGCAAAGGATACAGAAGCATACAAAACTTACATTCGTGCATCGGAAGAGCGTCGCAATGCGAAGATCGATATTCAGAATGCAGAAGCTTCTGAAGCAAGAGCTCTTGCCGCAAAGTATCTCAATACTCTTTCAGCAAATGACGATGACGAGGGTGCTCGTGCTGTTGGTGTATCTCTTCTCAAGGAAATGTAAAAAAATAAAGAGGAGGGATCATCCCTCCTCTTTTGTTATCGTTGCCGAATATCAGGCGTCGAAATCAGGATCCCAATCATCCACGACCTCAACGAAGTCGAGAACCCGCTGCCATTTGACGAACTCAAAGGTTGCTTCCCCATCATCGAGTACTCGGCGCTTTGCAATGGCACGGAGGATTGGTCTTCCACAATCCTTGTACTTCGCCATGAATGCCGTCATGAGTTGGGGAGGCAGCACGACACACACGACATCAGCCAGCTCCACATCCTCGTGCAAATCATCAACATTTTCGACAGACTCGCTGATCTGCCGAATACTGATATCTTTGGCATACTTTCCCATGAGAGCGGCTTTCTGGGCTTCATCCATTGGATGACGAGAGATCCAAAGAACATTGCGAGTTAATCTCATAATTATCTCCTCCTAAATAATTAAGTCATTCTATAGTAAGAATATATAATTCAATCGTATCTTCGATAGTATCAACGATATATTCTTATGGTAGAGGAAATAAATGATCTATCTATGTATAGGAGGAAAATCATGGATAAGAAGATTTTCAACATTGACGCAAACGGTTTCATCGTTCCCAATGATCTGGTCATTGGGAAGGAGACTGGGAAGGTTGAGGTGCAGATGTGGTTCGTTGCGCCCGAGAATGAGATGACCTTCAAGTCGGATAACGTCATCGACCACGGCGTCGTCATCAAGGACGGCTCCGATGACGGCGTGTATCTGAACCCGAGCTACAAGGCGCAGATGGTTCCTGTTGAGATGCTGGCGGGAAAGCACGAAGGCGACACCGTTGTCATCGAGATGCCTGTTTCGCTGGATCGTCGGAGTCCCGGAAACACGGATGCAATTCTCCGCGTCAACTGCACATTGCGTCAGTTGAGCTATCGGTATCGGACATTCGGTCGTTTCGAGGAAGCGCTTAAGCGACTGCTGAAGAAGTTCAACTAATACACAGGAGGAAGAGAAATAAAGAAGCTGGCCGCTTATAGATTTCTCTTTCTTTTTTATAAAAATCGATAAAAATAAAAGGGGAATGATTCCCCTTTTCTTATACTGCTGGAAGATTCAGTTCCTGAATGCGCCGTTTAATTTCATATTCAATTTCTTTATCGCGCACTTTCTTTTTATATTCATTTACAGCCTTTTGAATCTTCTTTTCTTCACTCGGTGTGAATTTTTTCTTATCTGCTTTCATTTTCGAAACTCCTTCCGGAAAATAATATATTTTATGGTACAGATAAATCATTTTGTTATCATCAAAATATATAAATACGAATAAGGTTATATATTTTATTAGTAATCGTTACATTATTCTATAAAGTTCCAAGCATGCATAGGACTAATAGGAGGTATTGTTATTATGGAACAAATGTCGACAGTAAAATGCCCGGGTTGTGGTGAGGAGTTTGGTGTTCAGGTGGATTATGCCCCTGATGCACCAGAGGTAAGAGCACGCATTTCCCCAACAGCAACAATTTATGAGTATAAGCTCAACACAAAGCAGATTGTAACGTATCTGCAGAAGAAGGCACAAGTATATCGCGCCGATGCAAATCTGCTCGTGATCCCAACTTTCTTTAAATCAAAGACAAACACATATTCGTATCTCCATCTACTATTTAACGATGCAGATGATCGGAAGGCAGATGACTTCTATACCTCATTTGAGAGTATTGGAACAGATACCGTCAATATGAGCAAGGATCCTCTGTATAAGATGATTCAGAAGTACATGCTCAAGGTTGAGGAGTGGAGATCGGTACTCGGTTCTTATAAGAAGTCTGTCGTTGCCGATCGTTTCGGTATGAGTGAAGATGAAATTCGATCCATGCTTTCCTTCGCAGTGCCACGTCGTTTTCGAACGAAGAGCGAAACCAGTAATCGTATCATGGTCAATGTCGAGACGATTAAAGTAATCAAGGATATGTTGGAAGATCCGAATACTGGAAAGATCAATGGTATTGTGCGCATTGATAACACGACACACCTCCATGGCGATGATGCAGAATTTGTTGTTCGGATTTATCCCGAAACCAATGAAATTGTTGACGATCCACTGATTCGTAAAATGCTCGGCGCGTAAACAATTATAATTATATAGAAGGGGCAAATCCCCTTCTATATTTTTTATTTGTAGAAGGAGATTTATTATGTATGATGATTGTCGTAGAATTTCTATTCTTGAACGAGTTGGGACGAGAATTCTACTAGTCGTTGTGGTTATTTCGTTTGCGTTCGATACCGCATGGAATCAGATAATCTCATTTTTCAAACGAAAGTAAAATAGAAGGAGGGAACTTCCCTCCTTCTATTTTATGTCAAGTATTTTGTTTTTAATGGAAATAAAAATATTGGCAAGTTCCGGATCAAATTGTGTCCCTGATTTATCTTTGATTTCTTGGAAGATTTCATCATCGGTCATTTTATGTTTGTATCCTCGACCATCCTTCATTGCGTCAAATGCATCAATGATTGATATGATTCGACTTTCAATTGGTATGTTTGTTTTGGATAATTTATCGGGGTATCCGGTTCCATTCCACCACTCATGATGATGTCGGATGAAACATCGGGCTGTTTGTAGAAATTCATTTCCTGGATACTTACTGATTAGATTTTCTAAGATGCTATCTCCAATAATAACATGGTGGCGGACGTCTCGATATTCGGTTTCATTCAGCGGGGTCTCTTTATCCAAAATCGAGTTTTTGATAAAGATCATTCCGATGTCATAATAGACAGCAGATTCTTTTAAAATGCGGGTGTCCTTCTTTAACAGTTCCATCTTATAGTTGGACGATTTTGTGATAATTGCATCAATAAATAATTTTGCATATTTTAGTATTTGCGACTCCTTCGCAATATACTCTTCACTATTCTTCACAAGTGTATGCACAAGATTGCTTAATGCACGACGTACACTTGTTTCTTCTGATTCTTTTTTATTCTGTAAATTCTCATAGATACGTATTCGATTTTCACGAACGAGTTTCATGTTGTATACATGATCAATGTATGTTTTCATATTACAAACTAAGAATTTGATATCAGACCCAGGTTTGAAATGGATGATTCCAAATAGATTTAATTTTGTATAAATTTTATCGTATCTTCGACTTGGCGCCACCAATACAATTTTTTTATCATTGTATACATGGAGATATTTCATTTGTAAAAATTCATCTTCATGGTCAATAATTGGAGCATGAATGAAGATGATGTCCGCTGGTTCAATTTTATTTACGGCATGGACATCGTTCACATACTGAATTTCGAGATTATATTCACGCAACTCATCACGGATCCAATCGTCGACTCCGCGAATTACAAACAATGGATATACAGTACACATGATTTCCACCAACTTTTTAATTGATATATGCTGAATGAAATTGAAAGGAGAAGATCGCATTGATTCGACGCAACCCAATCGATACACCAAACACAGCAAATCGGGATGTAACTAAAAGCTACTATGGTTATGAAGCTGTTCCCGATGCAGCATATGGAAACCATTTAAAGAATACATTCTGTGCATGTAATACATCCGCTTCGCATACGTATGGAAACGTCATGTCGGTGGTCGAACAATTTCTTCTACAGTCTTTTCCAAAAGATATGTTCAAAACGGTAACAACGTCGACGACATTATCTCCGCGACAAATTACACATCTACCAAATCAATTGCATAAACAAGAAGTGCCAATCATGGTATTGATTCCTCGCATTGTATTCGGACAAGATGAGAATCGTTTTCTTGGACATACACAGATCAATAGCAAGCGAAACTATACCACGGGAATGTGGGGTGATGGAGATTTAATTCCGCTTGCCGAAGATAAGGATAAGAAACTTTACATCCATGGACATTATAATCGAGCCGTCATGTATGTCGATGTTGTATGTAGCTTCCATACCTATTCAGAACAAATCAACTTTGTATCGTATATTCACAATATGTTACCTGTAGGACATAATCAATTTATTCGTGCTCCACTGGAATTGTATATTCCGGAAGATTTTTGTTCCTTGATATCTCACTATTCTCATATTCCATACACAGATGATGATGTTCATGATTTCTTGTCCTATATGAATAAAATTTTTCATCATCCAATTACATACAAGCTCAAAGGCGGATCCAATTCCAATGAATTCTTCATGTATTATATTGCGGATATCGATTCACTGATTACCGATGTTGCATATGATCAAGGCATGAAGGATGGACAAATTCGTCGGAACTTCAATGTATCTTTTACGGTGCGATGTGAGTTTAATACCATCGGATACTTTATGATGAATTCGCCTGAAATCAAAAAGAACATTCACATTGCTCCAGTTGATGGGCGAGCAATTGTTCCAATCTTTACCGATGTAATTAATTTGGATGACTTTATCATTCCGGTTGGTTGGAGCATATTATCGTTTCCAATTTTTAAACTAATGCCTGGAGACAAATCAATATCATTTGATAACGTATTGAATGAATCTTTGCGTGCATGCATTGATTACCATTTGGAACGAAATATTCCGATGGATACATTCATTACAATTCAATTCCGAGAAAATGGAAAGATTCTGCAAGATGAATTGTATACTATTGATTGGAAAAAACGAATGATTCATATTCCGCTTCCAAACTATCATCGAACTTATCGGCTGATTATTATAACTTCCCCGGTGTATGTGAATGAATTGATTGAACAAATTTTCAATTTGGAATAAAATAGGAGAGGGAATTCCCTCTCCTATTTTTATCATATCACGATTAAATATATATATATTATTTCTACATAGATGAATGAAATGTTGTATTATAGGAGGTATGATTATGTTTCTCTTAGGTTTTGGATTTGTTGCGGGAATCATCGGTGCTACAGGAGACCTTGTGAGCATTTCAAGGGACATCGGTAGGCCGATTTCTCCGGGCGGTGCAATGTACTATTGCAGCTACAATAACCCAATCAATCGTCCGAATTTTACGCATCGGATGGTGCAGATCGGTTTAAAGATGTGCCGCAATACTGTAGCTTAATGAGAAGAGGGGGTAAAAATGCGAAAGGCGCTGAATAACTTCAAAGGTGTTTACATGAAAATTATCGGAGAGGTTCCCGATAATGTCGGGTGGAACACCACCCGCTGCCGCCTGGTGTTCAAGTACGGAAACTCGACGTTTGATGGCCACGGCCCTGAGCTCTATGTTCGGGATGGATTGCTGACAAAGTCGATTCGACTGAATCAGTACACAAAGCTGTTGCATGATTTCGATCCCCTGGATACGCGCCCAGAGACGAAATATTACCTATCCAATATCATCGGCATCATTTCCGAAGTCTACGAGGCAATGGAAATGCATGTGCCGGATGTGGCGTAAAAAGAATAGAGAGGGTTCAAAACCCTCTTTATTTTTTATGAAAAAATTATGATCAATAGAATAATATATTCTATTGATAACTGTGATTATTTTAGAGGAGGAATACTCTATGTTTACCGAGCTTGTCGATGGAATGAATTATATGGTTTATGGTGCGTGTGTGATTGTTTGTATATTTATGGCAATTATGTTTTATACTGATATGAGAGAAGAAGATTAATGAGAATTTTATGTATTGCGGATATCCATATCGGTACCATCAAAGATATTGAATATGTATATGATGTATTAAAGGATATCTTCTACAAAGAGATCGTACAGAATAAAACAGATGCGGTTATTTTGTTAGGAGATTATTTCCATCGGAGTTTGCGAATCAATGAACCATTTACAAAGTTAGCCATCAATGTAATGGAAACATTGGTGCGATGCTGTAAACGAACGAATACAAAGCTTCGTTGTGTATATGGAACAGAATCCCATGATGCAAATCAATACGGATTGTTTCAATATTTTCTCAATGATAAAAAATTAGATTTCAAAGTTATTTATACCGCATCCGAAGAAATGTTATTTGACGATTGTCCTGTATTATATCTTCCCGAAGAATACATTGAGAATAAAGAGTCTCATTATGGAAAGCTATTGTCCAAAAAATATCAATACATTTTTGGACACGGAATCATTGTTGAAGGAATGCCGGCATTGAAATTCGATGCATCGATTAAATCGAATGAAAAATTTGTATATCGATGGCATTCGGATGAATTATCCAAACTATGCAAACAATGTGTGTTTGGACATCAGCATAAACCAACGTCAATGAAGAATGTTCATTATGCAGGCTCATTATTCCGAACTTCATTTGGGGAGGAGGAAACAAAAGGATATGTAATATTACAGGACGATACGTTCCAATTCATACCAAATGATAGAACGTATGTATATAATACGTATGAGGTTCCTATCACGAGTGATGTATATGAATCTCAAGAAAAATTACTATCCTTCATTCACTCAATCAAATCCGAAAATAGTGATCTGTTTAACGGCAATAAGACAGGAAAGATTCGTATTAAGATGCAACTACCACCAAACATTTCAGATGCATTTAAATCGAATTTGCAGAATGTTTTATTGAATGAGAAAGACATTTCATTATCCTTCCAAGAAACGACTGTGGATGATCTAGACCTCCATGAGGAAGTGGATATTGAATATGACTTCATTTTAGATAGATCATTATCCATTGCTGATAAACTCTATCAGTACATAAACAAGGAATATCCCAACAGTGGGATTTCCAAAAAAGAGTTAATTCCGTACATCCTATAGGAAATCGTTGAGAGAATATAAATTCTCTCTTTTTCTCGAGAAAGGAAAAACCAATTATGACAATTAAGGAACTTATTCTGGAGAATGATAACTTCGCACACAGCGAAGAGGCATTCGAGATCTACAAGGAAAGTTGTGAACTGAATGTTCTGAATG
>ERZ773250.21-NODE-21-length-117692-cov-13.970145_pt1 | contig 117692 bp, 108 predicted proteins | sample MGYA00511258_ERZ773250 | MGnify/ENA primary metagenome ERZ773250 (study PRJEB29015, sample SAMEA2738164) | human oral metagenome | biome: human oral; feature: human-associated habitat; material: saliva | place: China | collected 2187 ... | reverse complement strand
GAGTTTTTTCGTATTAAGATTTGTTGAAAAAATAATTGAGAGTATGATATAATATAAATATATGGAATTGGAGGAGAAAATAAAAACAACAAAAACTTTCGAAGAACTTGTTCCGAGTGATTTTGTGCATTTACACACACATACCTATCACTCGCTGCTTGATGGCTTAACTAAAATTGACGATTTGGTTGATAATGTTAAAGCCAGTGGAATGGAGGCCGTAGCTATAACTGACCACGGAACAATGTCTGGTGCTATCGAATTCTTTAAAGAGGCAACTTCAAAAGGGGTTAAGCCTATTTTAGGAATTGAGGCTTATGTTGCAGCACGAACTAGGTTTGATAGAGATCCAGCACATGATAAGCCGCGTTATCACTTAGTCTTGTTGGCGAAAAACCAAATTGGTTGGCAAAATCTATGCTCTCTTACAACGAAAGCCTGGGTTGAAGGTCAATACTATAAGCCGAGAATTGATCATGATATTATGGCTGAGCATTCAGAAGGTGTTATTTGCTTGAGTGGCTGTGCTGGTTCTGAAATTTCGGAATCCATTCGGGCTGGAGATTTCGAAAAAGCAAAAGAACTTGCTAGCTGGTATAAATCGGTTTATGGTGAAGATTTTTATCTTGAATTACAAGACCATGGCCACCCAGAATGCCCTAATCACTGGGAGGTTCAAAAAGAAATCAATGATGGTCTATTTAGGCTTCATGAAGAACTTGATATTCCAATGGTTGTAACTTGTGATTCACACTATTTAACCCATGAAAATCAAGATGCGCATGAAATCCTTCTTTGTGTCGGAACTGGCTCTTACTTAAATGATGAAAAGCGAATGAGCCTAAAAGAATTTGACCTTTTTGTTACTAACCCGAGAGATATTATCGAGCGATGGGGAAAAGTTGACCCTGAAATCATTTTGAATACCAAAAGGATTGCAGAAAAAGTTAATTTTGAGTTTGAATTTGGTAAGATTTTAATTCCAAAATTTCCACTTCCAGAAGGTGAAGAAAGTGAAAAGGGCTTTTTAGACAAGTTAGTTTTTCAAGGTTTAGGTGAAAGATATGCTGGAATTCCTGTTGATGAAGTAAAGAAGATGACGATTCCTGAAATTCGCGAGAAACTTTCGAAAGAAGTTATTGAGCGAGTTGATATGGAACTTGGTGTTCTTGATGGAATGGGTTATAATGGTTATTTCTTGATTGTGCAAGATTTTATTAACTGGGGAAAATCTCAAGGAATTGTTTTTGGGCCAGGGCGGGGTTCGGCTGCTGGTTCGATTATTGCTTATGCCCTACATATTACTGATCTTGATCCACTTGAATATGACTTACTTTTTGAAAGGTTTTTAAATCCTGATCGAATTTCGATGCCAGATATTGATGTTGATATTCAAGATACGCGTCGAAATGAGGTTATTCAATATTGTACTGACAAATATGGCATTGATCGTGTGGCGAATATTGCGACTTTTGGTAAAATGATGGCAAAAAACGCCGTGCGAGACGTGGCGCGAGTTTTGGAAGTTCCGTATTCTGAAGCTGATCGTATGGCTAAATTAGTTCCAGATCCAAACCAAGGTAGACACATACCACTTCGAGTTTCGCTCGAAAATGACCAAGATTTAAAGCATGAGTATGAAACTAACCCAACTGCTAAAACTGTTTATGATTTTGCAATGCAGCTTGAAGGTACGATTCGAAACCACGGCGTTCATGCTTGTGGTGTTGTGATCGCACCAGACGATTTGGTGAAATATCTACCTCTTGAAATGGCACAAAAAGGTGTTGTGGCAACTCAAGTTCCGATGGGTCAGGTTGAAGATTTAGGTCTTTTAAAAATGGACTTTTTGGGCCTTAAAAACCTTTCAATTATTTCAACTGCGCAAAAAATTGTCAAAAAAACATATGGTATCGATCTTGACCTTTCGAAACTTGGCCTTGATGATAAAAAGGCTTATGAATTATTAGCTCGTGGTGATTCAACCGGCGTTTTTCAGCTTGAATCCGCTGGAATGAAGCGATATCTGCGGGAGCTTAAACCTTCAAAGTTTGAAGATATTATTGCCATGGTTGCGCTTTATCGACCTGGGCCAATGAGTGAAATTCCAAAATTTATTGCTCGAAAACACGGTGAAGAGCCAGTTACTTACTATGAAGACCATATGGAGAACGCTCTTAAAAATACTTATGGAATTTTGGTTTATCAGGAGCAGTTTATGCAGATTTCGAAGGAAGTTTGCGGATTTACTGGTGGTCAAGCGGATACGCTTCGAAAGGCCGTAGGTAAAAAGAAAATTGACTTGATGAAGAAAATGAAGGGCGAGTTTATCGAGGGAGCTGTAAAACATTCTAATGCTGATCGAGGAAAGGTTGAAGCTTTCTGGGAACATTTGGAAGAATTTGCGAATTATTGTTTTAATAAGTCGCATGCGGCGTGTTATGCTTTAATTGCTTATTGGACGGCCTATATTAAGGCGCATTACCCAGATGCTTTTATGGCGGCGCTAATGACGGCCGACTCTGATGACACCGACCGTTTGGCGATTGAGATTGCTGAATGCCGTTCAATGGGAATTGAGGTTCTTGGTCCAGATGTAAATGAATCATTTAAGGATTTTGCGATTGTGCCACATGAGAATAAAATTCGCTTTGGCCTTTTAGCGGTGAAAGCTGTTGGCGGTGGTGCAGTCGATGCGGTTTTAAATGCTCGAAAGGCCGGTGGAAAATTTACTTCAATTTTAGATTTTGCGAAACGTGTTAACGCTCGACAATTCAATAAAAAGGCTTGGGATTCATTAATTATGACTGGAGCTTTTGATCAATTCGGAACTCGCTCGGATTTGCTTTTTAATCTTGAAAGAATCCAGGAATATGGTTCGAAATCTCAAAAAGAGGCACTTTCAGGGCAGACGGATTTGTTTGGCTTTGCTGGTGCTGAAGATATGCGGGTTGAATCATCAATTGAATTAATTAACGCGCCGAAACAGCACACCGATAAAGAGCGTCTAACTTGGGAGCGTGAACTTTTGGGGCTTTATGTTTCAGCGCATCCACTCGACAGATATGTTAAATATTTCGAAGAGCAAACTCAACCACTTTCGCAGGTTCAACCGAATACTGATGGCCAAAAAGCAACTATTGGTGGAATTGTGATTGATGTTCGAACGATTATAACGAAATCTGGAACAAAAATGGCGTTTGTGAAGATGGAAGACAAAACTTCTGAAGGTGAGGTGATTATTTTCCCAAATCTTTATTCTGAAATTAGCGAAAAGCTTAAAATTGATACGGTTTTAAAAATTGAAGGAAAAATTTCTGCCCGCGACAGGGAAGGTAATTTGAAATCTGATGCTCAGATCATAGCGGAAGCAGTTTCAATAATAACAGACGAGGAATTGGAAAATTATGAATCAACTGGCCGTAGAGCAGATGGCTTAAAGGCGAGAAAAGTTCCTCAAACGAAAACAGTTTCGCAAAAAGTTTCAAACACGCAGAAAAAATCATTTACTCCTAAAAATAATAGTGTGGTTTCAAATAAATCTTTGGAAAAGTCGACATCAAATCCGTCAAGATCAGCAGAAAACTATCAAGCCGAAAAAATACAAAGAGTCTTCGTGCATATTAAAAATCCAAGTGATCATGAATCATTGCTTTCAGTGAAGAAGATATGTGGAAAATTCCCGGGTATGAGCGAGATAATTTTGGTTCTCGGCGAGGTTGAGAAATCTGCGATTCGAATGCCATTTAAAGTTGACTCAAACTCAGATTTACCAAAAGAGCTAGTGAGATTACTAGGCGAAGATTGTGTTGTTCTTAAGGATTAAAAGTAAAATAAAATCTCCAGTTAGATTCTGGAGATTTTTAATTGTTCTAAATTATTATTTTTCGAAAGGTTTTGCAAGTTCAAGCTCTGGGTGAGCTTCTGCAATTCGCATTAATTCATTATATTTTGCAACTCGATCAGTTCGTGAAAGTGAACCAGTTTTGATCTGCCCACAGCCCAATCCTACGGCTAAATGCGCAATCGTCACATCTTCAGTTTCACCTGAGCGGTGGCTCATGACAGTATTGTAGCCGTTATTTTGTGCTAATTTTACAGCTTCGATTGTCTCTGTCAAAGATCCGATTTGATTTGGCTTAATAAGAATTGCGTTCGCAACACCTAAATCAATTGATTTTTGGAGAAGTTTCGAATTTGTAACCATTAGGTCGTCGCCAACAAGCTGAATTTTTGAACCAAGTTTTTCGGTAAGAATCTTCCAACCGTCCCAGTCATTTTCAGCCAAGCCATCTTCGATCGAAACAAAAGGATATTTCGAAGTTAGATTTTCGTAAAATTCAATCATCTCTTCGCTTGAAAGAACTGCATCGTTAGCTTTTAGATCGTACTTTTCTTCTTTATAGAATTCGCTTGAAGCGGGGTCTGAAGCAAAGGCAATATCTTTACCAAGTTCATATCCAGCGTCTTTAATAGCTTCTGAAATCAATTGAAGTGGTTCTTCGTTTCCGTTTTGAACTTTTGGAGCATAGCCACCTTCATCACCAACGGTTGTTGGGTAATTTTTAGTTTTTAAAACTTTTGCTAAAGCGTGGAAAGTTTCTGCGCCCATTTGAACGGCTTCGAAAATAGTTTTTGCACCAACTGGCATAATCATATACTCTTGAATATCAGTTGCCCAGCCGGCATGCGCACCACCATTCATCACATTCATCATAGGAAGCGGAAGATTTGGCGTTGAGTTTGTTTTTTCGGCGATATATTGCCAAAGTTCTATTCCTTTCGCATTTGCAACAGCTTTTGCAGCAGCAAGTGAAACCGCTAGGATTGCATTTGCTCCGAGGGAAGATTTATTTTCTGTGCCATCAAGTTCAATCATGATTTTATCGATTACCTCTTGATCTTCGGCGTTCTTGCTGATTAGGGCTTCACGAATTTGATTATTTACAGCTGAAACAGCTTTTGTTACAGCTTTTCCGCCAAAAGCTGAACCGCCGTCGCGAAGTTCAAGAGCTTCACCTGAACCTGTTGATGCTCCACTTGGAACCGCTGCTCGGCCAAAAGCTCCGTTTTCTAAAATTACATCCGCCTCAACTGTTGGGTTGCCGCGGGAGTCTAAAATTTGTCGTCCTTTAATGTCTTTAATTGTGTATTCCATATTTCCATTTTAGCACCAAAAAAAGCCTTTCGCAAGAGTTTTATCTCGAAAATATTATTTGCTAAAAATGGCCAAACTATGGTATAATTATTTTAATATGAAGATTTCTCGAAGGAAGGAAAATGCACTCGTCTTCTTCAAAAACCTTGCGATGACGGCAACTGTTTTTGGTATTGTTTTAATTTTGGTTTTCTTAACGCAAGGCTGGCGGCTTGATGAAAAATTTGAAGTTCAACAAACTGGTTTAGTTCAATTTAATTCTTCAGTTTTGAATTCAATTGCCGAAATTGACAAAAAAAAATTGCCAGAAGGAACACCTACAAAAATACTCGCAAAACCAGGAAATCACGAATTTTCAATCTGGAAAGAAGGCTATAAAACTTGGTGGCGGCGTGCTGAAGTTAAAGTTGGTGAAATCTTATGGCTAAATTATGCAAGATTGATTCCAAAACAACTTAATGAAAAGAGTTTTCTAAATATTTTAAATTTAAAATCTGCTCAAGTTTCACCAGATAAAAAGAAGATTTTTGTAATTTATGAAGACAACAATGGTGAAGCGGCTTTTTGGCTAGTTGATATTTCTTTAAGTGAGCCAAAAATCTCGAGAATTAATTTTAACTCGAATATTTTTGAGCGTGATTTGCAAAATAATAAAAGTATAAATCAAACTAATTTTTATAAAATTGCAGAAAATTTGCAATTTTTGAAAGCTTCAAACGATAATAAAAAAGCACTCTTAAGTTTTAAAAATGGCAATAAACTTGAATGGCTTATTTTGAATTTTGAAAATCCAGATGAATCTATTAATTTAACTCAAAAATTCCATATTGATTTTTCGAAAATTATACCTTCAAATGATGAATTAACTAAACTTATTGGAATTTCCGGATCGGATTTACGAGAAGTCAATCTTTCGAATAGTACAATTTCTGCGGCAATTTTGAATGATGTTGTTGATTTTGAACTTTATGATAAAGAGAATATTGTTTATGTTGAGAAAAAAACAACGAGTAATGATTTTTCGGTCGGTCTTCGAAAAAATGATAAAAATATTGAGATTGCAAAAAATATAAAAAATCAACCAAAGGTTGCGATTGGGCGATATTATCGAGAGAGTTACGTTTATATTGGGCAAGATTCAAAAATTGATATTTATAAATCTGCTAGCTGGACAGAAAAAATGCATTTAACCAAAACACTTAATTTGAAATTTTCGCCAGATTATTTAAAGCTAAATGGCGAGTCTCGGATTCTAGTTGCGAAAAAGGGCAAAGATGTTTATTCTTTTGATATTGAAACACGGAATGAATATCAGTTCTCTGTATCAAATGATGGTAAGATAAAATGGCTTGATGATTTTATTTTGGGTGATTTTGAAGGTGAAAGAATGGCAATTTATGATTTTGATGGAATGAATAAACAAATTCTTTCGCGGGCAGTTTCAAATCTTCCATTTACGCTTTCTAATGATAATAAATATATTTATAGTTTTGTTAAAAATGACTCTGGCGGATTTTCGATAAATCGTCTAAATATGACAACCGAAAATTAAAACTACACTTTTCAAACGCTTGAAAAACTAAGAATTATATGGTAGAATATAGATATCATAGTTCTTTTAGGAGGTACCAAAAATGGTAGATTCAGATATGAAGAAGATTATTGGCGGTGAAAATTACGATTCATTTTGTCGGAAAGCTGACAATAATATGCACAGAACGAGCAAGGGAAATCCGGATAGTGGTGAGTATTTCTTTGTTCAGATTCGGTTGGAAAATCTTCAATCAATTAAGATTGTTCCGAACTTTATAGAGAAGTTTGATGGATATTGCAGATTCTCTGGCTGGACTTCAATTGATGGTCATTACATTTTTGTGAGTGGCCAATATGACGAATCTTTTACTAACAGTTATATTGAACATATTGGCGACTATAAATAACATTCATCAAATGCCCGTAATTGGGCATTTTTTATTGTATTTTTGTGAAAATATTGGTAAAATCGTAATTATTATGAATAAAAAATCCTCTAGACTTTATTGCTTCTCGCCAACCGTAATGTTAATTACTTTTATTTTCGAAAGTTTTTCAGCGGCATTTGCAATTTTTAAATATAAGCCAAGTAAAATTCGCACGCTAATTATTTTACTTTTAATGAGTTTGGCGGGCTTTCAAGCGGCTGAATTTATGGTTTGCGGAACGGAACATTTTTCTGGAATGGATTGGGCTAGGTTTGGCTATCTTGCAATAACGCTTTTACCGCCACTTGGTCTACATTTAGCGCACGAAATTTCTGGTAAAAAAGCAGGTATTTTGGTGAAAACTTCTTATTTAACTTGTGTGCTTTTTTCAATCTATTTTGTATTTGTAAGCAAAAGTGTTTTTACCGGAGAAAATACTTGTCGATCGAACTATTCAGTTTTTAATACACCAAATGGAGTTGCGACATTACTTTATACGCTTTATTATTATGGATGGCTTTTTGTAGCGGTATTTTTCTGTTGGAGTCAGATTTCGAAGATGTCAAGAGAAAATAATCGTGGAATTTTGCGGATATTTATTTCACATTCTAAAAAACTTAATGAAATTATAAATAGCGAAAACCTTCGAAAAATATCAGCTTTAAAATGTTTGATTAGTGGGTATATTGCGTTTATTTTACCAACAACAATTGTGAATATTGTAAACCCATCTACGATTGAAGGAATTCCGTCAATTATGTGCGGCTTTGCAGTTTTGATGGCGATTGTTTTGATTGGATTTGTCGCCCCAAGAACGCTTGAGCTAAAGAAGAAATAATCTTATATTTGTTGAAAAAACAAAAATATGGTAAAATAATACCAATATGAAGAAAAATCTTACACTTGTTGTAAATCCTCGTTCAAGCGGTTTCGAACTGATTCGAAAAAAGATTTTGCCTTTTTTAGATGAAACTCATTTCGAAAAAGGCAGTTTTAAAACTTTTGAAATTCAACCAACTTCACCTATAGAAAATGCTCGTGAAATGGCAAAAGGTTTGGAGGACGATGATATTATTCTAGTTGCTGGCGGCGATGGAACGGCGCATATTGCAGCAAATGCTGTGGCTATTTCTGGAAAAAAGAACATAAAAATTAAATTTACAGGATTTGGGAACTTCAACGATTATGCTCACAGCTTTTCAAAAAATAGTGGAAAAGCAGCAATTAAGTCTTTCGAAACACTAAAGATTCAAGCTAAAATTAGACCAATTGAATTGAGAATTAATGGTGAATTTTTTAGATATGCGCCACTTTATGCAACGGTTGGCTTGACTGCTGAAATGGCTGAAATTTTCGAAGGGGGAAGAATCAGAAAGGTTTTAAAAAAGGTTTATAATCGAAATATACGTTTAATTCTTTCGCTTTCTGCTGCAACGCGATTTTATTTTAAACATTGCCGTAATCACATTTTAAATCTTTCGAAAATTAAAATTAACGATGAAGATTTTTTAAATATTCCACAAAATCCAACTGATATTGTTTTTATGAATGGGCCAAGGATGGCGAGGATTATGCGAAGCTCAATTAATAAAAAAGATAGCGATAATTTTGGATTTGAAGTCTTAAATTCAGCAGGACTTATACGTAATTCTCCGTTTTTAATGAAAGGTTTTTTTGGTAAAATTCCGCTTAAAAGGGCCGATCGTGTAGAGATAGCTTTTCGAAAACCACAAAATATTGTAATTCAAATTGAAGGCGAGGTTTGCAAAATTAAAAAAGTGCAAACTATTGAAGCGAAGATAAGCGATAAAATAATTGAGATTTTATAGAGGTTGAAATGAACGAAATTGAGCTAACAAAAAAACTTATTGAAATCGAGAGTGTTTCTGGAAATGAGACGGAGATTTTAGAATTTTTGGCAGATTTTTTGCGGGAGAATTCGGCCGAAGTTTGGCAAAATAAAGATTTTGCGGCTGGTGTTTTAAAAATTAGAACAAATGGAAATGAGTTTTCAAAAAGTAGTCGAGCAATTATTTTGACGGGACACATTGATACAGTTTCGGCTGGTGATTTGCGAGCTTGGAAGAAATCACCTTGGGAAGCGACTGAAATGAACGGAAAAATTATTGGCTTGGGCGCGAGTGATATGAAAGGTGGATTGGCGGCTCAATTTATTGCTGGTCTTGAATTTGCCAAAGAAAATAATTTCGAAAGTAATTTTGACCTTTGGCTAGTTGCAGTTTCGAATGAAGAAATTGATGGCCGTGGAAGTCGAAATTTTGTGAAATGGTTGAATGAACGAAAAGATTTTGATTATAGCGAATTTTTTGGAGTAATTGCTGAACCAACAAATTGTGAAAATATTGAAATTGGCCATCGTGGAAATCGTTTTGTTCGATTAAAATTTAAAGGCGAAAGTGGCCATGCTTCACAACAGGCGAATTTTCAGAAATCTGCGCTTTCGAAAGCTTCATTCTTTCTATCGCAAATCAATGATATTTTTAAAAATTGGCAAGAAAGTTTTTCGAACGATTTTTTAGGTTCGCCAAGTTTGGTTCCAACTTCATTGAAATCTGGTGAAGATAAAAGTCCAAATAAAACTGCACCTTCTGCCGAATTGATTCTAGATATTCGAACCACGCCTGAACTTGACTCTGATTTTGAAAATGCCTTCAATTTATTGGCCGAAAAATATGATTTTAACTGGGAATATCATAGTGAGCCGGTTCCTTCAAGCCTTGTTTCAAAAAAATCAAGGGTTATTGAAAATATTTTGAAGGTTTCAAAATTAAGTGAAAAATCAATTATGGTTAGCCCAGGAGCAACTGACCAGGGTGAATTTGTGAATGGGTTAAAAAATGCTCAAGTAGTTGTTTTTGGCCCTGGTGAATGGGATGAGGCTCATCACCAGAATGAATTTATATATATAGATAAGCTTTTGAAATATAAAACTTGGATTATTAATTTTTTGAAAGAATTTTAATGGAAAGTGTTGACTTGAACAATGTTTTTTGGTAAAATTAAAACATACGCGGGTTTAGCTCAGTTGTTAGAGCGCTTCCTTGCCATGGAAGAGGCCAGGAGTTAGAGTCTCCTAACCCGCACCAGAAATTGCTAATTATACTACTGTAAGGACTACCTTGCAGTAGTTTTTTTCTTTTGTTTTAAGGGGCACCTACTGCAGGGGGTGCTCCTTTTGTTATTTCAATTGAGGCGTTGCCCATATAGCAAAGTCTCATAGAGATAAGAAAAACTCTACTAATCAATTTAAACCTTAATAATTTGGTAAAAAGTATGAATATAAGATATAAATTTTCACTCTCGCTGAATGGAAACCGCAAAAATAGTAAAGATTAAAGATTGCGAGCCAATAGTTTAATGAATAGTGAAATAATTTCATTAGCTCTGTCGGGCTGATAGGTTGCCCACCTTTTACTATCGGCCTAGCTGAGCTAATGAAGAAAGATTTTTATGAAAAATATTAACGAAACTGAGTTTGAAAAAGAAAAAGAGTTCGAAAAAATCAAGAACTCGAAAATTGAACTCAAACCAAAAACACAAAAAGGAGAAAATAAAATGAAAAACATTAAGAAATTTAACTGGAAAAAATTAATCGAAACAATTAAAACAATTGTAATTTACACTGCTGTAATCGCAGGTTTAGCTTTCTACTTTGGTATGAAACAAGGTGAAGCTAATACGAAAGTAAATCACGACAAATTAGTTGAGACTATTCGAAATTTAAACCAAAACAAGTAAGTCCAAAGGTATCGAATCCGATAGGTTTAAATATGGCGAATTCGCCACAATTAAAATCAACTCTCGAAGCTGCGACTAAACAACCAAGCTCAGCTCGAACTGTGGAGGTTCGAGTTCAGCCCTCGCCCAAAATTGCGAGTTCACAGGTTGCTGGTCGGTGCGAAGAGTTTCGAGAGATAGTTGAAAAATACCCGTGGAACTCAAAAGTCATGCTGGCGATCGCTCAAGCGGAGAGTAATTGCAATCCAAGGTCGGATAATTCCGGATTAAACACAAACGGAACTTACGACTACGGATTATTCCAAATCAACAGTGTTCACGGCCATAGCCGAGATATTCTAGCAAATCCGGCCAAGAACACCGAGATTGCTTTCAAAATCTGGCAATCACAGGGCTACCGAGCATGGTCAGCATACAACAACGGATCTTACTTGAAATTTATGAACTAACCAACATAAGGAGAATTGTATGAATAACAACCAATTAACAGACCAACAAATTAAAGAGTTGTTCTTTGAAATCGTCTTGAAAGAAAAAGCATACATTGAAGATGTCGATTGTGACGGCAAAAACTACGCTACGATCGCAGGCGATATATTTGATGAAGATTTTAATGAATATTTAGATAGCATCGGTTTCTTTGAACCATCACCAAGTGTTGAAGTTTGGCGAGAATATCAGATAAACTGCCAGCGATGCGTTCCGACTTATGAAATGCGAAGAAGGGGCTATGATGTTGAGGCTTTAGGGAATTTGCGAGGTTCGGTGAAGCTGGGAAATGTTGAAAAGATGAAAGAGCTATGGAGCTTGGAAGATAAAGATATTCTTAGAAACTATATCGAGATAAAGCGTGGAGAAAATATTACAATCAAAGATGCTGATTTTGGTAACGTTCTCGACTTTATTGAAGATTCAGATATAGGCTCAAGGTTTCAAATTTCTTGGTGGTGGTCTAAAGATAGAACTGGTCACACTATTGTTGCCGAAAATACTCGTAAGGGCGCAATATTTATTGATCCTCAAATAGGCAAGACTTTTACTGCTGAACAGTTTTGGCGTTTAGATAAAAATAAGCGAAAGATGTTTTTGTTCAGGATTGACGATCGTAAAATTAACGAAGATATGCTAAAATTGATTATGAAAGGTAAGAGTAAGGATGATTTAAAGGATAAGGGGCTAAAATCTGTATTTTTGGGAAACTATCAAGATAAAAAATGATATGCAGTTTACGATCCAGAGCACTTTTTAGATATAGATTGGTGGTATTATGGGGTTAGTGGTGATGGCTCTATCGAAAAAGTCTATGCAGCAGCTGAGATCGGAGTGGACGAAAATGATCCGGATTTTAAACGCTTTTCTGAGATAGAAGATAAATTTGGCTATTTTTGGGGTGAAGATAAAAAAGAATAATTTTTACCTTTACAGCCCCAATTAAACATGCTATAATAAAAACATAATATACGGCTCGCTAAGGCCGTATTTTCTTTTGCCATTTTTCAAAAAAAGAAACTCGCTACGACTTGAGCGAGCTTATATTTAAGGAGAAATGCATGTATATTTTTATAAATAGAGATTTGGAGATTCGGCTGAGTGAAGATTCGAGCCAATATAAGCAGTTCTGGAAACAGATTTGTAAGTTTGGCGAATATGTGAACCCAAACGGAAACGGAAAGATGATCCTTGACAAGAAATTTGCAGATGAAATGGTTGGAAATTTCAAAAGTGGAAAATATGGTGTTGTGCCAGTTCCGCTTGGCCACCCAAAAGACAGCATTGAGTTGGCGGAGTTGAACCGAGGCGAAGTTAAGGATTTGAAGATTACCGATGATGGAATTGATGCCTTAATTGAAATTCGAGATAATGACACGGCTGATAAAATCGAAAAACGACTAATTCCTGATGTATCAATGGGATTTAGCGAAGATTATTTGGATAAACGAACTGGAAAATATGTTGGCGCATTTTTAAAACACGTAGGATTGGTTGCAGACCCTTACATTAAAGGAATGGATCAATTTGTAGCGTTGAGCGAGAGTAGTGCAAGTATACTTTTCAGTGATAAAGAAATTAAGAAAGGAGAAGAGATGAATCTTGTAAAAATTAAGAACGACCGAGATTTTGACATTGAAGTTCAGTTTACTCTTAACGATGAAGAGCAAAAAGAGCTAATCAAGGCTGGTGAAGAAATTGAAGTGCCAGAAGATTTAAACGCAAAAAGCGCGCATGTCTGCAATGAGTGCGGAGATCATCACTGTTTAAAAGCTGATACGAAAACAAAAAACGAAAAACAAAAAGATAAAGACCAAAATGTACTGGAAACTGTCTTTCGTGATATGACCAATGAGCAGATTAAGCGAGCTATTGATAGTGATTTTGAAGATTTTAACCTTGGCGATAAAGACCGTGAGAAGTTCAAGCAAAGAATAAAGGTGATATTGCTGAGTGTGCTGGTAACGCGTGGTGTGGTGGCTTGGAGTGATTTTGTTTCAATATTAAAGCAAAATAATATATCAACGGACGAACTAACCGAATTTAAGATTTCTGACAAGCTGAAAAAACATTATGACAAAATGATAACTGATTTTACCAAGAGTTTTAGTGAAGATACTGCTAGATCGATTGCGAATAGAGTTGCTCAAGCTGAGACAGAAGACTGGAATAAGGAACAGTTAGCTCGTAGCTTGCGAGATATAACAAAAACTGAAGAGTGGCGAATTCAGCGAATAGCTCGCACTGAAACACACCGAGCGCACGGTTTGGCTGGTGTGGAGGCTGGTGTGCAAATTCAGAATGAATCTGGCGTGCAGATTTATAAAGAGTGGGTGGTGGTGAGCGCTAACCCTTGTAAATATTGCCGTGGAATGGACGGCAGACGAGTTAATGTAACTGAAAGCTATGTTAAAAAGGGTGGAATTCTAATTGGTAAATCAAAAATCCGTGTTAATGATTATGCTGATATCGACACGGCTGGTGCTCACCCGAACTGTTCTTGTGTGGAGAAATTTGGGATTGAAGAAAATAATAGTGAGCCTTGGCGGAGCGTTGAAATTGAAGAATTACCAGCTGAGAAATTTAATGAGGTTTATGGTAAGGGTTGGAAAGGCTTTAGTTTTGAAACTGAGCCACCATTAAACCAAAGAGAAAAAGAGATTGCACAAATCTTTTCAGCACAAACAAAAAAGACACCTTTAGCGATTAGGCGAGTTGAAAAGCCAGATGGCATAAAAACTCCAGACTTATTAGTTGATGATAAAAAATTTGAGATTAAGAAAGTATCGAGCCCGCGTTCAGTAGAAGATCAATTAAGAAAAGCGCGTAAACAAGGAGCTTTTGGTGTAATTCTTGATATAGATGATGAAAAATACAATTTTGAAGATTTAGCTACGGAAATAAGGAGAAGACAAAAGCAGTTTAAGATTGAAGAAATATACAAGATATTGAATAACGAGATTATAGACTAAAAATAGACCAGCTCGCCGAGTCCTATGCAGGACACGACCGCTGGTCTATTTATTTTTGTAAGCCTTACTATTTAGATCTTATCATATTTAAGCTAAAAAGTCAATATTCTTTTTAGAGATAGCTTCATTAACGATAATAAAAGTAAAACAGCCCGCATTCCCTGGACCAGACCCAGGTGCGTAGCTGTTTTATGCTTCAATAATATCATAAGTTGTCTAAAAAATTAAGATTGCTGAACTTTGATTATTATAGACAATTTATGGTAAAACTGAAATATCTTTTTCCAAGGAAGAACCCAACAATAATTTATACTTAACTGGCGAAAAATATGAAAAGATAACACTTGACACAAATATAGATAGTCTATCGAATATATATGATATCAAGAAAGCTTGTGAAAAATATAGTGATTCTGACAGCTCTCTCGGAAAAAGCCAAATATATCGCTGTAAGTATGAGAATCGATATGCACATTTCAATTTTATAAATGGAGTGCTAAGTTCTAAGAACATATTAAATTATTGATTTAAAATCAAAAGGTTTTGTCGAAGGACAAACTATAATAAAAATATCCCGCCTCAGTCTGTTTAATCGCCGCTGAGGCTTTTGTTTATTGACATTATTATCTCGCTTATGCTACAATAGGAGTGTAAATAATAGATACTTGATTTTTAGGGTAAAAGGTGGTATAATATGTCTATGGTTAGGACAAAAGTCGTAAAGATGTCCCAAATAATAGGATATATCTTTAAAGTTTCCAAAATTCCGAAGATTAATAGGGTTAAACTTATTAAACTTATTTGGGCAGCAGATAGGTATCATATACGAAAATACGGTAGGCTTGTTTCTGGTGATACATACTATGCTATGACACACGGCCCCGTATCTTCATTGGCTCTAGATATTGCTCAATTAACCGAGTGGAAATTTAATGATGATGAGTATGCATTTCTAGAGAAACTTTTTAATTCAGACAAGAAAGACACCTGGATTGAAGGTGGAGTATCTATTGACGATGACTACTTAAGCGAAACTGATAAAGAAGCTATTGAATTCTCCTGGAGCACTTTCGGTAAGTTCGATAATTTCTATCTTGCAGATAAAATAAGTCACAGATACCCAGAATGGAAACGACTTGAAGATCATTTTGTCGATACGTCAAAGCCAAAGACTAGAGTCGTAATCAATAATGAAGATTTTTTTGAAAACCCCGATAATGATGAATTTTTCAATATCATAGATGAAGACCATCTAGCTGCTTCAAAAGAATATTACAGAGATCAAGAAGCTATAAGAAAAGTTCTAGGAGAATAAAATGTTCTCTAAGGAGCAATTATTTGAGGCATTTAAATATACTGCTAAAAAATCATTAGTATTTCGATATAAAGGCGATCCACCTTTCGACTCGGAAACTCATCATGTTTTTGTTATTTTATATAGAGCTCCTGAGAGCGGAGAACTGTTTCTAGTTAATGGATCTTCTAAATATGACAAAAAATACTCGATATTATATAAAATGGGTAGAAATCCTGAAGACACATTAGTATGTATTGAAGGCGGTAAATATAATTTTTTCCCTCTAAAAACAGCAATAGATTGTAACACCGTTCACGAGATAAACTTAGAATCGCTAGTTTTAGAGGACTTTGAGTATATATCAGATGGCTCCATAGAAGAAGATGATATGGATAAGATAATTTTTGGGATTAAAAATAGCGACTCCGTCCCCGGCAGAATCAAGGAATTAATAGACTAATTTTGCCAAAAACCTCAAAACCTGCTATAATTAAATCAGTTCAACAACTCGTCGGAAATTTCTTGACGAGTTTTTCTTTGTCTATATTTTTCGACGCGAGAAAGTAAAAGAACGGCAGCGATGCCCGAACCAAAATCGGGCGCATTACCGTTCCTTTATACTTTAATAATATCATAAGTTGTCTAAAAAATCAAGGATATTGAAAAACCTCAATAAGAAATCTTGAATTCTATATAATACTTGGTGATAAAATTATTAAGAAATAAGAAAAGAGGCATCGCCCTAGTGCTATCCAGCACAAGAGTATGCCTCTTAATATTTTCATTATACTGTATTTCGGTATAAAAGTCAATATTTTATGTTGTTTTTTAAAAAAATATTTTAACTGCTCGACTATTTGGATTTACACTTATAATGTAATAGTAAATTTAAAGAGGAAATATGGCAGAAAAAGTTAAGAAAACAGCACTGGAGCTGAAAACTGAAATTTCGAAGTCCGTGGGAGAAAATGAGGAGCGAAAAATTAGGTTTGTAGCATCGAGTGTGAACGAAGATCGCCATTACGAGAAAGTGGACGTTGCGAGCCTTCGCCTACCTTTAAAGCAAGGTGGCGAGATCCGAGCTGGAGCAATTCCAACAGAAGGAGTGAATGATTTGGTGGATATTCCATTAATCCTAAACCATTCTGGTGATGTTCGGGATACAATCGGTTCAGTGCGTAGTGCTTTCTACGAAAATGGTGAGCTGATTTTTGAAGCAGGTATCTCGAAACGAGAAATAGCACAAGAAATGCTGCTACTTCTTGAAGAAGGACACCTCTCGAATGCGTTCTCGATTACAATGTCAGATTTTGACTATAATTTTGAAAGCGAAACGATTAGTAACGCTGAGATTATTGAGGTGAGCTTGGTTTTCCGCGGAGCTAACAGAGAAGCAAGGCTTTTGGCCGTAAAATCTCTGAAAGGTGATGAAATGAGCCAAGAAAAAGAAACTCCAGAAGTTTTGAAAAAAGAGGCTACAACTACAGTTTATCCTGAGGTTGTAGCAGACGATGAACCTGAGGTTGAGCAGGCTGAAAATTCAACCGAAAATAATAATTATAACGAAGAGAAAGAAGAAGAAATGGATAAAGAAATTGCAAAAGATGTTATTTCAAAAGCAGCACCAAGCCAAGCTGTGAAGTCTTCAAGCAACTATCTTGAAACTCGTGAGGCGATGAATGACTATGCGAAAATTCTTGAGAAATTCGCTGGTGCTAATGCTAACGAAGTGAAAAAAGCTTGGGCTGATCATGTAGCGCAAAAAGGTATTAGTAATGTTGAGGTTCTACTACCATGGAAGAGTCCAGGAGTTAGAGTCTCCTAACCCGTATTAATGTAGATATTAAAATGACTGCTTAGGCAGCCTTTATTCTATGACAGTAGTATAAATTACTAAAGTTTTTATAGTTTTGATTAATTTTATTGATATTTTGCATAAAATTTGTTCCTTTTTAGTGAGCGGTTAAAGCCGAAGAATTAGGAGGAGAAAAGTCTTTTTTCTTCAGCTTGAATCGCTCATTAAAGGTTATATTATTTAAACAAAAAGAATGACTGTTCGTTGCTCAGTCACTCTTTTTGGTACCGCGAGCCGGACTTGAACCGGCACGAGCGTAATGCTCACCAGATTTTGAGTCTAGCGTGTCTACCAATTCCACCATCGCGGCTTATTATGGTTTTGACTATTTACACAGCTCAGTATCTATTGTATACTAAGAGTAGGGAAAAATCAAGAGAAATGAATGATAATAATAAAAAAAATCAAAACAATGGATTGAATATACCTGAGAGGCAGCTACAGAGTACTTTTTCAAATGATAGAAATCGTGCTGCGATTGAATTTCGAAGGCAAAAAGTCCAACAGCTTTACCAAAAAGCCAATACTGAACAAATTGCAGAAATCCAGCAAAGTAAAAAAGAAGCTCGGCCAGAGAAAATTAACTTGGCAGAATATTTAAAAAATCAAAATAACTCCAAAAAAGTTGATGGGCAGCGAGAAGAATTAATCAAGAATTCAATTGAGGAGGTTTCGAAACCATTTCAACCACAACCAAAAGCTAGTTTTAATTCTAGTGTTGGTCAAGAGACTGATGACTTTAAGACTCGCCAAAAAGTTATTCAACCACTTCAGAATAAGCAAGATGTTGTAAAAGTTGATGAAAACTCACACAATTTAGGAGCAGTAAAATATAAGCCTCAGCAAACTGTTCAAAATTTTTACAATATTCAGCAAGAAAATCAGCCGAGTGAGCAATGGAAACGATATCACGCAGCTTGGCAGAATTATTATCAAAAATATTACGAAACCTATTATTCGGCAGCCTTAGAGCAGCAAAAAAAGCAAACGGCAAATATTCAACCAGAAGTTGCAGAGGATCTAACAGAAAACCAGAAAAAAGAACGAGCTTTGGCAAAGCTTCGAAAAGATATTTCAGAGAAAGCACGTCAGCAGACTGAGAAAATTCGAAAATCCCGCCATTTTGTGCCAATTTTTTCAGCGATTATTGTGGTAGCTTTGTTTCTATTTTTGCAATATAATAGATTGATTTTTGCTTCAGTTGAGGCTTATGTTGCGCCGGGAAATTCGAATGCTGCTCAAACAATTTATAGCCCGAATTCTTCTAACTCGGTTGGACAAGAGCCAAAATTGATTATTCCAAAAATTAATGTTGATGTTCCAGTTGTTTATGGTGTTGGGAATGATAACGCATCTCAATTGAAAGCAATGGAAAAGGGTGTTGCACATTTTTCAATTCCAGGCGCAAATGCGGTTCCGGGGCAAAATGGGAATACTGTTTTGAGCGGGCATTCAAGCAATGATCTGTTTGACACAGGCGATTATAAATTTATTTTTGCTCAGCTTGATAAACTTAAACAAGGTGATGTAATTTATACTAATTATAACGGCAAACGATATACTTATAATGTAACAAAAACAGAGGTTGTAATGCCGAATCAAGTAAATAGAGTCCAAATTGGGACAGATAAACCGATGCTAACTTTGATTACTTGTGTTCCTCTCGGAACCGCTGAAAAGCGTTTGCTCGTTTTCGCCGAACAGGTTTCTCCAGATCCAACCAAGGCTGAAAAACCGGCCGCGCAGGAGAATTCTGATAATAAAAAAGTGACTCTTCCACGAAATTCTCTAACATTTTTTGAAAGATTATTTAGCTGGAAATGGGATTAAGACAATAAATTGCTCAAGCTTAAATTTGAGCAATTTATTTTTTTGAAAACCCTTGAAAATTTAGTAAAAATGAAGTAAAATATACATAAGCTAAATAGGGAATAAAATGAGAGACGAAATTATCATAAACGGAAAAAAATATGATGCAATCACGGGTGAACTTTTAAGTGCTCCAAAAAATAATTGTAGTATTAAAAATAAAGATATTTCGAAAATTCATAATAATTTGCAGCGTTCAAGCACTTTGAATCGTAAATATGTTACAGTTCCAAAGAGGCAAGGAGTTTCTCTTCACCAAGATGAAATGATTAGTCAATTTAAGCGTCGCCACGATTATCGAGAGGCGATTTTGCGCGCGCGTGAAGCAAAAGAGACTCAACAAGACCGAATCTTAATTTCACGTTTTTCGAAAAATTCTAAAATAATCTCACCAATTTCAAAAGAGCAAATTAAAGAAGCTGAGAAGGTTGCGCCTTTCGAAGAACATCCACTTGCTAAAAAAGCTAAGGAAGAACTTCGAGCAAAAAAAGCTCAAAAACAAGAAATTTCAAACCAAGAAGTTAAAGAATTTGCGATTAGCCAAGCAATTGAAAGGTCTCGCGAAGAAAGCAAAAAAAGCCGCGGAATTCACCTAAAGAGTTTTTTTGCGCGCAAGAAGTTTATTAGTTTCTCGATGGGCTTTGCTATTGCAATTTTTGGCGTTGGATATCTAACTTATATCAATCTACCAGATATTGTAAGCAGAATTACGGCTTTTCAATCTGGAATGGCTGTTGAAACTCCTGCTTATATTGCAAGTGGATACTCTCCAAAAGGCCTAGCTTATTTTGATGGAAAAAATGTTAATTTCGAATATAAAAAAGGTGATTCGAATTACAAGGTTCAACAATCGCAAAGTGGCTGGGATAGTTCAGCGTTATTGCAAAATTATGTTACAAAAAAATGGAGTGAAGATTATTCAACAACTTATAGTAATGGCTTAACGATTTATTCGAACCGTCGTGGGGAATCTGTTTGGGTGAACAATGGAAAACTTTATAAAGTTGAGGTTTCTGGCAATAAGATTTTAGATGAAGAAATTCGAAAAATCGCAACCAGTCTTAGTGCATAAAAAAGTAGCTTTTGGCTACTTTTTTGTTTTGGGTTGAGAAAAAATAAAAATTAAAGTATAATAGGTAATTATGAAAGCAAGAACTCGTTTTGCGCCAAGTCCAACTGGTTATATTCACGTTGGAAATGTTCGAAGCGCACTTTACCCTTATTTGATCGCCAAGCAGACTGGCGGAGATTTTATTCTACGAATTGAAGATACCGACCAAGCTCGATTTGTTGATGGTGCAGAAGATTTAATCCTTGATACTTTAAAATGGCTTGGGCTAGACTGGGATGAAGGCCCAGTTTATAACGAAAAAAATCAAGAAAAAGGTGATTTTGGGCCATATCATCAAACTCAACGTCGTGAAAAATATCTTGAGTGGGCGCAAAAAATGATTGAGAAAGGCTTAGCTTACGCTGACCCATATTCGCCAGAAGAAGTTGAAGAATTTCGAAAAAAAGCTAAATCTGAAAAGCGTGCATTTTTATATCGCAACCATCGCCCGGAAAACCCGCCAGAATGGAAACTTGGAATGCCGCTTCGTTTTAAGACCCCAGAAATTAAACGTTATTCCTGGAATGATGCTGTGATGGGTGAGCTTTCGGCTGGCGCAGAGGCTTTAGATGATTTTATTTTAATTAAAGCGGATGGCCTTCCAACTTATAATTTTGCGCATATTGTTGACGATTTCGAAATGAAAGTTACACACGTAATTCGCGGCTCAGAATACGTTGCTAGCACTCCAAAATATCTTTCGTTGTATGAGGCACTCGAAATTCAGCCACCAATTTTAGCTCATTTACCGCATATCTTAGCACCGGAAGGCAATAAAAAACTTGGTAAGCGCGATGGAGCGAAAAGTGTTAGCGAATATCGAGCAGACGGAATTTTACCAGAGGCAATGTTGAATTTTTTGGCTCAACTTGGCTGGAATGATGGTACTGAACAAGAGATTTTTACCAAAGAAGAGTTAATTGAAAAATTCTCTCTTGACCGTGTGCAAAAATCTGGGGCAAGATTTGACGAACAGCGACTTTTGTGGCTCAATGGTCAGTGGATTCGCAAAATTACGCTTGAAGATTTATTTGAGCGTGTGCAAGATTTTTGGGGAGAAAATGCTAAGAATGCTAGCGAAGAATACAAAAGGGAAGTTCTTGGTCTAGTTTTTGATCGCTTAAAAACACTTAAAGATCTCCCGCTTGCTAGCGAATATTTCTTTGCTGAACAAGATGCCGATTTAGAGATGATTTCGAAAAATAAGCAACTTAAAAAACTTGAAAAATCGCAAATTGTGGAACTTTTAAGTTTGGTTATTTCTGAGTTTGAACAGCTTGAGGCGTGGAATGATGATGAAATCCAAGAATTGCTAAACAGGTTGCTTAAAAAGACTGGTCGGAAACCAGGAATTCTATTCCAGATTATTCGGATTTCATTAACTTGGGCTCCATTTTCGCCGGCTTTGAATCAAACTCTGCGAGCAATTGGTAAGGACGAAAGTGTAAAACGCCTTAAAAATTCACTACAAGAAATTGGAAAAATGTAAAAATAAGCTCCGTGACAAACGGAGTTTATTTAATATTTTCGAAAATAATTTTAGCAATTTCTCGCGGTTTTTCCATTGGCGACAAATGGCCAGAATTTTCAAGAATATGAAAATCTGATTTAGGGAAGTTTTTGCGAAATTCCTCTTCATTAAAAGGCTGAACCGTTCCATCTTTATCGCCGATAATAGCAATTTTGATATAATTCTCGGTTTCAAACACTTTTTTATCAAGTGCGATTGGGATTGTTGATTTTTGCGCGAGTAAATTCCTTGCTGAGTTTTGACATAAAAACATATTTTGATAAATATTTTTATTTGCTTCAAGTGACCAAGTTTTTTGGAGAGTGGCTGCTTTAAAAGGTGAAAAAACTGGTAGATTTGAAAAAATCATTAAAAATCTAGATTTATTTAATAATTTTATTCCAGCTAAAAATGAATCGCTGGGCTCAAAAACAGGATTTATAATAATGGTTGGAATTTTTTTCGAAATCTCATCATCGCTGACAAAATAAGAACTAAAAGAATGGCCAACAATAAGATGAATTTCACCAAAATTGCTAAGTTTTGAAATCATCTTTTGGTAGAAAATTCGAAAAATATCGATATTTCGAAAGGTATTAAGTGAACTTTTACCGTGAGCAGGTAATTCACAAATAATAATTGAATATTTTTTTGAAAGCTCAAATCCAAGTGGAGTTAGTCCAAAATAGTTTCCGCCAAAACCATGAAAAAGAACGGCAATTGGTTTATTTTCTTCTAAATTTTTATATATTGAAATTTTATTGCTATCAATATCGATAAACTCATTTTTTAGCTTTCTTCGCCAAGATTTTAGATTCATTTTATAATTATACCATTTTTGAGGCCTATTTACAAAATGCACTTTTGAAAAAGCATAAGTTGTGATATAATATATTTAAAGCTTAAGAATTTTTAAATAAAAAGAAAGGAAAAAATGGCAAATCCGCTGCGACTAGTGATGATTCGGCACGGGCAAAGTGAGGCTAATATTGTTCAGCATGCGCAAAAGCTCGGGCAAAAAATTAATCTAGAAAAAAAGGTTGAGGCGCGTGCAGACTGGCGACAGCGGCTTTCGCCGAAAGGTAAAGAGCAGGCTGAGAGAGCAAGGAGAGAACTTTCGAAAATTTATGGAAGTTTGGATTTTTTTGATTCGAAATATACCTCACCTTTTATTCGAGCGAGAGAAACTGCTGCAATTTTAAGTGGAGAAAATTGCCATTTCTGGAAGATTGATGACTTACTCTCAGAACGAAACTGGGGAATTTTTGGTCGCGTAGATATGAATGAGCGAGTTGATAATTTTCCAATTACAATGAGATACCTCTATAATGATCCATTTTTTATGCGGCTTGATGGTGGTGAGAGTATTTTTGATGTTTATTTGCGTTTTCGAAGTTTTTGTGAGCGTTTAAAGAGAGAGGAGTCAAACCAGAATGTTTTGATTGTTTCTCATAAACAGTTGATTCAATCCGCTTGTTATTTAATTGAAGGATTTTTGCCTGAACAGTGGAATAATAATCGAATACGAGATATTTACGATGTACCGAATTTGGGGGCAATTGAGTATTCAAGAATCAATCCAATGAATGCGAGTGACGTCCGTGAAAATTTTGCTTGGCGGAGGGTTTTGAACTTGGGCGAAGCTGACGGAAAATATGGAGATTGGGAAGAATTTGATATTCGCCGAGATTTTTCGAATGATGAATTATTAACTCAAGTTAGTGAAAATAAACCTTTTTTAAAATAGGTATTGACAAAGCTTAAACGTTTTGATATAATTTTATCATAGTTGATGTGTTATCAAGGGCGATGTTTGTTTTCTCCCCTAAATAACACTTATAAATAAAAATAAATAACAAAAACCGCCCAGGGTGGGCACACATCAACAAATAAATCACTGCTTGAAAAAGTGGTGATTTTATATTATAATGAATAAGATTATGTTTAAAAAAGGAATTCAAAGAAAACTTGAAAAATATGTTCGAAAATATTTCGAAACTCACCCAGACATTAAATTGATTACGGTTGCTGGTTCTGTTGGAAAAACTAGTACAAAACTTGCGATTGCAACTATCTTGAGTCAAAAATATCGTGTAAGATTACATGAGGGGAACCACAATACACATTTGAGTGCCCCTTTGGCAATTTTGGGAATAAATTTTCCCGGAAATCCTCGTAATTTTTGGGAATGGCATAGAGTTTTTAAAGCTGCAAGAAAGCGAATTAAATCACCGAGTGATCAAGAGCCACAAATTATCATTCAAGAACTTGGAACTGACCACCCCGGTGATATTGAACAGTTTAGTAAATATCTTGCTCCAAATATTGCAGTAATTACCTCTATTACTCCCGAGCATATGGAGTTTTTTGGGAGTATTGATGCTGTTGCGCAAGAAGAGCTTGAAGCTGCGAGTTTTGCTGAAATGGCAATTTTAAATCAAGATGATATTTCGCCAGATTTTTTTAAATATGTTCGAAATTCGAATATTGCAACTTATAGCTCGGTTGGTGGAGCTAACTATAATTTTATAGCTAATATTTTCTCTTTGCTTGATGGCTTTAGTGGCAAAATTCAAACTCCAGAATATGGTGAAATTAATGTTCGAGCAAAAGTTTTTGGCGAGCATTCTCTCAGGCCAATTACTGGTGCAGTAGCGGTCTCTATTAAGCTTGGCTTGAACCTACAAGAAATTGTAGGTGGTTTGGCGAGTTTGAAACCAGTTCCTGGTAGAATGAATTTTATGCGAGGCGTTAAAGACTCTGTTTTAATTGACGATACTTATAATTCGAGTCCGGCCGCATTAGAAGCCGCAATCCAAACACTTTATTCTCTTTCTGCACCTTCAAAGATTGCAGTTATTGGAAGTATGAATGAGCTTGGCGAAGCTTCTGCTTTTGAACATCAAAAAATAGGTGAAATGCTTGATGGGATTTCTCTTTCCTGGGTGGTTACTGTTGGCGAGCATGCAAATAAGTTTCTTGCTCCAGCTGCAAGATTGCAAGGTTGTCAGGTTTATGAAGCAAAAAATGCAATTGATGCGGGAACTTTCGTTCATAAGATTATGGAGCGAGGTGCTTTAGTTCTACTTAAAGGTTCTCAAGGTGAAATTTACCTAGAGGAGGCCACAAAAATCCTACTTTTAAATAAAGATGATGAAAAATGGTTGGTTCGTCAGGATGAAAAATGGAAAAAAACCAAAGATGACTTTTTTAGTAGCTTCACAGAAGTTGCTGAAGATGAGGTTTAGATGAAAGAAATTTTGCCAATTGTTGATGAAAATGATAAAATTATTGACAAAATTGATAAGGCTGAATTTGATAAAACTACGGGGCGAATTTATCGAACGGTTTCGTTAATTTTATTTAATTTAGATGGTGATTTTTTGATTCAGCGGCGATCTTTCTCGAAAGCTACATTTGCTGGAAAATGGCAAAATTCGGCAGCGGCTGGTCATGTTCAGATTGGCGAAAGTTATCTGGATGCGATTCATCGTGAAACTATCGAAGAAATTGGTTTGAACTTGCGGTTTCAAGATTTCATTAAAGTTGAAAAGGTTTTTATTCATACCAAAGAAAATAAGCGGCGTTTTATGCAAGTTTTTGCTGCAAAAACGAATTTTAATCTTGAAGAGCTAGCGATTGCGCACGATGAAGTTGCCGAAATTAAGTTAGTAAATTTTAAAGAATTTCGAAAAATGGTTGAAGAGCACCCTGAAGATTTTACAGATTCACCAGAAGTTACATTAAAAATTCTTGAAAAAGCCCGAGCAAAAATTGAAAAATAATTATTCGCAAGCAATTTTATAAAGGGCTATTCCGGTTGCAACTGAAACGTTGAAACTTTCTTTTTGGCCAAACATTGGAATTTCAAGAGTTTTATCGCATAAATTGAGCAATTCTTTCGAAATTCCTTCAACTTCTTCACCTAAAAGCAAGGCAATTTTTGCATTTTTATTGGCTATGAAATCTTTTAAAAAGATTGATTTTTTACTTTGTTCGAGCGCAAAGATTTCGAAACCTTGACTTTTTAAATTTTGAATTGTTTTAAAAATATCTTTAGAAATTTCAGCTGGAACAATTTTTTCAGCCCCAAGCGCGGTTTTATGAATTTGTGAATTAATTTTTTGCGCAATGTGCGGCAAGCGACCAGTTTTTTGAAAATCCTCGTCCTTTAAAATTGGGAAGGGTGAATATCCGCTGAAGATAATTTTTGAAACACCAAAACCTTCGCTAGTTCGTAAAATTGCACCAATGTTATGAGTTGAACGAATATTGTGCGCTAAAACAACGATTTCACGATTTTGCACACGGTTTTGGTTTTCGAAAGAGTTAGGATTTTTCATTATTTTCTATTTTAGCAGATTTTTTAAAAAATAAAAAGAGCCCGAAGGCTCAAAACGGCTTCTATCTTGAGGAATTTAGAAGCGAAAAAGTACGACCGAGAAGCTCGAAAGTGTATTTCTGTACTTCTTTCGAAACTCCACCAAGTTCTGACTTGAATATATAAAAATCTTCTAGGAGTTCTTTCTCAACTTCTATTGAAGCCGTATTTGGGTGAAAATTAGTATCATAAAACTCATTGATGGTGCAAATTTTCATAAAAGCAGAATATGGTTGAATTATACCGATTTCGACTATGAATTCACTTTCGACTTCAAAATATGAATTCCAGTCATTTTTTGGAATCTCGGTATCTTTGAGTTTTCGAACATCCCGGCTGCTTTCCAGAACTATATGTTCTAAAGATTCTTTAAGGTGCATTTTTTCTTACCTCATTCTAAAAATTTCGCTTGAAGCGATGAGAATATTTTAGCATTTTTGATTGAAAAAATAAAGTGCTTGTGGTAAAATTAAGTTAATGGAAGAAAATAAAGTTCAGCTAATGCGTAGGCAAAAGGAAGAAGAAGCGACCGAGCAACGGGCTAGAATCCTTGGGTTAACGTATCTTGATACGCGAGATTTCGAAGATATTTTTCCTCTTGCAAGAGATCTTTTTACAAATGAGCAGATGTATCGGGCATTTTTGGCGCCACTTCAAATTGGTGATATTGATGAAAATAAGCCTTGGCGAGTTTTGATCACCAGTTTAACTCCACGCTCAGTTATTCAAAAATTAAGCAAAAAATATCAAGATGAAGGCAAGACTCTTGAGCTTTTCTTGGTTTCTGAAAGTGCATGGAAGAATATTATGCGGCGTTATGACCCGCCGAAAAAGGTTGTTTATGACGATATTGAAATTGCCGGTGAGGGTGATAGTGCTACTTTAGATAAAGTTAGCCAAACTTTGGCAAATGTTGCTTCCGATCAGGTTTTTGATTATCTAATCGATCAAGCAGATAGGCTTGGCGCGAGTGACATTCATATCGAAAATCAACGCCAGACGATTCGAATTCGAATGCGTGTTGATGGTGCGCTCCACCCAGTCGCTGAGCTTGGGCGAGATCGATATCGTGTTGTTATGGGTGAACTTTCTTCGCGAGCGGGAGTGTCGAGCGCTTCAAAAACTTCCCAGTCTGGACATATGCAGAAGGATATTTATCGTGACGGGACTTCGCATCTTTTAAATTTGCGTGTTGAAACTGTGCCGACAATGTATGGGATGGATGCGGTGATGCGTTTATTTAACTTTGATGAAAGTATGCTTCAGCTTGATTTGCTTGGAATTGCGCCAAAAGAGCGAGCTGAAATTGATGAAATTATTTCGCACCCGCGTGGAATGGTTTTGATGGTTGGTCCAACTGGTTCCGGTAAGTCAACAACTCTTTATTCTATGCTTAATGCCTTAAATACGCTTGACCGTAAGATTATTACGCTTGAAGATCCAATTGAATATGGTATTGGTGGAATTTCGCAAATTCCGATTGACACAACGCATGGTGCTAGTTTTGCTGACGGCTTGCGTTCAGTTTTACGTCTTGACCCAGATGTTGTAATGGTTGGTGAGATTCGTGACAATGACACGGCGAAAACTGCAATTCAGGCTTCAATTACTGGCCACTTGGTGCTTTCAAGTTTTCATGCCAATTCAACGAGTGCGGCTTTTTCGCGTATGATTGATATGATTGGTATGAATCCAATTTTCTCGAGCGCGATTCGACTTTTGATCGCTCAGCGACTTGTTCGAAAGCTCGACGAAAATGCTAAAGAATATATCCCAGATGAAGCAACTAAAAAATGGGTTCGAAACGTTCTTGAAGGTGTCCCAGCTGAAAAACTTCCACAAGATATTTCTGGAGATTTTAAGCTTTGGAAGCCAGTAGCTTCAGAAGATAGTCCGTTTGGCTATAAGGGGCGAATTGTGGTTATGGAAATGATGGTTGTGAACGATAATATTGCAGCATTTTTACGTGGTGAAAGAGGCGTAATTTCGACTGAAGCGATTGAGGCTCAAGCTCGCAAAGATGGCTTGTTAACCCTTTTACAGCAGGGCGTGATTTCGGCACTTCGTGGTGATACAACTATTGAAGAAGTAAATCGTGTAATTTAGCTCTTCACAAAAACTAAAAAGTATGATATAATGAATCTTGATTGTATATATTAAATTTAAAAGTGAGTGGAAAATATGAGTTTTGAGTTAATCAAAAAAGTTAATGACGCACAGAAAAAAGAAGCCGTTCTTGATATTAAAAGTGGCGATACTGTTCGCGTTCACCAAAAAATTAAAGAAGGTAATAAAGAGCGAATCCAGATTTTCGAAGGTGTAGTTATTCGAACTGACCGCAAGAAATCACATACTTCTCGAATTACTGTTCGGAAAATTGCTAGCGGTGTTGGAGTTGAGAAATCTTTCCTTCTTCACAGTCCGTTAATTGAAAAGATTGAAATTGTTCGCCGTTCGAAAGTTCGCCGAAATTACCTTTCATTCTTAAGAAACCGAAGCGGTAAAAGTGCTCGTCTTAAACAAGTTTCTTTTGACCGTGAAGCTGTAAATACTTTGCCTGAAACTCCAAAAGCGGAAGAAAAAGTTGAAGCTAAATAAACTTAATTGTTTTTATAAAATTAAAATCGCTCAAATTTTGGGCGATTTTTGATTGACTTCTTTAGAGAGTGTGCTATAATTGAAGAGTATGAAAAAGCTTAAGTTAAATAGTGGTTTTACAATTATTGAGGTTGTTTTAGTTCTTGCGATTGCTGGCCTGATATTTCTAATGGTATTTTTGGCTTTACCGACATTGCAGCGTTCGCAGAGGGACACTCAAAGAAAACAGATTATTTCAAAAATTGCGGCAATTTTAGAGGAGTCGAGAACGAACAATAAAGGTAATTACGTGAGTGATTATGATACTAATAATGAGCTTGAAAATTTTATTAAAAACTATCTAAAGCCCCACGAGAGTGAGTTTTTGGATCCAAGTACAGGGCAATTTTACACGTTTTTAAAGTGTGGAAGTAAGGTGAATTGTGGGACAGGGGTTGGCCAAGATAATCTTGAAATTGGTGAAATTTATTACAACTCAAAAGCTTATTGCGAGGCTGGGAAATTCGTTGACAAGCCTGCTAATGCAACGAATTTCATTTTACTTACAAGACTTGAAGCTGGCGGATTATATTGTTTTTCTTCTTCAAATTAAGATTTTAAAAAATTTAAAAACTCCTCTCATGAAGGAGTTTTTAATTATTTGATTTTATAGAAATCACCAAGGCTGTATTTATTTCCGCTTAAAATATCGTATTCAATCATCTCGAAATCTTTTAAAATATCACTTTTCTCATCTGTTTTTATAAACTGCTTGGTGATAGCTGGGTATTTTTCTCGCAAATCACTTAGTAAGTATTGAAATGCTGAAAGTTTTGAATCAAAAGAATTTAAAGCTAAGATTTGATTATAAATCAAGCTTGAGGTTCCTAAATCTTGCTTTTCTTTTTCGAAATTTGAATAAACGAAAAGTGGCGTGCGGCGAATATCGTTTTTATTTAATTCTTTTTCGAACATTTCGCCATAAATTCCTGGCCAGTGATCACCCCAGAAAACCACAATGGTTTTTTCATTTAATTTTTTAATTTCAGAAAGAAAATTCTTCATTGCTCTATCTGAATGTGAAATTCCTTCAAGATAAGCCTGAATAGTTTTTGCATTTTCTGGATTTGCGCCATTTTTCGCTTCAACGCTAAAATTATGTTTCGAATAAAAATTGTTGTCATAGGGCATATGGTTCTGCATTGTTACGAGGTGGATAAATTCAGGCTTTTGGCTATTTTTTAGTTCAGCTAAAACTTCATTAAAGGCGGATTCATCTGAAATGTATTTCGAGTTATCGATTCTCGAATTATTTTTGAAGCCATCGGCACTCCTATATTCTTGAAAACCAAGGTTTGGATAAACAACTTCGCGGCGATACATATTACGATTATACGGATGCATTGCGATTGTTTTGTAGCCGTTTTCGTTAAAATTTTTCACGATTGAGGGTGCGTCTTTATTTGCAGGCACAATTGAAGTATAGGGAATTGAATTTAGAAAGAAATTACTTAATCCTGTTAAAGATTCGAATTCAACGTTTGCTGTTCCACCGCCATATTCGCTTGAAGCAGCCCAACCAGAACTTTGTGATTTTTTAATTTCTTGTGTGTATGGAATTGGCTCTTTATTTCCGTAATCATAAAGATGCTTACCAAGCTTAGGGTCGATAAAACTCTCGCTCATCACATAAACGACATTTACTTTTTCATCACTTAATTTTTTACGATTTTTATTATTTTCTTCAGCAATTTTTTGGTATTTTTGGACAATTTTTTGTACGGCCTCTTTTGAATAACCTTCTGGCTGTTTTTGAGTTTTAGTTTGAAGGTTTGAGATTGTTGCTAAAATGAAGCCATTGGTTCGGTAGTTATAAGCTTGATCAGTGAAGTCGATAGAAGTCTCAAGATTTTCAACTTTAATGAAAGTGCCTTTTCCACTAAGATTTCGAATTTCTAAAGTGTGTAAATTTAAAAAGTGCGCACAAATTAGAATTAGAGCAATTTGTGTAATAAAGATTGCTATTTTTTGCTTTTTTGAAAATTTAAAATGCCAGATTTTTTTTGAAATTTTATTTATAATAATGGTTATGATTATAATTACTACAATCGTAAAAAGCATATTTAAAAATCGTTCTAAATTAATCATCAAGGCTAGTCCGCCAGCCTCACCAGACATTGCTAAATCTTCAGGCAAAAACGGTGTATTGCGTGAGTCCATTTTTTCAGTATTGATATACATCACAATTGTGGCGAGTGAAAACAAAATACCCATTGAAATTCGCCAGTTTCGAAAGATTCCAACAAATAAAAAACTGACTAAAATTATTACAATTTTGCTATACTCGGTAATTTTTGGATTTTTTGAAAGGAATTCGTTAGCCTTTTCCCAGCCACCAAATTGGAGATTTAAAATATATTTTGTAAGAAAAGCTCCTAATAAATAAATACAAATTGTTGAAAATATCAAAAAAGTAGCTTTGCTTTGAATGATCTTTTTGCTAATTTTTGCGTATTTTATAACGTTTTTTTGTGATTTTTCAGATAAGTATTTTTTAAAAATTTCTTTAAAGTATTTTTTGAAATCAAGCTTTTTTAAATTTTTCATAATAATTTAATTATAACATTTTTTAGAAAAGTTGGCGAGAGTTGCTCTTAGAATTTTTAGATTTTAAACATTTTATTTTACTATGAAAAAACTCGGCGGCGGCTAAAAACGGTAGCAGATATAATTAATATTCTGTTGGAGTTTATTCTGCTTCTGGGCTTAGAACGACTTAATTTTACGCAATAAAAAAAACGGCTACGCAAGGATAAGCGTAACCGTAATAAATAGCTAATCTCACTGGTGGAGATGTGATTCATTTTATAAACTAGTGGGATAGTTTATAAAACTACTCGGTTAAAGAACTGCTTCCTTTCTTAGGAAGTTTTTTAGTTATCATTTATTGGATTGAGAATAAAAGATTTTTTATATCTAATATGAACTTTCAACAATTGATAACTATTAAATTATAGTAAAAATATTTTAGCTTGTCAATAATAGAATTAGACATTTTTGTAAGATTTTTGAGCTTAAAACGCTTGAAATTTTAGTTTTTTTGTGCTAAAATAAAACAAGTTGCCAGAGACAGTAGCCGCCTCGCGTTAGCTAGGCTTAATCTGCTACCGAGGAATACTTTTTCTATCTGCCAACGAGTTTTGAAGGGAGGCTTTCAAAACGCTAGAATCTTAACAATTAGGTCGAAAAAATATTAACCAAAAAAGGAGTTTTTATGGCATTATCACGCGATAAAAAGAACCAATTGGTTGCTGAATTAAGCGCCGCTCTAAAAGACGCAAAAATGACAGCTTTTGCTGAATATAAAGGTTTGACAGTTGCCGACCTTCAACAACTTCGAAAAGAAGCTCGCGAAGCTGGTGTTCAAATCAAAGTTGTTAAAAACCGCCTTGTGCGAGTTGCGATGCAGGAAGTTGAAGCTTTGAAAGAATCTGACACTTCTGCACTAAAAGGTCAACTCGTTTATGCAATTTCAAGTGAAGATGAGATTGCTGCTGCGCAAGTTTTGGGTAAATTTGCAAAAAATCACCCAGAAATGAAGCTTGTTGGTGCGTTTGCTGACAACGGTGATGTAATGGATACTGCAACTGTTACGACACTTTCAGAACTTCCAAGCAAAGATCAACTTATTGGTCAAATTGTGGATACACTTCTTTCGCCAATCAACGCGATTGCTGGTGGTCTTACGAACGAAGATTTGGAATTTCGAAAAGCAACCAATTAATTTATTTTAGAATATTAACCATTTAAATTTTTAAAGGAGTCAAAAATGGCTGACATTAAAAAAATGGCTGAAGAATTGGTAAAATTGACTATTCTTGAAGCTAACGAATTGAAAGAACACCTCAAAGAGGAATATGGAATTGAACCAGCTGCTGTTGCCGTTGCCGCTACTGCCGGTGCTGCTGATGCTGCTGACGAAAAAACAGAATTTACAGTTACTTTGAAAGACGCTGGTGCGCAAAAAGTTGCTGTTATTAAAGCAGTTAAAGAAATCACAGGTCTTGGACTTGGTGAAGCTAAAGCTATCGTTGACGGTGCTCCAGCACCAGTTAAAGAAAAAGTTTCTAAAGATGAAGCTGAAGAAGCTAAAAAGAAACTTGAAGAAGCTGGCGCAACTGTTGAGCTTGCTTAATTATAATACAAATCAAATCGACCTAATTTAAGATTTTCGAAAATCGCTCAATTTTGGGCGATTTTTGTTTAGCTAGAATTTAATATTATTACGGATGTTATATTTTAAATCAATATGTTTAAAAAATGATGAAAATATTAAATTAAGGATGAGCATTGTTTTTTCCATATTATAGTGTATAATCGTGGTTATGATATATATACCTTTTTTAATCATATTTCTAACTATATTTATTTTTTTGAACCGAGATTTAAGTAATCTTTTTAGTTTTGAGGCTATTTCTCGTCTTATAATGGCCGCTTTTGTAATTTTCATCCTTTGTTGTTTGGCTATACTTATTTTCAAAAAGCTAAAAGGTTATCTTGGATTTTAAAAAGCTAAGAAAATTCAAAACAGAATTATGAAAATAACTTATATTCTGGCTATTTTGGAGTTTATTATTGGAGCTATAAGTCTCATTATCCATCTCGGTCCTCTTGCTATACTAGCTATCATTGCCGTAGCTATTATTGCTCTAATTATATTATTTTATGGATTTATGTTTAGTCAAATTTTTATGCTTTCTTATAGATTTATCCAATTTTTTAACAATAAAGAATTGAGTGATGATGAAACTGAAGAGATTAGAAGAGAGAAGGCCGAATTATATGCGAAAAATAAGAAAATTATAGAGTCGAAAACTTTGCTATATATTCCAATTTTTGCGGCTTATCTTGTGATTTTTATTTTACTCATAAAGCCTTTTAATCTTAATGTAGCAATTTATACTTATCGCGACAGTCTTGCATATTCTGTAGTTATCTCATTTATCTTTTTTGCTATATTTCAATCTATTTTTAAGAGGCAAGGCTCAAAACTAAAAGAAGATAAAATAATATCTTACAGATTTAAGTTTATAAAATTACAATACGCTCTTCAGATTATTGGGTATATTTTATACTTTTATTTAAGAAACTCAAATGTATCAGGTTTAGTATTAGATAGGCTTATAATTTTAACATTTGTCTCGATTAGTAGTTTTGAATCTGTTATGTTTGCTTATAAGGTTGCGATAATATATAAAGATAGACAAAAAAATGATTCTCGGGATTGATGAAGTTGGTCGTGGAGCGTGGGCTGGGCCTTTGGTTGTGGGCGCTTGCGTTTTGAATGGTGCCAAAATTGAAGGGCTAACAGATTCGAAAGCTCTTTCTAAAAAGCAGCGCGAGAATTTAGCAAGAGAAATTGATAAAAGTTCTGCAATTATTGGCTTGGGCTGGGTTTCGAACGATGAGCTTGATGAAATTGGTTTGAGTACTGCATTAAAACTTGCAACAAGGCGAGCTGTTAAGAAAGTACAACTGAAATGTAAAAAACAAAATATTAAATTTGATGAAATTATCATTGATGGTACTGTGAATTTCTTGGCTGGTACGCCACTTGAAAAATATGCCTTCACTCTTAAAAAGGCTGATTTACTAATTTCAAGCGTTTCTGCAGCTGCAATTTGTGCGAAAGTTGCGAGGGATAATTTTATGGCGGAACTTTCGAAAAAACCTGAGTTTGCACCATTTGGTTTTGAGAGCCACGCGGGCTATGGGACATCGAAACATAGAGCGGCTTTATCTGAATTTGGAGTGAGTAAAGTTCATCGCAAAAGTTTTAAACCGATTGCGGAATTTTTAGAAAATTCTAAAAATAAGAATGTGAATATCTTTAAGGTGGAGAAAGCTGAAAAAATTACCACAAAAGAGCTTGGTGATAAGGCTGAGGATTTCGTGGCGGAATTTCTAAAGCAAGAAAAGCACGAGATTCTGGCGCGAAATTGGCGAACAAAATTTTGCGAAATTGATATTATTTCAAAATATGGTGAAAATTACTATTTTACAGAGGTTAAGTTTCGAAAAAATAATGACTTTGGTGGTGGAGAAGCTGCAATTTCAAAGAATAAGGTTAATCAAATGAGATTTGCGGCAGAATTTTTTGCTTATAAAAATAAGTTAAAAAACAGAGATATGCGGCTTGCTGCGGCAATAGTTGAGGGTGAGAATTTTAAAAAGTTTGATTGGTTTGAAATTACCGATTAGCAATTTTGCAAAATATTTTGCATTGCTGATTTTTCAGAGGCAGTTACCCAAATTGAGTATTTTTTCTTGATTGAAACTTGACGAGAAATATATTCACAGCGAAAATCTTTATTTGACGGAAGCCAAGAGGCGGCGTCAGAATCACCTTTTTGCTGATTGGCTGGGCCATCTGAGGCTAAAAGATTTAGCGGATCATTCGCAAATTCGATTCGTTTTTCTTTCGAAAATTGTTGGGCGCCTTTTTGCCAAGCATCAGAAAGTGCAACAATGTGGTCGATTTGAACGGCGGAAGCATTTTGCTTGCGTGAGAAATTAATTTCTTTACCAGTGTAAGGGTCTTTTAGAGTTCCGCTTAAAATTTTGCAGTCTGAATTTTCTACAACATTTATTAAATCACGTTTTAAAATACGATTTCGTGTATCGCAACCGCTAGAATCTTTTGCCCAGCCTTTACCAAATTGCTCGCGAGAATAACCAGTTTTTGGTGAACGGCCTTTAACTTCAAGTGAGTTTAAATCAGTTAAAGAAGTTTGAAAATCTGATTTTTTGTTTGAATTTGGTTTTGAATTTTGCCAAAAATCTGGATTTGCTAAAATTGCTGCAATTGCGATCGTGGCTATAAAAAATAAACCAAAAATTCTCCTTCTTCGAAAAATACTTTGCTTTTTTCTCATAAAAATATTATAATGGTTATGATATGATTTTTCAACAGAAAACTTTTTGGAAGGTAGCTCGAACTTTAGTTGTTATTGCTATTCTTGGTAGTGCAGCATTCTTTGTGCTATCTAACCAACGCGGAATTCGTGATTATTTTGCAGCACAAAATTATAAGCCAGATTCTGAAATTTTAAAAATAGAAAATAAAATTAAACCAACTACTAATGCTAAGACAATTTTTTACGCTTCTAATCCAAAGGTTGAAGATTCAGAGGAATTTAATAAAAATTGCAAAAATCGTGAAGAAGATTCAGCGATTTTGGGGTGTTATAAGTCGGGTGAAATTCATCTTTACGATGTGAAAAACTCGAAACTTGATGGTATAAAAGAAGTAACGGCCGCTCACGAGCTTTTGCATGCAATTTGGGAGCGAATGAGCTTGAGTGAACGAGATAAGATTGGCAAACTGCTTAATGCTGAGTATGAGAGGGTTAAAGATGGAGATTTCGAAAAGTTGATGCAGTCTTATGATCGGACTGAGCCTGGTGAGCGAATCAATGAGCTTCATTCATTAATTGGTACGGAACAGCTGGAAATTTCGAAAGAGCTTGAAGAACATTATGCTAAGTTTTTTAAAAATCGTAGGGAAATCGCTCAGATCTATCAAAGTTATAATAAAAACTTTAAAGATTTAAAGAACCGAGCGGAATCTTTGACTGCGGAGCTTGAAAAAATTAAGCCAGAAATTGAACAATCTACAAAAAAATACTCTGAAGATTCTAAAGAATTGGAGGAAGATATTGCTGAGTTTAATAATGATGCTAAAACTGGAAAGTATGAAACTCAGGCAGAATTTAACGCTGACCGTGCAAAATTATTGCAAAGAATTCGAAATCTTGAAAATTCAAGGTTGAAAATTAATAATTTAGTGAATAGTTACAATTCGAAAATTAATGAATTTAATGAAGTTTCAGTCCAGCAAAATGAACTCTATAAAAGTATAAATTCAAATTTAAATTCACCAAGTTTATAGTTTTCAAAAAAGATTTATTGTGATAAAATATTAGTTGTGGCGAAGTTAAAAACAAAATTTGTATGTCAAAATTGTGGAGCTTATTATCCTAAATGGTCGGGAAAATGTGAAAACTGTGGTCATTGGAACACCTTGGTTGAGCAAGTTGAAGAAGCTTTAGGAAAAAATGCAATCAGTAAAAGTGCAAAAACTGGTCGTATTTTGAACGTGCAAGATTTGAATGAAGTTATTTCTGAAAAAAAACAAGAAAGGATTTCGAGCGGTATAAGAGATCTTGATATTGTTTTAGGTGGTGGAATTTTGCCAGCAGGAGTGCTTTTGATTGCAGGACAGCCTGGAATCGGAAAATCTACGCTTTTAATGCAGATTTCAGCTTTTATTGCTGGTTCAAAAAATGTTTTGTATGTTTCAGGCGAAGAATCGGCAGAGCAAGTAGCATTACGCGCAAAAAGGCTTGGTGCTTCTGAAGCTAAAAATCTTAAATTTGCTGCCTCAACTTCTGCTAATGATATTTCAGCAACAATTCGTGAGGGTGGTTTTGACTTAGTGATTATTGATTCGATTCAGACTTTGTCGATGGAAGAAATCTCGAGCGCACCGGGAACGGTTTCGCAAATTACGAATTCTTCTAATTTAATAATTCAAGCAGCAAAAAGTTCTGGAACAGCTGTTATTTTGGTTGGCCATATTACAAAAGAAGGTTCAATCGCTGGGCCAAAAACACTTGAACATCTAGTTGATGTAGTTTTAAATTTTGAGGGTGACCGATATGGTGGCTTTAAAGTTGTACGGGCGGTAAAAAATCGCTACGGTTCAACTAGCGAGGCGGCGATTTTTGAAATGGTTGATAATGGCTTAAAAATTGTCGAAAATCCTTCAGCAGCACTTTTGGCTGAGCGCCAAAATACGGATGGCTCTATAATTATGGCAACTCTAGAAGGAACTCGCCCGATTTTGGTTGAGATTCAAGCTTTAGTAACAGCTTCAAATTTTGGGTATCCAAAGCGAGCAGCGAGCGGATTTGATATAAATCGCCTCAATTTATTAATCGCGGTTCTTCAGCGACGAACCAAGCTTGATTTAAGTGATAAAGATATTCACATAAATGTGGTTGGCGGGTTAAAACTTGATGACCGAGCGGCCGACTTGGCTGTTACGATGGCGATCGCTTCGGCGGCCGCAAAGCGAAAACTCTCTGACGGTGTAGTAGTTTTTGGTGAAGTTGGCTTGGGTGGTGAAATTCGAACAGCGATTCAAGCTGAAAGAAGAATCTCTGAAGCAAAGAAGCTTGGATTTAATAATGTTCTTGCTCCGAGGAACTCTTCGAAAGATAGCATTGTGACATCTGTTCGTGATTTGCGAGAAGCTTTAATTAAATATTTACAATAAAGGAAAGTATGGAAACATTTTTACTATTTTTAATTTTATTTATTGTTTGTGGAATTTGGTTTGATTCTAAAAATGATAAACCGTTGATTTCGAAAACAAAAAAACAAGTACTAGTTGACACATCAATTCTGATTGATGGCCGATTTTTAGCAGTAGCAAGAACTGGATTTATTAATTTTGATATTCTGATTCCACGGAGCGTAGTTGGTGAGCTTCAAATCTTGGCGGATGGAGGTGATGACGAAAAACGAGTTCGTGCAAGATATGGCTTGGATATTATTTCGGCTCTTCAAAATGAAGAAAAAATAACTGTAAGCATTTTGGCGGATGGAAATTCTGCAGCAGAAGGAGTAGATAATCGTTTAATTTCGCTAGCCAAAAAAATGAATGCTGATATCTTAACGGCAGATTACAACTTAAATAAAGTTGCAAAAGTTGAGGGGATTGAAGTTTTAAATATTAATGAGCTAGTGCAGTCGGTTCGTGCAGATTATTTACCGGGCGAAAAAATTATGCTTGAAATTACTCAAAAAGGTAATGAGAAAAAACAAGGAATTGGACATTTACCAGATGGCACGATGGTTGTAGTTGAAAATGGCGAAGGATTGATTGGTACGATTAGTGAAGTTGAATTTATTCGTTCACTTCAAACTGCCGCAGGAAAGATGATGTTTGCACGACCTGCTAGTGTTAAGGTTTCGAAAGTTGAGACTCAAAAAAGTAAAGGGCGAGCGCCAGTTTTTAAAAATATAACAGGCGGAAAAAAATCGAAAGAATCTTCTAAAAAATCAAAAAATATTAAGCAGAATTCGAAAGCCAAAACTAAAACTCAAACTCGCCATCGAACTCAAAAAACGGTAGAAGATAGTTTGGTTAAGCTTGCTAATCGTGATTAGCAGTTGAACTTTTAAAGTTTTTTTGCTAAAATTAAAAGATAAAAGAAAGGAAAATATGGCAGATTTTAATAAAATTTTAACTCCTGGTGATTATGAAAATGAAATTATTAATGTTGTGGTCGAAATTCCAACTGGCTCGACTCACAAAATTGAATGGAACCGCGATTTGGCTGTAATGCAACTTGACCGCGTGGAGCCAAAAGCTTTTGCGAAGCCAACTAACTATGGTTTTATTCCGCAAACTTTGGATGAAGATGGTGATGAGCTTGATGTTTTACTTATTACAAATGACCCACTTACGACCGGAATTTTCCTAGAAGCACGAATTTTGGGTGTAATGAAATTCGTTGATGATGGAGAAGTTGACGACAAAATTATTGCCGTTCCTGCCGATGATCGCGATACCGGAAACGCATATAAAACATTGGCAGATTTACCAGAGCAACTTATTAAACAAATTGAATTTCACTTTAATCACTACAAAGATTTGAAAAAAGCTGGAACTACGAAAGTTGAAAAATTTGGCGACATTGAAGAAGCAAAAGAAGTTATTGCTGAATCAATCGCTCGCTGGAATGAAAAATAATTATAGATTTGAATTGAGATAGTAAATATAATTATATAAATTAAAAACTGAGCATATTGCTCAGTTTATTTTGATTTTATATTTCTATCAGCCTCCATTCTATCGCTGATTATCTTGTTGAATATTGAATATATTGGTTTATTGGTTTGTACAACCAATACTTTAAGATAATCTTCTGTGTCCAGTTTTCGGATATTTTTTAGAAGATTATCCGTTACTTCATTTTTATTTATGATGACATATCTAAATTCGTCATCTCTTAAGTATCTTTTAATAGATTCGAGAGATGTGTCATCATCAGAGGATAGATTTCTCACTAAAGAACCTCGTGCGAAAAACGATAAGTAAGTATTTTTCGTATGAGTTAATATTTTATTACTATTTTTTCTAAAAATACAAACTTTAGTTTCTTCCACTATATTAAGGTATTGTTTTGAGAATCTACTCCTTATGTTGTCTATTCGGCTTGTGTAGTCTTTTTTTATGGGACCACTTTCCTCAAAACTATCAGCTTTTGGATAATCAAATTTTAATGCCGAAGGTTCTTCGGTTTGGATTATTTGATAGTCCTCCTTGTTTTCTTCTGTCGTAAATATAGAGTTAACTAGCTTTTGGTATTCTAAAATGAAAGTATATATTTTGTCTACTTTCCTTTCGAGCGAATCTATTCTTTTACTTTGCTCTTCATACTCAGATGCGGCAATTTCCTTAAACAGAGACAGTAAGTTGTCTATCAATTCTTTAAACGGTTCTTGTGCCATGTTAGCACCTCCTAAAAAAAATTCGAAAATCAATTTGAAATGTTCAACTTTCGTATTTTTATATATTACAATATTTATCTATAAAAGTCAAGTGGAATAATTGATTTTTTTTGGAATTTATGTATAATTAATATATGGAAAAGGCTGAACTCTTAAGAATTGCGAAACCGTTTTATTCGGCAGAAGATATAGAAAGACTAGAAAAAGCAATTGAATTTGCGACCGAAAAACATAAAGGCCAAATGCGAAAATCTGGCGAAGAATATATAACACATCCATTAAAGGTGGCTAGCTTTCTAGTTGAATGGGGTATGGATATTGATACGGTTATTGCTGGCGTTTTACATGATGTTGTCGAAGATACTGAAACTTCCCTTGATGAAATTGCTGAAAATTTTGATGACGATATCGCGTTTTTGGTTGATGGTGTAACTAAAGTTGGTAAAGCTCGTGCTGGAATGGGGGATCTTGAAACATATCTACCGCAGACTAAAGATAATCTTTCGAAATTATTGATTGCTGTCGGGCAAGATGTACGAGTGGTGATTATTAAAATAGCCGATAGATTACATAACGTTCAAACTTTACAATATATGCCACCTGAAAAACAGAAGAAAATCGCCCGTGAAACTTTGGATGTTTTTGCAAGAATTGCTGACCGCTTAGGAATGGGGAGAGTTCGAATGCAGATGGAAGAGCAGGCTTTTTTATATTTAAACCCAAAAGAATATAAACGGCTTGAAAATGAAATTCGAAAACGTCTTGGTAAAAGTACACGGAAACTAGGAAAAGTTCGAGAGGAAGTTGAGCAAGAATTAAAAAAGGCTGGTTTAGATTTCGAAATTTCTGGCCGCGTGAAAAGTGTCTATTCACTTCATAAAAAATTAAAAAAGACAAAAGGTGATATTGACCGAGTTTATGATTTGATGGCTCTACGGATTATTGTAAATTCGAAAGATGATTGTTACCGTGTTTTGGGGATTTTGCATTCGATTTATAAACCAATGATTGAACGAATCAAGGACTATATTTCAATGCCAAAGCCAAATGGCTATCAATCACTTCACACAACAGTGATTACTCCTTCAAAACTGATTGCAGAGTTTCAGATTCGAACTCGTGATATGCATGAATTTGCCGAGCGTGGTTTGGCGGCAAGTTTCCATTATCATGAGCAGAAATCGAGCAAAGATTACATTTCTGGAGCTACTTCGAAAAAGCGGAGTGAAGTTAAAGGCAATGGCGGACTTTCGAACGAATTGCAATGGATTGTTCAACTCCAAGATGTGGCGCAACGCTTAAGAGATGGTGAGGAAATTGACCCAGAGCAGCTTCAGATTGATATTTTTGGTGATAGAATTTTTGTTTATTCGCCAAAGGGTGATATTTATAATCTGCCAGAAGGCGCATTGCCGCTTGATTTTGCTTATATGGTGCATAGCGATATCGGTAAACATGCTTATGCTTTTCGGGTTAATGAAAAAATCCACGCTTTTGATAAGCCGCTTGAAAAAGGTGATGTTGTTGAGGTTTTGACGCGAAAAAATTCTGAGCCAAAAATTGATTGGCTGGAATTGGTAAAAACTTCGCACGCAAGGATTAAGCTTCGTTCACAACTTCGCCAAAGGGGCGATTTAGAGCCAATCAAAAATGCAGAGGCAATTAAAGCAAGAAAATCCAACGAGAAATAGAAAAAATAAAAAGACATTCAGGCGAATGTCTTTTTTTGCTAAAGATTTTTACTTATTTTTTTCTTCAAGTTTTATTATTTTATCTCTATTACTATGTACTTCAACCATTGTATTCCAATAATTTTCTTCAGAGCCTTTGTAGTGCCAAATAAATAATCCAGTTAATATAGTTAACCATATAAAAGCTAACATTATTGATGAAATAATTACAATATCTTTTTTACTTTGTGGCTTTTTCATATATTCTCCTTTATGTTAAAAATGAGTAATTTTAAGTCTTACTCAGGAATATCGTAGTTTCTAAAATAATTTTTTGATTTTCATTCGAAAATCCTTTTTGAAATTTACTATTTGTTAATTTCTGTATCAACGCAACAATATTAACATAAGCTTAATCGAAAGTCAATGATTTTAAAACTGGATTTTTAAAAGCGTTTATGTTAAAATGGTTGTAGGAAATTTAATAAAAAAGGAGACGAAATGTCTAAAAAAATTGCAATTAATGGATTTGGGCGAATTGGTCGCAATGCTTTTAAATTAGCTTTCGAAAGAGATGATATTGAAGTTGTTGCTATCAACGATTTAACAGATACGAAAACTCTAGCCCATCTCTTAAAACATGACTCAACTTACGGAACTTATCATCATGACGTTTCTTATGATGATAATTCGATTTTTGTTGCTGGAAAACAAATTCGTGTTTTAGCAGAAAAAGACCCAGCACTTTTGCCTTGGGGAGAATTTGGCGTTGATGTTGTTATTGAAGCAACCGGATTATTTGTTCAACCAGAAAAAGCTCGAGCGCATATTAATGCTGGTGCTAAAAAAGTTGTGATTTCGGCTCCTGCAAAAGGTGAAGGTGCAAAGTTTATTGTGCTTGGCGTGAACGAACATGAGCTCACTCGTGAAGATGATATTATTTCGAATGCAAGTTGTACAACAAACTGTATTGCTCCTGTTATGGCAATTCTTGAACGAGAATTTGGAATTGAAAAATCTTTGATGACAACAGTTCATTCTTATACTGCAAGCCAGCGAATTTTAGATGCTCCTGCAAAAGATTTGCGAGAAGCTCGTTCTGCAGCTGAGAATATTGTTCCAACAACAACTGGTGCTGCAATTGCGACCGCAAAAGTTATTCCTTCTTTGGTTGGTAAATTCGATGGTCTTTCTGTGCGTGTTCCGACTGCGGTAGTTTCGTTAAGCGACATTACTGCTGTTTTGAAAAAAAATACCACGAAAGAAGAAATTAACGAAGTATTTAAGCGTGCCGCGGCTGATCCTTTTTATCAAGGTATTTTAACTGTAACTGAAGAGCCGCTCGTATCTACAGATTTTAAAGGAAATTCCCACAGTTCTATTGTTGACCTTGAACTAACTAATGTTGTTGGCGGAAATTTGGTTAAAATTGTTGCTTGGTATGATAATGAATGGGGATATTCTAACCGATTAGTAGAAATTGTTGCAGATGTTGCAGCTAATATTTAAGGAGTGAAATGAAGATTTTTCTTGGCGCAGACCACAGAGGTTTTTACTTAAAAGAGAAAGTTTTTAAATATTTAAAAGAGGGTGGATACGATGTCGAAGATATCGGCGGTTTTGAATATGACCCGAATGATGATTTTCCTGAGTTCGCTCGCGTGGCGGTTTCGAAAATACGAGCCAATGAAAAATATGATCCAAGAGCAATTTTGATTTGTGGTGGCGCTCAAGGAATGGGAATGGCGGCGAATCGTTTTAAAGGTATTCGTGCATCTGTTGTCTGGGAGCCAGAAGAAGCTAAGTGGACTCGCAATGACAATGATAGTAATATAATTTGTTTACCAGCCCGCGTTTTCGATAAAGCTGAAGCTGAAGCTGAAGCTGAAGCTAAGTGGAAAGAAACAATTGATGTTTGGTTGAAAACTCCATTTGCAGCCGCTCCAAGATTCGTAAGAAGAAATAAACAGATTGATGAGGTATAGATGTCGATAATAGCACCAGCAATTTTAGCAACTAATCCAGATGAATATAAAGCTCAAGTTGAGGCAATCTTTCCTTTTGCTGAAAGGGTTCATATTGATGTTACAGATGGCGAATTTGCGCCTAATTTAACCTTGCCTGAAACTCAAATTTGGTGGCCTCAGGAATGGAAGGTCGATATTCATATGATGGTTGCTCGCCCGAGCGAACATATTGATACAATCATTCAGCTTAATCCAAATATGGTAATTTTTCATGCTGAAGTTGAGGAAGACTTAGTGCCAATTTTCGAAAGGCTTAAAAACGAAACGATGATTAAACCTGGTTTAGCTTTACTTCGTTCAACTGTTCCAGAAACTGTCGCGCCCGCAATTCAGGCAGCTGAGCATATTTTGATTTTTAGCGGAAATTTAGGTGAAATGGGCGGTCATGCAAGTATGATGCAACTCGAGAAGATTCGCTTAATTAAAAAGATTAACAGTAATGTTGAGATTGGCTGGGATGGCGGAGCTAATCTTTCGAATATTTTTAATTTGGCGCAATCTGGTGTTGACGTTATAAATGTTGGTTCGGCAATTATGAATTCACAAAATCCTGGACAAAGCTACAAGCAGATGGAAACTGAGATTAACCGAAAAGGGGCAATTTAAAAGTGAATTTGCCAAAAATTCTTTCAATTGGAGCAGCTACCCAGGATGTTTTTTTAAGCAATTCGCCTGAATTTCGTTTGATTTCAATGGCGGAAAACCAAGATGTAGTTGAATTTCAACTCGGTTCGAAAATTGATATTCAAAATATTGAGATTTCGAGTGGTGGTGGCGCCACTAATGCTGTAACAACTTTTGCGAGGCAAGGTCTGATTTCAAGTTTTATGGGCGTAGTTGGAGAAGATTCTTCGGGTGAACAAATTTTAAAAATGCTTGATGAAGAATCTATTGATACTTCGCGTGTTGAATTTTCGAAAAGATTTAATACAGATTATTCAACTATTATTTTAGCGCCAAATGGTGAACGAACAATTTTAACTTATCGTGGTGCCTCGGAACATATTTACGCTGAAAATTTTGAATTAAAATATGGTGAATTTGATTGGATTTATGTTTCGAACTTAGCTGGTAGATTTGATGCGCTTCTAAAAATTTTTAAAGAAGCTATAAAAAAGGGTGCAAAAATAGCATGGAACCCCGGCAAAAAAGAACTCCAAGAGCCTGAAAAAGTTCGAACTCTACTTCAAGATGTTGAAATTTTAATTGTAAATAAAGAGGAAGCAAGTTTAATTTTTGAGGGAGTTTCTGCTGAAGAACTGATTCGAAATGCTTGTAGTTTTGTGGAGGTTGCAATTTTAACGGATGGAGCGAATGGTGTTTGGGCGGCTTCTGATGGTAAAATTATTCGTGCTGGAATGTATGAAGATGTACCATCTCTAGATAGGACTGGTGCTGGTGATGCATTTGGCTCAGGTTTTGTGAGCCAGTGGGCTCAGGGTGCTGATATTAAAGAAAGTATTTTATTCGCTAGTGCAAATTCAACGTCAGTAATTCAATATATGGGCTCAAAAAAAGGGATTTTATATAAAAACACCAAGCTTCATTCAATGCCTATGCAGGAGATTCGGTTATGAGAGGTTATAAGCTTTCGGAATTACTCGGATTGAGTGGTGCTTATGCAAGAAAATTTGATTTTGGTGTTTCGAAAATAGAAGCTAAAAAACCAGAATTAAAGAGTGTTTCAGCTCAAATCATGGCGGAGTTGTATCGAAAATCACATAATATTGAGAAAAGGCTAGGGTTTTCTGGCGATAGTATTTTGATGATCGAAGCTTTTTCGGCTTTAGTTAATCATCTGAATGATGAAGGATTTTGGGCTGAATTTGGCAATGCAATATTTTTTGCAGAAGATGGTTTGGTTTCAGTAAATAGAAAAGATGTTGAAAAAAATAAAAGAATAATGAACTTGGCTGAGCATTCAAAAGATTTTTTCGAAAAAGAATTAAAACAACAAATTCTTGATAAATATCGGCAGGAATTTTCGAATTATTCGATCAAGCAAATAGAAGAAAAATTATTTTAAAAGGAGAAAAATGAGATATCAAATTTGTGTTTCGGGAGCGGCAACGGGTGATAGTGTTTTAGCTTCACGAGATTTAGCTTTTAGGCTCGGGCAAGAAATTGTTCGGCAAGGGAAAATCCTAACAACTGGTGCAACGGTCGGTTTACCACATCACGCAGCTTTAGGCGCAGTGAGCGTTAAGGGGCGAACGGGATTAAGTATTGGTTTTTCGCCGGCTTCAAGTTTTCGGCAGCATGTTAATACATATAAATTACCGTTTAAGCCTTTTGATTATATTAATTTTACGGGAATGAGTTATGTTGGGCGTGATACGCATTTGGTGCTTTCGAGTGATGCGGTGATTACAGTTGGCGGTCGAATGGGTTCGCTTCATGAACTTGCAACTGCTTTAGAATCTCGCAAGGTTTGTGGTGTTTTGCTTGGAAGCACTGCTTTGGCGGATTATGTTCCGACACTTTTGCAAAATGTTGAAGCTCCAGGAATAAAAGATATTATTTATGATAATAACCCAGAGCGGCTCGTTCGAAAAGTGATTGCAAGACTAGATGAAAAAAATGCAGATTTCATTGCACCACGAGATGACGAACATCTTTCAGAAAAGCGCGCTGGAAACGGATAAGATATTTTAAAACTGCTCAATTTGGGCGGTTTTGCTTTTTGTGTAAAGTAATTGACTTGAAAAAATGAAAATGATATTATTGTAACGAAAATAAGATTGAATTATATTGATAGATTAAATATAGAAATAATACTAAGAAAGGAAAATGGTTTAATAAAAAATGGCGTATGTAGGAGCAAATGGTAGGTTAATTTTAACTAATAACGAAACACCAGAAGAAGCAAACAAAGTCGGTGTTGAATATAATAAAGCACACGGTACGAACTATGGCTGGGCAAAACCAGCTGAGGGTGAAACAGATTTATCATCAAGCGGAAAAAAGGTTCGAGATGCCGATGTTGTTCAAAATGCGGATGGTTCTTACGGAATTGGTAAGGAGTATAATAAGGATCAAAATAATAACCAGTCATCTAAAGTGGTTCAGCCAAATATAAATAATACAAATCAAACACCTGATTATAATCTGAATATAATTCTTAGTCTCGTTATCTTTTTAGTATTTTTAATACTTATAATTGTTTTAGTTAGATTTTGGACAGATAATCATAAAGATAAACAGAGAATTTTAGCTGAAGATAGAGATATCAAAAATAATCTAGAGGAGACTATACTACCCAAAAAAGAAAATTATCACAAAAATGATATTAGGGAAATTAAAAAACTTTACGATGAGGGGATTTTAACTGAAGAAGAATTCAAAAAAGCGAAAAATAAAATTTTAGATATATAAACAACTTAGCCGCTCAAAAATGGGCGGTTTTGCTTTTTAATGAAATATATTATAAAATAGAAATAATGAAATATCGCGAGTTTAAGTTAAAATCAAAATATCAGCCTACCGGAGATCAGCCGCAAGCGATTTCGCAACTGGTTGAAGGCTTAAAAAATGGTGAGCGTGAACAAACTTTGTTGGGTGTGACTGGTTCGGGCAAAACTTTTACAATGGCGAATATTATTCAAGCGGTTCAAAAGCCAACTTTAATTTTAGCGCATAATAAAACTCTTGCCGCACAGCTTTACAGTGAATTTAAAAAGTTTTTTCCTGAAAATGAAGTTCATTATTTTGTGAGCTATTTTGACTATTATCAGCCAGAAGCTTACATTGCCAGCACAGATACATATATCGAGAAAGATTCGCGAATCAATGAAGAAATCGAAAAACTCCGCCATGCTGCAACCGAGGCGCTTTTAACTCGAAGTGACACAATTATTGTTTCGAGTGTGAGCTGTATTTATGGTATTGGTTCGCCGGCGAGTTATATGCAAATGGCGCTTCATATTAAGCCTGGAATGCGATATAACCGCGAGAAGTTTTTGCGACATTTGAAAGATATTCAATATGAGCGAAATGATGTGGATTTTGCACGTGGAACTTTTCGGGTTCGTGGCGATACGGTTGATATTTTTACAGCTGGCTCAGATCTGGCAGTGCGAGTGGAATTTTTTGGCGATGAAATTGACCGCTTAATTATATTGAATCCACTTACGGGTGAAATTCTAGAAAAGCCACAGTTTTTTGATATTTTTCCAAATTCGCACTATGCAACGCCGAAAGAAATTATTGATCGAGCGATTCCACAAATTGAGAAGGAATTTTATGCACGCCATGAATATTTCGAAAAAAATAAGAAGTTTTTGGAAGCTCAACGCCTAACACAGCGCACTAAATATGATCTTGAAATGCTTCGTGAAACAGGTTTTGTTAAAGGTATCGAAAATTACACGCGCTATTTAACTGAGCGTTCAGCTGGTGAGCAGCCGGCAACTTTGCTTGATTATTTTCCTGATGATTTTTTGCTTTTAGTTGATGAATCGCATATGACTTTACCACAAGTTCGTGGAATGTTTAATGGTGACCGCGCTCGCAAAACAGTTTTGGTGGATAATGGCTTTCGTTTGCCATCTGCTCTCGATAATCGTCCGCTAACTTTCGAAGAATTCTATAAACATATCAATCAGGCGATTTACGTTTCAGCAACTCCTGGTGATTTTGAGCTTGAGCATTCACCGAAACCGGCTCAGCAGGTAATTCGCCCAACGGGCTTGCTTGACCCTAAAATTGAAGTTCGAAAAATTGAAGGTCAAGTTGATGATTTAATGGAAGAAATTCGAAAGCGAATTCAGAAAAATCAGCGTGTTTTAGTAACAACTTTAACTAAGCGAATGGCTGAAGATTTGAGTGGATTTTTAGAAGAAAACGGCGTCAAAACAGCTTATATTCATAGCGAAATTGATACTCTGGAGCGTGGTGATATTTTGCGAGATTTGCGAAATGGTGTTTTTGATGTTTTGGTTGGGATTAATCTTTTGCGTGAAGGTTTGGATTTGCCAGAGGTTAGTTTGGTAGCAATTATGGATGCCGATAAAGAAGGTTTTTTGCGCTCAGAAAGTGCGTTAATTCAAACAATTGGGCGGGCGGCTCGGCATGAAGACGGCAAGGTGATTATGTATGCTGATAAAATTACGCGTTCAATGAAGCTTGCAATTGATGAAACGAACCGACGACGAGAAATTCAGCAAAAGTATAACCTCGAAAATGGAATTACGCCAAAAAGTGTAGCGAGTGAGATTAGTGAAGGTTTGCGCGCGATTATTCCGCAAAAAGATAAAAAACCAAAATTAGATCTGCGAAAAATTCCGCGTGAAGATTGGGAAAATTTGGTGAGAGATTTAACAAATCAAATGAATCTTGCCAGTGCGAATTTGCTTTTTGAGGAAGCGGCAGATTTGCGAGATCAGATTGCGGAGATTCGAAAGAAGATGGCGAAATAGGAGATTTATGAAATTTATTAATCAAAAAGACAAGAAAGTTTTTAAAATAATTGCGGTTTTGTTGCTCATCTTATGGAATTTAATTCTTTCGGCTGGAGTAATTTTTCTTCACCAAATAATTAATAACGATATTAAGACTTCGGGTGAAATTAATGTCGCTCAAATGAATTTAATAAACGAGCTAAATCAGCGAATCGAAAAACTTGAGAAAAAATAAACTTAAAGACTTCCAATTTTTGGGAGTTTTTACTTTAAAAATCTTTCGAAAAGTGATATACTTAAGTGTATGGAAAAAATATCAAAAGATGAAGTTAAACACTTGGCGGAACTTTCGAGCATTTCGCTAAGTGAAGAAGAAATTTCGAATCTTCAAACTGATTTAGGAAATATTGTTGAATATATCGAGCAACTTAGCGAATTAAACACAGATGGCGTTGAACCAACTTATTCGGTTTCGAAAAATCAAAATGTTTGGCGAGAAGATAAAATTGATGATTACGGCGTGAAACGAGATGAACTTTTAAAGTTGGCGGGTGAAAATGTTGAAGATAATCAGGTAAAAGTTCCAAAGGTTTTGTAGGAGAATTATGACGAATATTTTTGAAATTAGAGAACAAGTTCTATCTGGAAAGAAGACAGCAGTTGGGTTTGTTAAAGAAGCTATTTCGAAGGCAAAAAATGCTGAAAAATTCAATGCTTTTACGAGCTTAACCGAAGAGCGAGCTTTAGCGCGAGCGCAAGAAATTGATGATAAGATTTCAAAAGGTGAAGAAGTTGGTGAGCTTGCAGGTGTTCCTTTTGTGGCGAAGGATAATTTTTTGGTATTTGGTTCACCTTCAACAGCTTCAAGTAAAATGTTGAAAGATTTCGAAACGCCGATTCAGGCGACTGCGGTTGAAAAACTTGAAAAAGCTGGTGCAATTTGTATTGGAAAATCAAACTTGGACGCTTTTGCTCACGGCGGATCAACCGAGAACTCAGCTTTTGGTGTAACTAAAAACTCAGTTGATGAAACGCGGGTTGCGGGTGGCTCATCTGGTGGTTCGGCGGTAATTACTGCGCTTGATATTGTACCTTTTGCGCTTGGAACTGATACCGGCGGTTCAATTCGCCAGCCGGCAAGTTTTAATGGTGTTTATGGTGTAAAGCCAACTTATGGCACAGTTTCACGATTTGGTGTGGTGGCGATGGCCTCTTCAACCGACACGATTGGTGTTTTTGCAAAAACTGCTAAAGAAAGTGAACTCGTGATGCGCATTATGGCTGGTCTTGACGCGCGCGACGCAATGACTTTACCTGATTTTTGGCAAGAAGAAAAAGCTCTAAAAAAGGCAAAAATTGGAGTAGTTAAAGAATTCCTTGGCGAAGGGGTTGACTCGGAAGTTCGAAAAATAACTGAAGATTATATTGAAAAAATGCGAAAAGCTGGGCATGAGATCGTGGAAGTTTCTCTACCGATGAGTAAATATTCGCTTGCTATCTATTATATTATTGTTCCAGCTGAAGTTTCTTCAAACTTAGCACGATATGACGGAATTCGCTATGGATTGCGTTCAAAATCTGCCCAAAACTTGAGCGAGGTTTTTGGCAAGTCTCGTGATGAAGGTTTTGAAGCTGAAAATAAACGCCGAATCATGATTGGCTCATATGTACTTTCGAGTGGATTTTATGATGCATATTATCTAAAAGCTCAAAAAGCGCGAACTTTATTAATTGATGAGTTTAATAAGCTTTTCGAAGAAGTTGATTTTTTGGTTGGCCCAGTTGCGCCAACTCCTGCATTTAAAATTGGTGAAAATGCGCATGATCCAGTAAAAATGTATCTAGCTGATATCTTGAATGTACCAGCTTCACTTGCTGGGCTTCCTGCGGTTTCTGTTCCGGCTGGTAAAACTGAAAATGGCTTACCTGTTGGCGTTCAAATTATCGGAAAGATTAAATCGGACGCAAAAATTCTAGCTTTAGCTGATGAATTGGAGAAAAACTAATGGATTTAGTAATTCTTTCGGTTTCTATTTTGATTTGTGCTGGCCTTTTGTTTTTCTTTATTGGAATTACAAAAACTGAAAAAATACAACTTGATAAATTAAAGTTTCAGGGCGATTGGCTAAAAATAGAAAATTCAATCAAAAAAGATGAACCTGCAACTTGGCACTTGGCGTTAATTAATGCCGATAAACTTGTTGATACAGCGATGCGGGAGCTTCGAATTTCCGGCCAAACTATGGGTGAGCGGCTGAAAAATTCGAAAGATAAATTTTCAAGCCCGAATTCAATTTGGCACGCCCACAAACTTCGAAATGTGGTTGCACATGAGAATGATGCACAAATTAATTTCGACCAAACTCGCCGAGCAATGAATAGTTTTAAACAAGCTTTGAAAGATTTAGGAGCAATTTAATGGAAGATATTTTAAAAAAATATGAAATGACAATTGGGATTGAGTGCCATGTTCAGTTAAAAACTAAAACCAAGCTTTTTAGTGGAAGTGATAATGACGCGCGAGAAAAATCGCCGAATGAAGCAACTTCGCCGATTGATTTTGGTTTGCCAGGAATGTTGCCAGTTTTAAATAAAGAGGCGGTTCGCCTAGCTGTGCGAGCTGGAAAGGCATTAAATGCAAAAATTGCCAATGTGAGCCGATTTGATCGTAAACATTATTTTTACCCAGATTTACCAAAGGGTTATCAAACGTCGCAGCTCTACCAGCCAATCATTGGTGAGGGTGAGATTATTGCGCCACTTCCTAGCGGTGGTGAAGTAAAAGTTCGAATAGAACATGCTCATCTCGAAGAAGATGCTGGAAAGCTAACTCACTTTGGTGACCATTCTTTGGTTGATTTAAACCGTGCTGGAACCCCTTTAATCGAAATTGTGTCGATGCCGGATATTCATTCGGCTGAAGAGGCGCGTGCCTATGCTGAAGAACTTCATAAGCGAATGGTTTTTGCGGATGTTACAAATGGTGATTTATATCAAGGTAATATGCGTTTTGATGTAAATATTTCAGCACGAAAATTCGGTGATGAAAAACTTGGAACACGAACGGAAATTAAGAACTTAAACAGTTTTCGAAGTGTTGAACGAGCGGCTCAATATGAATTTGAACGCCAAGTAAGATTGCTTGAAAAAGGTGAGAAAATTAAGCAGGAAACTCGCGGTTGGCTTGACGACGAGCAAAAAACAGTTTCGCAACGAAGTAAAGAAGAGGCTCAAGATTACCGATATATGCCGGATCCAGATATTCCGCCGATCGTTCTAAGTGATGAAGAAATTTCGAAAATGCAAGCGCAATTTCCGATTATGCCAGATTATTTCCGTGAAAAATTTAGTGTTTTTGGGCTTGATAACTCCGTGGTTGAATACGCTTTGAGCGATTATCGAATTGCTGAACTGCTCCTTGCAACTTGGGGTGATGGTCCTTGGGAGAAACCTCAAAGTGAACTTTATAATTCTGCAGAAATCGAGGGCTACACTCTTGAAGAGCATAAAGAAAATATGAAGCGAATCTTTAATTGGTTTGCTTCAACGCCAAGCGAGGAGATTGATTTAGAGAAGGTCTATAAAGGGTATTTGGGCCCTCATCGATTAACACTTTTGGCACATTTAGTTCATGAGAAAAAAATTAGCTCGAATGGCGGTCATCAAATTTTCTTGGCAATGTTTGATGATGAGAATTTAGGATTCATGCCAGAAAAGATTGCTGAGAATATGAATCTTCTCCAAGTTTCTGATGAAGGTGAAATTGCGAAAATTATTGATGAAGTAATGAGTGATCCAGCTTCGCAAAAAGCGATTGAGGATATTCGAAGTGGTAACGATAAAGCAATTGGTTTCTTGGTTGGTCAGATTATGAAAAAATCTCAAGGTAAAGCAAATCCAGCTTTGGCGCAAAAATTGGTTCGTGAAAGGTTATGAGTGGAAGAAAAATTTGAATTTCAAGCTAATTTTAATGGCGATAAAAATATTGCTGGTAGTTTGATTTTTTCAGCTAGTGGGATAGAGTTCTATGAAGATTTTGCTCTATCTCGCCCACTTGAGATCTATCTAAAACCGAATGAAATTCAAGAGATTAATTTTATTGATACTACTGACGAAGTTTATCAGCCGGGAATTTTTCGAATTCTATTTTTAGGAATGTTAGCTTTTGGCCGCCCAAAAAATTGGCAGAAAAAATCTTGTCGAATTGAGGTTGAAATGCTCGATGGAAATCTTTATTATTTTACTATAAATGGATATTCTTCATTAGATATTCGAACTCAAGTAAACAAGATTGTGTCAGGATATTTTTAGATTTTTTCAAAAAACTATTGACATAAGAATTATTTTATGGTAAAATACAAAATAGATTTGAATAAAATCAAAAAATAAAATAAAAAATTAAAAAAGGAGAAGAATGAGCTCGGCTGCAGAAATATTAGTTGTTTTTCTTTCTATAGCTCTTGCAGTTTTCATCACGCTTGGAATTGTTACTTTTATTCTAGTAATTCGTGTAACTCGCCAAATTGGTGATGTTGCAGAAAAAATGCAAAATATAACAGCAAGTATTGATGGAATCGCACAAAATGTCGCTCAGGTGACCTCACCGATAATTATCGGAAAAACAATTTTTGACATTTTTAATAAATTTAAAACTAAAAAGGAGAAAAAGTAATGAGTAAAAAATTTGGACTAGGATTAGCTGTTGGTGCTTTATTTGGCGCAGTTGCTGGAATTTTAACCGCTCCTAAAAGTGGCGAAGAAACTCGAAAAGATTTAAAATTGAAAGCTAAAAAAGTTGCTGATGCAGCCACGCAAAAAACTGGTGAAGTTGCTGAAAACGCAGGTGAATTTGTTGAAGAAACTAAAGAAAAAGTTACTGAATTTGCCGAAGGTGCTAAAAGTAAAACTGGTGAAGTTGTAGAAAATGCAAAAAAAGAAGCTGGTAAAATTCAAAAACGTGCATTAAATACTTTCGAAGGTGCTAAAAAAGGTTTTGAAAAGAAAGTTTAATTATAGAAAATCGCTCAATCAAATTTGAGCGATTTTTATTTTATTAATCAATGAGTATAAAATTATTTTTGCCTTTTTTAAGTAGACCTTTTTCAGTTATTCGAATATCCTCTTGGAGTTTATTGCCGTTAAATGAAATTGAATTTGCTGAAATTAACCTTTTGGCCTCACCTTTGCTTTTAGCAAGATTCGTTTCAATTAATATTTCGCTAACAGTTTTATCTTTTGGAGCAACAGGAATTTCATATTTTAATACTTCGATTTCAGCTTTAGTTAGGTTTTCGAAAGCTTTTCCGCCAAAGAGGACTTCTGTTGCAGAAATTACATTTTTTGCAACTTCTTCGCCATGAACAATTTCTACAACATTTTTTGCCAATGCTTTTTGAGCAATTCGCAAGTGCTGATTCTCTTGATGATTTTTTTCAATTGTTTCAATTTCTTCTTTTGAAAGAGTTGTTAGAATTTTTAGATATTCGAAAACGCTTTGATCGTCTGAGTTAAGAAGGAATTGATACATTTTGAATGGTGATGTTTTTGAAGCGTCAAGCCATAAAGCTCCGCCTTCTGACTTACCGAATTTTCGTCCAGTTGAACGATTAATAAGGAGAGGGGCTGTCATTGCAAAAACTTCAGCGCCTTCTTTCTTTCGAATTAAATTTACACCAGAAAGTAAATTTCCCCACTGATCGCTTCCTCCAATTTGAAGTGAAACGCCGTTATTTTTATATAAATACCAAAAATCATAACCTTGGAGAAGAGTATAAGTAAATTCCGCAAAACTTAATCCGCTACCATTATTTATTCTACTTTTGAAAAAATCTCGGCTTGTTAACTCCGCCATATTGAAATTTTTACCAATATCGCGTAAAAAAGGTATTAACTCTATTTTTGAAAGCCAATCTGCATTATTTACGACTTCAAAATCTTGCCCAGCAAAAAGTTTCGAAACCTGAGATTTGAGAGCCTCGGTATTTTTAGCTACTATTTCAGGCGAGAGGAGTTGACGCTCTTCAGTGTCGCGCATATCACCAATCATTCCAGTGCCACCACCAATCAGAAGAACTACTTTATGACCATGATCAAGAAATCGCCTAACCATCATATAAACACTTAAATGGCCGATATGAAGGCTGTCAGCGGAAGGGTCAGCACCAAGATAAATAGTTCGCTTTTCACCATCTAAAACTTTTGAATCTTGAAAAGTGGTTTGATTCCAGAAACCACGCCATTTTAGCTCCTCTGATAACTTCATTTACTCTCCCGTTATTATATTTTATTACTAACTATATTAACACAAAAAAAGCTTTTTTTCCAGTATTATAAAAATCAAAAAATCTTGAAAACCATAAGCAATTGCGGTATAATTGAGTGTAATATGGATAGAAGAAGAATGCTCAATAAAGATGGGAAATCTGTTGAAAAACGAACTGCTTCAAAAAAAGTGAGTTCACTAAAAAAACAGAATAACCTAAGTTTATACACAAATTTGGCTCATCGAAGGAAAGAAAAGAAAGATTCGAAAGCTCGTGAGCGAGCAGAGTATCTTGCAAGTCTACCAAAAGACCCAGTGAAGAGATTTTTTTATCGTCTTCATCCAAAGCGAGTTTTAAAGTATTGGTTTAGTAAGCGCGGTTTATTTATGGCTTTAAAAATTTCCGCAGTATTTATTATTATCGCTATGGTCGGAATCGCAGCAGCTTTTGCCTACGTTTCGAAAGATTTAAATCAAATTAAGCCAGAAGAATTAGCTAAGAGAGTTCAGACTACAGTTTCGAAATACTACGATAGAAATGGTGAGCTTTTGTGGGAAGATAAGGGTTCTGGTGATTATAAGTTAGTTGTTGATAATTCTGAGATTTCAGACTATGTTAAAAAAGCAACTGTTGCTATTGAAGATCGAGATTTTTATAAGCATAAGGGTGTTGATTTAACTGCAATTATTCGTGCTTTCGTAAATAACTTTAGGGGTGGAGCAACTCAGGGTGGTTCAACCTTGACACAACAGCTTATTAAACAAGTTTATTTCTCTAATGAATCTAGTGATCGTGGACTTAGCGGAATTCCACGAAAAATTAAAGAGATGATTCTTGCGGTTCAAGTTGAACAAATGTATAATAAAGACCAAATTCTTTCACTATATTTGAATGAATCTCCATATGGTGGCCGCCGAAACGGAGTTGAATCTGGTGCACGAACTTATTTTGGTAAAAGTTCGAAAGATTTAACTTTGGCTGAGGCTGCATTATTAGCTTCTATCCCTAATAATCCAGCAGTTTATAATCCATATAATGTAAGCTATAATAAGAGCTTGATTGAGCGTCAGCATAAAGTTTTGAATGATATGGTTTCTTGTGGATTTATTACTGAAAAAGAAGCAAAAGAAGCTAAAGAATTCGATATTCTTGCAACAATTAAGCCAGAAAAAGATCAATATACAAATATTAAGGCACCACATTTTGTTCAAGAGGTTAAAAAGAGACTTGAAGAAAAGCTTGGTGTTAAGGTTGTTGGTGCTGGTGGCCTGACTGTTAAGACTACGGTTGATTTAAAGGCTCAGTCTATTGCTGAAAATGCCGTTAATGCTGGTGCTAAAACTTTGTATGTTAGTGGTGCTGATAATATTGCAATGACATCTGTTGATGTTGCAACTGGGCAAGTTATTGCTCAAGTTGGATCGGTTGATTATAATAAAGCTGGCTATGGTCAAACCAATGCTTCAACTTCGTCTCTTGACCCAGGCTCAAGTATTAAACCTATTATCGATTACGCGGCTTTATTTAATAAGAAAGATACAGTTTATACACCAGGAACAATTTTGAAGGACGAAAATATCGATTCACAATATTGTAATGGAACATATGGGGCTTGTCAGCTAAGGAATGCTTCGAAGCAATTTTACGGTAGTGTACCAATTAGATTCAGCCTTGGAAACTCTTTAAATATTGCAGCAGTTAAGGCGTTGAGTATTGTTGGTGTTGATGAAGGTTTGAGTGTTGCGCAACAGCTTGGCGATAAATCTTATTGTAAAAATAGTAATGCTGGTCTTTCTGCCGCAATTGGCGGTGGATGTTCGGTTCATCAGGATGAGCACACAAATGCTTTTGCATCTATTGCGCGAGGCGGTGTTTATAAAGAATTAACATATTTTACTGAAGTTAAAAATTCATCAAATCAAAAGATTTTTGAATGGAAAGATGAATCAAAACAGGTGATTGATTCACAGGCTGCATATGAATTGACCGATATTCTCGCTGATCCAAGTGCTCGAACAACTACGTTTGGCGGTCAAAGTCGAAGCTATGGATTTACGGTTCCTGGGGTTTGGACGGCTTCGAAAACCGGAACAACAGACAACGGAAAAGGTGCTGCTAAGGACTCTTGGATGATGAGTTATTCTCCTGTAGTTGCAACAGGTGTTTGGAGCGGAAACCATGACGGTCGGGCTTTACGTTCTCCTGATAATAGCCCTGTGCGTAGAGTGATTAATGAATATATGCGCGATGTTCACCATCAAGTTTATGCTTCTAATGGTAAATGGAAATCTGGTGATAAAATTGAAAGACCATCTGGAATTCGAAGCTGTACAATAAATGGTAAGAATGATATTTGCCCATCTTGGTGGGATAAAAATAAAACCGGTTCAGTTTCAAGAGAAATTGAGTTTGACAGTATTTCGAAAAAGAAAGCAACTAAATGTACACCAGAATCTACTCGAGTTAAACTAACTGTTTTCGAAACAACTGACCCAGTTTCTAAAAAGAAAACAATAACTGCGCCAGAAGGTTATAATGTGAATGAAGAAGACAATATTCATAACTGTTCAGACTTACAACCATCCATCTCGAGTGTTTCATATTCAAGGCATGCAAATTCAAATACTTACCGAATAAATATAAATATTGCAAAGGGGAATTTCGATATAACTTCGGTCGTGGTTAAGGTTGATGGCGCAACAATTAGTACTACTCTTCCAACTGGAAACACACTCTCAACAGATTATACGTTTAATAAATCTGGTCAAAATATTACGGTTGAAGTTACCGACTCTGGTGGGTATAAAGTTTCCAAAAGTTATACAGGCCCCTCCTCGATAAGTACGGAAAATACAACGGGTTCTTCAAGCTAAAAATAAAACTACTCCTGACGGGGTAGTTTTATTATCGCCGATTTTGCATCGCATTTATAATAGATTGAATAAAGTCACCAATTCCGCCCGGAATGTTAACAAAAAAGTTAAGAATCCAAATTAACAAGAAGATTAGAACTGTTGCACCAATAGCGCTACCGAATCCAAAAGCTATTCCGCGAAAGAAATTAACTTTATAAATAGCCCAGCGACTTGGATAAATATCGTTAAAAACTTCTTCAAGTAAACCAATTTGAGCTCCGCGCGCATTGTCATCGGTTAGTTTTTTTGCAGATTTTTTTAGAATTTTATTCATCGGAATTATTTTAACATAAATATTCTAAAAACGCAAGCGCTTTGATTTTATTAAAGGATAGTGATAAAATAGATATAAAAGGAGCTGGATTAAATGAGCGAAGAATTAATAAAAGCCAAGTCTAATTTATCAAAGTTAGCTTTCGAAAATTTACAAAAGTGGCTTTTAGATGAAAAATATCATGAATTTAAAGCGCAAATTTTGAATTTAATAAAAAATGAAGATTGGGATAAGCTTGAGGATGCATTTTTTAAAATTTTGGAATTTGGTACTGCTGGACGACGCGGGAAAGTTGGCACTGGCTCTAACCGTATTAATTTATTCACGATCTCAGAAAGTGCACAGGCTCTCGCAAATTATTTAAAATCACTTAATATTAATTCACCAAGTGTTGCAATTGCTTGGGATGTTCGAAATTCCTCTTATGAGCTTTCGAAAAAATGTGCTGAAATTTTAGCCGCAAATAATATCGAAGTTTTTTATTTCGATACTCCGCGCTCGACTCCAGAATTATCTTTTACAGTTCGAAATCTTAAAACTTCGGCAGGAATTGTGATTTCAGCTAGTCATAATCCGCCAGAAGATAATGGAATTAAGATCTATTGGAATGATGGCGCACAAATTTCAGCTCCACACGATAAAAAATTAATGAAAATAGCTAAAAATATCGAAGAATTTAAAACTGGTAATTTTGATGAATTTGTAAAAAATGGTAAAATTAAAATTTTGGGTGAAGAAAACGACTATTTTTATATCAAGGCTAATGCAAAATTATCTTTATCGAAAAATAGAAATGCAAAAATTGTTTTTTCACCGATTCACGGAACTGGAACGACGAATTTATTGAAAACTCTTCAGTTTGCGGGTTTCGAAGATATTGTTCTTGTTGATGAGCAGATGAATTTTGATGGTAATTTTTCAACACTTCAAGATAGAAAACCAAATCCGGAAAATCTTTCTGCGAATAGAATGGCGATTTTAAAATTAAGAAAAGAGCAAGCAGATATTGCTCTAACTACCGACCCAGATGCTGACCGAATTTGCGTAATGAGTCTTGAAAAAAATGGAGAGGTTCGAAGTTTTTCAGGCAATCAAACTGCAATTTTGGTAGCTGACTATATTCTTTCAAAGAAGCAAAAGGATCGAAATAAATATACTGAACTTTATTTTGGGAATCGTGACTTTATTTGCAAAAGTTTTGTGACTACTGATATGCTAAATGTTTTAGCTAAAAAATATGGTGTGAAAATTTATGACGATTTGCTGGTTGGATTTAAATTTATTGGTAAAAAAATATCACAAAAAGAAGCGCTTGGAGAGAAATTTATTGCTGGATTTGAAGAAAGCCTTGGTGGGCTCATTGGTTCGCAAACTAGAGATAAAGATGCTGCAACAATTGGATTGATGATAGCTGAACTTACATCGGAACTAAAGCTTGAAAATCAAACTTTGGGTGAGAAGCTTGATGAAATTTATGCTGAGAATGGATATTTTGTTGAAAAGACTGAATCTATTGAATTTAGCGGCGCTGAAGGATTTGCAAAAATGCAAGAAATTATGCAAAAAATGCGAATCGGAAATAAAAATTTTGGTGCATTAAAAATGCGAGATTTCGAAAATTTAACTGAGTTAGATTTTTCAACAAATAAAAAAAATAGTTTTAAAATGTTGGAAAATGGAAATGCGGTAAGTTTTATTTTCGATTCAGAAGATAGAAGAATTACAATTCGACCAAGCGGAACTGAGCCGAAAATGAAAATTTATGCTCAGTGGCGTTTCGAAAATAAACAAGATTGTGTAAAGATTGAGAATATTTTAAGTGATTTTAAGGAGAAGATTTTAGATGAGTGTTAATCGATTAGTGGAGAAATTTAAGCCCGAACATTATGAATTAAAGCTTGATTTAACACAAGCAAAAAATCGTGAATTTAATGGAATTGTTGATATTTTTGGTGAAATTAATGATGAAAAAGAAATTGCACTTCATTCGAAAGATTTAGAAATTAAAAAGATTACTTTTGCAAACGATATAAAATTGAACTTTTCGAAAGCTGAAAATGATGAAATTTTAGTGAATATCGAAAAACTTAACTTTAAAAAAGGTGATAAAATCCAACTTAAAATTGAGTTTTCTGGTAAAATAACAGATGCGATGCACGGATTATACCCTTGCTACTATAAAGAAAATGGTGAGAAAAAAGAGCTTTTTGCAACTCAATTTGAAAGTCATCATGCTCGTGAGGCTTTTCCGTGTGTTGATGAACCTGAAGCGAAGGCAACTTTTTCGTTAGAGATTAAAGCTTTGAGTGATCTTAAAGTTTTGTCGAATACTGAAATTATTGAAAAAAATAAAAATGGCAATATTCAACGGGTTAGATTTGCTAAAACACCAAAAATGTCAACATATTTATTAGCCTTTGTATTGGGTGATTTTCAGCGAGTTTCGAAAAAGACTAAAAGTGGTGTTGAAGTTTCAGTTTTGGCAACAAAAGCTCAAAAGTCTGAATTAATGGAATTCCCACTTAGTTTTGCGGTTCGGGTTTTAGAATTTTATGAAGATTTTTTTGGTCAAAAGTTCCCGCTTTCAAAATGCGACCACATTGCTTTGCCAGATTTTTCTAGTGGTGCGATGGAAAACTGGGGCTTAATTACCTATCGTGAAACTGCATTGCTCGCTGGTAAAAACTCCTCAATATCTTCAAAAAAATATGTTGCGTTAGTGATTGCGCACGAAACTTCACATCAATGGTTTGGAAATCTTGTAACAATGAAATGGTGGGATGAGCTTTGGCTGAATGAATCTTTCGCAACAATGATGGAATATTTAGCAACTGATGCTTTGGAGCCGAAATGGAGAATTTGGGAAGAATTTGCAGTTAATGAAGCGGTTTTAAGTTTGCGCCGCGATGCAATTGATGGTGTTCAGGCGGTTCATGTTTCAGTTCATCATCCAGATGAAATTAGCACTATTTTTGATGGTGCAATTGTTTATGCAAAAGGTGCTCGTTTAATGAATATGCTTCGAAAATATGTTGGGAACGATGCATTTCGAAAAGGTTTACAATTGTATTTTGATAAGTTTAAGTATCAAAATACAATTGGCGAGAATTTATGGGATTGTTTGAGTGAAGCTTCTGGTAAAAATATCGCAGATTTTATGAATCCTTGGCTTTTTAAAAGTGGCTATCCGAGTGTTTTGGCTGAAGAAGATGGCGAAGAATTAAAATTATCGCAAAAGCAATTTTTTATTGGTGAAGGTAAAGATAGTGGGCGAATTTGGCCGATTTTACTTGGCTCAAATCAAAATAATTTGCCTGAGATTATGGATTCGAAAGATTTAACTTGCAAGAAAAGTTCAGATTTTGTTCAGCTAAATAGAGGTAATGTTGCTCATTTTATTACAAATTATAGCCAAAATCTTTTCGAAAATTTGCTTGAAAAGGTTAGAAATGGTGATTTAGATACAATTTCCCGCCTTCAAATTCTTCAGGAACGTTCTTTACTTTCACGCGGTGGTGAAATTCCAAGTGTTGAGCTGCTGCGAACTTTACAGAGTTATGATAAAGAAACTTCTTTAATGGTTTGGGATATGATTAGTCTTTTAATTGGCGAATTGAAAATTTTTATTGATGAAGACTCTGAAAGTTCGAAAAAAATGAAAAAATTTGTTGGTAATTTAGCTCAAAATGAATTTGAAAAACTTGGATTTATTAAGAAAACTGGCGAAGATGAAGAAGATACGCAAAAGCGTAGCTCAATTTTAGCGCACATGATTTATGCTGAAAATGAAAAAGCGATCTTGGGTGCTTTAGATATTTTCGAAAATTCGCAGAATATGGAAGATATTGATTCGGAAATTCGAAGTTTAATTTTAACTACAAAGATTCGCTTTGAAGAATCTCCAGAATTAGTGCAAAAAATGCTCGAAAGTTATAAGAATACTTCAAATGTTGATTATCGAGATGATATTATGGTGGCTTTAACTTCAACTAAAAATATTCGAACTAGTGAATTGCTTCTTGAAAAAATGCTTAAGAATGACATAATTCGAACGCAGGATATCTTAAGCTGGTATGTTCATTTACTCCGAAATTTGAAGACTCGAGAGCTAGCATGGAAGTGGCTACGTGAAAAATGGAAATTAATTGAAGAAAAATTTGATGGCGATAAAAGTTATAATGATTTTCCGCGATATTCAGGTGCGATTTTGCGAACCGAAAAACAACTCCAAGAATTTAAAGAGTTTTTTGAGCCCCTAAAAAATGACCCAAGTTTAACTAGAGCGATCGAGATGGGTGAGAGAGAAATCGCCGGGCGAGTTGATTTGATTAAGCGAGACAAAACTGCTATTGATAAATTTTTACAAAATCTTTAAACTTAAAACCGACCATATTCAACGGTCGGTTTTACTTTAATTTGACAGAAAGAATCTTTCGAAATTCACCATATTTTGCGGCGTGATTTCATCTGGGTTTTTATCTTCTAGATCTCTCAATTTTGCAAGAATTTCAGCTTCATCAATTTTAGAGCCGATTAGAACGAGTTCAGTTTTTGGCGTTTCATCTTCCCATTCTTCGCTGTAAATATCAATAGTTTTGCCAACCAGCTGAACTATATATTTCTGTTCGTACCCTTTCATTCCAAAGTAGCAAATTCCTTTCATTCGAAAAAGATTTTTAGGTAAATTATCGAGAAAACTTAGGAATTTTTGAGGATTTAGTGGTTTTACCGTTTCGAAAGCCAAAGATTGAAATTGGTTGTGGATGTGGTCTTTGTGATCATGCTCGTGTTCTTCATTTTTCTCATTATTCTTTTGATCTGATTTTTGCCAAGAAAAAATTAAATCAGGATTAATTTTTGAGTTTTGGCTTTCAATAATTGGTGAATTTGGGTTTAATTTTCTAATGAATTCACGGATTTCTTGAATTTTATTTTTTGAAATTAAATCGGTTTTATTTAAAACAATAATGTCGCTCGCTTTGAGACATTTTTTAAAATGTGTTGGAAAATCTTTCTTGGAATTTTCGAAATTTTGAGCGTCAATTAAATAAATATTTCCACCGAAATAAGAATATTGATTTCCAGAATATTGCAAAGTTTTAAGTAAATCGTAAGGTTCAGCAATTCCACTAGCTTCAATTATGATTGCATCAAGCAGTGAATCTTTATTTGCTAATTTCGAAAGTGGTTCGCTTAACCCGTTATCACCAATCATACAGCAAATACAGCCATTGCTAAGCTCAATTTTTTGTTCATTGATCCCATTAGAAATTAATTTACTGTCAATATTTATTATGCCAAAATCATTCACAATTGCGCCAATTTTTAGATTTGGGCTTGATTTTAAAATGTGGTTTAAAAGTGTGGTTTTGCCTGAGCCTAAAAAGCCAGAAATCATTATAACTGGAATTTTTCGATTTTTTTGTTTTTTTGCTTTAATTTCTGTTTTTGAAAAATCATCAAAAATATCTTTCGAAAAGTTTGAAATGTCAAAATCTTCACTATTCATAAAACCAGTTTAACAGATTTTTAGAAAGCCTGCAAGATTTGCATTTTTAGAGAATATATGGTATAATTTGAAAGTTGCATTTTGCAAAGAAAATTGAGAAAGAGGTGAAGTCTATGAAGATTTCAAAAGTAGTGACGATGAAAAACTTGGATACTAGCAAAAATGAGGAAGTTAAATTAGACACGAAAGAAATTCGTGAATTTAATTTTCCGAAAAAAGCCTATGTTATTAATAAGGTGTTTATTGATAATCTGTGGCTAAAAATTACACTTCTTGTGTGGGTTTTAGTCTTGAGTACTTTATTGATAGTTGCAAAAATTAGTCAGAGTTATGGATTTTTATCAATATTAATATTGATAAGTTTAATAACAATAACGATTGTTGCTAATTTTCAAATCGCTAGATTATACTTCTTCAGTGAGGAGGAAAATCGCAACATCGGGAAAAGACTAATAACTAGCTGGGTGTGGGCTTCTGATAAAAAAGTTAAATTACCCAAGAACTATACGGAAGCGGATAAAAGAGCTTTTAGCTTTGTAGAGAAAGCTTTCAAAGAGATAAATAAATTCGCAATCAGATTCTATTTGTCTCATTTAATTGCCGTCTTAGCATTATCGTTTATAATAGTGCTTTTAATAATTGAAAACCAGCCAGATGAAAGAGCGTCTATTTTTGTCGTAGGGATATGGATTTTTACGGAGTTTTATCTCTGGATAATCCGCTGTTTTATTAGAGCAAAAGCGGAAGCGAACTATAGTATCGATCTAATAGATGATGATAGCACGAAGGAGAGTGCTGTATTGGAAGTTAATTTTTCGTTAAATGGTAATTATATCATTGAAGAATAAGTTGAGCTTTCGAAATATGTTAAAGTTCCCTCCTTGCTATAAGATTAATAAAAAAAACTTAGCCCTGCTAAATATGCAGGGTTTTCTTTTTTTCGAAAATCTGGTATAATATTTATATTCTATACATTTTGGAGGTAATAAAATGTTATTATATGAAGCTCTTTTCAATGAAGAAAGCATGGACTATTTTGAAGCCCAAAAGCATCTCTATCCGTTAGTTTGGGATGTCAAGATGGCATTGAAAGCCATTAGCGAATGCGACATTCAAGAGTTGCAGGGTATTTTAAATATCGCAGAAAAATTTCATAGCGACACAAAGTATGATGAAAAACATGAAGCTATGGAAGAGAAGTTACAAAAAATTTGGAACTTTATAAAAAACTTTAATGAACACTTCAATAAAAGTGTTGATAAAAACTCTCTGAAGATTCTGGAATATAAAGAATCTGCCATTGTTGAAAATATCATCAGCTTAATCACGCAAGATGATCAGCTTGGATTTGAAGAGGCCGTGGTAATTCTCCAATCATTAAAGCCTATTGTTGATAGGCTAGTTATTAAAAGTGAAGAGCCAATGGCCAATATTTATTCCACAGGATTGGATATCTGTGAAAGATATAATACCTATGGTATGAATTTTGCGATTATTATCAGTAGCAATTGCAAATGGTCTATCGAGTATTTTATAAGAGGATGTAATCCTCGTCTTGACAACATAGTTAAAAATGGTATTTCTTCGATTTTAGGTTCGAAGAAAGAAATAAAAAAACTTGACGGTAAATTAAAAAAAGATTTAAAACTAGCCTATAAAGCTCTTGTTGAAAAAAAATATAGGTTTAGTCTAGTCGAGAGATACCGTGCTTTGTTTTTATAATCTAGAGTCCCTTCGGGCTCTTTTTTATTTGACTTTAAACTTGAAATTTGATAAAATAAGAATACTAAAATATTACTTGTTCGAAAAATCCGACCTAAAAATAACTTTTCGAACGCTTTAATTTAAGGAGAAAAATGACTGATAATTTTAATGAGAAGCAGGCTCGAAAGCGTGCTAACTTGCAGAAAAAAGCTCAAGATTTGCAAAAAAATCGAGATAAATATGTTGGGAATGCTAAAAAAGAAAGTAGCGAGAAGAACGCAAAAATCGCTCAAAAAGCTAAGAATATTTCAAAGCAAACTCGAGTTCAAAAATCTGACGCTAAAAAGGTGAATTTACCAACAACAACGCGTCGTGGTGCGGTTGTGCGAGCTCAACGAATGATTTCGAATGACATCAATATGCGTGCAACTCAGCACATTGTTAATATTCCTGTTAATAAATCACTTTTTAATGGTTTTAATGGCGAACAACTAACAGCTTCGAAATTGAAAAAACTTCGCCCAGAAAAGGATAGTGTGCGAGTGATTCCACTCGGTGGCTTGGGTGAATTTGGAATTGGTAAAAATATGTTCGCAATTGAATATATGGATGAAATTTTAGTGATTGATATGGGCTCGATTTTTCCAAATGAAGACTACCCTGGTGTGAATTTTATGACGCCAGATATCACTTATCTAAAAGATAACATGCATAAAGTTAAGGCTGTTGCATTTACCCATGCCCACCTTGACCACATCGGCGCTGTCCGCCAGCTTTTGCCTGAATTTGGTAATAATATTCCAATTTATGCAACCGATTTCACGATTGGAATGATTAAACGCCAGATGGAAGAGGCGGTTGTTGAAGTTTCACCAAATTATCAAATTGTTGATCCATTTAAGCATGAGCAAATTAGAATTTCGAAATATATGACGCTCGAATTTGTGCATGTTTTGCACTCGATTCCTGGCTGTGTGGCAATGGTTATTCGTACGCCAAATGGGAATATTGTTCATATGGGTGACTGGCGTTTCGAAAACGATCCGGTTGATACTCAATTCGATCTCCCACGTCTTGCTGAAATTGCGCAAACCGAAGGCGTTGACCTATTGATGAATGAAAGCACTAATATTGATACACCAGGAACGCATCCACACAGTGAGTATTCAATTGGTGAAAGTGTTGGTGAAGTGATGACGGCGTATCCACATGCACGATTGATTTTTTCTTGTTTTTCAAGCCAGATTTACCGTTTGCAATTAATTTTAGATGAAGCAGTAAAGCACGACCGCAAGGTTGCGTTTGCTGGATTTTCAATGATTAATGCGATTGAAATTGCTTTAAGATCACGAAAAATTAAAGTTCCAAAAGATGTTATTGTAAAAATGGAAGATATCGTGAAGCTTGATGATTCGAAAGTTACAATCGTCTGCACTGGCTCTCAGGGTGAATTAAACGCTGTTTTGAATCGAATGGCGACTGGCGCTCACCGATTTGTTAAAATTAAAGCAACAGATGTTGTGGTATTTTCTTCGAGTCCGATCCCGGGAAATGAGCCTCGTGTGGCTTCGACTGTTGACGGGCTTTTGCGGGAGGGTGCTGGTGTAATTCAGCACGGTCGCGGTCATTATCATGGCATTGGCCCACTCCATCTTTCAGGGCACGCTTACTACGATGACCACGTTCGATTGGTAGAAACTATTCGCCCAAGAAATTACCTCCCAGTTCATGGTGAATTTTATATGCTCCAACATAATGCTGAAATGGCGCAGAAAGTTCTTGGATTGAAACGGGAAGAAATCCTTGTTGCTGACAGTGGTGATATTATCGAGCTTACAAAAGAAAAGAAAATTAAAAAAGGCGGCCGCGTTCATGTTGGTTCAATTCTTTATGATAACACTGGAAATACGGTTCATGATGCGGTCGTAAAAGATCGATTGCATATTTCAACTGAAGGTATTTTCATTATCGTGCTAACAATTAGCAAGAAAACTGGCCGACTTCTTAAAACGCCAGATGTGATTTCGCGTGGATTTGTTTATCTAAAAGATAGTGAAGAATTGATTGGTAAAATTCGTCATTATTTGCGAATTAAAATCGACCGTGAAGTTGAACGAAAAGTTGAAATTGCTGACATGAAACAAGAAATCAAAGATGATATTTCTCACCTATTGTTTGATTCAACTGGTCATACGCCAATCGTTATTCCTGTTGTAAATAAAGTTTAATCTGTTTCGAAAATCGCTCAAAACGGGCGATTTTTTATTATTAACTAATTTTGTCTGGCACGACTATTGTATAAATAAAACCACCTAAAAACAGAGACAAATAATTGGAGTTTTTCGAAAATTGAAAAAAACTCCAAAAGATGCTAAAATTTAGTAATGAATTTAAATTCTTCGTTAGGTTTGGTAAAGGGCGTTGGTGAAAAAACGCTCGAGAAACTCGAAAGTGTTAATTTGCGAACTGTTGGTGATATTTTGGAGTTTTTCCCACGAAAATATGAGGATTTTGCAAGTTTAACTAGTTTGAGTGAGATTAAGCCGGGGAAGGTTCTTTTTAGAGCTTATGCCGAAAAAGTTTCGATGCGTCGAGTTCGGCGTGGAATGACGATAACCGAGGCGATTTTAACTGATGGAAAAGAGAAAATTAAAACAATTTGGTTTAACCAGCCGTATCGCGTAAAACAGCTTCAAGATGAAGAAGAATTTTTCTTTTCGGGAAAATATGAATTTAACTATAATCGTTATCAAATTACGAATCCGAGTTTAATGAAGCGTGAAGAATTGCCAAAAAATCAAAATTTTTCAGGTAAAGATGGCGAAATTGTACCGATTTATCCGCAAAAAAAAGGTTTAAAAACTGAAACAATTCGAAAAATTTTGACAGAATTAAAGCCGATGATGAAGATTTTGCCTGAAACTTTGCCGGAAATTATTGTTCGAAAAGAAAAACTGATTTCACGCGCACAAGCAATTGAATGGGTGCATTTTCCTGGTTCGGCAGAAGAATTTAATCTAGCACTTGAACGGCTTTCTTTTGATGAAATTTTTGAATTAATTTTGGCCGCAAAATTAAATAAAATTGAAAATGAGCAACTTCGTGGATACAATATCGAGCCAAAAATTCAAGATGTGAAGCAATTTGTTGAAAAGCTACCTTTTAATTTGACGCAATCGCAAAGGCTTGCTTCTTGGGAGATTATGCAAAATATGAGCCAGGATTTTCCGATGAATCGGCTTTTGCAGGGTGATGTTGGCTCCGGAAAGACAACCGTGGCAGCAATTGCATCATTGAATGCTGTAAAAAATGGTTATCAAGTGGCAGTTTTTGCACCAACTGAAATTCTTGCACAGCAATTGGCTAAGAATTTTTCAAAAACTTTGGCTTGGTGTGGCATTTCGATTGGCTTTCTTTCAGGAAAGGTAAAAGGAAAGGCTCGCAAAACACTTTTCGAAAATCTAAAAAATGGCAATCTTAATATTTTGGTCGGTACGAGTGCGATTATTCAAGAAAAAGTAGAATTTTCGAATCTTGGTTTAGTGATTATTGATGAACAGCATCGTTTCGGTGTTGCTCAAAGGCAAAAAATTCTTGAAAAATCTCACCAAAAAATGCCACATTTACTTGCGATGACTGCTACGCCAATTCCGAGGTCGTTGCAATTAACATTTTTTGGTGATTTGAGTGTTTCGATATTGAAAGAAAAGCCTGAAGGGAGAAAGCCGGTTCAAACTAAAATTATTTCACCAGCTTCTCGTGCGCCAATGAATGCAAGGATTAAAACTGAAATTTTGAATGGGCGGCAAGTTTTTGTAATTGTTCCAGCAATTCAAGAAGGAAAAAACGAGGAAATTAAAAGTGTTGAGGCGGAATTTAAACGATTGAAACGTGATTTTAAGGAATTTAGAATTTTACAGCTTCATGGTAAAATGAAGTCGGAAGAAAAAGAACGAATAATGGCAGATTTTTTGGCGAAAAAAGCTGATATTTTGCTTTCAACTACCGTTATTGAAGTTGGAATTGATGTTCCAAATGCAAGTGTAATTGTGATCGAAAACGCTGATCGTTTTGGTTTAGCGCAACTCCATCAGCTTCGTGGGCGAGTAGGTCGTGGCGGTGATGATGCCTTTTGTTATCTTGTAATGAGCTCGAACGCGAAACCGCCACAGAGGCTCCAAGAAATTTCGAAAACTGACGATGGCTTTATATTGGCGGAAAAGGATTTAGAGCTTCGTGGTGCTGGTGAAATTTACGGCAAGGCACAAAGTGGCGAAATTAATCTGGAATTCGCAAGCATTGGTGATATAAAAATGATTTCGCGAGCGCAATCTGCGGTAGATTTTTTGTTCGAAAATCAAAAAGGTTGGCAAGAATATTTGAGAGAAAAGCCAAAATCACTTGAAAAATACCAAAGATTAACTTTATTAAATTAGAGGCTTGACTAAAAAAATAAATTGTGCTAAAATTGAAAAGTAGTCGGCCAGCAGGTCGGCGTTTTTCATAAGAAATTATTTCGAAAGGATAAAATGGAAGATTTAAATATTAAACAAATGATGCTGGCAGCAAAAACAATTGCAGCTGAAAAAAATTTACCAGAAGAAAAAGTTTTAGAAGTTATTGAGATGGCAATTGCGGCTGCTTGGCGACGTGAGAACGGAAATCGTGACCAAAATGTTCGAGCAGAACTAAACACTCAAACTGGTGATGCTGAAGTTTTTGTTCAATATGAAGTTGTTGACGGCGAAGAAGCTTATAATATTAACAACGAGATTTCTCTTGAAGACGCGAAAAAACTTGATGCGAATGCTGAAATTGGTGAAATTGTTGAAGAGAAATTTCCGGTTGAAACTTTTGGCCGTGTGGCTGCTCAAACTGCTAAACAAGTTGTTTTGCAGCGACTTCGCGAAGCTGAACGTGAGATTATTATTGAAGAATTCGAAGATAAAGTTGGTACTATCGTAAGTGGTTCGGTTTCGAAAATCGACCAACGATTTGTGAGAATCGATCTAGGAAAAGCAAACGGTGTTATGCCACTCCGCGAACAAATTAATGGTGAATATTTTAGTGTTGGCCAGCGGATTAAAGTTCTTATTAAAGAAATTGAACGAGAAGGTCGTGCGCCAGAATTGATCCTTTCACGTGCTGATGCGAAATTTGTTGAAATTCTTTTCGAACAAGAAGTGCCAGAACTAGAAACTGGAATGGTTGAAATTGTGGCTATTGCTCGTGAGGCTGGTCGTCGAACTAAGATGGCGGTTCGTTCAATTATGAACGGTGTTGATCCAGTTGGAACTTTCGTTGGTAGTCGCGGTGTGCGAGTTCAGTCTGTTATGAATGAAATTGGTGAACGCGAAAAAATTGATATTGTAACTTGGAGCGAAAACCCAAGCGAATTTATCAGTGAGGCGTTAAGTCCTGCAGAAGTTGTTGAAGTTCAAATTAAAGAAACTGGTGAAAACGAACGTAAACGAGCAACTGTGCTTGTGAGTGAAGATCAGCAAAGTGTTGCAATTGGTCGCGCTGGGCAGAATGTTCGCCTTGCGAGTCGACTAACGGGCTATGAGCTTGATATTGAACTTGCTAAATCTACCGAAAAAAAACCACGCGGAAATGTTGAAGACGGCTTGTTTAGTGCTTTAAATGAAGCGACTGAAAGTGAAGTTGTTGAAAATCTCGACGGAGATGAAAGTGACCGCGAGAAATTCGGCGGAGAAGAACAATAAACATTTTAAGAGCTAGCAGGGTTGACTGCTAGCTTTTCTCGTGTTATAATTATTGCATTGGCTTTGGGCGACCAAAGTACTTAAAAAGGAGGCATTTAGATATGCGAAAGAAAATTGAAGACTTGATAGTTATCATTCCTGCTGCAGGAATGGGCACGCGAGTATATCCGGCAACTATAGGAATTATCAAAGAGTTACTACCATTACCCTTTGAGGGTTACCTACAAAATTCAATTGTGGTTCTGGTGGAAAAACTAGTTCAGGCTGGAATTTCTGCACAGAATATTGCAATCGTTATTAGCCCAGAGAAGACTTCAATAGAAAGTATTTTCGAAAGTAAAAAATCAATTATTGAAGAGCTTCGAAGCAAGGGTAAACATGATTTTGCTGAAAAAGTTGAACGAGTTGAATTTTTAGCTCCAGCAAAATTCATTCAGCAAAATTGTGAATTCTATGGTAATCAAGCTCCGCTTAGCACTCCTGAAGTTATTGACTTTATTGGCGAAAGCGATTTTGCTTACTTTTTTCCGGATGACAACTTTGCAACAGTTGGCAAAAATGAATTTCAACAACTTTTCGAAGCTTACGAGAAGTTTGGCGGAAGCATTCTGCCGGTTAAGCAGGTCGTAGATAAGGCTGAGTATGAAAAGTATGCAATTGTCGTGGGTGAAATTATTCATCATCCAAAAAATAAAGATGACAATTTGGTTTTGTCCGTCAATAAGATTGACGAAAAGCCTGGTTTTGAAAAAGCTCGGAGCGAACTCGCAAGTGTTCGTGGAGTAATTTTCGAAAATAAACTCATTAAATATATGACTGATTACGCTAAAAAATTTGACGGAAATGGTGAGTTGATGTATCAGATTCCTGTACAGAAGGCAATGAATGATGGAATGAAATTCCATGCGGTTCGTATTAACGGATTATATTGTGATGCTGGAAACTGTCATGGCTACGCTTTGGCGGTTCCGGCAATGATGTTGGCTTCTCAAAATCGTGAAAAATATATTAAAGATCTGAAAGAAGTAATAAAATACTTCGAAAGCCTCTAAAAAATAAAACGCTCTAGCTAGAGCGTTTTTTAAATTCCTTCGTGCTGAAGTAGCCAACTTTTACGGTTTTGCCCTCCGTTATAGCCACCGAAATCCATATCTTTTGTAAGAACTCGATGGCACGGAATAATTATGGAAAGCTTATTTGCGTTTAAAGCGTTGCCAACCGCACGAACGGCGTTAGGATTTTCAATTTTTTCGGCAATTTCAGAATATGTTGAGGTTGAGCCGGAGCGAATATTCTGAAGCTCCTCCCAAACCTGTTTTTGAAAATCTGTTCCAATCATTTCGATCGGTGTTTTAAAACCTGCAAAAGGGTGTTTAAAATAATCTTCAAGTTCAATGCGTATCTGTTTAATCGGTAGATTTTCGCCTTCTTCGATATTTTCAACTTCAAAAAACTCTTTAATTTGAGCTAAATCTTTTTCGAAATTTTCATTATCTTGAAATTCCAAAAAAACCAAAGCATCATCGTGAGTGATTGCCGTCATTTCGCCAAGTGGCGTTTGAATTTTAGAAAGTTTTAGTTCACGCATTTTAATATGACAATTATATATAAAAAAGCCTAAAAAGTCAAATAAAATAAGAAATTATTAGCACTCATATTGTAAGAGTGCTAAAAGTATGATAAAATAGAGTTATGATACCTGAAGATTTTCAAGAAATTATTTCGCGAATGAGTGAAAATTCGCACAAAAGTTTGGAACGAGCAGAATTCTTCTCTCGTAAATTTAAAACTGGCTATATTGGAATTGAGCATATTTTGTTAGGAATTTTAGCAAATCGCGAATCTTCGGCGGCAACTTTAGCATATGAATATGGCTTAAAGTTTGAAGATTTATATGATTTTTTTGTTGAAAATCCGCCAGTTTCGAAAAGTATGCCAGATTTTGCAGATCCAAATGTGCGAGCTTTAACCGACCGCGCAGTTTTTGCATTAAAAATGGCGAGTTTAATTTCTGGTGACGATAATGAAATTGGCACAAAAAACCTGCTTTTCTCAATTTTAAAGCAAAAAGATTTAAAATTACAGGTTGTGCTTCGGCAAACCGGGGCTGATATTGAGGGGTTGGTGAACGCTTTTGATATTTTATTTTCGAACGAAAATTCAGCTGAGGGAATTGATGAAATTGAGCAAAAAAGCTTTCGAAAGAATTCAGAGAAACAACAATCAAGCCGTGAAATTGCAATTTTGAAGAAATTTGGTGAAGATTTGACAGAAAAAGCTAAAAATGGCGAACTCGATCCAGTAATTGGGCGTGAAACTGAAGCTCAGAGATTAATTACGGTTCTGCTTCGTCGCACGAAATCTAATCCAGTTTTGATTGGCGAAGCTGGAGTTGGAAAAACTGCTGTAGTAGAACTTCTTGCTCAAAAAATTTCGAAAGAACAAGTTCCATCACAACTAATTGGAAAGCGAATTTTTGAAATTGATTTAGCTGGAATGTTGGCTGGTACGAAATTTCGTGGTCAATTTGAAGAGCGGCTAAAAAATGTAATTAAAGCGCTTGAAAAACATCAAGAGATCATTGCATTTATTGATGAAATTCATCTCTTAGCAGGAACTGGCTCGGCAGAGGGCGCAATGGATGCGGCAAATATTTTAAAGCCAGCTCTCGCTCGTGGAAAAATTAAACTAATCGGTGCCACAACTTTTGACGAATTTAAAAAATCAATTGAGAAAGATTCCGCATTGAATCGGCGTTTTCAATCTGTTCAGGTTGAAGAACCAAGCTTGAACGAAACGATTGATATTCTAAAAGGTTTGCGAGAAAAATATGAAAAATATCATAATATTGAAGTTTCTGATGAAGTTTTGGGTGAAATCGTTGATATGAGCGCGAGATATATTTTTGACCGCCAAATGCCAGATAAAGCTATTGATATTTTAGATGAGGCTGGTGCGCTAGCTGCGAGCGAGAAGGTGTCGAAACCGAATAAAATTTTAGAATTCTCGCGTGAGATTGAAAAATTAAATGAAAAGCAAATTCGGGCTGCAGAAAATGAAGATTTCGAAGGTGCGGCTCTCTATAAAACGCGAATTTCACAACTTAGAAAAAAACTTAGTGAAGAGGAGCGAAAAGCAAAAAGTTCGAAAAAAATTATTTTAACGAGCGATTATGTGGCGCGAGCGATTTCTTTAAAAACGAATATTCCGGTTCAAAAAATTTCAAAAAATCAGGCAAAAATTCTACAAAATCTTGAAAAACATCTTTCGAAAAAGGTGATTGGTCAAGGTGAGGCGATTGAGAAAATTTCGAAAGCGATCCGTCGTAATAAATCTGGGATTTCAGATGAAAATCGTCCAATTGGTTCGTTTATTTTTCTTGGTCCTACTGGAGTTGGAAAAACTGAACTTTCACGCCAGCTTGCAAACGAGGTTTTTGGCGGTTCGGAATCTTTAATTAAAATTGATATGAGCGAATTTGGCGAAAAACATAAAACTTCGCAACTTTTGGGTGCGCCAGCTGGTTATATTGGCTATGGTGAAGGTGGAACTTTAACAGAGAAAATTCGCCGCCAGCCATATTCCGTAGTGCTTTTTGATGAAATTGAAAAAGCTCACCCCGACACTTTTAACTTGCTTTTACAACTTTTAGAAGATGGTGAATTAACGGATTCTGAAGGGCGAAAAGTTTCGTTTAAAAACACTGTTGTAATTTTAACAAGTAATCTTGGCGCAAGCGAAATGATGAATGAAAAATCGCTTGGGTTTGAAGCAGAAAGTTCTTCAAAAAAGAATCACTCAAAAAATGAAAAATTTGCTCGAAGGGCTCTTGAAAAGGTTCTAAAACCTGAACTTTTAAATCGATTCGATGGAATTATCACATTTCAATCACTTTCGAAAACTGAAATTGGCAAGATTTTTGATATTCTTTTAGCTGATTTGAATAATCGATTGCTTCGAAAAGGTTTGAATTTGAAAGTTCGAAAATCAGCGAAAGATTTTATTATTGAAAAGGGTTATGACGCTAAAAATGGAGCAAGGCCACTTAGGCGCGCAATTGAGGATTTGCTTGAACACAAATTAGCCGAGGAGATTCTGGCAAAAAATCTACCAAAGGGAACGCAATTTGTGGCGAGTGCGAAAAATGGTGAAATTATAATTGAAGTTTCGAAAGATTAAGGAGAGAAAATGCGAAAAACAGAGAATTATTTAGTTCCAACGGTTGTTGAAGAGACTAATAGAGGTGAGCGAGCGTTTGATATTTATTCGCGGCTTTTAAAAGAACGAGTTATTTTTTTGGGTGAAGATGTGAATTCACATACGGCGAATGTTGTGGTGGCACAACTTCTTCATTTGGCTTTCGAAAATCCAGATGAAGATATTAAACTTTATATTAATAGCCCTGGCGGAAGTGTTTATGATGGTTTGGCGATTTATGACACGATTAAATTTATCAAACCAGATGTACAAACAATTGGGATTGGTTTGCAAGCTTCGATGGGGGCGTTTTTGCTGGCAGCTGGAACGAAAGGTAAGCGTGCGATTTTACCGAATTCTCGAGTAATGATTCATCAGCCATCAAGCGGTACGCGCGGAAAAGTTACAGACCAAGAAATTGACCTAAAAGAAAGCTTATTACTTAAAGAAAAACTTGCACAAATTTTGGCCGAAAATAGTGGCCAGGATTTGAAAAAACTCAAAAACGATATGGAGCGAGACTATTGGATGAGTGCTGATGAGGCTGTAGAATACGGCTTAGCTGACAAAATAATCCAGCAAGAAAAATAGCCTCACAAATGAGACTATTAGTAATTATATCCGTCTATTGGAATGATCTTTTCGCCAATGGCGGATTTTTTTAATGCTTTAAGTCGCTTAAATTCACTTTGAGAGACTGGAATTGGCCAAATCTCTCCTGAATTCCTTCCGCCTTCTGGAATTCGAACGGCCAAAACATAAAAATTATCGTTTGGCAATAATAAATTATCACCAGAAGCGAAATTTGTTTTAGCACGAGTAAAACCAATTGTATCGACAAAAAGGAATTGAGAATCTCTTCCACGTGCTACCCAAGAGGAAACTCTAATTTTTCGACCATCTTCATTTACAATATTAATTGAAGGGTTGATTCGGAATTTTGAGGATATTGAGAAGTAAGCTCTATTTATTTTATTACCGTCCTCGTCTATAAAAGTTATTCCTTTTACCTCGATCGGCTTGGCGAAATAATCATCTCTAATGGTTTGAAAATTTTCCCATTTATCTTTCGAAAACTCTTTCCCTTTTTGGAAATAGTCTTTAAATCCGACTTGAGTGATGTTGCCTTTGCTCTCTTGTGCAAAAACCTCTGTCTTTGACGTAAAAATAAAAAGTGAAGCGATAAAAATCGCAGTAGCAATGAAGATTTTCTTCATTTTAAACTCCTTCTAACGCACTCAATAAAACATTAAAATAGTTTTGAAAGGTGCGTAAATAATTTTAATAGCCACATAATAGCATAAAAACAATAAAAAATCAAGGTATTGACCTTTTTGTTGAAAGGGTGTAGAATATATAAGCTTTCGAGTAAAAAATGTAGGGGGTAAAATTATGACAGTGAAAAAAATAGCTGAAATAATTGGGCACACTAATCCTAAGGCAATTAGTGAGAAAGAAAATCGAGAGATAATCGAAGGAGAATCAGCAGTTCTGAAGTTAGAAGAAGTGATCTCCTTAGTACCTCGAATTTAATTTTAACCGCTTAAATAGCGGTTTTTTATTGATTTTTTAAAAAAAATATGTTAAAATGAACGACAAGAAGTAGTGTGCTTGCGGAGAATTTTACTTCGAAATTGATGGCAAAATTTCGAAAGTCGTAGGCGGAGAATCTTCGGGCCGATTCTAATAACACTTTAAATGCGAGGAGAAAAATGGCAAAAAAGCACTTTAATGCTGCAGGACGAGCGTTCTTTTCGAAAGAAGACGCTCTTCTTAAAACCCCAGATTTAATCGCTCACCAAAAAGAATCTTGGAAAGATTTTGTTGACAATGGTTTGAGTGAAATTTTCGAAGAGATTAATCCAATTGATGACTATACTGGTCAAAAATTAGCTCTGCGATTTAAGAGCTATGAATTTCAAGCTCCAAAAACAACAAAAGATTTCGCGAAAGAAAATAATTTAACTTTTGAAGCTCCGCTACATGTTCAAGTTGAACTTACAAATAAAGTTACTGGAGAAGTTAAAGAACAAGAAATTTATCTTGGTGACTACCCTTGGATGACAAACCAAGGAACTTTTATCATTAACGGAACTGAACGTGTTATTGTTTCGCAGTTGATTCGTTCTGAAGGTGTTTATTTTAATGCTGAAACCGGAAGTGATGGGAAAAAATATTATGGCGCAAAATTGATTCCAGTTCGTGGCGCTTGGTTAGAGTTTGAAACCGATCCTAAAACTGGTGTGATTTACGTGAAAATTGACCGTCGCCGAAAACTTCCAGTAACAACTTTCTTGCGTGCGCTTGGTCGAATGACTAATGCTGAAATGCGAGATATTTTTGCTGATGTTGATAATGGAGATGTTAAGTTTATTCAATCAACTCTCGAAAAAGATCAATCGGCTGGCCCAAATGAAGCTTTGATTGAGGTTTACCGCCGTCTTCGCCCAGGAGATTTGGCGACTATTGAAAATGCCCGAAATATGATTGAACGAATGTTCTTCGACTTTAAGAGGTTTGATTATGGTCGCGTTGGTCGATATAAAATTAACAAACGCTTAAATCTTGAAACACCAAATACAACTGAAAATCGTTCTTTCCAGATGGAAGATCTTTTCGAAATTATTAAAGAAGTTATTCGCTTGAATAATGTGCAAGGTGAAGTTGATGACATTGATAGCCTTGATAATCGACGAGTTAAGTTGGTTGGCGAGCTTGTTGCGCGACAATTCCGCGTTGGCATGCTTCGAATGCAACGAAACGCTATGGATCGAATGTCGATGACTGACATTGAAACTGTAACTCCTGGACAACTGGTTAATGCCCGACCGGTTGTTGCTGCTGTTCGCGAGTTCTTTGCTGGATCACAGCTTGCTCAGGTTATGGATGAAACTAATCCACTTTCAGAACTTTCTCACAAGCGACGTTTGAGTTCAATGGGTCCTGGTGGTGTTACTCGTGATCGTGCTGGTCTCGAAGTTCGTGACAGCCACCCAACTCACTATGGTCGAATTTGTCTTGTTGAAACTCCAGAAGGTGGAAACGTTGGACTTGTGACAAACCTTGCAACCTTCGCCCGAATAAATGAATATGGCTTTATTGAAGCTCCATATTTGCGAGTTATTGATGGAAAAGTTACCGATGAAGTTGTCTATCTTGACGCCGACCATGAGATGCGTGAGATTATTGCTGATGCTGGTTCGAAATTAAACGAAGATGGAAGCTTTGTTGAGTCTCAAGTTTCTGCTCGAAAGAATTTAATTCCTTCACAGGTGAGTTCAAGTGAAGTAACATTCATGGATGCTGTTCACAGACAGGTTCTTGGTGCAGCGGCATCACTTATTCCTTTTGCCGAACGCGACCGAATCGACCGTGCCTTAACTGGTTCAGCCATGCAGAAACAGGCTGTTCCACTTCTTTGGAATGAAGCTCCGACTGTTGGAACTGGTGTTGAAGCTGATATTGCGCGAAACCTAAGCCAAATTATTGTTGCTGAAGATGACGGTGAAGTTACTCGTGCTGATTCTGTTGCTGTTGAGGTTAAATATGCGTCTGGCACAGCAAAATACGAACTAAAACATTTCGAAAAAACTGCCGACGACCGATGCTACAATCAAAAAGTTGTGGTTTCTCGTGGTCAAAAAGTTAAAAAAGGTGATATTTTGGCGGAAGGCGCAAGTATTAAGGATGGAGAAATTGCTCTTGGCCGTGACCTCCGTGTGGCATTTATGTCTTGGGGCGGATTCAACATGGACGACGCTGTGATTATTTCTGACCGTCTTGTTAAGACCGATATGCTAACGAATATCAATATCAAAGATTATATGGTTGAAGTTCGTGAAACTAAGCTTGGGCCAGAAGTTGTCACTCGTGATATTCCAAACGCTAGCGAATATAGTTTGCGACATTTGGATGAAGACGGAATCGTTCAAATTGGTTCAGAGGTGAAACCTGGCGATGTGCTTGTTGGAAAAATTACTCCAAAAGGTGAACAAGAACTTTCGAGCGAAGAACGACTTTTGCGTGCAATCTTTGGTGAAAAAGCGAAAGATGTTCGTGATACTTCTCAAAGAATGAAAAATACTGGTTCTGGAAAAGTTATTGGCGTGAAAATCTTTTCGAAAGAAAATGGTCATGAAATGCGTGCTGGAGTGCTTAAACAAATTCAGATTTTTGTGGCTGAAGCTCGCAAAATTATGGTTGGAGACAAAATGGCTGGACGACACGGAAATAAAGGTGTTGTTGCAAAAATTTTGCCAGAAGCTGATATGCCATTTATGGAAGATGGAACTCCGATTGATGTGATTCTTTCGCCGCTTGGTGTGCCTTCACGCATGAACCTTGGTCAGCTTTTCGAAGTTCACCTTGGAATGGCTGCGAAAACTCAAGGCTACCGAGTTGCAACTCCTTCATATGACGGTGTTGATGCTAAAACTTTGAGTGATGAACTTGAAGCCGCAGGCGTTCCTCGAGACGGAAAGGTTCAGTTATTTGATGGTCAAACTGGTGAACCATTCGAACAACGAACAACTGTTGGATTTATGCATATGATTAAGCTTCACCACTTGGTTGCCGATAAAATCCACGCTCGTTCAACTGGTCCTTACACGATGGTTACTCAACAACCTTTGGGCGGTAAAGCTCAAAATGGTGGTCAGCGATTTGGAGAAATGGAAGTTTGGGCTTTGGAAGCCTACGGTGCCGCTAATATGCTTCAGGAAATGCTTACAATTAAGTCTGACGACGTTGTTGGTCGTTCGAAAGCTTACGAAAGTATCATTAAAAATAGTGAAATTGTTGGTCCAAAATTACCAGAATCATTCAATGTGCTTGTCAAGGAATTGCAAGGTCTTGGATTGCGCGTTGATTTGCTTGATCAACACGCTTCAAGCATTGATGCTGATGAGCTTCTTGCGGAACGAAATAAAGACGCGGAGAGCTCAACTATAGAAGAAGATGAAAATTTTGAAACGGTTCGAGATGAATCTGACGGTGAATTTGAAGACAATATGAATATTCAAGATATTGATGAAATTGAAGAAATTAAGGAGGAAGCGTAAATGGCGAAAGTGGTGAATTCAAACCAGATTGCTGATTTCGACGCAGTTCGCCTCGCGGTTGCTAGCCCAGAAGATATTTTGAGCTGGTCTTACGGCGAAGTAACTAAGCCAGAAACTATCAACTATCGAACTCAAAAACCTGAGCGTGATGGTTTGTTTTGTGAAAAAATCTTTGGACCAACTAAAGATATCAACCCTTACGATAATAAACTAAAGGGTGTTCGTTCTCGTGAAGCTGCTGTTGATAAAAACGGTGAGCTAGTAACAAAATCAATCGTTCGTCGTGAACGAATGGGTCATATTTCTTTGGCAGCTCCAATTGCGCATATTTGGTTTATGCGTGGAGCTCCAAGTGCAATGAGTCTTCTTCTTGGAATGACGGTTAAAAATATCGAACGTGTTGTTTATTTTGCAAGTTATGTAATTCTTAATGTTGATGAAGAAAAACGCGATCAAATGATTGCCGACCTTGAAGCTGAAGACAAAGCTGCTCGAATGGCAATTAAAATTCGTTATGAAAAGGCCGCTGAAGAAGCTGGCGCTGATATTAAAGCATTGGCTGAAGCACAAACTAAAGAAATCGAAGGGCTTAACGCAAATTATATTTCGAAAAAGAATCAACTTGACAGTTTTGTAAAAGGCTCGCTAATGAGCGAAACTGATTTTCGAAATCTTCCTGAAGAGTATGAAGATATCATTGAAGTTGGAATGGGCGGTGAAGCAATTAAAACTTTGCTTGACGAAATTGATATTGATGAGCTTATCGAAAGTTTGAAAGAAGAATCTGAAAAAGCAAGAGGTCAGCGAGAGAAGAAAATTCTTAAACGACTAAAAACAATTGAAGGAATGAAAGCTGCTGGAATTAAGCCGGGAAGTTTATGTTTGACTGTTCTTCCTGTGATTCCTCCAGATTTGCGACCTATGGTTCAATTGACTGGTGGTCGATTTGCGACATCAGATTTAAACGATTTATATCGTCGAGTAATTAATCGAAACAATCGTTTAAAGAAATTGATCGAACTCAATGCCCCAATGGTAATTAAGCGTAATGAAATGCGAATGCTTCAAGAAGCGGTTGATTCGCTAATTGACAATAATGCATCACGAAGTGGTCGCTCAGTTAATACGGCCGGTGGTCGCCGAAAGCTTAAATCTTTGAGCGATATGCTAAAAGGTAAGCAGGGTCGTTTCCGCCAAAACTTGCTTGGAAAACGTGTTGACTATTCTGGTCGTTCAGTGATTGTGGTTGGTCCAACTTTGAAAGCTCACCAATGTGGTTTGCCAACACAAATGGCTCTTGAACTCTTTAAACCATTCGTAATTTCTTGGTTGATTGAAAAAGAATATGCACATAATATTCGTTCGGCAACTCGGTTAATTGATGCTCGTGAAGCAGAAGTCTGGGATGCTTTGGATGCTGTAGTTGAAGGAAAATACATTCTTTTGAACCGCGCTCCATCTTTGCACCGACTTTCGATTCAGGCTTTCCAGCCAAAACTTGTTGAAGGTAAGGCTATTCAGCTTCACCCACTTGTAGCAAATGGATTTAATGCTGATTACGACGGCGACCAGATGGCAGTTCACCTACCACTTTCTGATGCTGCTCAGGCAGAAGCTCGTGATTTAATGAGTATTTCTCACAACTTGCTGAAACCAGCAGATGGTCAACCTGTGCTCTCTGTTGATCAGGATGTTGTTTACGGAAACTACTACATCACTTATGACAAGCATTCTGAAATGAACAAAAAACCGCGTCCTTTCGCTAATGTTTTTGAAGCTGAAATGGCTTATGACAAAGGTGAGATTGCACTCCAAACACCAATTCGTGTGTTCGTAAAAGGTGAGATTCGAAATACGACTCTCGGCCGTGTGCTATTTAACGAATTACTACCAGAAGATTATCCATTCGATAATAACCCACAAACTAAGAAGCAAATTAATAAAATTTTGGCCGATATGTTTGCGCATTATGGTGCTGAAATGACTGTAAAAATTGCTGACAAAATTAAAGGTTTATCATTCCGATTTGTTACAAAATCTGGTTTGTCGATTGGTAAAGAGGATTACACGGTTTACGAAAGCGAAAAAATTCCTCAGATCATTGCTAGCGGTGACGCTAAAACAACTTTGATTCAGGAACAATATGATCAAGGTCTTCTGACTGACCAAGAGCGTTATAACTTAATTATTGATAACTGGCATAAGGTCATTGATGAAGTTTCTGATGAAATTTCTGAGCGCGTAGCTCATGAAGGTGCAGATTCACCTGTTGGATTGATGGCTGTTTCTGGTTCACGCGGTAATGCAACAAATATTCGCCTTGCTTCTGGTTTGACTGGAATCATGGTGGATGCAACTAACCGTGAAATTGAGCTTCCAATTCGCTCAAATTACACTCACGGAATGAGCTCGCTTGAAGCTTTCGTAGCAACTCGTGGTGCGCGTCAAGGTTTGATTTCAACTGCGCTTAAAACTGCCGAATCTGGTTACCTAACTCGCCGTCTTGTTGATGTGGCTCAAGATGTATTTTCTGTTGAAGATAGAGATGATGAAGTTGATCCAGGATTCACGATTCATCGATCAGATAGTGAAGAAACAATGATTTCGTTTAAAGATCGACTTTATGGTCGATTTACGGCTGAAGATGTTCCTGGATATATTGATGCCGATCAACTAATTACTCGAGAAATTGCCAATGCAATTGAAAAAGATGAAAACATTACAGAAGTTAAAATTCAAAGTGTTCTTTCAACTCCAGACCTTGCAGGAATTCCTCAAAAGTCTTACGGAATTGATATGGCGACTGGACTTCTTGTTGATCCAGCTGAACCAGTTGGTGTGATTGCCGCTCAATCTGTTGGTGAGCCTGGAACGCAGCTAACTTTGAATACATTCCACAGTTCGGGTGTTGCTGGTTCTGGTGCAATTTCACAAGGTTTGCCACGTGTTGAAGAACTTCTTGAAGCTCGTTCGCCAAAGGGACAGGCTTATATGACTGAAGTTTCTGGTGTGGTTGATATCTGGGAAGATGGCAATATGAATATTGTTCAAATTACACCACGACAAACTGAAGATGGTGAAAATGTAAACCCAGTTCGCTACGAAATTCCAAATGTTGCGGCTCTTGCTGTTTCGAAAAACGATGTTGTGCAGGCTGGTGACCGGTTAACTGTTGGTTCGCTCAATCTTCGTGATTTAATGGAATTTAAGGGTGTTGAAGAAACTCAACGCTACATTATGAACGAAATCTTGCGAATTTATGCTGCTCAAGGTCAAGATATTGCTTCGAAGCACCTTGAAATCATCGTTCGTCAAATGTTCAGCCGAGTTCAAATTGAAGATGCCGGAGACTCATCGTTTATCATTGGCGATGTAGTTTCGAAAGCTGCCGTTGTTGAAGAAAATAAATTTCTTGAAGCTGAAGGTAGAAAACCTGCTGAATTTAAACAACAACTTCTTGGAATCACAAAAGTTTCAATTTTCAGCGACAGTTTCTTGTCTGCTGCGTCGTTCCAAAATACAACAAGTGTTTTGATTAATGCAGCAACTTCTGGCCGAATTGATAAACTTCGCGGATTAAAAGAAAATGTGATTATCGGACGCAAAATTCCTGTTGGAACTGGCGCTCGGGTTAATGCAAAAACTGAACCTGTTGAAGATAAAGAAGAATTTGAAAACGAAACTAACGATTCTGTAGTAGAAGAGTAAAAAAAACTTAAAACACTGGCTTCGTTGCCGGTGTTTTAATTTGCGTTAAAGAACGAAAAATGATACAATATTAGCATAAACGAAATAGGAGAATATATGAGTTCTAATGAAGCTAAAAAAGTTGGCGTAAAAGCTTTTCGAAATCGTGGAATTATTTTTGCAATTTTAGCGATTATTTTAATTGTTGCTGGCTCAATTTGGATTGCAAAACCTTTTAATGATTTTCTAAAAAGACAAACTTGGAAACAAACTGAAGGGCAGATTTATGGTTTCGAAAAGAAAATTATAAATGAAAAAACTGGTGAATATAAATATGCAGCAATTGTAGATTTTTCAGTGAAAGAAAATGAAACAATTGAATTTCACTCAGAGTTAAAGAACGAAAAACCAGTTATTGGTGAAAAGGTAAAAGTTTTTTATGATGAAAAAGACCCAAATTCCGCCGTTGAGGGTGATTTTGAAATTACTAAAATAGTTGTTCCGAGCGGATTATTAATTATTGGGATTATTAGTGCGGTTTTAGCAATGATTTCTTTCGAAAGAATGAAAAAAGCTAAAAAGATGCAAAATCAAGCAAATACCTCAGCCTTTGTACAGAATTTTATTCCGCAAAATAATCAGGAAAATAAGTAATGCGAACGATTTTTACGGATGGAAGCGCTTCACCAAATCCTGGCCCTGGTGGTTTTGCCGTGATTGAAAACGGTAAACCGATTGCTTTGGGGGCTGAAAATCCAAGCACGAATATTCGAATGGAAGGATTAGCTTTGAAAAAAGCTTTCGAAATTTTAGAGGGTGAAGAAGCTGAAATTTTAACAGATAGCGAGTTTTGGGTTAATGTTTTAGTGAAATGGGCGCCAGCTTGGGAGAGAAATGGCTGGAAGAAAAAAAGTGGTGAAATTAAGAATCTTGATATTGTAAAGCCACTTTTTGAGCTTTATAAAAAATCGAATGTAGAGCTAAAATGGCTAAAAGGGCACGCTGGGCATGAGTTTAACGAAATGGCTGATGAATGGGCAAATCGGGCAAGAAACGGCGAAAAGCTTTAATTCTATTATTGACTTTCTTCGAAAGCTGTGATAAAATAAGAGTTCCGCTCAAAAGTGGAAAATAAAAATTGGAGGAAATTATCATTATGAAAAAAGCATTAAACGAGGCTAAAGAGCCTCTATTGGTTTCTTTGTTCTTTATCGTAGTCTGCGGCGTGTCATTGTTTTTAACGATTTTGACACACTGGAACTTTGGCGTGTTCTTTTTTAGTATTGTTATGATAACATTAGTAATTGCTGCTAAAAGGATCGATGAAAAGATGCCTGAAAAAGTTCGAAGATAAGAAAAAAATTTTTAAGCCAGAGAAACTGGCTTTTTCTATTTTGGGTTGTTTTTACTTTACAGATTTTAAAAAATATGATAGAATTGTTAGCGAAGCGCTGTTTTTGTGCTGGTTTCGAAAAAACAACAAAACTAGCGTGAAACAGCAACAAAATAATAAATTTAAGAGGAATCAAATGAATAAAAATACTCCATTGGAAAATTTCCGAAATGTTGGTATTATTGCGCACATTGACGCCGGTAAAACTACAACAACAGAAGGTATTCTTTACCGAACTGGTTTAACACACAAAATCGGTGTTGTTCGTGGTGAAGGTGATGGTGCAACAACCGACTGGATGGCTCAAGAGAAAGAGCGAGGTATTACAATTACTTCTGCTGCTGTGACATGTTTCTGGAAAGACCACAAAATTAATATTATCGACACCCCAGGGCACATCGACTTTACTGCTGAGGTGGAGCGTTCACTCCGCGTGCTTGACGGTGCTGTGACTGTTTTTGACGGTAAAATGGGTGTGGAAGCTCAGTCTGAAACTGTTTGGCGACAGGCTGACAAATATGGCGTGCCACGTGTTTGTTTTATCAACAAAATTAACCAAACTGGTGGTGACTTCTATAAATCTATTAAATCAATTCACGACCGTTTAAGCAAACAAGCTTTCCCAATTCACTTGCCAATTGGTTTCGAGCAAGAAATTAATGGTGTTGTCGACCTTATCGATATGAAAGCTTACACTTATGATAACTATGCTGACCATGAGTTGAAAGTTGGTGAAATTCCAGCAGACATGCTTGAAAAAGCTAAAAACGCACGTTCATTGCTTGTTGAAAATGCGGTGGAAGCTGACGATGAATTGATGATGCGATTTTTCGAAGAAGGTGAGGAATCAATTACAATTCCTGAACTTAAAGCTGCGCTTCGAAAACGAGTTCTTGCTGGTGATTTCTTCTTGGTAACTGGTGGTGATGGTCGTGGTGTAATCGTGGAAAAGGTTCTTGATCTTATCAATGATTATCTTCCAAGCCCACTTGATATTGCTTCAATTAAAGGCACTGATGCAAAAACTGGTGAAGCTATTGAACGTAAACCATCTGTAGATGAACCAACTTCTGCACTTGCGTTTAAGATTGCGACTGACCCATTTGTTGGAAAACTCGTATTCGTGCGTGTTTATAGTGGTAAAATTACTGCTGGATCATACGTTCTTAATACAATGACTGGTAAAAAAGAACGAATCGGACGAATTGTTCGAATGCATGCTGATAAGCGTGAAGAAATTTCAGAAGTTGCCGCTGGTGACATCGCCGCTGTTGTTGGTTTGAAAGAAGTTACAACTGGTGCAACTCTTTGTGATTTGAATCACGGTGTAATTCTTGAAGGTATTGAGTTCGCTGAACCTCCAGTTTCTATCGCAGTTGAGCCAAAAACTAAAGCCGACCAAGAAAAAATGGGAATTGCTCTTCAACGACTTGCTGAAGAAGACCCAACTTTCCGAGTTCATACCGATGAAGAAACTGGTCAAACGATTATGTCGGGAATGGGTGAACTTCACCTTGATATCTTGATTGACCGAATGAAACGTGAATTTAACGTTGAGGCTAATGTTGGTGAACCGCAAGTTGCATTCCGTGAAACTATTCGTGGAACGGCTGAAGCTCAAGGTAAGCATGCAAAACAATCTGGTGGTCGTGGTCAATATGGTGATGTTTGGATTCGCTTTGAACCAAATGAACCGGGAAAAGGCTTTGAATTCTTTGATGAAATTAAAGGTGGTGTTGTGCCACAAGAATACCGCAAACCAGTTGAGCAAGGTGTGCTTGAAACGCTTGAAGGCGGTGTGATTGCTGGCTACCCAGTAGTTGACGTTAAAGCTACACTTTACGATGGTTCTTACCACGATGTCGACTCAAGCGAATTGGCCTTTAAATTAGCTGGTGCTCTTTCAACTCGTGAAGGTATTAAGAAAGCAAATCCTGTTCTTCTTGAACCTGTGATGAAAGTTGAAGTTACAACTCCTGAAGAATTCATGGGTGATGTGATTGGAGACTTGAACTCACGCCGTGGTCGAATCGACTCAATGGATGATTTGATGGGCGGAACAAAACTTATTCGAGGTTTCGTGCCTCTTGCAAATATGTTTGGTTACACTTCTGATCTACGCTCAATGAGTAAAGGTCGTGCAGCTTCAACAATGGAACTTGCACAATATGAAGAAGTTCCACCTAACGTTGCACAAGAAATTATCGAAAAGCGAAACGCTAAATAATAATTTCGAAAACTTGAAAACTACCTCTTTCGGGAGGTGGTTTTTTATAGTAATGTATGATATAATAGTATGGAGTATAATAAAAAAGGGAGCTTTTAAATATGGCAAAAACAAGTATTCAATCAGTTGAGCCAATGGTGGCATATATTTGATACAATAAATAGAAGATATAGTTGTGATTATAAATGTTTTAGATATAGATTGAAGGAAGTTAATTGTTAAGTAAAATTGATTCGGAATTATATAATTTAGATGATGCTATTTGTAGACATATTGATAACATAAGCAGAGATTCAAGAGGAGTGGTATCACAAGATGTATTATCCGACTTAAGACATTATGTAGAGCATATAATGTTTAAAATATATGATAATGGTAGAAATTTGGAAGTTACATACGATAATATTCAAAACGCTATAAGACATATTTCTAGTACTGGAAAATATAAGTGGCTAAGAAATTTTCATAAAATGCTGCAAATTATAGTATCTCATTATAAGCCTACTGAAGAAAGTTCAGAAAGGTTGATGCTGAAATACTATGAATATCTTTTTAGAATAAGAGCTGTAATGAATAAAGATTATAGTTTGAATTTACTTCATAATTTAGAAAAATTTCCATTAAACATGGATCCTAAACTCATAGAGTATTATCACAAGATTGCAAACGAAGTTGACAAATATGAGATTATAATTCCAGGAAGTGCTGATAAATTTTACATTCATAAGATAAAACCTTTCTTTATGAATAAAAGCATTTATTATGAAGTGACTTTTTCACCAGCTAACGATTATAGTAGTAAGACTGATAGAGTTATTGCATTTACGAAAATACCAATAGAATCTAATTATGCATCTAAAATGAATTTTGTTAATTCAAATATCGAAATAATGGGACGTAAAATGCCTATTTTAATAATAGTTGGGTGGGAAATTTCAATACGAGAATGTGAGTTTAACAATTTTATAAAGTTAGTTGAAGGAAAGCAAAACCGAGTTGGTTATTCAGAGAGAATGGCTCTTTGTTCATTTATGACAAAATCTAAGTTGAATCTTTTAGATATTGTATCGTTAAAGAAAACGGAATATAACTTGATTAAGGAACAATTAACAGTTAGAGCTAAAGTTACAAATTTTTTTAATGTACTAGATACTTGTAGAGAGATAATCAATAGTGACAGTAACGGAAAAAATATTCTTAGATATCTTTTATTTACTATGAATAACACTATTATTAAAAATCAATATGAAGCAGCAACAAATTCAAGGCTTTCAAATTTATATTTAAAAAACGGAGTTATACCGTTTGATAGCATTCCATTTACTTTTTCTCCAATAAAGCATAATCCTCCATTTAATATTTTGATTAATTGTTTTGAAGCAGATGAACATAAATCAGAAATGCTAGCAAGATACGTAAAAAATAATACAGAATGTAATGGTGAATTATTTACGAGCATAAAAGATATTTGTGAAAATGATGAAGAAATAAAAAAATTAATGGCTGAGTATAACGGGAAATTATGGCATGGGCATAGACCTGATAATGAGTTAAAAATAGATAAAGGACAAATATTCATACAAAAATATGTTAAAGACTGTAGATTTATTATTGATAGATTGGAAAAATTATCCGAACAAGGGATTTCTAATTATACAGATTCTGCAAGTGCATGGCTTAATGAAGAAAATAATGGAGTTGATTGCGAAGAAAAAAAAGAAGTAATTAAGAATATGTTTGCTAATTCTACTGTTGCGATATTATATGGTGCAGCTGGCACTGGAAAATCAACATTAATCAATCATGTGTCACATTTCTTTTCGGATAAAGATAAATTATTTCTAGCTCAAACAAATCCAGCGATTGATAATTTAAAAAGAAAAGTAAATGCTTCTAACTGTGAGTTTATGACAATAACAAAATTTATTTTAAATAATAGAATATCGACTGAATATGATATTTTGATAATTGATGAATGTAGTACAGTTAGTAATTCAGACATGAGAAAATTACTTGAAAAGGCAACATTTAAGCTTTTGATTTTGGTGGGAGATACTTACCAGATTGAATCAATAAGATTTGGAAATTGGTTCAATATCGCACGACAATTTATTCCTAAAACATCATCATCAGAATTAACAAAACCTTATAGAAGTAATGATTCTAAATTACTAGAATTATGGAACAGAGTAAGAAAAATAGATGATAACGTATTAGAGTTACTCACTAAACAAAAATATTCAAATAAATTAGATGACTCCGTTTTTCAAGCATCTAATAAAGATGAGATTATCTTATGCTTGAATTATGATGGACTGTATGGAATCAACAACATTAATCGATTTTTACAAGAAAGCAATCCATCTAAATCTGTTTTATGGGGAATACAAACATTTAAAGTTGGCGATCCAATATTATTTCATGACTCAGATAGATTTAGTCCTGTAATTTATAATAATATGAAGGGACGAATTTTAAACGTATCGATTTTTTCGGATGGTAATGCAGACGAGAGAATAGAATTTGATGTAGAACTTGATAAAGTCATTAATGGTATGGATGTAATTGACGGAGAATTTGAATTGTTAGAACATGATATTTATGAAGAAGCTAATAACTCGGTAATCAGATTTAGTGTGTATAAAAATAAGAATACCGATGCGGATGACTTTGATTCAAGAACAGTTGTTCCCTTTCAAGTTGCATATGCGGTATCAATTCATAAAGCTCAAGGGTTAGAATATAATTCAGTAAAAATAGTAATTACAAACGAAGTTGATGAAATGATAACACATAATATTTTCTATACGGCTATTACAAGAGCAAAATCACAGTTAAAAATATATTGGTCTCCAGAAGTGGAAAATAAAATATTATCAACTATTAAGCCAAAAAATAATAATAAAGATGTGAATCTATTGTATAAAGTTGAATTATAACGATTAGCAGTAGAAATTGAAATGGATATAAAGTTAAGCGAGATTCTTAAGTTAACAACGGAAGAAATTGAGAATGGTAGAATAGAATTAAATATGACAGAAGGGGGTAGGGGGATGGGCTTACATTGATAAATAGCTAACCCTTGAGCAATCCATTAAAAGATAGTGGCATATAGGAACGTTCATATTGGTATGGTAATAAAAAACTTTAATGTTGGGCAGACTGTATTCAGTTTTTTGAAAATGTCAAATGATGAATGGCTGTTTGTATCCACAGCTGAGATTTTAGACGTTCCTTGCAATAGTAGGGCAAATGTGAAGATTTTGGAAAAATATAAGTCTTTTTTCGGAAGACTGGTAATAAAATATAAAAAAGAAATACTTCCTTGCCAATATAATGGAGAACAGTTTGAGGGTTATGATCGAGTTAATTTACCTTATGGGAAATTGGCTGATGTTTTTAGTGGTAAAATTATGCCTACATATTATGAAGCATTGAAAAAGGTCGCAGGAATATACTGCTTGATAGATACTAAAACTGGGAAATTATATATTGGATCTGCCACAGGTGTGGAAGGTGTTGCACAAAGATGGGGAAAATTATTTTAGCTATAATTAAAGTAGGAAATCAAGCACTTTTAAGGAAATAACTTGGTGATTTTGGCAAGGTGAAAGGAGGAATCTTTAAACCCTTATAGCAAACTAACAAAAGTGCTACATCACTTTTTAAAATTAGCTAAAAAAAGTTTAAAACCAGCTTTGAGTGGCAAAAAGAGCTATCGGGCTAGTTTTAAAATTGGTTTTTTTGTGTTAAAATAGAGGATATATGAAAAGCCTTGTAGAGATTTTAAAAGAAGAATATCAAAACTATTGCCAAGATAAAAACATTGACTGGTTGCAAAGTGTAGAATTTGCCAAAATGCGCAAGAAGCGTGGCGCAGAATGCTATTTTGTGGCGTTAAAAAATGATGAAAATATCGAAGTTGCTGGGTTGATTTCTAACAAAAATAAGCGTTTCGATTTGGTGATGGTTGAGCAAAATGGTGTTTCGCAAGCTGATTTTGTGGATTTTTTGGTTAAGAGTGAAGAATTTGCACGCGAGCATGGAGCGATTTCTTATCGGATTTTACCAAAAGTGGTGCGTGCACTTCGTAATGATAAGCTTGAAATTATTGAAAGCAATAATCTTGATTGGCTAAATAAACCGCTACTAAAAGCTGGTTTTAAATATTATTCTGGCTTTAAGCATGAGTTTGATATGGACGTAAATATGCACGTTTATTTGAAAGACTTAACAGATTTAAGCGAAGATGATGTTGCCTCAACTTATAACCAAACTACCCGCCGAAATTTGCGGGCGGCAATGAAAAAAGGCGTGAATGTTCGCAAAGTTGAAGAGAGTAAATTTGCAGATTTTGTGGCGATTTTAAAGAGTTCAAACCAAAAAAACGGTGTTGGTACGCGTGATGAAGAATATTACCATAATTTAAAAGCTTGTTTTGGCAAGCGAGCGCATTTTATGGGTGTGGAATTTGAAGGAAAATTAATTTCTGCTGGTGTGTTTATCTTTTCGAAAAATGAAGTTGTTTATTTCGAAGGCGGTTCTTTGCAGGAATATCGCAAAATTCCAGCTTCAACATTTTTGCAAGATTATATGATTAAAGAGGCAATTCGTGCAGGGGCTTCGAAATATAATTTTTATGGCATTACGGCAGAACCAAAGGCAAGTTTGTTGCGTTTTAAGGCTGGTTTTCGTGGTGTGGCGGTTGAATATGCTGGCGAATACCGTAAAAGATATTTGTTGCGCACAATTTTGAGCAAAATCTTTCGAAAATAGTTTGACATTTTGAATTTTAGGCATTAGAATAAAGATACGAGGATTATCCTTAGTAAATTTAAAGGCAGGTCTAAAATTATGGCTGGAAGACTTTTAAAAATGGAAGAGATTGAACAAAATTATGCGAAAGTAGTTTCTCTTTCAGATAAAAGTATAGAGATTAGTGAATTGATGGAGTCAGCTTATTCTAATCGAAGTGAGGCTTTGAACGATGTTTGCGATCGGTGGAATGATTACGAAGAAGCTAAAAGTAATCTTTTGAAAGCTAAAAGACAGTTTCAGAAAGGTAAAATTGATGGCGATGAGTATCAATGGTTTGTTGATGAATTTGATTATCGCAAGCGTTGTGCGAAAAGAGTTTCAAGACGCTATAAAGATACTAATATTGAAATTCGCAAACTAAGACGAGAGAGGGAAGAAATTAAAAGGTTGCTTAATTCTCGAATTTTTGTTGAAGATGACTGGAATAGTACTTAAAATTTAAAAATCGCTCAGAAAGGGCGATTTTTTGTTGACCAAAATTATTTTTTATGTTAGAATATATTTTATCTTTAGCTGGAGCTTTAGATAAATTTTCATAAGAGGAGGTTGCTTATATGGTAGCAACAGAAGTTTTTACAGGAGAGCATAGTCTCTCTTCAATTCAAGTTGATGTAGAGAGTGGTGATTTTACGCCAAAAGAGATAACTCTGCTAGGAATTAAAAAAGCTTTGAATGGTTTTAAAAACTGTTCAGTAGAAGATAATCTTGAATTTTTTGAAAAACAGCTCGCCGATACCGTAGAGTATCGCCGTGCTTTGATAAATCAAATCACGGAGATTTCAAATCATCTTGAAAACCTCACTTCTAATCAAGATTCTGAAATCCATAAAGAGCTGAATAACCTTGAAAAAATTCAAAAGCTGATTAGTTCTATCGATAAAGAAGCTATTCCAAAACTTCTGGCCGTGATTCGTGGATTTGAAAAAGAAGAAAAAAAGCCAGTCATTCAAACTCGCCGTATTCGTAGCTCTAACTATAAAGACAGAAGGCATGGTCATAGGGTAAAAAAACGCCCAGACTAACCTCATAAGCTCAATCGTGATATTCTCGCTCCAATAAGAGAGTAACACAGATTGCGTTCGTATAAACTCAACCGCTCAAAATGAGCGGTTTTTTCTTTACGCCTATGTTTTTTTATGTTAAAATAGTAAAAGTTAAAGAAGGAGGTTTGAGTTTTGGACGATTTTAAATATTTGCCAGAAAATATTCATTATTTTGATTCGGCGTGCCAATCTTTGCGGCCACAACCAGTTTTAGATGCTTTAAATGATTATTATTTAAATTTTAACTCTTGTGGTGAGCGTGTAAAATATGCTTGGGGTAGAAAAGTTGATGAAAAGGTTGAAGAAACTCGCGAGGCGGTTTTAGATTTATTAAAGCTAAAAGAAAAATACTATTTTGTGAGTTTTACACTTAACACGACTTATGGTCTAAATTTATTGCTTTCGCAACTTGAATTGCCCATTTCGAAAGTTGTAACTAGCGAGATTGAACATAATTCGGTTTTTCTTTCAACAATTGAATTCGCTAAAAAACACCAAATTGAACGAATCCTGCTTGAGCGTGAAGAAGATGGCTCAATTTCGCTCGAAAATGATTTTTCGAAAGCCTTGGTTGTGGTTAATGCGGCTTCAAATATTGATGGAAGGCGACTTGAAAATATTAAAGATTTGGTAAAGAAAATTAAAAAACAAGGCGGATTTGTGATTATTGATGCCGCGCAAGCGTTAGGTTCAAACTACGAATTACTCCAAAAGATTCCAGCTGATGCAATTGTTTCGAGCGCGCACAAGATGTATTCGGCAAGCCTTGGAATTATGATTGTGCGAAAAGATTTTGCAAAATTTATAAAAACCTCTTTTGTTGGTGGTGGAATGGTCTCGGGCGTTTCGAAAGAATCTTATGAAGTTCTGGGTGATGAGCATATTTATGCTTTATTTGAGCCAGGTTTGCAGGCTTGGGGTGAAATTATCGCTTTAAAAACAGCAATTGATTGGCTGAAAAAGCAAAAGAAAACTTCACGAGTTGATGAGTTTTCAAAAGATATTTTTGAGTTTTTAAAAAGCCAAAAAGGTGTTAATATTTTAAATAAAAAGCCAGCTTCTGTAATCAGTTTTTATCATGACGAGCTTGATGCACACTTGATTGCACAAGCTTTGAGCGATGAAGGAGTTATGGTGCGAAGCGGTTATTTTTGCGCGCATTACTATTTAAAAGAAGTTCGAAAATTACCACACTTGTTACGAATTTCAATTGGCTTGCATAATACTGAGGCTGATGTTGTGAAATTGAAAGAAGTTTTAGAAAGGATTTTTAGCTGATGATTTGTATTGCTGCGTTTATAATTTTACTAATTATTTGGTTATTTACGCCTGCTTTGAAGCTTTTTGGATTTAAAAAACAAGCGAAATCAATCAATCAAATGTTTAAAAAATCAATGCATTGCTTCTCGCGAAGAGTAACTTTGCGTGCTTGTGACTCAAATTTTAAAGACGAAATTAAAAATTCAATTCTTCGAAAAATAATTGTAAAGCACAAAAAATGGGTAAAACCGGTTTCTTGGGCAATTGAGGTGATAGCTGGCTTGATTGTTTTGATTACGGTTTGGTCAGTTTTAACAGTAATTAAATCAGCTTTAGCGCTATTTATTTTTGGAACTTGCGACATTCAACGGCCAGCTTCTTGCGCGCTAAATTCAACCGAAGCTTGCTCAATTGACGGCGGAAATACTGAAAATCCAATAGTTTCATGGTTTACGGATTGGGAACAAATCTTTAATGCGATGCCTGCAAAGTTTCGAAGTTGGAATGCTCAAGATTATGTTGTAAAAAATTCAACTTATCGTGGTGAATTCTCTAATGAAGTTTCGAAAGATGCGAGCGTGGCGGTTGATATTTTTGACCCCGGTTGTATCGTTTGTCGGCGCTCATTTATAAACCAGAAAAATAGCGGATTCTTTAAAAATCATAGAACCTATCTTTTACCATATCCAATTGATGGAAAGTTTAAAAATTCTGAGTTGATTTCGAAATATCTTGAAGCTGTTCGAGGAATCCAACCTGAAAATGGCAAGAAGATTTCGCCCGAATGGATGATTGTTGAGAAGATTTTTACTGAAAAGGATGAAAAAGGAGTTTTGTTCCAAGAGAAGTTTAATGGCGAAAATCAAACTTCAACAACAGCGGAGGAAACTGAAAAGATTTTGCGAAGCTGGCTGAAAGATGCGGGTTATTCAGATACACAAGTTGAGGAAATTTCGAAAAAAGCTAAAAGTGGTGAAATCCAGAAGCGTATTAAAGAGAATAATCGAGTCGTAAATGAAGAAATTAAGACGAAGAGTATTCCAACTTTGATTTATGAAAACCAGAGGCACGAGGGTTTATATAAAGTTTCGAAATAATTTTTATAAAACCTCTTTACAAAATATTGAAGATTAGGTATAATTATAGGTAGCGTCGCGTCGTGTGTTTTGCTAAAACAGTGACTCGTGCGACGCGCATAATATTATTAATAAAAGGAGAAATTCTAAAAATGGCAGAATTTGACCGCTCAAAGCCACACGTAAACGTTGGTACTATGGGACACGTTGACCACGGTAAAACAACTCTTACTGCGGCTATCACAGCAGTTCTTGCAAAACGACTTCCATCAGAAGTTAACAAACCAATTGCGTACGACCAAATCGATAACGCACCAGAAGAAAAAGCTCGTGGTATTACGATCGCTTCTTCTCACCAAGAATATGAATCAAACAACCGACACTATGCTCACGTTGACATGCCTGGACACGCAGACTATGTTAAAAACATGATTACTGGTGCCGCTCAGGTTGATGGTGCTGTTCTTGTGATTGCAGCTACAGATGGTCCTATGCCACAAACTCGTGAACACGTTCTTTTGGCAAAACAAGTTGGTGTGCCTAAGATTGTTGTTTTCTTGAACAAAATGGATATGGCCGATGAAGAACTTGTTGAGTTGATCGAAATGGATGTTCGTGAACTTCTTTCAGCAAACGGATTTGATGGCGACAACGCTCCAATCATCAAAGGTTCAGCTCTTAAAGCTCTTGAAGGTGATGAAAAATACGAAGACGCTATTATGGAATTGGTTGATGCTATGGATACATACATCGAAGAACCAGTTCGCGATATGGACAAACCATTCTTGATGCCTATCGAAGACGTTTTCTCAATCAAAGGTCGTGGTACAGTTGCTACAGGACGAATTGAACAAGGTGTTGTTAAACTTAACGATGAAGTTGAAATTGTTGGTTTGAAAGATTCACAAAAAACTGTTGTTACAGGTATTGAAGCTTTCAAAAAATCTCTTGATCAAGGTCAAGCAGGTGACAACGCTGGTCTTCTTCTTCGAGGCATCGACCGAGATCAAATCGAGCGTGGACAAGTTATTGCTGCTCCTGGCACAATTACTCCACACACAGAATTTGAAGCTGAAGTTTACATCTTGAAGAAAGATGAAGGTGGACGACATACTCCATTCTCAAAGGGTTACAAACCACAATTCTACTTCCGAACAACTGACGTTACTGGTGAAGTTGAACTTCCAGCTGATAAAGAAATGGTTATGCCTGGTGACAATGTAACTTTCAAAGTTAAATTGCAAGCACCTATCGCCATGGAGCAAGGTTTGAACTTTGCTATCCGTGAAGGTGGACGAACTGTTGGTGCTGGTGTTGTTACAAACATCATCAAATAATAGTTTATAATTCAAAGAGCACTCCAAGAGGGGTGCTCTTTATTTTGTCTAAAATAATAAAATTTGTTGTTATTTTAATTTAACCGAAAGCATGATATAATGTTAGAGTTATGGATATTTTGGAATTATTTAAGATTGTTATAGTTAGTATAATTGAAGGCGTTACTGAATGGCTGCCTATTTCAAGTACTGGCCACATGCTGCTATTTGACGAATTTGCCAAACTTAATTTTTCGAGTGAGTTTAAATCTGTATTTATGGTTGTTATCCAGCTTGGAGCTATAATGGCAGTTATTTTTACTTATTGGTCTAGTTTAAACCCTTTTGATAAACACAAAAATCGTCGTGAAAAAAAGAATACAATTGAATTATGGAAAAAAATATTAATTGGCGCAATTCCTGCGGGAGTTATGGGGATACTATTTAATAATTTTATAGAAAAATATTTTGAAAATATGTGGGTTATTTCGGCAATGTTGATGATTTACGGTATTCTATTTATTGTTATAGAGCAATTTCGAAAAAATAAAAATATAAAGCCAAAAATTGAAAGCTTTGAAGAGATGACTTATTTGGATGCACTTAAAATTGGTGGATACCAAATTTTAGCACTTATTCCTGGAACTTCTCGAAGTGGATCAACGATAATTGGCGGGTTATTGACGGGAGTTTCGAGAAAAATCGCAGTAGAATTTTCATTTTTTATGGGTATTCCTATTATGCTAGGTTCGAGTACACTTAAGATCGTTAAACATGGCTTTAAATACTCTACTGCTGAGATTTTTTACTTATCAGTTGCTTTAATTTTAACATTTATTATTTCAATGTTTGTTATAAAGTCTCTGGTGAACTATCTTAAGGATAACGATTTTCGAATTTTTGGTTGGTATAGAATTTTATTAGCGACGTTAATAGTTGGATATTTTTTAATTAAATAGGAATTGAACCTTTAAATAAGATTGAAAGTATGGTAAAATAGTTATTATGAATTGGAAAATAATAGTTAAATCGATGAAAAATAAAGATATGCAAAAGCGTGTCTTTGGAGTGGTTGGTCTTTTAATAATTTTTAGATTCTTGGCGCACGTGCCAATCCCTCTTGCTAATGCGGGAAACTTGAAAGAAGTTGTTGAATCTGCTATTAAGAGTACTGATTTAGGAGGATTTATTAATCTGCTAACTGGTGGTGCTTTAACAAGCTTTTCAATTATGCTTGTTGGTTTAAGCCCATTTATTACTGCCTCAATTATTACTCAGTTAATGACGAAAGCTATTCCGTCACTCGAAGAATTAAATAACGACGGCGAATCTGGTCGACGAAAGATTAATCAATGGACACGAATTTTAACTATTCCTTTGGCAATTATTCAATCTATTGCTTATATTTTCATATTGCAAACAACTGTTCTTCAGTCTAACTCTGCGGGCTTTAAAGGTATGAGTTTATCTAACTGGGTTGTTGCCGTTACTGCAATGGTCGCTGGTTCGGTTCTTCTGATGTGGATTGGTGAAATTATCACAGAAAAAGGTGTTGGAAATGGAATTTCCTTGGTTATTTTTGCTGGTATTATTTCACAGCTGCCAACGACATTAGCAACTCTAATTTCTTCAATTACAGATACTAAAGATGGTGCTTTTGATGTTTTCGGTTGGTTTACATTGCCTGTTAATCGTATTGCATTTATAGTTACATTGATACTCCTAGTAATAAGTTTAATTCTTCTTTATATTTTGGTTAAGATTAATGAAGCTCAAAGAGTTATTACTATTAATTATGCAAAACGAGTTCATGGGAATTCGTCTTATGGCGGAATAAAAAGTATATTGCCAGTAAAACTCATTGTTGCCGGTGTTATTCCAGTAATTTTTGCCGTTTCATTCTTAAGTCTTCCTGCATTTATTGGCCAGGTGATGAAGAACGCTAAAGTTAATGTTTCATTAGCTGAAAACTTAATTAAATGGTTTTCTGCCCCAAATCAAGGAACTTTTACCGGATCTTCTCCTGAGTCGTTTATTTATCCAGCAGTATATTTTGTTTTAATCGTAATATTTACATATTTTTATACTTCAATTGTATTTAACTCGAATGAAATTGCTGACAATCTTCAAAAACAAGGTGGATTTATTGAAGGTATACGCCCTGGAATTTCGACAGCAAAATATTTAAATAAAGTAGTGAATCGCTTAAATTTGTTTGGTGCAGTAGCTCTTGGCTTGATTGCATTATTACCATTTGTTGCCGACTATCTCCTATATAATCTGGCTTCAATCCAAAATAGTAATCTTTCAATTGGTGGAACTGGAATCTTGATTATTGTAACTGTTGCTCTCGAGACTATTAGACAGATAAATTCGCGAGCGTTGATGGTTACTTACGACGATTACAAATAAAGAGATCTTTGAATGAAGATTAAAAATTCTCGAAAAAAAGCTAAAAAAATATTGTCTGTAGTTCTTATAATTTGTTGGGTTTGTTTAATAGGGTATACCGGAATTTATTTATACAATAATTTTCTACAACCTAAAAAAAATCAGCAGCAAATTCCAGGTGGCTCAGTATTAACTCACCAAGTTGATGAAACTGAAGTTACCGAAGAGAAAAAGAACTCTTATCAAGTTCCTAATCCACTTTTTCCAAGATTTTTATCAATCCCTAACTTAAAAATCTCAAATGCTCGTGTTGTTCAATTAGGATTAATAAAGAATACCAACCAACTAGATTCGCCAATTTCAATTCATGATGCTGGATGGTATATAAGAAGTGCCTTACCAGGAAGCTCTAAAGGCGCACTCCTTATAGATGGCCATAATGGAGGTCCGACTAAAGGGGGTATTTTCGAAAATCTTGGTAATCTTTCGAAAGGTTCAGATATAATAGTTGAAAGGGGTGATGGACAAAAAATAACTTATGAAGTTAAAGATGTCCGTGAAATGACTGTTGATGAAATTAATGATGAAAATAATAAATTTGGAATGAGCACGATGCTTGATTCATTTGAACCTTCGAAAGAAGGATTGAATATCATAACATGTGTTGGTGATTGGGATTATTCGAAGAATACCTTTAATAAACGAGTGATGTTAAGAGCTGTTCGAAAGTCTTAATTTGACATGATAATAAAAAATGTGCTATCATTTACTGGTAGTACATTTTTAGATTGGGGTGGAGAATATGTCAAAACACAAGATTGCATTTTTTGATATCGATGGAACGATTCGAAATAAATCTTTGACGGAATCTCTTTTTGAAATTCTTGTTCAAGATTATCCTTATCGTGGAGTTAATGAAGAGAAATATCTTCAACTTCAAGATGAAGCTTCTAAACTTCGAAAAGCATATAAATCTTCTGGTGATGAAGCAGATGATTTGTTTGGTAAATATTGCCAAAAAGTTGTTGAATTTTCGATGTTTGCTCTTGAAAAATACTCTCTTGAGGAGGTTCGAGAAATTGGTCGCAGGGTTGCGACTGAATATCGAGACCATCAGGATTATATATTTTCGAAAGAGCTTATTGAGTTTTTGCGACAGGAAGGTTTTGAATTAGTTGCAATTTCTGGTTCGCCAAAATTTTTAGTTGACGCTTTTGTAAAGGAGTATGGCTTTTCAAAAGGGATTGGCCAGGAATACGTCAAAGATGAATCAGCTGGAATTTTTAAAGAAACTGAAATTCGAACTTTTCAGAATAAACATATTTTTGTTGAAGAGCTTCTCAAACAAAGAAAAAGTGGAGAATTCCATCGTAGCGATTTCTTTATTATTGCAGTTGGCGACACGGAATGTGATTTTTCGATGATGGATTACGCAGATAAAACTTTCGTGATAAATCCTTCCTTGAGCTTTTTTTCGAGTATAATTAATTTTGTACGGAATAACTCGCCGGAATTGTGTAAACTGAGATATCCAAAATTTACGATTATCTCTGAAAGAAAAAGGAGACCGATAGTTCAGGAGCTTTATTCAACGAAAGATATTAATGGTTGTTTTATCGAATATGGGGTAGAAGTAAGCACTCCTTTGATTCGTAAAATTCAAGATGTTAGGTTCTTTCTTGAATATAGAAAATCATTATGGTTTTAGTTTCTAGGCGCCCGAAAGGGTGCTTTTAAAATTATGAAAAAATAATAAAAAGGGCTTGACTTTTTTAGTAGTATAATGTAGAATGGTATAGATTTATGGCTCAAAAGGAAGTAATAAAATTGGAAGGACGAATCGTGGAGGCTTTGCCAAACACGCAGTTTAAGGTTGAGCTTCAAAATGGGCATACAATCATCGCTCATATCAGTGGAAAAATGCGAAAGCATTATATTCGATTAGTTCCGGGCGATAAGGTTGAAGTAGAGTTGACCCCTTATGACCTTACTAAGGGAAGAATCAGCTTCCGCCTAAGAGATTAGCAAGTTCGAAATAGAAAAAGCCAGCTTTCGAAATGGCTTATTGTTTCTATGGGGATTTGCAGATAATATAAACCTAAAGGATAAGGAGTTTTTATACACTTATGAAAGTTCGTGCAAGTGTTAAAAAAATCAGTCCAGATGACATTCTAGTTCGTCGAAAAGGGCGACTACGTGTCATTAATAAGAAAAAACCTAAGAATAAGCAAAGGCAGGGTTAAGTATGGCTCGAATCGCAGGGGTAACAATCCCAGCAGAAAAGCAAGTTTGGATTGCTCTTACCTATATTTATGGTATTGGTGAAACAACTTCGCGAACCATCCTTGCGGCGGCTAATATTGAGCCGACCACTCGGGTGAAAAATCTCACCGAGGCTGAAGAACAGAAGCTACGTGAAATTATTGACAATAATTATACCGTAGAAGGTGATCTGCAACGCCTCGTGGCAAATAATATTAAACGTCTAAAAGATATCAACAACTATAAAGGTATGCGACACAAATCAGGGTTGCCTGTAAACGGTCAGCGCACACGAACGAACGCACGAACTCGAAAGGGTCGCGCAATCGCCGTTGGTGGAGCACAGCCAAAAGCAGCAAGCAAGACTTGATTTAGGAAAGGGATAGAAAAATGGCAGAAAAAGTTAGTCGTAAAAAACAGCGCCGATCTGTTCCATCAGGTCAAATGCATATTCAAGCAACCTTTAATAACACAATAATTACTTTTACGGATAAAAAAGGTAATGCTTTAGCGGCAGCAAGTGCTGGTGCTTGTGGCTTCCGAGGAAGTAAAAAAGGTACAGCTTATGCAGCGCAGGTTGCAACTGAAAAAGCAGCCGAAAATGCACAAGCTCTTTATGGGCTAAAATCAGTTGATGTTTTCGTTAAAGGTGTTGGACTTGGTCGCGATTCAGCGATTCGTTCACTTTCGAATGTAAACATTAACGTTGAAAGTATTAAAGATGTGACTGGCGTCCCACATGGTGGCGTTCGTCCTAAGAAAGCAAGGAGGGCTTAATTATGGCGAGAGATAGATCTCCGATTGTTAAACAATCACGCCGAGAAGGCTATGCCCTTCATCGAAAAGCTGCTAAAATTATGGCACGTAAAAGTGGAATTCCTGGTCAACATTCAGGTTCTCGTCAAGGAAAGCCAAGTTTATATGCAGTTCAATTGCGTGAAAAGCAGAAGGTTCGACGACTTTATGGACTTCTTGAAAAGCAATTCGCACGATTGATGAAAGAAGCGTCACGTCGTGAAGGTTTGGCTGGTGAAAACTTATTACAGCTTTTGGAACTTCGTTTAGATAATGCTATTTATCGAGCAGGTTTCGCAACTTCACGACGACAAGCTCGCCAGTTGGTGAGTCACGGACATTTCTTGTTGAATGGTCGACGAGTTGATATTCCTTCAATTCGACTAAAAGCTGGCGACGAGATTGTTGTTCGACCAAAGAGCCAAAAATCTGGCTATTTCACAAATCTTGAAGATGTTGTTGCTGATGCAGCCCCAGCTCCACTTAGCTGGCTAAAAGCTGACAGTAAGAAAATGACAGTTTCTATTTCAGGTCTTCCTAAACGAGAAGAAGCAGAAGCTGGAATTAATGAACAGCTAATCGTTGAATATTACTCACGATAAAAGGTAAGGAGCTAAAAGTTTATATGTCAAAATTAATTCATAACCCAGCGCTTGCTGAAATTCAAGACTTAAGCGAAAATGTTGCAACTTTTGTTGTGAAGCCGCTTGAGCCTGGATACGGTAATACGCTTGGAAATAGCTTGCGCCGAGTGCTCCTTTCGAGTATTAATGGTGCAGCAATAGTTGCTTTTAAGATTGACGGAGTTAGCCATGAATTTACATCAATTGAAGGTGTGAAAGAAGACGTGGTTGATATAATGTTAAATCTTAAGAATGTAAAATTTAAGGCTCACACTGATTCGCCTGTTGAACTTCGATTGGAAAAAACTGGTGCTGGCGTAATTACTGCTGGTGATATTCAAGCAAATGCTGATATGGAAGTAGTAAATCCAGATCAAGTTATCGCTACTATTGACGATAAAAAGACTAAATTTGTAATGGATATTGTGGTTGAATCTGGTCATGGTTATAAAACTATTGAAGAATCAAGTGAGGACCGAATTCATAGTGATATGATTGCAGTTGATGCAATTTTCACGCCAGTTTTGCGAGTTCGATATAAAGTTGATAATACTCGTGTTGGTCAGGCTTCGAACCTTGATAGATTAGACCTAACTATCGAGACTGATGGATCACTTTCTCCACGGGAAGCTTTCGAACAAGCATCGGCAATTTTAGCAAATCAATATACGGCACTTGCTGGTTCTACAACGATTGAGGCTGCTCCAGCTTTAGGTGAAGAATTTGAGGATGAAGCAAGTGAACTTCACACATCAATTGAAGATTTAAACTTGACAGCTCGAACAACAAATGCGCTTGTTAATAATGACATTCGTACTGTTCACGACTTAGTAAACCTTACCGAACAAGATTTGCGTGAACTTAAAGGCTTTGGAAGCAAAGCTTTGGATGAAGTAAAAGATAAAATAGCGGAGTTAAATTTATAATATGCACCGACATGGATATAAAGGGCGAAAATTTGGTCGTGAACGCGACCAACGCCGTGCGCTCCTCAAAGGCTTAGCGACTTCGTTAGTCATTCATGGCAAAATTGAAACAACTTTGCCAAAAGCCAAAGAGACTTTGCGCTACACAGAAAAGCTTATCACTAAAGCTAAAAAAGGTGATTTACATAACCGTCGTCAAGTTATGGCCAAACTTGGTAATATTGACGCAGCGAATAAATTAGTAGACATTATTGCTCCACAACTTTCGAAGCGAAATAGTGGTCATTTGCGAATTGAACGAACTCGAATTCGTCGTGGTGATGCTGCTCAAATGGCTACAATTGAGTTTGTTGATGAGATTAAACATGAAAGTGAGGATAAGTAAATGGCTGTTAATGCGAAAACTTATTCACAAAAGCCAACTGAAGTTGAGCGAAAGTGGCTATTAATTGATGCTGCGGAATCGGCTACACTTGGTCGACTTAGTGCAAAAATTGCAATTTTACTAACAGGTAAGAATAAATCAACATACACCCCACACACAGATGGTGGAGATTATGTGATTGTTATTAATGCTGAAAAAGTTAAAGTTACAGGAAATAAAGAAGAAGCTAAAATGTATTACCGACACAGTGGTTTTCCTGGCGGTTTGAGCGAAGCTTCTCTAAAAGAATTGCGCGAAAAGAACGCTGCAATGATTATTGAAAAAGCTGTTTATGGAATGCTTCCAAAAAATAAACTTCAAGCAGATCGAATGAAACGTTTGAAAGTTTATGTTGGTGCAGAACATAATCACGCTGCTCAAAAACCAGAGAAAGTTGAGGTTAAATAATTATGGCTGAAGCTAAATATTTTTACGGTCTTGGACGACGCAAAGCTGCAACAGCTCGCGCTCGACTTTACGCTGGAAAAGGCAACCTAACTATTAATGACAAGCCTGCAGTTGAATATTTGGATGGAAACAAATCTATGCTTGCTGAAATTACAGATCCACTTGCATTGGTTGGAAAACAAGCTGAATATGATATTACAGTTAAAGTTAATGGTGGTGGCTTGGCTGGTCAAGTTGATGCAATTAAACTTGCAATTTCGAAAGCTCTAACAGTTGCTCATGCAGACTTGCGACCAGTTCTAAAGAAAGCTGAATTCCTAAAACGCGACCCTCGCGAAAAGGAACGCAAAAAATACGGTTTGCGATCTGCTCGAAAACGAGAACAGTTCTCGAAACGTTAATACTTCAAAAACAATCGTTCGAATTATTCGGGCGGTTGTTTTTTATTGTAAACTATCTTGATAGTATATTCTTAATACCTTGATTTTTAAATATAAAAGGTATAGAATTAATAATGAACTTACAGAATGAACTGATTTAATCTATATTAATGCAAGGAGATAAATGCATAAAATACAATCAGAGTTAGCTTTTGAGCAAGAAGTTATCAAATACCTTACAAAAATTGGAAATGTTAAGCAGTGGGAATATGCAAAAGATATAAAAGATACTCAAGATTTGTGGGATAATTTTAAGCGAATTATTGAACAAAATAATACGGCAAGGCTGGAGGAGCCTCTTTCGAAAAGCGAGTTTGCTCAAATTAAAGAACAAATTAGAAATCTTAAAACGCCATATCAAGCTGGTCAGTTTTTATATGGGACAAATGGTGTGTCGGAGATTTCGATCAACCTCGACAAAGGTGGTTCAACAACATTATTGATATTTGACCAAGAACAAATTGGTGCTGGAAATACTGTATATCAAGTGGTAAATCAAATTAAGAGACCAGCTGTTGTGGATGGAAAAAATAGTCGCCGTTTTGATGTTACGCTATTAATAAATGGTTTGCCAATTATTCAGATTGAGCTGAAAAAAGCAACAAATACCGTAACTGATTCTTTAAACCAAATGGAGCAATATATTGCAGAAAACCAATACAGTGGTATTTTTTCGACACTACAAGTTTTGGTGGCAATGACACCGAATGATATTAAATATATGGCGAACACTACGGCTGGAAACTTTAATCGAGATTTTGCTTTTTCTTGGCAAGATGAGGATACTTCGAAGCCCGTTAATGACTGGAGAACTTTTGCGGATAAAGTTCTTTCGATCCCGATGGCACACAATATTGCAACGCAATATATGATTCTAGATGGAACAAAAGATCGCGAATCAATTAAAGTTATGCGACCATACCAAGTTTATGCAACCAAGAGAATCATCGATACGATACGAAGATCGAATTTTAATTATCACGACGGTAAGTTTGGTTATATTTGGCACACAACAGGTAGCGGTAAAACAATAACAAGCTTCAAGACTGCATGGCTGGCGAGTCGGTTACCGAATGTTTCGAAAGTGATTTTTCTTGTCGACAGAATTGCTTTAACAAGACAGACTGCAGATAAATACTCTGCTTATGACCCAACTTCAAGCGATTCTGGGGTTGTTAGTGATACTAAGAATGTCACAGACCTTAAAAATAAACTCCTTAAACGTACGGATAAAAATATCATTGTGACGAGTATTCAAAAGATGGCGCGATATGTTAAAAGCCCAGATTTCAAGGAATTGGACGGAAATATTCTGTTTATTGTTGATGAGGCTCATCGCTCAACTGGAGACGGTGCGGATAACGAGGCGATGCTTGAAGTTATTCGAAACAAAATCCCAAATTCGGGCTGGATAGGTTATACTGGAACGCCAAAATTCCCACAAACTCAAAATACTTTTGGTAGACTTTTACATGCATATACAATCAAAGAAGCTATCGCTGATCGCAATGTTCTAGGCTTTAATGTTGTATTTAGAGAGACTATTAAAGTTTCAGAAGACCGAGAAGAATATGACAGTAAAACTAAAACCACTATATATGATAAAAGCAATAAACATTTAGAATTGGTGGTTGAGGATATTTTTAAATATTGGCAAGAGCGTTCGGCTGAAAGAAGATATAACGCGATTCTCACTGTTCGTGTCGGTGGCGGCGGAGCGTCAACACCGCGCGCAATGCAATATTTTGATAAGTTTGAAGAAATTAACAAAACTCTACCACCCGAAGAACGCTTAAAAGTGGCTGTGAGCTTCTCGATGGATACTTCAAACGGAGATAATCAGCTTCAAACCAATCAAAACCTTGCTCGTGCAATAAAATCATACAATAAGCTTTTTAACGAGAACTTTGATATGACAACAGTTAAGGAATACGCTGAAAGTGTTCAAGACCGGCTTTCGAAAAACAGCGAAGACGGCAAATATCTTGATCTTGTGATTGTGGTTGATCAACTTTTGACCGGCTTTGATGCGCCCGAGCTGAACACGCTATATGTCGATAGAACGCTTAAAGGCTCGTCGCTGATTCAAGCTTATTCACGCACGAATCGTGTTCATAACTTTAACTATAAGCCTTTTGGAAACATTATCAATTATCGCTGGCCAGAATTAAATAAAGCGGAAATGGAAGAAGCGTTGAGTATCTATTCAAATCGCGACTCTGCGAATGTTAGCGGAATACAGCTTTCATTAACTGATAGCGGAGTTCTTTCGAAACCGTTTAGCAGTGTCGTTCAAGAACTAAAAGATGTTATTGCGGAGCTTCGAACACAAACAGAAGATTTTAACTATCTTTCGCCGAGTGAGGCTGTTCAGGATGCAACTTTCGAAAACCTTAAAAAATATTCAAGATTAGTGAATGCAGCCAAACAATATACTGCGGGCAATGTTGATGGTGAAGAAATAATCTCGGTTGATAAAGAACCGGAGCTTTTCTATAAAACAATTGGAATCGCTAAAGATGAAGAAGTCCGCCTAACAACGGCGATAGCAAATGAACTTAAAAGGCGCCGTTCAAAGGCTGAAGGTATTGATGTTTCACATATTGAGCTTGAAATGGCACACATTCACAACGTGCGAGTGAACTACGACTATCTAACAGATTTGATCGCAAGAATGGCAAACGCCGTTCATGAAAAAAATCTCGAAACCGCCGAGAAGCTTGAAGAAGAAATTCACCGCGAGCTTGAAAAAGCCGAGAACGAGCAAGATAGAATTAAATTCAGAGACTTCGTTCGAAAAATTATTAAAGGCGAGTTTAAGTTTAATAAATACCCAGCACCAAATAATCGTGAAGAAGTTATCGAGGCTCTGAACGAATCACAAGAGCAAACGGCAAATAGCAAAATTGATGATTTTATTGCACGCTGGGGAATTAGCGAAAACACTACCAACCTTGAGCTAACTCAAATGATCAACAAGCATCGCGTTGGCAGCAGAGAGGATTTAAACAAACAAAACGAATTAAACAAGATTATGAATAGGAACCAAACGAATTATAAAATGAATCGGAATGCAGAACTTGCCCAGCTGAAATGGATTGAGTGGCGAAACCGCTTTACTGATGAAATTTATAACTTGGCAGACCAGATTGTGAGGGCTAAATAAATGGAAACAGAGGCGAACAAGATGACAAAACAACCAAGTTATCGCTTCGCAGGATATACTGAATCTTGGGAAGAGAAGAAGTTGGGAGAAGTTGCTGAAATATATGATGGAACGCATCAAACTCCAATATATACAACAGAGGGTGTCATGTTTTTGAGTGTTGAAAATATAAGAACATTACATTCAGATAAATATATTTCCAAGGATGCCTTTGATAAAGATTTTAGGATTAGCCCTAAAAGTGGTGATGTCTTAATGACGAGAATTGGTGATATAGGAACATCTAATTTAGTAGAGACTGATATAGATTTAGCTTATTATGTTAGTCTTGCTTTGATTCGTTCAAGTGTGATAGAATCAAAATTTTTAAATGTTTCTATTTCATCAGATTATTTTCAAAAGGAGTTATGGAAAAGAACATTGCATATTGCATTTCCCAAGAAAATAAACAAAAATGAGATTGGTCAAAGTAAATTTTTCCTCCCCTCCCTCCCAGAGCAAACTGCCATTGGTTCTTTCTTCCAAGATATTGACCAGCTTATTAGCCTTCAACAGCGTAAGTTAGAGGTGCTCAAAGAGCAGAAGAAAACCTACCTCAAACTCCTCTTCCCAGCCAAAGGACAAACCAAACCAGACCTTCGTTTCGCAGGATTTGAAGATGAGTGGAAGGAAGTTAAGTTGGGGGAAGTTACGGACATAAAAACTGGTGGTAGAGATGTTCAAGATTCTGTTGAGGATGGATTATATCCATTTTACATTCGTTCCGAAGAAGTAAAAAGAATTAATTCATATTCTTTTGATGGGGAGGCTATCTTAATACCCGGAGAAGGAAGATTGGGAGAAATTTTTCATTATGCAAATGGGAAATTCGATGTTCATCAACGTGTATATAAAATCTCTAATTTTACAGATGTTAATGCTAAGTTTGTACTACAGCAGATGAAAAAAGATTTTAAACAACATGCAATGAGGAATGCTGTAAAAGCGACAGTTGATTCGTTAAGGTTGCCTACAATTCAGTCGTTTAATATCTTAGTACCCTCCCTCCCCGAGCAAACTGCAATCGGTTCTTTCTTCCAAAACCTAGACAATGCCATTACTAAGCAAGAGGAAAAAATCAACCAGCTCAAAGAAAGCAAACAAACATTGCTAAAGAAGATGTTTATCTAAATAAAAAGAAAGGAGAGTGTAATATTATGAATAAATCAAAAGAAATTTCAGCTCAGCTTTGGGATATGGCGAACAAATTGCGAGGCACGATGGACGCCAGCGAATATAAAAACTATATTTTGCCGTTTATGTTTTATAGATATCTTTCAGAAAAGCAAGACGAATATTTGAAAGAAAATGGCCTTGAAGATTTTTATACTGCAAGCGGTGAAGAGCTAAGAGAATATCTAAAAGATTTGAAAATAAATTTGAGTTATGCGGTTTTGCCGGAGTATTCTTGGGGTGAGTTGATTTCGAAAATTGCAGATTATAAAATTAAGGCGAGTGACTACCAAGATATGTTTGATGCTTTTCGCGAGAATGCTACACAGAATAGCAGCGAGGCGGAATCTTTAGCGGATATCTTCTCGGATATGAATTTGGGCGACATGCGGCTTGGTTCTGATATTAACGAACGCGCACGAGCTTTGAATGAAATCGTACTGATGATTAATGATTTTAATTTTAAAGATGAATCTGGTCATGATATTTTGGGTGATGTTTATGAATATTTGATTGGTGAATTTGCGGCGAATGCAGGCAAAAAGGGCGGCGAGTTTTATACACCACACGAAGTGAGCCAGATTTTAGCAAAAATTACAACGCTTCACAAAAATAATAACGGCGAGCAATTTAGAGTTTATGACCCAACGATGGGCTCGGGGTCATTACTTTTGACCGTTCAAAAAGAATTAACCTCGGAAAGAGATTCTGGAAAAGTGGAATTTCACGGGCAGGAATTGAACGCTACAACATATAATTTGGCGCGAATGAACTTGATGATGCACGACGTGAATTATAGTAATATGAAATTGAAGCGAGGCGACACTTTGAGTGCTGTTGACTGGCCTTCAATTGAGGAAAACGGTGTGCAAAGCCCGCTAAGGTTTGATGCTGTGGTGGCCAATCCGCCATATTCGCAACAGTGGGATATTGAAAATATTGATCGTAATAAAGACGTTCGCTTTAAAAACTTTGGAATTGCACCAAAATCGAAAGCAGATTATGCATTTGTCTTGCATGGATTGCACCATTTGGCGAATGACGGCACAATGGCGATTGTTTTGCCACACGGAGTTTTGTTCCGTGGTGCTGCCGAAGCTAAAATTCGCAAAAAATTAATTGATGAAAATTTGGTTGATGCGGTAATTGGCTTGCCAGCAAACTTGTTCTATGGCACAAGCATTCCAACGTGTATTTTGGTGATAAAAGGCCGTGAAGCACGAAAAAATACGAAAGATATTTTGTTTATCGATGCTTCAAGTCATTTCGAAAAAGCTAAAAATAAGAATAAGTTAAGAAAAGAAGATATTTTGAAGATTTTAGAGGCCTATTCAAACCGGCAAGATATTGAAAAATATGCGCACGTGGCAAGTATTGAAGAGATTCGCGACAATGATTATAATTTAAATATTCCACGATATGTTGATACTTTTGAAGAGGATGAAGTAAAACCGCTTACGGAAATCGCAGAAGAAATGAAAGAAATTGACAGGGGAATAAAAGAAGTTTCGGATGAAATTCTTGTGTCGATGAAGAAGCTTGTTGGCACCACACCAGAAGCACAAAAAGAGCTAGAAGAATTTATTAAAATTATTGAAAGCTAAAAATTTGAAAATTAAAATTCGCACTCTGACTAAAAGGGTGCGAATTTTGTTGTTTAGACAAAAAAAATGGAGCCACGATCGGGGCTTGAACCCGAGACCTCATCCTTACCATGGATGCGCTCTACCAACTGAGCTATCGCGGCGAATAAATGAATTATACCATATAAATTATACTAATGTCAATATTAGTAGCTAGCGATTAAATTGAGGCCTCTATTGACAAAGTAAGGTTTTTAATATATAATATTTAGGTATATTTTATATAAAAATAATTCTTATGGAGGGCTATGAAAACAGTAATGATAATGAAATATCGAATTGGAGATAAATATTTTTTTAAAGTTTTAGATAAGTTCGATATTAAAGATGAAGTTGAGCGTCTTGATGAGATGATTAGGATTTCGAACGAGCTCAGTTTAGAAAATGAAGATTACGAACAACTTTGGATTAAAGAAACAGTTCTATTTTAGTTGTAGAATAAAAGTTTAAGGAAGACACAAACAACCAAACCAAGACTTGGAGTTTGCTAGTGCAACAAATGCATATAATAAGAACAAGAAAGACTGGGAGACAAATCGCCAAGATGCGCTAAATAACGTGGATTCGCAAATTGAAAGTAGCCGAATTGATCTAAATAACCGCATTATGGACGCAAGACAGAAATAAAAGACTGCCAATGGCCAAGGGTTGCAGAGTGCGATAGACCAAACACGGGATCTATCTAATCAGATTAGTAACAGCCAGAATAAGATTTTAGATTTGAGCAAGGAAACACCAAAAGCGCTTGAAAAAATGGAATTTAAAGCACCAAAGCTTAGTGATTATAGCGAAAATGTGCAAGGTGTGAAAGTGGATAGCGGAAATCCGGACCAGACAGGACTACAAGACCAGCTTGACCCACGGCTTGCTGCGTTGCTTGATCCAAACAAGAAGAAAAAGGATTTGCAGGGGTAGAGAAAAAAGAACCCGTTTTGGGTTCTTTTTAATTATGGACATAGATTATTTCTTTAAGCCAATAAGTCTTTCTGTCAGTTTTTGGACTGTTAGAAAAGGCTTATTAGTGTGAGTATTGAATTTATCAGCATTCTCAATTGCTTCATTAATCTTATAAGGGGTTTCATCTACCATTTTATCAAGCCATTCTAAATCAGATTTAGAATAGTTCATTCCATAATGGTTTAATACACAATTATTTAAATCATCTTCTAATTCTTTTTTACTTTTTCGATTTTTTTGATAACCAAAATGTTGCAATAAATATGTTTCAAATTGAGGACAAGAAAAAGCTAAATTTATACCATTTTCTTGGGCATATCGAAGGAGTTCTTGATATCCAATTTTCATATTGTCATGGTCGCATACCGCCCAAACTTCAATATCTCCTCCAAATTCTTTGACATATTTCTTTCTTTCTTTTATACATTTATTGATTAGTGATTTGTGTTGGCCTTTGTTTTTGAGTATTTTAGTTTTCACTGCATTGAAATGCATATTATAAATGATGGATTCAAAATAGAGTTTCTCTGTCAATCCTTCACAAAGTATGAGTATTAATGAAGGACGATGCACTATTTAATCTCCTTTAAAAATGGGCGAGCACCATATAAACCTTTTCTATAATGTTTCTCTATAGGGGCATCTTTTCTTGGTGAATAGTCCGATAATCTACTAATAAGAGATTCTTCGGCCTGATTTTTCTCTACTAAGATTATTTCTTCTCGTGATAATTCATTCATAAGTGACGTATCGTGAGTGTTTATTATTAGTTGAGATCGGCTATTTTCCTTAAAATACTTCAATATGTAAGAACAGATATCTGAGTGAAGATGTATTCCGAATTCATCGATATATAAAGGAGTTCCATCCTCCACTGATGCCACAATTAGAGGTGCTAAATCGAAAATTATGCTAGTACCAGTAGATTCTTGATCATCAAGAGAAAAATTAGTATACTCTACAATTTCGTTTTTTTCTCCACGTACACTATGTCTTGTTGTAATCAAAGTTGACTTTTTAAATCCCTCTTTAAGTTCATCAGCTATAGGGAGGCTCTTAATTATCTCATCGGGAGTATCTATCTCATCAATTGTAAAATCTCGTATCCAAAGATCTGCACTTCTTAAGAAACTAAGGACTTTTTCTTTTAATTTTGGCCTTTCGTTTAATATCTTAATGCTTGATTGTCTTAGGTTTGGATTATTTGAAGAGAATACTCCTATATTATCAATAAAATCAAAAACAATGTTAGCATATTGATTATTATCTTCTCGCGCTTTCGTTATTAATAGTGTTGTTTGACGAGTTTTCTCTAATAAAGATTTTGTAAAACTATATTTTTTAGCTGTTGAACTATTATTTATTTTTTGCCCAGTTCTACTAAATATGATTTTCTCTTTTTGACTTGATAAATCTACTAGTTTTTCAGATATAATTTTATCTGATTTAAAAGAAAAACCATAACGCAAGGTCTTTTTATTGGACGAAAATTCTATTTCTAGTGATGTTGGATTAGTATTATCTTTTCTAAGTAAAAAAGGTTCGAACGGTATTTTAGATATATTGGCTGATGATGAATTACTCATAAACCAAAACATAAAATTAAGAGATCTTGAAATGTTTGATTTACCACTCGCATTAGCTCCATATACTGCTGTGATATTTGTATTAAATTCTATTTTTTGCTCTTTAGCAAAAGAGCGAAAGTTGGATACTTTTATTGAATTCAATTTATACATGTATTGATTATAGCACAAAATTCCTTATTTTACAATACTTTTGTGTAAAAAATACAAAATATAGCATAAATAGAGAATTTTATATGTTAATCAAGAATAAAATAATACCCTATAGCTGACCTGACACATAGCAGTTTAGCTAAATGGGTTAATATTAGCGAGCCAAACGACTTGGCTCGCTTTTTTCATTGTTTAATTTTCCGATGAAATTATAATAAATGTCAATCTGAATAATACGATTGCGTTTCGTGCCAGTTGGTTTATGAATCACAATCTTGTCAATCAGTTCATTCACTATCTCAACGGTTAGTTCTGGTAGCTCTGTATATTTCGAAATTCTCGCCATAAACTTGGAGATATTAAGGCTGTCTTCTTGTTGTTTGGCGAGTTTTTCGGTTAAGTCAGAAATGGAAGTTTGAAGTTGTTTCTGTTCTTCTTCGTAGCTCTGACTTAGCTTCACAAAGCGTTCATCTGAAATTTTACCAAGTAGATTATCTTCATAGAGCTGTTGGATAATTCGGTCTATTTCGTTGAAGCGATGCTCATCCTTTTGAAGTTGCAGTTGTTGGCGTTTGTTATCTTTGCTGAATTGAGCTTGGCTCTGTTGCTCTAGCTTCTTCAAAAAGGCATCTTGGTCAAAGTGGGCTTCCTGAATGGTTTGGTGGAGCTTGCCACTTACAATCTCGATCAAAGCGGATTTTTGAATGTAATGCGGATTTTCGCAACCATTAATCGGCTTGCGATATCCAGAACACTTGTAATGGTCATGATTTAGTCCATTTTTCTCTTGTGGGCAAAAATAGTGTTTTCGCCCACAAGTTCCACAAAAAACCAATCCCGCAAACAAATTCTCGTGACCAGCCCGATTTTTATATCGTTGATTAGACCGCTTATGACTCCTCATCTTCTGAACAATATCGAAAGTTTCTTGGTCAATTATCGCTTCATGTGTATTCTTGAAAACCAACCAATCCTCCTTTGGGTTATCCACCTTACGCTTGTCTTTATAGGATTTTTTCCGTGTGCGGAGATTAACCGTGTGACCAAGATATTCTTCACGCCCTAAGATAGCGCTTAGGGTTTCTCGCGTCCAAAAATAAGGCAAGCTCTCAACATTTGAACTGGCGGAAATAGGTTTTAATCCGATTTCGATTCGGTGGCGGTCTGGTTTAAAAATTTTGTCATTTTCTAATCCTTTCGAAATTTCCGAAAGACTTTTTCCGCTTTTTGCTTTTTGAAAAATCCGTTTCACAACTTCGCTGGCAACTGGGTCAATAATCCAATTTTTAGGATTGTTTGAATCTTTTAGGTAGCCATAAGGTGGGTTAGTAGTTACTCGCTCGCCAGCTTTGGCTTTAGCTTGAACCACCGCCCGAATCTTCTTGCTGGTATCTGCCGCATACATTTCGTCCATTAGACTCTTGATGGGCAAGAAAATAGAATTAGTTTCATTAGGTTTATTCGAATCTACGCCATCGTTTAAAGCAATAAAGCGGACATCAAAGCTAGGGAAAGTAATTTCCGTTAGTTGACCAACCTTGATATAAGATCGACCCAAACGGCTCAAATCCTTAACGATAAAGTTTGAAACTTGTCGATTTTCCACCAATCTAAGTGCTTCCGAAATAGCTGGACGGTCAAAATTTGTGCCGCTAAAGCCATCATCGACAAACAAAATAGGATTAGGGAGATTTTCTCTTGCAACTACATCAAGCAGGATTTTCTTCTGATTGATAATTGAGTTACTATCTCCGTCCAGTCCATCGTCTTGACTTAGGCGACAATAAACCACCGTTATATTTGAAACTTTCGAAGTATCTACTTGTCTATAATCTGAAATTGTCAAAGTTCTGTTCATGTGTTTTTCTCCTTTCGGAGTTCACACACCTTATACCTCTATTATACCATTTTTACTACTGTTAAAGCAGTGATTTATCGCTTAAAATCAACCTTTCTAGGACATTCTCAAGATTGCGATTCCCAGTAAAACGGTGACGGATTAAGTAAGTCGTTCGACCAATTCGACAAATTTCATCGGCGGTGCGTGAGGGGTGGTTTGAGTCTCTATCTTGATTTTTCTGGTTCATTATTTATTCCTCCCTTGATATAATCTGAATATTCATCCAAAGTAATCACGGTGAATAATTCCCAAAAATTGTATAATTCTTTTTGAATCGCTTTCGAAATCGCCAGCTTACGCTTGTCATCTGGCACAACCCACAAAACATAGGGAAAAACTTCCTTTTGGCGCTGTTCAATACCTGAGCGATAATATTCGATATATTTCTTACAAGTATTTGTAATACGCGCAAGACTTTCCGTGCTTCGGTCTATTTCCAGAAAATAATGGTCTTCATAATCGTGATTGACTAGCTCTAAATAAGCATCCGGCTTTAGAGTTCTACCTATACCAGAAAGTTTTTGGTAGCTGCGCCAAGAGTTCGGCTCAAAGGAAAAAGTTTCAAGCGACAGTTTTTCTGAATTTCGAATAGTCTCCAGCGTCTCAACAAAAACTTCCGTAATCGCCAAAGTGTGTTCAACGTGGTGCTGAGTTGGCTCATATTGATTTTTATAGCGCAAAACAACAGTTTCATCTTGGTTTTTAAGAAATTTTAGTCCC
>ERZ773250.20-NODE-20-length-119706-cov-7.084262_pt1 | contig 119706 bp, 120 predicted proteins | sample MGYA00511258_ERZ773250 | MGnify/ENA primary metagenome ERZ773250 (study PRJEB29015, sample SAMEA2738164) | human oral metagenome | biome: human oral; feature: human-associated habitat; material: saliva | place: China | collected 2187 ... | reverse complement strand
CCCCCCCCCCCCCCCCGGACACAGGCTCCTGTGTCCGGGGGTTTTTCATTCTGCGCCTACTGTGTTGATGCTGGCAGACACCTAGCGCTGTCACGCTCGCTGGCGCTTTCATGGCCACGAAAACACCAGCTTGGGAACACTCACTACCAGGCTTTTCCTGACCCGGAAAGCGCCACACTGTGGTCATTGTTGGGCCAGCATTGGGCCACCATTGCGCCATACGCTGGCTCATCTTCCGCCCATCATTGACCCATCATCAGCCCAACAAAGCGCCATCAAAACGCCATTATTGGCCCATCATTGATCCAGGCCGCCTCCTGGCTCTTACATGGTCTAATAATGGGCCGTTATAAGGCCAACAAAGAACCCGATAACGACCATGAGGTACCACTGGCCATAGAGAGGCCAACAAAGCGCCTTTATCTGGCCATCATTGGACCAGATAAAGACCCGCTACTGTCTCTTACTGTCTCTGGCGCTTATCTGGCCTCAAACTGGTCACCATTGACCGTTTATTGGTCTTTCATTGACCATTATCTGGTCACCATTGCGCCAGCTACAGGAGTCTAAGCGCAGCCGGATAATCAGCCATGCTGCATCACAGCCCCGGTTGCAGCTGCGCATCTCAGGCAGTCATCAACCGGGGCTTAGAGGGCTACAAGACCAGTAGATTCAACATAACTATGCATCACGACGTTTATTTAGGCAGTATCGACCGATGGCAACAGCGCAACTTACAACAGCGTCTCAACGTACGCTACAACACTGTTTCAAGGCTGTCACAGCACTGTTTCAAGACGCTGATACGAGGCACAAGACAAATGGGTTCTCAGCCTCTACGTAACATGCGAGAGGTGCGCTACGCAGGCTGTTACGACACTGCTACATGAGGCTTGTTGCTGCCTTGTTTCATTCTGTTGTTACCCCATCTGAGACACGTTGAAACGCCAATAGTCTCAGATGGGAAATAGGCAGGCATACAACAAACGCGTAACAACATGGTTTTCACACATGCAACAGGGCTCTTTCAAAAAGAACTGTTACAGCCCTGTTGCATGTGGCAGTGATACACCACCGGATAACTCAATATAAGCGCTATATAACACCGGCTGCTTCACATGCAATAAAGCATGTGTATCAGCCGGTGTTACGCGTTATCCGGTGGGCTGTTAATGGAGGCTTCGCCGACATGTTTCTGCGCTCTTCTAGCAGGTATTGAAACAGGGTTCTCAGACACCAGATGCAACTCCATCTGGTGTGCTCGTTGCAGCTGTTATCTCAGCTGCTGCCTCTACTTCTCAGAGCACAGAAACAAACGTCCCTGAACCAGTCTGTCTTGTTCCAAAACAGCCTGTCTCAGGGCCTGACAGTGAGTCAACGGAGCCCGGTTACACCGCGCTCCTTTACGGCGTTTACGGGCCTGTTCCAGTCCCGGCAAGACGGGGGTCACAGCAGTGTGCCAAACCTGCGCTCGCTCGGTTCGTCACCCTGTGACAGCGGCTGGAGCCGCATGGTGAGACCACGGTGCCAAGCAAGCTCGGACCCTGGTCTCACCTAAACCCCGTCTTAACAGGGAAAACAGGCACACGCGGTACCACGTCTCGGAGGCGGTACCGCCTCAACGACCCGTGGTACCACCAGGGGTGGTATCGCCTGTTTTCCCCTTCGTTACGCCACTTTGCCCACCTTACGCTCCCTAATGGTCGCTGGCGGTGGATCAGGTAAAAAAGGGCATAAGAGGGGCTGGCTCAGTCGTACGCTACGCGTACTCCTTCGGTCGGCATAGCCGACAGCCCTTCGGTGACCGTCCTCGCTACGCTGCGGGTGTCACCTCACCCCTGCGTCGCGTTGCTCCTTGGGGCTCTTACTGCGCCTGTTACGCTGTCGCTTCACAGGCTTGCCCTCCATAGCCCCACTGGGGCTGTCTCGGGTGCCCTCTGCGCGTCTGTTCCAGACGCTTGAAACACGGCACAGACGCATTGTTGATGCATCTGCGCCATCGGGTCTTCGCGATGAGTCCCGTGTCCCAAGGCGATGGGAAACAAATCATCGACCCTGATCTACGATTCGCAAGTCGATGACCGCAAACCACCTTGGTCGTATATGTCGCTGAGGGAGACACAAAATAAAGTCACACCTGCCTCATCAACATATACGATTCACGGTCTCATCACTCAGACCCTGAGAAACACCTGTTGCTCGTCAGCCAACTCTTACGTTTTTAATGCTTCGCACAAAAACGTAAGAGTTGCACATCATGGAGAGCAACAGGATTCGGTAACGGCACATCCATAGGCTGTACCGAGTGTCACTAAGGTCACCACAGGTTCCATCACAGAAAATACAGTAACTGGTAATACAGGGGTGGATACACCCAGCATATCAACGCTATTCATGGAGTTATTAACATCTGTTTCATAAGCAGATATACACACCCACCGAGCAACTAACACAAAGTGCACAGTGTGTAACAGCAACCCCATGCAAGCAATGATCAACAAAACTCTCATCCGACATGACGCTCCACTGAGACTCTCCCAAGTCTCAGCACAAAACGCATAACCAGTCGGATCATGAGAGATCACTGAATCGCATATGGAACAACCCACCCCTGCCTCGGGTTGTCTGTTCCATATGCTCCGATACATCGAGTGCCACCGCAGGTGGCACCGGGCTTTTCATCGAAAGATGGAAATCATTTCAAAAATGATTCCTGCAATCATTTCGTTCCAACAGATCAGCTCGCCGCTGGCGAGCCGAGCAGTTGAGAAGAGTCTTATCATGGCCAATACATGGCCAGATAAGAGCCATGAAAAACGACAGACAGGAGCCATCTATATGACCGACACCAACAACACGATCACTATCGCTGTTGCGACCGAGCCCACCACGAAGGTGTTCCAGCTCGGAGAGACTGTAGCGGAGACCATCGCACGGATGAATCTTGCGCTTCTCCCACACGTCGCAGGCGACACCCCGCAGTCGATCGACAATGATGACGACATCAGTACCCTCATCGACATCCCCCATGTTGAGGTCAATGTCGTCACGAACAATGCCTACCTGAATGGTTGGCTCAATAAGAACGGGCACAACTCCCGCCTCGTTGACGATGAAGGCATTCTGGACGTCCTTGAAAACGAGGACATCATGACAACGATCGTCGTCCCCGCTGCCGAGAACCTGGCAATGAACCCAGAAAACGGCGAAATCTCCCTACCACCCAACGAGAACAACATCCTCGTTCGCGTGCAAGACGAGATCATGCGCTCCGACGATAATGGTCAGCGTGTTCACGACACGTTCATCACGTTGATGCTCCCACCGGAGTATCGAATGACCCCGTCCAACATCGATCCCGACACATACGTCCGTGTCGTGGCGATGCCCACCTACGTCCACCTCGCAGACCAAGATCCCGAAGCCAACAAGGACGCCTAATCAATATCCCTTGATGATGGTGATCCTGTGGCCAAGGTAAAAAGACAATCGCCCACACCCGAACCACATATCAATCACCATCATCAAGGAGAAAAACAACCATGACTACTACCAAGAACATCGACCCACGCACGTGGTCGACTCGCAACAAGATCATCGCCGCGATCGCCGCAACCATTACTGTGATCCTCGCTCTCACCGGTATCACCATTGCAGTCCTCGGCTCGCAGTCTCGCAACGAAAAGAACTGCGCAGCTTACCAGGAGATCATCACCGGCAAGACCTCTCAGCTGGATCAGGCGATCCAGGACGCTAATGATGCACTAAAGACTGTCGACGCATCCCTGAAGACGGGTGAGGGTACTCGCCTCGCGCACACCGGCGATTTCCCTCTGTCCTCTGAGGGCCAGAGTGCGATCACCGATCTGAGCAAGGCCGTCGATGCTGCTAAGAAGGCCAAGGAGGCTGAGGACGCCAAGGTGAATGCTGCTGCTACCGACAGCAAGAAGAGCAAGTGCTCGGGCGAGCCCGACACCACCTCTGTTGATGCTGCCATCAAGGCCATCAAGGATCAGACACAGTCGTTCATCGACGTGCGCGATGCGTACCGTCTGACCAAGGCCACCGATGAGGCCAACGCTCTAATGGACACCGCGAAGACTGATCTCGCAACCGCGCAGCAGAGCGCGGCAGAGCAGATCGCTGCTGTTGACGCCGACCCCAGCATGGAGTCTGATGAGTCTGTGAAGGCCGCATACGATGCTCTCAAGGCCGTGGAGACCGAGTCTCACACTCTGTCCACCACGGTCACGGTGACCACCTACGATGAGGCTGTGGCCTCCATCGAGAAGGCGAAGGCCGTTGAGCAGAAGTCTGCTGAAGTGACGGCTTCCGTGGCATCGCTACAGGAGGCTATCACCGCCTACCAGGATGCGAAGGCCGCAAGCGCCTCGAACGCTTCCACCACGCCGGAAAACAGCGCCCCTGCCCCATCGTACGGTTACAACGGCAATGGGAACAGCAACAGCGGCTCGAACTACTCGGGTGGGTCTTCCTACACCCCTGCGGCACCTCCGGCCAATAACTCTGGCTCAAGTCTTGATGGTCGCATCACCTCCGGTCCCGGAGGGACAGGGCCGTCGGGACAGACAGGACCGGCAGGACGAGATGACCCTGATCGTGCTCATGGCTGCATCATCATTGAAGGACAAACCATCTGCCATTGATCAAACGATCGCACAAAGCCCCGTAGCGTGGTTCTGAACCCGCTACGGGGCTTTGCCATCTCAACACCCCACGCCCCAACACCAAAACAGAGAAAAGAGATCAACCCATGCTCCCATGGACCACACCGCTATGGCTCACAGTGGCATATATCGCAGCAACAGTAATTATCAATATCACGATACATCGTTGTAGAAAAACCCTCGTTAAACGGCAAGAGGGAAAACAAGAAGACAAACCTCGTACCAGAGATGCCACGTATTGGATATATACCATTATCTCCCCAATGATAAACTTAATAAACGCAATCGTGCTGACACTATTGGTTTGGCTCAGCGCTGTAGGCATGACCTGGTTGCACGCCAACCGCATCTATACATTCATGATCGTTACGTACGTGATCATTGGAGTCGGATCATCATTCGCAACACACAGGTTCCTCATTGGAGCACTAGATTATCGATTCTTCATTAAAAAAGATCCACTCATTGACCCATACGATCAGACCATCACCATATACGTCAAAAGATGGGTGATATTCAACGTCATCACAGATATTGTCCTATGGATGCTCATGGTTTCTATCCCTGAGCCAATACGGCAATTCTTCTCATGAAAGGATTAAAGGTATGGCAACACCACCTCTCAACATCGATGAATCAATGTTCGAGATCAGTGGCCTAGACCTGTTCAACCGTGTCCGTGAACGGATGGGGTGGACTGATCGGTACCTGAAGAGCATCAACGATGCTCAGCATCCGTTGCTCAAGGACATCGATCAGATGGTCATGGCGCTGGAGATCCTGCGCTCGACCGACAAAGAGATCACCATCGTGCCAGACTTCGACACAGACGGCATCTGTGCTGGCATGATCCTCTACGCGGGTCTCAACGAGATCGGTCTCACGACCAATCTCCATGTCCCCGACTACCACCTGGGTCATGAGATCCAGCCTACGGTCATCAGCACGGTCAAGCAGCAATTCCCCAACACGGAAGCTGTTATCACCTGTGATGCCGGAACCAACAGCCGCGATGCTCTCGCATACGCTAACCACATCGGTCTCATCACGCTTGTGACCGATCACCACGTGGAAGAGATCAAGTCACTTGCGCATATCCTCGTCAACCCCAACAGGATCGACGAGACATACCCCAACCGAGAAATCTGTGGAGCGCACGTGGCGTACCAAGTGGTGGAGCGATACGCATCGCTCTACCACCCCGACAAGCTCTCTGCTATCACGTGGCTCAAAGTCTTCGCAGGCATCGGAACAGTAGCTGATGTGATGAGTCTCGTGTACGAGAACAGAGACCTCGTACGCGAAGCCCTCATGTTCACCCGGCTACTCATCGCTACCCCTGAGCCCGAACCCACCTACACGTGGGTAAAGTCCAAGTACGAAGAGCCAGACGAGTTCGATGGCAGTGACATCCCCATCGACAGAACGCCCACGCTGCTGGCTATGCTGCGATCACAGAATCACCACCCGGTGTACATGCGAGCATTTGAAGGGCTAAGCATGCTGCTTGAAGAGCTAGGCACAACCCACGAGCGTGTTGATGAACAACTATATGGGTTTTCCATAGCTCCAGCATTCAACGCCACCAGACGTGTCGACGGGGACTACAGAACAGGCTTCGCTGTCTTCACGGCTAACACTCCAGATGAGCAACGAGCAGCCGCTCAGCGGCTTGTTGAGTACAATCTCCAGCGCAAGACACAGGTGCAAAAGATTCTGGGTGAAATCCTCGAAAGCGATCAACCGTGGGCACCGTATGTGTTCCCCACGGATGCGCTACCAGGCATGCTCGGACTCATTGCACAGAACCTCATGCTCATGCATGGGCACCCTGTGGCCGTTGTGTGCATCCATGCTGACGGATCGTGTTCTGGATCCATGCGCTCCCCCACGTGGTTCCCCGTCATCGAGCAGCTCTCATCGTTGCAAGATCCGACCATCGGCGCACAGGGTCACGAGTTCGCATGTGGTGTCCATGCGCCATCACCACAGGCACTGTGCAACGCATTGGCAACTCTTGTCCCCAAGCGCCGAGATGAGATCATTGCCGAAACAGGCGTTCTGATCCACTCAGATCCAGCCGCCCTTGTCCTGGGAACGAGCTCAGATGCTGATGCGCCTCTCTATGAAATCAAGGCGATCACGCAGTACATGGGGGCTGTGAGAGAGCTCGCGCCATTCGGGCATGGCTTCCCAGCCCCACCTGTCGACATGGTCATCAACCTCGCAACGTGCTCGATCCACACGATGGGTGATCAAAAGCAACACCTCAAGATCATCACGCCAGAAGGTGTGGCGTTGCTGTGGTGGAACCGTTCTGATCTCGCACCACTGCTCAGAGAGCGAAAGAACAGCGTCGACCCGGCAGACACCATGTACCGCCTACGAGTCACACTGAACCTCAACACCTTTGCAGGTCGCACGACCCTGCAAGGGATCGTTGATCACGAGGTAGAGATCGAGCCAGGATCATAAGAGAGCACAAACAAGCAAAAAGGAGCAGCATGCCACTAAAAGAAATGATCCGCGAACTCAGACTAGAGACTCGCAAGAGTCGAGCTGGCATCACGCTCATTGCCATTGCAACGATCGCTGCATACGTGGGGATCATGGCGCTCGCATACAACGTCACAGGGAAACCTGTGTGTGCGATCACCTACACCAACGCATTCGCGGCAACATGCGTCATCTTCTGGCGCAAGCGAAACGAGAACACGATCGCAAAGATCAACCGCAAACGTGTCTCAGTGAGAGAATACATAGCAATCCCCATCATCGTCACCGTCGTCAACCTGAACGCGACGCTGATCGCATTGTGGGTGAAGCAAACGCTGAACTACCAGTCACCAGCACAGCAACTGACGGAGACGACACCGGCTGTAGCAATTGCCATCATGAGCCTCATCATTGCGCCGATCGGGGAAGAAGCCCTCATGCGAGGGTTCCTGTACCCGCTTCTAAGGACGCGGTTCTCAGCTGCATCGACGATCACCATCACGACGCTGCTGTTCGCACTGCTACACGGCAACCTCACCCAGATCATTCTCACGATCCCATTGGGTATCACTCTGAGTTACCTGTATGAGAGAACGCAGAATCTCACGGCCTGCATCAGTGCTCACACGCTATTCAATGCCATTGCATTGGTACTCCCCAGCGTCCCAGTTAAGACTACTCAGGCAGCCATCGCAGTAGTAATACTGCTCATCACATTCATCCTATGGGTGGATCTCCCACGAGACACGCAGAAAGGGGGCACGGAAGGTCCAGTGATCTGGTAATGCGATGAGAGAGTGAGGGGAGGTGTGACGGTGGGTGAAGTACCCCGTCACACCTCCCGGTTCGTACACGGTACGAACCGGGGATTGGAATGAAGAAACAAGTTTCTTCAAATCTTTCAGCAATTACAGAACTGTCACAAGAAAGGAGGATCGCCATGATTATCCAACGCGGCCTCATGTATGACAATCGACAGAACATCGTCATTCCGAATCTGCCAAAGGATCTCGGTCCATGGGATCCTCCCAAGCCTGGAGAAGGCATCAAGGGCTTCGACGGCACGCCGGGTGCAATCCTGCGCCACGTGGTCTACAACCGTCTCCCCAGCGAGACGAAGCAGGATCTGCTGGACAACTGGCAGTACCGGGAGACCAAGAGGCGAATCCGCGACAGGCGCGGTGTGCTCATCCGCGAGCGCATCGTCTTCCTGAAGCGAGCTCGCGTGTACGCTGCTGAATTCATCTATGCGCTACCGGACACGAACTCTATGGAGTTCAAACTCTGGATGGAGCGTCAGAACCACGGCGGACTCACCCGAGCTGAGTTCCTTGCTCAGCAGAAGGCTCAGCGTGAGCGACTAGCAGACCGCCACTCTCTACGGTGGAATCCTGCGAAGCACCGCGCCAAGAAGCAGGCCAAGCAGCAGGCGAAGTACCGTGCACGTACTCAGGTAGCGTGACATCACCGTAGACCCACAATCTCGGGATCGTGAAAAGCGGTCCTTTCGCGAAAAGAACAGGGGCCATCCTCACCGGATGGCCCCTGTTTTATTGTGATGCGACTTCTCCCACAAAACACGAACGGGAGCCGTCCCACCAGCTCCCGTTCGTTTTACGTTGTGCGGTCCCACATCGTCCCAGATTTTGGTTCACGTTCCACGAACCCGAATCAACCTGTCGACGACAGTATACACGCATCTAAGCAACATACGCAACACCAATAACCGCAATGACAACTAGGCCGATTGTGATCTCCAACATATATTGGTAAATCATCGCGAGCAACACCGAAACAGCACTGTGGTCCCGATCACCAACACACGAACGAAAAGCAAGCTGTAGCAGATGTTGCAACTAAAACAGCTACATACGACACCCCTGTTTCCCTTGAAATATCAAGCCAAACAACACCCGTAGCAAAAGGCTGCTACACACCCAAAAACGGCTGCTACGGCACTTTCGCGCATCATTGCAACGAAAAGTGCCACTTGTAGCACTTGTAGCGGCTTTTTTGACCCAAGTCTTCAGGTGCGCATGCGCGTATGTGCGCGTGATACACGCATCCTGAAACATAGTCAAGTGATAATCTCACGATACGGAATATATTGATTCTCAGGGTTGACAGATACAACTTCTCCAGGTATCACACGTGCGTGTGCGCACATGCGTGCATAGCAAGGAAAATACCTGCTACATCTGCTACAAATCAGGCTTTTCCTTGAAATACCAACGGTTATATATGTAGCAGATATTTATTAAAAGTAATTCTCAATAAGTACTTTCTGTTGTAATACCGCCGAAAAACCCTGTAGCAGATATTTTTCTACATCCGCTACATCCAGAAGAAAAACTGCTACAGGCCCCTCTCACAGCATCCATCAACTCCCCTTCATGAGCAATGCGCTCCGCTGAAGAGGCTCCACATCCCCGAGAAGGCCCCCAGGCGCGTCTGTACGGCCCTGGGAGACAAAAACCGGCACTCAGATGCATTGAGGTCATTTCAGAGCCCCACAGACGCATCTAGGGCACACGAGACCCCCACTCCTGTGGTCTCTCTGGATAACGCGCTACCGCGCGTCGAGAGACGACGGAAGATGACGACCGGTAACATGGTCGTTGAACACCGTGCGCAGCTTGCGCGATAACCCCATATGATGTACGATTCCTCTGGCGTACGAGTACTTCCCTGTATCCCACATACGCGGCAGTCCCACCACTCGTGCCCCTTAGAATTGAAAGAAGGTCCCACATGCTGCACTCCACTAACGCCGCATCCAACATGACGAGGATGTGGTTTCAATGACGACAAACAACACCTCTACCACACCTGCTCAGAAGCAGGCAAAGCCTAGTCAAGTTATGCTACCGCCGGTTAATCAGCTGATCTCCGATGAGGTCGAGCTATTTTTTGCGATGCAAAACCAGGAAATCCTCAACGCCCAAGACGTTGAGTTCCAACTACTCAACCGCATCAACAACCGGTTGATTGCAGAGAATGCGAACTACGGCCTCAAAGGTACGCGCGTCTACCAGACACTGCGCACACTTCCGCCAGCAGTGATCGCTGACTGCATGCTCAAACGAAATCGAATCGTTCGTATCATGCTTTCAGATAAGAACACGGACCCCAACTACGACGTGCTTGCCGTGTATATGGACCACGGTCCAGATACCGGCATTTACGTCACCGATGAAGTCTCTATCCGAGTACTTGCCCGTGAATACAACTACTCGATTTCATCTAAAGAACTTGATCAAGTGATGGACACAATGGCCGACAACGCCCCTCGTGTCATGGTGAACACCAACCGCGATCTCGTGGCTGTCAACAACGGCATCTTCGACTACAAAACGAAACAGCTGTTGCCATTCACGCCTGAGATCGCCTTCACGGCAAAGTCCGCGATCAACTACAAAGACAACCCAATCAACCCCGTCATCCATAACGATGCGGACGACACCGACTGGGACATCGAGTCATGGATGGATGATCTCAACGACGATCCCGAGATCGTGAACCTCCTGTGGGAGATCATGTCGGCCATCATCAGGCCCAACGTCGCTTGGGACAAGACAGCATGGCTTCTCTCCGAGGTCGGTAACAACGGTAAGGGTACGCTTCTGACGCTCATGCGTAACCTGTGCGGTGAGCGAGCATGGACATCCATCTCCGTTGCAGACTTCGGCAAGGACTTCCATCTGGAACCCTTGATCCGAACGAACGCCGTCCTTGTCGATGAGAACGATGTCGGTGAGTACGTCGATAAAGCGGCAAATCTCAAGGCCGTCATTACAAATGACATCATCTTGATTAACCGCAAGAATAAAACCCCTATCGCGTACCAGTTCCGAGGCTTCATGGTGCAGTGTGTCAATGACACGCCTCGGTTCCGAGACAAGTCTGGCTCGCTCTACCGTCGGCAGCTCATCATCCCGTTCAACAAGAGTTTCACGGGTGCTGAGCGCAAGTACATCAAGCAGGACTACATGCACCGCACCGAGGTGTTGGAATACGTCCTCCACCGTGTGCTGAGCGGCAGCTTCTACGAGCTGTCTGAGCCAGCTGCCGTCAAAATGGCGCTCCATCAGTACAAGATCGAGAACGACCCCGTCCGAGCGTTTGTCGAAGAGTTCCTCGATCGTATGATCTGGGATCTTCTCCCGTGGCGCTTCCTCTACGCGCTCTATCGAGCGTGGCTTGTCAAAGACCAGCCGTCTAACCCACCACTGGGCTACAACAAGTTCGTCAAGCATTTGACACTTGTGCTTCAAGACACGCCTGATGAGGGCAAGAACTGGATCGTCACACCAGCCGCTGTGCGCACCAAGAACCGCATTGTCGGTGATGAACCACTGGCTGTCGAGTACGATCTCCACGATTGGATCGACATCCAACCAGCCGGAGGCTCTATGCGCAAGATCGGTATCCCTCACAACATGCCGATCTCCACACGAGGACTCCTACGGGCCACTGTTGCCTCCACTACTGGATCAACAGATGACGATCAAGACGACCAAGACAGCGCTAATGCTGTGAACTAACCATTCAGACACACGACCCCTGCTCCCCCACATACAAACCGGGACGAGTCAGGGGTCGTGATCCATTTATTCAACCGTGAACACCGCAATTACCCCAGGTGTTCAGAAAGGATCCCCAATGATTCTGAAACACACCACCCACGCTGGATACATTCGTCAGGACGACGTGTATACAGATCCCAACGGCGTCAACTACACCGTCTACCAGGACACTGACGCCGACGATCCCAGGTCGTGGCTCACCCACGAAGAGGCAGCTCTCGTTGTCATCAACGCCGATCGCAACACGCGAACCGACGACATCAATGACTACAATGACAACCCGGTCATCAACGATCTTCTTCGAGTCATGGAGAAACATGACATCGATGATCCAAGCGCCATCTCGTCCGAGTGGTTGGAGGGATGGATCCATAACACCAAACCCGATCATCCCTCATATGACATCGAGATGATGACAGTTCACACCAGCCAATCCAGCTGGTTCACTGTCATCGCAGCAGTCAAGGAGGGTTACGGTTCAGCTCGTAGCCACATCGACACCTTTGCCGCATGGGCGCGTGGTGACGTGTGGGTCGTATCGCCCGATCACCCCGATTACGACACACTGTGCGGCATCTACGCCGATGATCCCGAAAGTGCCGTCAAGTACTACATCAAGGACTACATTCCACATGAGCCACCTCAGCTAGAGACGCTCTTCTGAACGACATATCACAACGAAAGGGGGTAGCTCATATGAAGCGAACCACCTACAAGAAAGCGCGCTTTGTCTTTTGGGACATCGAGTCACTCACTAACGTGTTCACCGTCGCTTTCTTCGACCGAGAAACCCGTGCTCTCGACGTGTTCTATCTTGTCGACGTGGGCACTCCCGTCGGTGATGCACTGCGTCAACACGACCTGGACCACCACACGGTGCTCATGGCTATCCTCAAGCGCAATCCGGCATGGGCTCGCCTGTGGAAGCCAGACGAAAACCCCATCCTACGGTTGCATAACCTAAGTACGTGGCAAGCCAACCACACTCTGGCTCACATCATTGGGCTCAGCGATGCAGCTTCTGTGAACGACCCACGTTCCCAGAGCACGTACCTGCGAGAGTATCGACCTGTGTGTGACACAGATCCGAACTACGATCCTGAGACTCATCCGTTCGTGTGTGGCTACAACTCCGCCAACTACGATACGACCCTCATGGCCATCTATCTCGCAAGCGTCATGGAAAGCATTCAAGAGCCTGTCCGCCAGGCCCGTGAGCGTGCCATGCTCGCCTCGACAGACGATGAGAAACGTCGTATCTACGAAGAGATGATGGACACATGCAAGCTTGCGTTCCAGCGCACCACACCTGTCACTGCCGCTGAGATCCGTCGACACAACGACGCGCTCTTCACGGATGAGTACATCCGTCAGATGCCGTCGTACCTCACCTCTTCTGCTGTTGCTAACGGTAAGGGCTGGGACGGAACTGCCAACAAGGTCAGGCGAGCCATGCTGCATTCGGGTCGACACCTCGACATCGCACGCTTCAATGAGAAGCAGCAACGTGTGGGTCTCAAGCGCCTACTCGGCATGCTGGGCTATCAGATCCTCGAATCTGATCGATTGAAGCATGACTCAATCATCGAGACGATCGATGACCTCGTTGAACTCATCGCTTACAACGTGAGCGATGTTGTCAACCTGGCATATCTGGCTGATCACCCGACGTACTCAGGTGGTTTCGACCTCAAGCATGCGCTCATGGTCGACTATCCCGAGACTGTCTATCAGGCTGTTGACGGTTCCAAGTCAAAGCCGGACTGTCGCCCAGGCCGCGTCAGGCGCGATCGCCTCACCCCTGACTCCACCTCAGCCAAGTTCGTTGCGCGCGTTCTCGCGCCCTACGAGAGGCTGAAGGACATCAAAACGGTGTCGTTCATGTATCCATCCAAGCAGCGTGCCCAGGAACTGGGTATCGAACAGTTCGACGTTCTCGAACTGGCCAAGAGCTTCTTCTACGAGAACATCGAAGACAACCGCGCTCGCGCTGCTTTCAATGAGGTGTATGAATACTACGCGAGCATCCGAGGCAAGAACTTCAACGGATCCAAGGCATACGCGGAAGATTACAGTCTGGATCCAGACTGTAACAATGTCGACGGCGATGGAGTCATCGGAGCCTACCGGCTTAATGAAATCCCCAAGCGGGCCACCAACGTCCCCTACTTCCGAGCGGACGGTACGCCGACATCGTGCTTCGCGACGTTCTCGACAGGCGGTATTCACGGAGCTGAGGCCAACATGATTCTCTTCGAGGATCACAACGCTGAAGCCAACACTCTACGAGATCTCATTGACGCAGTCATTGAGACTCTCCATGTTCGCGATCTGCCTGAACCAGAGCAAGCCATGGCCATCCGTAAGAGTATCCGCGTGACTCTACCTGATGAACGAGTCATCCCCTGGCAACAGGTCTTGATGAGTAAGTCGTCGCCCAAGCCGGAGCGAGGTGCGTTCTTCAAACCGGTACGCAACAAGGAGCTCTTCGTCAAGCGTGGCGACGGATCGACCAAGCTTGATCCCAAATACGCCATGACATCGGTCGCGAAGGCTGTTCACGAGGACTTCTCGTCGTACTACCCCTTGCTGCTCACCAACCTCTCCGCGTTCTACAACGAGGCGTTGGGTGAGGACCGCTACGGCAAGCTCTACCTCGACAAAGAACGATTCGGTCAGCTGATGAAGGATCCCTCCATCACTGCTGACGAGCGAGACATGTTCAGCTCCAAACGAAGCGGTGTCAAGCTACTGCTCAACAGCGCTTCTGGCGCAGGTGACACAGAGTTCGAAGGCTCGCCCATCCGTATGAACAACATGATCATCTCCATGCGATTGATCGGCCAGTTGTTCTCCTGGATGATCGGACAGGCTCAGACTCTTGAGGGTGCTCGCATCATCTCGACAAATACGGACGGTCTGTACTCAGCAGACATCGACCTAGAGACAAACAACCGAGTGCTCGATGAGCAGTCTGAGCGCATCCATGTCTTGATCGAACCTGAAGAGCTTCTTCTGGTCTCCAAGGACTCGAACAACCGTATCGAGTTGGCTGTACCACCTGCGTATGAGGACGGTACTGCAAAGCCTCAGGATGCAAAGATTCTCAGCGCGTCCGGCTCATCTCTGGCATGTTGGCGCAAGCCATCACCCACGAACTCGTTGGCGCACCCCGCTGCTCTCGATCGAGCAATGGCGGTGTATCTACGAGCTATCGCGGTGACGAACCCAGAGCTGATCAACAAGCCAGTTGAGCTAGATACTGCGCGTGACATCATGACCGCGATCGCGCACCAGGATGACAGCGTCGAAGCGTTGCTGCTCTTCCAGAACGTGATCGCAGCATCCCCTGGTATGCTCACCTTCCACTACGCGGCTGATCCTATCCCGGCTGATCAGGAGGATTCTCCTGAGCTGGCAGCTCGCAACCCGCGAGCGCTCCAGCACTACAACAGGGTATTCGTCGTCAAGCCGGGCACCAAGGGCGCAGTCTCTTTGCGTGCAGCCGGTGCATGGAAAATCAACGCCACAGTGGCCCAGTCTCGCAAGAAGCGCGGCGACGCTCCTGTGGTGCGCACTGACGCAACCGCCAATGCGATCATGATCGCTAACGGCTATGCGCCAGATGCAATGACTGCGCATCAGTACAGCATCCAGCAGGCTCCGGTTGATCAGGATATTTCTATCCGCAAGATCACCGGTATCGAGCCTACCTGGCACATGATGGTTCTCAATGAGGATCTCATGTGTCTGAGCGAGGATCAGCGCCGCGCTCTCATCGAGCAACTGGATCTGGATACCTATGCCCAGATGTTCTGTGATTCGTACGAGTCGAACTGGATGAATACGATCCCAGAGCAAGAGCCGGAACAAGAATAAAACAACAGGAAGGAGCACACATGCCCAAGCAGGTACGTGTCCGAGGCCATACCCTCATCGCTGAGGGGAAGCCGTTCACCAAGTGGGGTGATCGAATCTTCCCCGAAATAGGACCGGATGATCAGACGAACATCACAGGTAGAGCCAAGTGTTCATGCGGGATCATGTCTGATCCTCTCTCGTCGGATCGAGCCCGTATCCGATGGCACGCTGCCCACAAGCAGGAGGTCATCGCTAATGGGTCGCCCTGAACACTATGTTGAGGGCTACCTTGTAGACGAGTGTCGACGCCGGGGATGGTGGACTGCGAAGTTCACCTCCCCCGGTATGAGAGGTGTTCCCGACCAGATCGTGGTGACACCCGCTCGAACCATCTTCGTTGAAACGAAGAGCGACATTGGCTCTCTAAGGCGTCAACAGATACGTGTCATCACGCATATGCGTCGCAGTGGCGCATACGTATACACGGCTCATACGCGACAAGACGTCGACGCCATTATTCAAGAACTACACATGCTCAATGAACAATCAATCAACAACAATAAATAATAAGGACATTCTTATGACCGATACCCATATCGCACAGACCAAACACGATGCCATCATGGACCATGATGTCATTGTTTTTAGTAAAGATCGATGCCCTCAATGCGATCAGACAAAGCGTGTAATGCGCAAGAATGGTATTGATTTCCATGAAGTAGATCTTCAAGATGAGAGTATCAGGCTAACTGACCAAGAATACGAAACTCCCTACGAATTTGTCACTCAAGTGCTTAAAGCAAAAGGTGCCCCAGTCGTAATCGTTAAGAATCATCGTTTGGACCAAGCTATTAAGGCATCGGTTTACGGCGACTTTACGTTCTGGTTCGGTTTCCGGTCAGACTTCATCAAGGCGATCACTCCCGATAATCAGGACTAACAAACAACAGAAAGAAGGGGCAAACAACAGAAAGAAGGGGGGATGCCATGGTCTACTACGAACCGCGTGTCACGCAAGCTGACAAGGACCATATAACACACAGGCTATCCAAATACGTCATGGACATCCGCCATGATCACGAACTATACAGACACCTGCACTGCTATTGGCCCGATGATCCAATCGGACCTAACAACTGCTCGTTCGATGTCATCACTGCGCCAGGGTCCATCACCATCTACGGTGATTGGATGAGTGCATTCACACTTCGTCGCTACGGCGACCAGGATATGTTGCTCGACTTCTGCAATGATAAAGGTATTGCCATCGGTTATTGGGCTGAGAAGCTTGATATGGACGAGCACACAAAGAACGCAGCCATTATAGCTATCGACACCGATGCTTTCTTCGAAGATGTCAAAGAGTCACTCACGCAATGGTTTATCGAAGAGGGCGTTACACCCAATCACGATAATCTGGATCCGGTCATGAATGGCCTTCGTGAAGATGTTTCGTTTGATGACGCAAAACATCCTTTTACCCAATTGCTTGACCTCTCTATTGATCACCCCGTTCAGATTTCACCTAATTCGAATCCCGCATACGATTGTATTTTGCCTGATCCGAATCCCGAAGATGCCTGTAACATCTTCGATCCAGAAAACGTGCCAGGTGAACACTACACCCTTGAATGGGTTAGAACATGCATGGCTATTCAATGGGCTGCTCAGACTTATACAGCCGCACAGTCCTACAAGAAGCAGAAGCAAATACATCGATACCTAACCACAGAAAGACATATGTTCCTGGGTGATCTCACATTACCGGAGAAACCTCCAGTGGTAGGCATCTGACGCACAACATAGACAGAAAGGAGGGCCTCATATGGGATTCCCGGTCCTGATGGACCAGCAAGCCGCCGCTTCGCAGTTCATCCAGACGAGACCCTATGCGGGTGTTTTCTTGGATATGTCGGGTGGCAAGTCACTGGCAACGCTCCATGCGCTCTCCAAAATCCAGCCCGCAGGCCATGTGCTGATCATTGCGCCGATCAAGATCGCCAGGCTCTCGTGGATCTCTGAGATCGAGAAATGGGGTGTCAACGTTCGTACGCGATCGTTGATCGTTAACGAAAAGGATCGTAAGCTCTCTCGCGAACAACGATACAAGCGTTACGAGGAACTTCTCGATCCGTCGACACCCCCGACTCTCTGGTTCATCAACCAGGAGCTCATCTACGATCTCGTCACGTGGCTACCGCCCCTTGACCCACACGATCGTAAGAAGATACCGACACCCAGGTGGCCCTTCCCGACCGTCATCATTGACGAATCTCAGGGCTTCAAGTCAGCATCTTCTCAGCGATTCAAAGCTGTCAAAGCTGCCCGTGGTCAGATCTCTCGTATGATCCTTCTGTCAGGCACTCCTGCGCCTAACAGTCTGGAGGATCTCTGGTCGCAGGTATACCTGCTCGACATGGGCCAGGCCCTGGGGCCAACCATGACCCAGTACCGTATGACGTACTTCGAATCGAAAGTACGTCTTGCCAACGGTACGCAGGTCAACTGGCAACCGCGCCCAGGCGCGAAAGAAGCGATTTACCAGCGCATCGACCATCTGGTGATGAGTGCCCCGACTGTCGCTCGCAAGCCGATCCCAGACATGACGTTCCACAACATCATGGTCGACATGAGCAACAACTCGCGTCAAGCATATCGAACGCTGGCTAATACGCTCGTCCTCGACATCGCCCAGGCAAACGGCATCGACCCACAGGCCGACCGTACACTGAGCTCCGTCTCAGCGACCAACAAGGCAGTGCTGCGCACCAAGCTTGTGCAGCTTGCTTCGGGAACCATCTATCTCGATGACACCGAGGATGTAGAGACAGAGGAAGAACTCCAGCAATTCGGCGTTCGTATCGATGTCTCGATGCTTCCTGTCGCATCACGGTCTCTCACTGCACCCAACGGGCGACAGTACGCGATCGTGCACAATGCGAAAGTAACAGCTCTGTTGCATCTACTCAGGCAGCAAGACAGCCCCGTCTTGATCGCATATTACTTCACGTGCGATCGTGACATCATCGTCAACTACCTTACCGTCCACGGCTATGACGTGCGTGTCTTCGATGGCACCCGTGATATGTACGAGGCGTGGAATCAAGGCAAGATCCAGGTGATGCTCATCCACCCGGCATCAGCCGGACACGGACTCAACCTGCAAGACGGTGGACACACCCTCGTGTGGTACACGCTTCCGGCATCACTAGAGCACTACATGCAGACGAACAAACGCCTGCACCGTGTAGGACAGCAACACCCTGTAAACGTCTATCAGATCCTCACACGAGGCACGATCGACGAGAAACTCCCAGGTGCCCTAGAGAAGAAAGAGCACTTGCAACAATCGCTCATCGATGCTGTCGAGAAGACCGTCGAAGACATCATGACGTGATGATGTAACACCATCACATTCACGCAACGGCCTGGATAACCACTCAGGCAAATCTGGGCCGTTGCGTCCCCATATCAACGAGAAAGAGGTGATCACCATGAGCCAACCTCAACACAGACAACCCCTAGCTGTCAGAGTTCGACCAACATCGATCGATGGCGTTATCGGACAAGACACAGCACTAGGCGAAGGATCCATCATTCGCCACATGCTTGATGCGTCTGCGCCGCCTATCAGCGTCATTATGTACGCCCCTCCAGCAAGTGGGAAAACAACGATCGCGCGCATCATGGCTGCGACAGCCGGGATTCACTTCGTTGAATTGTCAGCAACATCAGCCAAAGTATCCGATGTTCGCAAGGTTCTCACCGACGCGCAGCATCATTTGGACACAGACGGCACACCGACGATCGTCTTCATCGACGAGATCCATCGATTCTCCAAGTCGCAACAAGATGTACTGCTCCCTGGTGTCGAACACGGCGTTATCAGACTTGTCGGTGCAACGACAGAGAACCCTAGCTTCTCTGTCAACAGCGCACTCCTATCCAGATGCGTTGTCGTTACCCTGTCGACACTCACCGATGACGACATCTACAAGATCCTACAGCGGGCCATTCATCATCCAAATGGACTGAACCATGACCCGCAGGACACATCCATCCCCGATGACGTTCTTCGTACCATTGCGATGAATGCATCGGGCGATGCCCGGCAAGCGCTCACACTCTTGGAGACTCTCGATGCCGTGCGTGGCGATCAACCAGCCACGATCGACATGCTGACATCTCTTGCGCCACACGCTATTCAGCGTTACGACCGCGATGGGGATCAGCACTACAACATCGTCTCCGCTTTCATTAAGTCCATGAGGGGCTCCGATCCCGATGCAACACTGTACTGGTTGGCCAGGCTCATCGAAGGCGGCGAAGACCCCAGATTCATCGCGAGACGAATCGTCATCCATGCGGCTGAAGACGTGGGCCTTGCAGATCCGTCTGTGCTACCCCTAGCTGTCGCTGCGCAGCAGTGCGTTGCACTGATCGGGATGCCAGAAGCTCGCATTCCGCTGGCTGAGGCAGCGCTTGCAGTTACCACTGCGCCTAAGTCGAACGCCACATACCAGGCTATCGATCGAGCGATCGAGCTGGTGCGAACCACAGGTTCATTGCCTGTGCCTAAGCATCTGGCCGACGCTCACTACCAAGACGCCGCAAAGCTATACGGCAACGGTGTGGGATACAAGTATCCCCACGACTATCCGTATCACGTCGTAGCTCAAACATATCTACCTGACGATCTCAACGATCGCCCAGAGGCTCAAGTCTTCCGTCTCGATGACGCAGGCATCGGCCATGAACAAGTCATTGCTCATCGACTGCAAGCAATCGAGCACATGACACAAGCAAGCACCGATACCGACATGTAACAATCAACGCCCAACGGATCAATAACTGATCAGTTGGGCATTGATTGGCAGCGTGCGTAGTCATCAAGAGATCACGGAATCACCAGAGCCGACTTTCGATAAATTCTGTTGACATCTTCGATACTGTTGGCCTGGACAAGCTTGTCCACACTGACACCGGTCGACGCCGAGATGCTCGACAACGTATCTCCCGGCTGCACAATATAGATGCTACCATGAGCCCCATCTACAGGAACAGGGTCCGAAACCGGAGGTACTGGGTGATCAGAGTCTCCTGGTACCTGCGGATCAGGAGACTCGCCCGGTTTGTCAGCATCCCCTGGTTTCACCGGTGAAACCCCCGATTGTTGATTCTCGGAGACGCTACCGCGTCCCGAGGGTGATTGAGAAGAAACTTGATGGTCAGATTGAGATTGAGACTGTATTGCTGGTCGCTGGTACCCAACGTGGGACCACACTGCCAGCAAAGCAGCCAAGATCACCATGGCGACAACGCCCAATGCGGCGAATACCGCATTGGGGTTCTTCACTGAAGAAACACTCTTCTTATCCTCTCCCATGACACCCTCCTTTCTGATGTTACGTGTACGTGAGATTCTCTCACAAACAATCATACACGCATACATCAGGAAAGGATGGATTATACTGGTGTAGCAGGATAATCCATATCCACAACAAAACAACGAAGGAGACATTACTATGGCTCACCAGATTTCCGCATCGCAGATCCGCCCTGGTTCTACGATCATCCTCCGAGGCAAGATCGAATACGCCCGTGTGCGCAGTCTCATGGGGCCTGAAGACATCGACAAGCTCAACGAGACCCGTCGTGTTAATCGCAAGCCCGGTGCACCGTTCTACCCGCTGGACCGCAACAAGCCGGTCACGCGACTCTCACTATCCAACGTTGAAGTCGTCTTCAAGAGTCCCGATGGCAAGCCTGATCTGGAAGAGTACTACGTCTATGAGCGTTTGTTCCAGACTCCCGAGAAGCCTGAACTAGGCAATCGTTGGAGCATTGACAACAAGGGAAACCGCTTGCCGGTTCTTCTCAAAGTTGTCGACGGCAAGGCTGTGCAGATTACGGACAATGAGATCCCTGCGTCGACCATGTCGATGCCAACGGAGCCAGCACGAGATCAGCTCGTCACCGTTGTTCTCAACGTCTACTCGTCCGGTATGAACGCCAACAACGGCATCGGCCTTCAGACCATCATCTTCGATGGCGAGCCCGAGTGGTTCACTGGTGGCAATTCTGCTGTCAACAACAACGCACTCGCGGCTCTCGGCATCACGCTGAGCGGCCCGATCGTCGCTCAGGAAGGCGTTGTCATGAACGAGCCTGCTCAGCAGGTTGCGGCTCCTGCCGCCCCGATTGCGCCCGTGGCTGCTCCTGCGGTTGCTGCTCCCGTCGCGCCGGTCGTTCCGACTATCCCGGCTGTTCAGCAGGCTGCGCCTCAGAACACGGTGGTCGACGCAACTTCGGGGCTGGCAATGCCTGCTCCGGTGACCCAGGCTGTCGCGCCTGTTGCGCCCGCTGTTCCTGTGGTTCCAGCTGTTGCGCAGGCTGCGCCTAACCCGCAGGCCGCACAGCTTCTCAACGCTGTCGCGCAGCAGCAGGTTCCCGTTCAGGCTGATCCTGCGTCTGCCTTCGGTGTGACCCCAGAGGCTCAGCCTCAGCCGGTTGCTCCTGAGGCGTCTGTCGATAGCCCCTGGGCTATCTGACCAGTGACACATGATTGAGACGGATGCTGCTTCCACACTGCCCCACGCAGTGATAGCAGCATCCGTCTCATCGTTCCTCCCGTCTTTCCCATCTTCCACCCCCATCACATGTCGACACGAAAGGGCTCACCATGACCGTGTCTTCAGACACATTCAACCCCCGTACTGCGTTCCCCTCGTTCTATAACAACGAGATCATCACGCACGTACTCGGCCCTCGTGCCATCTGGACCGTTTCCGATCCAACCTCCAAGATGCCGATCGACATGCGCCATTTGCTGGGTGGCTGCTCTGGATGTACGCATCCAGGCCCCGTGCGCGGCGCATGGGCACGCGATGAACGCGTGCTCGTCACTCTCGATGAACTCACCGCTGGTCTCCCCACAGCCGCCAACTGCGCCATGTTCGTCGACGCACCTTCCCAGGGTTGCGTCGTTCTCGACATCGAGAAGACGTGCCCCGCCGACGTACGAGACAACCTTCTTGCGATCGGTGCTCTATACGCTGAAACATCTTTGTCCGGCAAGGGCTACCACTTGCTTCTCCCCTTGCCCGCGTCGTTCAATGAACTGACTGTTGCAGCCAGTAAGGCTGTACTCAAAGGTCCGCACGGGTGGTGGGAGATCTTGCAGTCTAACCACTTCGTCACATACACGCGCAACCCCACCCCGATGCCTGTCTCAACAACTGTCGACCATGAGCTATGGGACCAAGTATGGCGATCCGTCGCAGAGGATGCGAACAACGCACCAGTCGTCACATACGACAGTATCGACATTGATAAGAGACCGGAACACGATTGGTATGAACCAGTCCTCCATACGCTCATTGCTCGTTCACGCTTCTTCGGTCGCACACTTGACAACTTCGAGCATGATCATTCTCGTTACGAATGGGCTTATGCCCAATACGTTTACAACAACTTGCTTCAATTGCGCGTGAGCCCACAAACGATCAGCTTGCCATCGGGTGACAGCACCGCGATGAACAGTATCGTCGTCGACAGTGCAACAGCCTCATGGCTGATTTACGAGACTCTCGATCATTACCTGGAACATCGCGCCAAGCATGATGAGACTCGCAGTGACATGCCGTTGCTGCTCAACCTTGCAACACGTGTTGTGACAACGCGAGAAGCAACTGAAGCAACTGAATAATCCCAGCTAAACCCACGAAAAGAGGTAAACATGCTGCTCTCCGAACGAAAGAGCAAGCAATACATCATTGTCATTGATCAGTATGATGACAATCTTGGTAGGTACATTCCAAAGAGTCACACTATTGAAGCATCAACGTTAGTCGAAGCCATTAGCAACTGTGACCATTTCCGCCACACCAGCACAGCAACCCACCCATCGCACCTGCTTTCTGTACGCGAAGCCCAGGTGTACCCAAAGAGTTTCATGGATGCCGATCAGCACAACATGATCAGCGTGCTCAAAGAACTCGCACACAATCATCCCGACCTCATAAACGACATCGATGAATTCGCTGAGACATTCCAATCTTACATGGACACTCTCAATCTCAAAGACTGCATCCGAGATACCATCGATCTTCTTAACGCCATTCCTGGGATCGATGACATCGACTGTTCACTGGCCGACGACTGTGACTACGTGATGATCGAACATTACTCCCGATCGTTGGGTAATCTCTATCTATCCAACGGAACAGATACGCGACATCTGACCTGCGACCGAAACGCTCAAGGTCTTGACGGTCTCGCTGCACTCATCTGCGGCATCAGGAATATGCTGCGCCCGATCGTCTGAATCCTCACGAACACCAGAAAAGAAAGGTACCCACGAATGGCCCAGCGACCTTTACTCATCAACGATAAAACAATGCCGTGTTACACCGCCATTGTCACCATCGCCGCTGACACTCTCGACAACGCTGAGCAAGTGCTCAACGAGCGCATTTATTACGACGAAGACTACGGCTTCCCATACGAAGTCACTTACAGTGAACTCCAACCCGAAAAGTCAACCCGAGGCATCATCATCGACGCCTCAGTCATTCGGGATAAACTCGACTCATTCATGAAAATGCACTCTATCGATGGCAATGATCCATTCGACAAACCCATGGTTGATGCGTACAACCGTATCAAGTCGATGAACAAGGGTGATCTTAATGCTCTCATTTCATCGATCGATGACAAGTATGTATGGGAACTTTTCAATGACCTGTGCGATCAAGTTATCGATTCTGTCATTGATACGGTTATGAAAACCAATCCTTCGTAACAAACAATAGACCCTGGGGCTACTAAACATTATACCCCAGGGTCTATTGCCGCACTACAACCCAAGGAGTGACTAACATGCTACTCAATTGGTATGGCATCCCAGGTATCGGCTTTGAATGGCGTGGTTCCCAGAGTGACCCACTACTACACTACAAAGGACGCACATTCAATGCCAATGATATTCAGGATGCTATATGGGATTCTTTCGTTGACGAAACAGGCATCGTCGATGACGGAATCGAATGGGAAAACTACGTCCGAGATAAGGCTAGTAGCTACCTAGACGACATCATCGACTTGTGCGAAAACCAGACAATCGCCCCAACACACATCCTGCCGTCCTAAAGATCACCACGTGCACCACGTTGCGATAACACCGCCAGCAACAAAGAGCGCAACATACACATGCTCCAACCACGGAACACCGGCGTGATACCTCAAGTGATTACCAACAACACTTCGCCTGCGAGTCGACACAACGATTCGAGTGTCACCCTTCTCGATCACATCCCATGTAGACGGCATGAGCGGGTAGTACCACACCCATCCAGCCATGCTCATAGCATCAAGCAGGACATGGGTCACCATACCTGCGAGCAGCCACACGAGAACCGGTGCCACCGTTACCGTAAGAGCTCCCACTCCGAGCAGTACCCATAGCGTGTGCGTCCACCCTCTGTGAGCGATAGGTGCCGTAGCTGATTCACTTGCACTCTGGCGACGCCACATGGTCCCCCATGGCATGAAGCGCCCCATCAACGAGTGCGGTAGATCCGCATCAGCCAGCAACGTACCGACGATAAACAGCGGCATACCAATTGCAACGCTGATGTACCAGTACTCATCATCGCTCACAAACAGATGGTGAATCCACGTACTCCATGAGGCGATGGATCCACCCAGTGCATCTAGGCCATCGGACACCCACGATTTAACAGAGTCGATAACCCCGTAGCTATCCTCTATCGCCTCTGTATCCATCAACGGTATCACCTGAGAATGATCAGCACTTTCGCCCATCAAGATGGCAGCACGCCCGATACCAAGCATCGCCAACCCGGCAACAATATGATGCGAACCCCGCATAACTCTCTCACCTCTCCTATGTATGTTCCGACAGTATGTATTCATTCTACCGTCCAATGTGACAGGGTGCGGCGAGGTCTTTAGCCTCGCCGATGAATGTCACCGATTCGCTTCCCTTGGACCATTCTGATTCTGTATGTACCGAAGAACAATGTCATTAGAAACATCGCCCATAGTAGATATAACTTATCCCGTAGAAGAACACGAAAGGAGGGATTCCAGTGGCAGCAAGAGCGGCGCACACAAAGTCGATGGACGAATCAACACGTCTGGAAAAGAATCGGCGTATCGCCAAGTCTCAGAAAGAGACTCGCGAGCGACGGAAGAACAAAGACATTCTCGTTCGCACAGTGAAGATTCAGCGCAATAAACTCTCCCACTCTCAGCTGGAAGCCCTCGAAAGACTGTTCCTCGAAGGGAAATGGCTTTACAACACTGCACTGGCTCACAATCAGTTTGACGAAGAATTCCGTAGGAGCCTCGACAATACGGTTGAGGTGAAACTTCCAACCGGGGAAATCGAACGCCGACCCCTCACTGCCCTTGGCGGACAAATGCAGCAGGGTATCCTCGCACGCATAAGAGCCAACCTTAAAGGGCTGGAGGTTCTCAAGGACCACGGTCGAAAAATCGGAGGTCTGAGGTTCATCTCGGAAATGACCTCGATTCCTCTCAAGCAGTTCGGAGGAACCCATAAGATTCATGGCAGTAAGGTCAGGGTCTCTAATGTTCCGGGATGGATGAGGGTGAACGGCCTCAACCAGTTCGATATGGAACGCGACGACTTTGCTAACGCTGTCCTCATAAAGCGTGGCCATAACTTCTTCGTTGCCTTTACCGTGTACCGAGAGAAAACGGAACATAGCTCTTTGGCTACAAAGAAGTTTGTCCCGGATACGACCATCGGCTTAGATATGGGCGTCTCAACCCATATCACGTTCTCTGACGGCTCCACCGTTAATGCAAGAGTCGAAGAATCAGACCGCCTCAAGCGACTTTCACGAAAACTCGGTCGCCAGGAGAAGGGGTCAAAGGCTTTTGCAGAGACGAAGCAGCACATCAGAGACGAGCACGAAAAGGCGGTCAATAGGAGGAATGACGCCGCGAACAAGGTCGCGAGTTGGATCCTTGAGCATGAACACGTATTCATGCAAGATGAAAACATCTCGTCCTGGAGGCGTAGATCGAGCGTTGCACGAGGCTCCAGGGCAATTCAGTATGGGATTCTCGGGAGAGTGAAAGCAAAGCTCATTGGTCATCCGCGAGTCACGGTTCTCAAGAGGAACGTAGCGACGACCGCGACGTGCGTTTGTGGCGTAAAAACGCCGCATAATCTCTCGCAGCGCAAGTTCGAGTGTCCGTCATGCGGATACTCTGCTCCGCGAGATATACATGCAGCGCAGAACATGTTTCTCCTAGCGACTCCCGACAATATCAAAATCAATGGCTATGGAACGTAGCCAAACTCCTGTGGAGATGAATATCAGACGAAGAGCAGGACAGGTATTGCCTTCCGACTCTTCGCAGTTCGTCGATGAATCAGGAAGCGGTGACATCTTTAATGTCGCCGTAGTTCACTGGAACACCAGGGTTTTCGGGAGAGTTATGGATGGTCATACAAAGTACGACCCGAGACAAGAAATAGAGAGTCAGACCGCCTCACGGCGCGGTCTGACTCCAGTCTGACTTATTCAACCAACTTTATTCAGGAGGAAATACCCCATGCTATTCAACGAGATGCTTGTGACCACTACGATCAAGCTACTAGATGCTAACCGTGTCCCTGCTCTCATGGGGGAGCCAGGTATCGGCAAGTCGTCGTTCGTCGAAGACGTAGCACGACGCACCAACACGAAGTGCTTCACGCTTCCGTGCAACCTGTTGGCCGACAAGGCTGACCTCACGGGCGCACGTCTTGTTCTGGACGAAAAGACGGGTATCTGGTCCCAGAAGTTCTTCCCCCACGACACCATCTCCCAGGCAATCAATTACGCAAAAGAGAACCCGAACGAACAGCCAATCTTGTTCTTGGACGAGATCAACCGAACCACGTCTGACGTGACTTCGGGAACTCTCACCCTTGTGACGCTGCGTCGCATTGGTAACGAGGATCTACCCAAGAACCTGCGCATTATCGTGGCGGGTAATGACAAGGGCAACGTGACTGCCCTTGATGACGCATCGGTCTCCCGATTTGCCATCATCAACGTTGCACCCGACGCGTCGACGCTTATTGAGGTTCTCGACAAGAACCTTCACCCGTGGGTGAAGACTGTGCTCGAAAAGCACCCTGAGACGGTGTTCGTCAAGAACACCAACGAGCAGGTCGTCGCAGATGGCCAAGACGACGATGATGACGACAACGCCACGGTGTCGGTCTTCGACCTTTTCGACGGAACCGAAGAGATCCGACCGTTCGCCACCCCACGTACGATCGACGGTGTCTCTCAGTACCTGGGCGTCCTGTCGTTCGAAGAGGTTGCCAGTCTCATGGCTACTCCGTCGACGACCCGAGACGGTCGACATGTCTCCTATCTTCAGGAGGTCATCGAAGGTATGACTGGCAACACTTCGTTCACCACCTTGCTGATGGGCGTCATCAGCGATGAGCTCAGCAAGGGTAGCACCGGTAACAACAACGCTCAGCGCGTCGTCAAGCCACGCATCTACAACGAGCTCAAGAAGGCCGCGACGACCAGCATTGATGCCGTCAACCAGGTTGTTGCAACCATGACCGACAACGATGCATCGGGCTGCTTCGTGTTCGCTATGTACGAGCGCAATGACAACCATGTGATCATCCAGGCGTTGAATGCGCGACTTGAGAAGCTTGAACAGAGCCATATCAACGATCTCATTGTCTTGTGGTCGAGTGGCGCACTCTATAAGAAGAACTGCGAAACTCTCATGCATCTCAGCGATGGCGTCGCGCTCAAGATCAACACGGTCATCGCGGCCATGGGCATCGACTGAGTTCATCACATCGTGTCCGGCGTAGCACTTCGTTCTCCTTCGGCTACGCCGGACACGACCACATACAGCCCGTTTAAGCTCATTTATTCTTCTCACCCGTTTATTCAGAAAGGGGTGCCGATGGCTTCTCCATCCATTACCCTCAACGGGCAAAAGCCCAATCATATCGACCAGTATGTTCCCATCGCCCCTTTCACGGGTGATTGCGAACCCCTCGCCACACTCGACACAATGATCACTCAGACCATCTTCGAGCCTCTCACCCCAGGCGGTCATGTCGATCTGACGATCGACGGACACGACTGTGACTCTGACGGAGTCAACGACCTGCTCCTTCGAGCCGTTGGCGAAGTTCTCGATGCAAACGCACAAGCCACCATGGGTGCAATCTTCGAACAGTCTCTTGTTCGATGGATCCCATCGGCATCATCGCCTGTCGACGAAGCGTTTATTACTCAGGCAGCGGCACGTTGTAAGCTGCCTGATCCCAGCAAGGCTCTGTACACCACGCAGAGCGACGTGATGCCTACCGCCAAGGATGTGCTCGCTGGCAACGCCGGTACGGACCTCCTGTTGGTGTCCCTGGGATGGACTTTCCACCCACACACTGTCGGCTTCTGGTTCCGCACGAACGCAGAATTCGACAGTTTCAAGACGTGGCTACGTGGCGAGCTTGCCAACATCGCATCGAACATCACCCCGGCTAACAACCGGATGTTCCAGCAGTTCGACAAGATCGACCTCAGCGGCCTCACTGAGTCTCTGATTCTGCGAGCAAACGATTCGCAGGCTCTTGATGAGTACTCGTTCGCACGTGTGCTCATGTGGGCTCTCAGCACGTGGACCCACATGCAGCAGGTTAACCAGCCTGGCGCGCCCGAGACGTGCGGCATGCTGCCCTTCAGCATCGCTGAGTTGGCACTGCCACGTACGTTGGTTCTCATCAATGTCGAAGCCCATGCACGGGCGTCGATGCGCAAGATCAACGCTGAGTGGGATCTCATCATGAAGTCCCTCCACAACCCGGTCAAGCTCATCACGCCGGGTCAGCTCAGCAAGCTGACAGCACTGGCACGCGCCCAGCAAAAGGCATCTGTGCAGGCTGCCAACAGCCTGTCCAACACACAGCACCAGGCTGGCCGTAGCGGTCGTGTCGTGTTCCGCAAGCGGCCCACCCGACCTGTCGACATCTACAAGTCAGTCATGCGAGTTCTGACGCGCATGTCGAAGGTCAACCAGTCGCTCAACTCCATCAGAAATGTGAGCACGAGCTTTGTTCGGGCCAATAGGCGTCAGCCTAACGACCCGAATAAGCCAGGTAAGGTTGTCTCCCGCCAGTACATGCCGGACATCCACATCTACCTGGATACCTCCGGTTCTATCTCCACAGAGAACTACGAGGATACGATCAAGATGCTCATTCAGTTCGCTCAGCGAATGGGTGTGGATCTGTACTTCACGAGTTTCTCGCACGTCATGTCGACACCTGTGCGTCTTCGTATCAAGAATCGCTCTATCACTCAGGTGTGGAAGCAGTTTGCTGCCGTGCCAAAGGTGAGCGGTGGTACCGATTATGAGCAGATTTACAAGCTCATTAACGAACACCAGACGCTCAAGCGTCGACTCAACCTGGTCATCACCGACTTTGAGTGGTGGCCTGGCTCATATCACCTTGAGGTTCCTGAGAACCTCTATTACGTACCAATCTCTGTCCCAGACAATTGGTACGGGTCTTTGCGCGACAGCGCTGAAAGGTTCACACGATCCATGAAGACGATCGACCCCACCACAGGCTCTCGTATCCTCGGCATGACCAAGTGACACGCTCTCTCCCTTCCCTTTCACCATCTGTTGGCAAAAGGGAAGGGAGTAGGGGCCAAACCTCATTCATTCAACTATTCAATATTCGTTTATTCATACAAAGGAGGCACGCCTATGGGCCTGTCCAACTTCACACCCAATGACGACGACGCTCACAACCCGACTGGATCAGGCGTTGGCTCGGGTGCGCCCAACATCGTCAGCGTTGGCCCATCTGCGCCATCGCACAATCACGCGATCACCGGTGGCTCCGAGATTGATGACATGCTCATCAATTACAACGAGGAATACAAGAAGTCCTCTCCGGCGCTCTTCCGTGACGAGATCGTCACTCAGACGATGAGCATCATCTCGTCGTCGCGCAAGCCGAATGCACTTCTTGTCGGACCAGCTGGTGTCGGTAAGACAGCAATCGTCGAAGAGATTGCCCGGCGCATCGCCAACCAGGAGGCATCCGTGCCTCCGCAGCTCAAAAACACCACCATCTATGAGTTGCCGATCGCCACGCTTGTCGCTGGCGCTGGAATCGTCGGTGAACTAGAGAACCGAATCACTGACATCATCAAGTTCGCCCAGGATCCAGACAACGACGCACTGCTCTTCATTGATGAGATCCACATTATTGCCGATGACAGCAACCCTACGTACTCGAAGATCGCGCAGATACTCAAGCCTGCACTGGCCCGAGGATACCTGCGTGTCATCGCAGCGACAACGATGGGTGAGGCAAAGCGTCTCGATGATGATCCGGCATTCAAACGTCGCTTCTCGTCCGTTATCGTCGATGAGCTTAACCGAGAACAAACCCGTTCGATCCTCGATGTCGTTCTGCCCGGCATGCTCACCCATTACCAGAACAAGGTGAGTGTGACATCGGATGTCCTCGATGACATCGTTGCTACCGCTGATCGACTGATGAGTACTGGGCATCGCCCCGATACGGCAATCACGTTGCTCGATCGAGCTCTCAGCCACAGCGTGATCAGCCATCACGCTGCGATCCAGGAAGCGCTTGCTTCTGGCAACGCATCGTACGCGCAGATGCTTCAGCAGATCACTCAGATTCCACTGACCTCCAAGCGTCTCAACACGATCGCTATGCTGCTCGTGACTGGTCAGTCGCAGCCGCCACAGCTTGATGTCGAGACTCTGGAGCATGAACTCTCCAGGTTGAAGGGCCAGGAAGATATCCTCCCTCGTATCGTCGATGCACTGCGTCGACGCGAGCTGGGTATCTTCCCACAGACGCGACCAACATCGTGGCTTTTTGCTGGCGCATCCGGCGTCGGCAAGTCCGAAACCGCCAAGATCATCTCCCAGATGGTCACGGGACAGGAACCCATTCTGCTCAACATGGCAGAGTTCCACGATGCGCACACGATCAACCGGATCATCGGCTCCCCGTCTGGCTACGTTGGATCTGAGAGTGCCCGAGAGCGCCCGTTCGATACCTTGGCATCAAATCCCTACAGGGTCATCGTCCTAGATGAGTTCGAGAAGGCGCACATGTCAGTACAGCGACTGTTCCTCTCTGCGCTTGATACTGGCGAAATCCAGATGGCCAACGGCCCCGCCGTAGACATGTCTCGTTGCATTGTCATCGCAACGACAAACGCCGGTAGGCAGAAGTTCTCTGGATCCCAGATGGGGTTCGGTAACCATACGCAGAGTATCTCCAAGCAGTCTCTGACCAATGAGCTCCAGAATAGCTTTGATGCAGAGCTACTTGGCAGGTTCGATGATCTCATCGCATTCATGCCGCTAGGAACCAGCGAATACGCTGAGATTCTGCGTGATGAATATGACCGCCAGGTTGCACGAATCTGCGCTGAGAACCCAGGTCTGAGCTTCGACCCCATCGACGATGACACCATCGATCGATTGGTCAAGGAAACGTACCTGAAGGATCAGGGCGCACGCCCTGCTGTTCGAGCTATTCGAGGTTTCATCGAGGACTCTCTGCTCTCTGCTGCGAACAACTAACCAGCAACGGTTCGCCTACGTAACAAACGTTGCGTAGGCGAACCACACCCACATTTCTCATCACTGACACATAAGGAGCTTCCATGCGTTACACATGCACGCATACTGTCGAGAACACGATCACCGACAACAACGGCACTCGTATCAAGGTCATCGCCACATACGGCATTAACGATGACCGCATCAGCGTGACGGGCGAGGTGTATTACGAGCGTCAAGACAATGACGGGTTCTTCTTCGACAACGAGCCCGACGATTGCGGCATGGTCCATGACCACATTCTTCAGGCGTTCCCGTGGCTTCGCCAGCTTATCGATCTCCATCTTGCTGATGCACGAACTGGTGCACCCATGTATGCGCTTGACAATGGCTGGTATTGGCTGCGAGAAGACGACCCCAACGATCGTTACAACGCCATCATCACCGATAAGAGTCGACGCCGCGCTGCGCAGTATCTGCGCACGACACCCTGCATGCTCGCAGGCATCGAGACAAAGGAAGACCTCGCGCGTCTCATTGAGACAACCCTTGCCCCGGCATGGGAGAAGCAGGTCGATAGCGCCCTCGCGCTTTACGGTCTGCCTTTCTACGAGCCCAAGCTCAACAAAAACCTTGACTCGGTACACATCGTCTACACAGACGATAAGGGCTGTCTCTACGACCAGCCGCTAAGCGATCTGCCTGATGTGGGGATGCTCATCGATCCTGGCAGTGGCGATGATATGGAGATTGTCGGCTACAGGCTCGTGTAACCCCCCACTCCCACAACACTGTTCCGTCTCTATGATTGGTCGGCCTGTTGGTAACACACTAACGGACCGACCAACAGAACACACATTTATTCAATTCCTCTTTATTCAAATAGAAAGGAGGGCTCATATGCCCATCCTCCTCGACAACCTCGACGAAGCGGCGAAGTTCAGCACTGCTGTCGAAGCTACCAAGGCGCGCACCATTAAGGCCGTGACACCCAAGTACTTCTCGTCGCATCTGACCGGTCGCGGTAAGAAGCAGGGCTTGCTCAACAGCTCTGTTATCCCAGGCCGCTACCCCATGGGACTGGACCGCAACACCATGGGAACCACAGACCTTCGCTACAAGATGTCGCAGACATCCAATGCAGTCACCAGCCGTATCATCCCGACTGGCACCATCGTGAAGCGTGCCTACGAACAGGGCTACGGTCGCATGACTGTACCTGTCCCCGATGACATGGACCAATTCGCCGTGCGTCTCACCGATGACACCGACACGTTTGACGTGTGGGCATCGTGCTCTGTGCAGGGCCTTGCTATGCGCGAGGACAACAGCGGCACGACCAAGGTGAAGGATCTTCAGATCTCGTATCGCACGATGATCTACGTTGTCCCGCCCAAGCAGACCGAAGACATCGATGATCTGAATGATCAGATGCTTGCCCGTCTCATCAACGATCTTGACACCATCGATCCTGACGATCCCGACTTTATCAAGGTCGACGATGATGACATCGACCTGTTCGACGACGAGGCAACCGACGAGTTCATCCTTACTGAGGATGAGACCTATCGTGAGCGAGCCACCTTGCTCAGCACGACGATCAGCACCTTCCCCAACAAGGCAGTCAAGATGAGCAATGCCAACCTGGCGTGGGCCACCGTCGATTGGAGCTACGCTCCTGCTGAGGACGCTGAGAATCTCCCATGGGATGAGATCTTCCGTGCCACCCGCATCAACCCATCACGTAAGCGCGACTTCCTCGACACGCTGGCGAAGTTCTACACCAACTACAGCGTCTACGACAACATCACAGACAGTGCGCAGCGCTGGAGCAGCGATGACATCGCTGATGACATCCATGATGTCATTGACGCTCTTGTGTCGAAGAAGCATTCCTACGACGATGAGCAGTTGGCGCAGATGGTCTACGAACTGCGCTACATGGAGCAGTACAACGTTCCGTTGTCGGCGTATCGCAAGATCTACAAGTCCATCAACATGCTCTGTGACCCCCAGACCGCTTCGCTTCTGGTCAAGCAGAACATGAACCTGCTCATGAACGACACGCTCAGCGACCTCGGTAGCAAGCGCGATCAGTTGGAGCGTGCGCCAGAGACCATCAAGACCATTCCTGTGCAGCGACAGCTCTCGCCTCAGCAGCTTGCTGCTGTGTGTTCGACTGAGCCACTTATTCTGACTCAGGCAGGCGCAGGAGCTGGCAAGAGCACTGTCATCCTGGCGCGCATCCAGCAGCTTGGTCTGTGCGGTGTCAATCCGGCTGACATCACCGTGTTGTCGTTCACGAACGCAGCCGCAGACAACATTATCAAGAAGAATCCCAACGTTCGTTCCATGACGATCGCGCGGATGATTCACGATCTGTATATGAGCTACTTCCCCACCCACGAGCTAAGCTCTGTGGAGACAATCGCTAACTCCCTGGGCATCTACATGCCTAAGGATCCGTTCGCGTTCCAGTTTGCTAACAAGCTACGCAATCTGGAGGGTCGTAACTCTGAGGGTGCGCACACCGCGCTGAACAACTTCATCGAATCACACCTAGAGCAGACGGTTGACGCGCTCAACCTCATCAAGCAGACATCACTAGAGCTTGAGATCATCCTGGCTTACCAGATGATCGACAAGATGCCGCTGCCTGCTGGGTTGAGCATTCGTCACTTGATCATTGACGAGGTACAGGATAACTCGGTCTTCGAGTTCATCTACTTGCTTCGTCTGGTGAACAAGCTGGGCTGTTCACTCTTTATTGTGGGTAAGCATTGCTCACGTTAAACCCTACTAATTGCGGGAAACTCATGTTTTCGCGACAACGACCGCGACTATTGGGAAACCAATAGTGCAGCAGATGGGATAACGCCCATCAGATGGTAACACCGTTGTTGTCAATGACAATCCGCAGCCAGCCACCCAAACGTCAAGTCGTGGGAGGAAGGTTCATCGACTATCGAAAGCACTGACACATTGTCGGCAATAAGCCATGAGTAATCCCATGGTGAAGCAAGTAGAGTAGCGACCGCATATGCATCATGTGGTACGCGAAATGATGGGCATGTTCAGACATCCGTGCTGAGCATGAAGATATAGTCAGACAATTCACGGAACGAGGAAATTGATGCACCCTCACCAACAACCCCCCACCAAACAATTCGTAGAATTCTTCAACCGTGAGAAGAACTAGGGATGCTTCGCAAACCCTCTACGAGTTCCGTTCGGCGAACCCGAAGGCTCTGAATGCTCTCGAAGCATCCGGTGTCTTCACGCCGTACAAGCTGGAGACGAACTATCGTTCTAACCAGGAGGTTCTTGACATGGCAAATGTTCACCTCCTGTCCGAGATCGAGGCAAACCAGCTTGCGCAGATCCGTCTGCGAGCCAACTCGCTGACCCCTGTGACGGCAAACTCCTTCCAGGAGAAGGTGCGCGTGGTGCACGAGCACTACACGGCGGATCAAAGGTTCCTCACTGACCTACCGATGCTTCTCTCGAAGCACGTCAACTCTTACATCCAGGAATGTCTGGGTCGCGGAGAACAGGTCGCATTCTTGGCATTCACCCGCCGAGAGGCTTTCGCCATTCAGAAGCGCCTGGAAGAGCTCTTCCCCGGTCGCTCGGTCATTTCGATGATCTCCGATCGTCGTCGTGCGTCGACGTTCTTCTCATCGTTCATCGAGCACCACTGGAGCGACATCGAGGCAGTTGATCCGACGAATGCGTCGTTCGTGTTCACCAAGGAACTCGTAAGCCGGGGTCCGGGTAACAACCCGAACGCTCAGGCAGCGCTCGCCAAGATGGCTAGTGAATGGTGGACTGCGTCCGCCCTCACTATCCAGGGTTGGGTGTACGAATACCAGGCAGGCATCATCACCAAGAGCGTCTTCTTCGATCGTCTGAAGAAGTGCATCTTGGACCACGAGATTCGCCACAACTCGATCCGTGATGCCTTAATGCATCGCAACAACGAGGAACGCAAGATTCGTAACATGGAAACCAAGGCAGATCTGATCGTGTCGACGGTCCATGGCGTGAAGGGCCTTGAGTTCGACAACGTTGTTGTCGTCTACAAGGACCAGTCCGACATGACGGAGGAGAAGAAGCGACTGTATTACGTTGCGTTCACCCGCGCTAAGAACAGCCTCTTCGTTCTTTCTCACGGCACCACGCTGTCGGCACGAATTGTCAGCGACTACAACCTCATCGTTGATTCGCTGACCAACCCCACCTCTGGTAACGACGTTGATGACGATGGTGAGAACCATGCCGTCGATGCGATCGTCGTTGACGAGGATGATGTCCTTGATGCCATCGAGGATGCAATCCCCGACCAGAACGCAACTGCGCAGTCTGTGCAGGCTGTACCGCCTGTGCCGACTGTGCCGACTGTGCCGATCGCGCCCACCGACGCAGCTAATGTTGTCACTCCTGACATCATCGCTAGTGTCATCAACGGTCTCAGCTCTGAGGCTGACGCAACGACGAGCGACGAGTAGCGCTTTCACGCGAAGCTTTTCGCTCCACCACCCCATGGCTCCTGGAATTTTCCAGGGGCCATGGGGATGCTCTATCTACTACCCCCACTTCTCTTTCACTTTTGAAAGGAGCACACATGCGTGCTATCCGCCAAGGCGACGTTTGGTTCGTCGAAGCCGCACCCGTCCCTGGTGGCGGGACCGTCGGCAATGAAATCTGGTCCGGTCGACCTGCCGTTATCGTGAGCAACGATGGTATCAACCAGCGATCTGGTGTCGTCCAGGTCGTTTATCTCACGTCACCGAACAAGCAGCGTCGCACTAACACCATCAACCCCACAATTCACGTCAACAGCCGAGAATCGATTGCTGTGTGTAATCAGGTGGCAAACGTCGATAAGTCCCGACTCACGAGCCGCATCGGCCATATGGAAGACCATGAGCTGGAGGCCATTCAGAACGGCATCGCTATCGCTCTTGATCTTAACTAGGTTGTAACACCCCAAATGAACAGCCTCCAATGACCTCACCCGTCCCTACGCAACAATATCCCGAGCACGCAATGTGCTCGGGATATTGTCATTCGCCCAGCCGACTTTTACGCTGCATCATTTGAATCCGAATCCGACTCGCTTGTCAACGATCGGTTCAGCGTCGACGACGCCGAAAACTTCAGCACGTCATAACCAGGCACCGCGCCTGTACCCGACTTGGTGAACTGCACGGTATGACCGGCCTTATGCAGTCGGTAGAAACGACCGAATCCCGTGAGCATGACCGATCGGCCAGAACGAGTCGTCGTGATGATCTCATCGACGATAGCCGCATACACAGCTCGCACTGTCGCTGCGTCAATACCCGTCCGCTTCGATACGGCCTGTATCAACTTCGTCTTCGTCATACGGGCATCATCATCCACCCTCACATTCTTCCCCACGTCCTTCTTCAAGACAGCCATGATCCAACCTCTCATCCTTTCCCTACACGTGGCGGCACGCAGCCACTTTCTGATTATGTTCGTGTATCAGTCTAACATATCGGAACACACCGATACCTAACCGACCGATACATAAATATATCCCCAGGGGATGAACCCCTGGGGATATATCAGCCCAGCCTCATGCCAGACTGTCAGCCACCGAATTCGTAGCCACCAGACGGTGCCTCCCGTCGAATCTCTTCGAGTTCGGGATCGATGTTTCGAGACTGACTACGAGTCGTCGTGGTCGTCTCTTTCGCCATCGTGCCACGAGCCTCTTCGATGTACGCCGCGCGCATCTGCGAAGTAATGCCAGCAGCAGCGATTTCGTAAGCAGCCATCGTTGCTTTCTTTGCCAGACCAGGCTTTTGCATCTGCTGACGCTCCAGCCTCATCTGACGCTCCTTGGCCCATGCGTGACGATCCTCTTCATTAACACCGAACAGACCGCCGATCATGTCGTCATCCTTTGGGAAACCCAACATTGGTCACTCCTTTCATAGAGATGGTTCGAAACCATCATTGTCATTAGGTCGATCGTACCCGCCCATATCAAACCCGTCATCGACATCATTGAGTTCAAAATTCTCAGCCTTGAATGCCGACGTGTCATGAGCGTTGTACTCTTGGTTGTCACGCGCACGGTTATACGCACTACGTCGACGACTAGCATCTTCTCTCATTCGCTCCGTGTGCGGATCCGCATGGGCATTGTCATGCCCTGGAGATTCACGCGCATCAGAGTAAAACTCCCCCCGTTGCCACCGGTTATAGGTTTCCTCTGGCGTCGCTGCGAAATCTCGCATCTCCGATCGCCATTGAGAACCGTACTGCTGCGCCCAGTGACGTTCGATGTCCGGGTGAGCCTTCGCCACCATATCCATCGCGTGAACGAACGATGTCGCATAGATGTCTCGCTGCGCATCTCGATCGAAACCATCGAATTCCATGGCATCGAGACCACGACGAGCTCGACGAATCTTCTCACCCATCGCTCCAGGAACGGCTTGCACATCCAGGTTCTTGTCTCGAACAAACCAGGCCGAACCATAGGCAAGCAGCGACTCATTCAGATCCGCAATATTGCCATTCATCGCTGCACGCTCCATCTCACGAGCCATGCACGCACTCAACGACAACTCATGCTGCATCTCGTTGTACGGAGGACGAACAGTGAAAGAACCACCCACAATGGGCTCACCCATGCGCGTGGACCAGATACCGGTCCACGTTCGATGGGGTTCACCCGTCTGAGCGTCCACCGTCTCCACCATGTCCATATCGACCTCGCCATGAGCGGTTTCAACGAACGCATTTGCCCAATGAGGCTCATAACGCATCCGTTGGCCCATGAGCATACGACTAACGGTGTTCACCTTTTCGGGATCCAAGCCGTCCTTGTGGACATCATCCCAGAAGCGCTCCATCAAGTGTGCGTAGCCCTCTTGAATCTCAGCGGGATCCACACCAGGTTGCCGCATCTGGTTGAACATCGCTTCGCTCAGACCAAGATGCGTCAACGCCGCACTCGCTTCATTGAACGGGATGCGGCCATTACGCTCCTTGGCTTCAATGCGCTCCAGACGACGCTTCAAAGATGGCGGCAATTCGCCACCATGCTTCTCTCGATGTCGATCGGCCTTATCATGCAACTGTTTCGACTGACTGCGTCGACGGGCTTCAGCCATGTCTTCGACAGCCATACGAGCGTCTCGCGCAAACGACTTCACCTGTTGACGGAAGTTGGGCGACAGCATCCACATAGTGACACCCATGCCAACAGATTCAGCCACAGCCGTCATCGATACGCCGTCTTTCAACGGTACCAATGCGCTGAGCACCATCATCGACGCATACGCCTTGTGCTTCCCCTGAAGATCATTCATGCGAGAGGCAATGTCAGCCTTTCGCTTCATCGACTTCAGATTCACCTGGCTGAGAGCGTGAAGATACCCATCAGCGTGGTAGCGCATATCAAGCCTCAGCTGCTGCGCCCAATCGAGCGCAGGCTTTGGCTCTACTACGTGAACAGGTTCAGGCTTCTTGTCAAAAATCTGCTCCTTGGTGACAACCATCGTCGCAGTTTCGTCTTGAACCTTCTGCGGACCAACGTCACCCCCGTAACGAGGCGCTGGAAATTGGCGAGGTGGACGAGCCATCTTTTCCTCCTTTCTGTTGCTTTCTATCTCTCCGCAAGCCTGTTACAGCTCGAAGCCGTCATCAACGCTTGGGGTTTGCGCCTGGGGCTCAGGAGCACCCATACGATGAGCAGTGGGTAGCACACGCGACGTCGATCGACCCACGGTCACACCACTACCTGGAAGCGAAGCCTGGATCGAACCCGATCGCTGAGCCGGAACCTGAGGCCCAGACTGTCCAGACACAGGCGCAAGAGGGCGACCCTTCTCATCACGGCCATGTGAAGCCAGCCAGTCCTTGGCGACATTACCCACCCGCACAGGACCACCCGTGCGAACCTGAGATCCCGGTGTCTTCGGGGGCTGAGGAATAGGAGGCACAGACGGTGCAGGCTGAGCTGCCTGAGTAGACCGAGCAGACCGGGCAGTGCGCACAGGCGGCGGAACAGTCGTCACACGCGCACCCTGAGGCGGAGCAAATCGATCAAAGTTCGAAGTTGCCTGGGTGACAGGCGCAGCAGGTGCAGAGCCACGCATCTCCTTCGCAGCCTCACGATAATGAGCCCGTGCATCGTTCAGCTTGCGCATCTGATCATACGCATGCGTCAGAGAGTCTCCACCGAACTCAGTGATGTACTCCTTCTCCGCATACTTGATGGCTTCCATCGCCTCATCGTTGATGAGAACACCAGCCCACGATGCATCGGAGATGGCAGCGCGTAGTTCATCGCCACCGGATTCCACCATCTCCCTCACATCGCTTGCATCAATGCCTGATGCCTGCTGGATTTGCATATTCTGCGCAAACAGCCGGGCTCCATCACGCAGAAGCGCATTCACATGCGTTTCCTTCTCAGGAGCGTTCTTGTTGACAACAGCCATCACCTTGTCAGCAAGGCTTCCCGTCCACTCATGCGGATCAAGACCATAATGCTCCTTGATTTCGCTATCGGTTGGCTCTTCGTACCATATCGTCGACATGCCCATCTTCCTTTCGTTTAGCTGTATTCGACTCGTATACCAGTATATCGCACTATTGCAACGATGACGACACAGGTCAACACCCGACAACACAGAGAAGCAGGCCCCACCCGAAGGCGAGACCTGCTTCTTCCTGGCTTCAGCTCATCGTCACACAGTGATCACAACTCGAAACCGTCGTCGACAGACACATCTGCCTCATTGTCCACCTGTGCCGTCAGACCGTAACGCTCAGCTGCACTGGTACCCGTATGCGAGCGCACCGGAACAGCCCACGATGTCGACTTACGTCGACCGATCTTCTCGTCACGCTCGATGCGAGCCACTGTGTCTTCCATGGCGATCACCGGTGCCTCGGCCTGCGTCTCCGCATCAGCCTCCAACACCTCACGCACACGAGCTGGTGCAAACTTGGCGTTCCACTGACCCTCAAACAGGTTAGCGTGAGCCTCAGCCAACGCTTGCATCGTAGTGAAGTCACCACCGTATGCCAGTCGATCCATTGGAGAAGCGAGCTGCTCAATGACCTTCTCATCCTCCAAATTCAACATCGTTCCGTTGCCATCGCTGAGCGCACCCGCAACCTTGGTGATGTTGTCGCTGTTCACGGCCACACCCAAACCGGCATCACCATAGAACTGCGAGAACATGGCAACCCACTGATCCTTGGTGGCCTGAACCGGCTTACGATCGTCGTCCGTCACGGTGTTCCACACACCGTTAGCATCCCGTGCAATCATCTGACCACGCCACAAGCTTCGCGCCGGACCCATGAGCAACTCGTAACGGTTGCGAGCGTCCACCGGATCATGCTTGGCTTGCAGAATACTCTGCGTCACTGGGTACGTCAGCTCCAACACAGCCTTGAGCTCATCGTTACGAAGAGCTCGTACACCACGCTGAGAGAACGTACCAGCGACACCGGTACCAAACGACTTCACAGCCGTTGCATACATGGTGCCGAGCTGATCCTCGCGCGTCACTTGTGTCGTCGTGAGATCCACCTGATTCTCCGGGTCATAGCCGATGTACCGAGCGTAATCCAGCATCTTCTTGGGCGAACCCTTTGCGCCGGTCTCGATACATGCAACCTCCACAGACTTCATGTGCTCCTGAACGGAACCGAACGACAGCACAGCCTCACCGTACTGATTCTTGAGCGCATCACGGTACATGTAGGACGCTGCATCCACGACATCACGACCCGCTTCCAGGAACTCTTCACGCGTAGCGTCCCCTTCGATCAGATCGTAATAAGCATCGTTGGCGCGCTGATGAACCTCATCCATCGCATCAGCATGACGAGAATCGTAGTGCTGCGACACCTTCACATCGAGCGCATTGTGCATCGCCAGCGGGTAACGACCCTCGTCGTCCATGCCCTGGCCCAAATCGATGAGGTTAGCCTCGACGGTCAGACGCTCCAATGCCTGCTCATGTGCCGGACCATCGCCCAACTTCACGACGGCAACAGAGTCACCATCGAAGTCTCCGTCGAAGCATTTGACCATGTTGGGATTGACACTCACACCGGTGAGACGATCGTCAAGGCTCACGCGCATGTAACGAACACCCGCATCACGAAGAACGGGGTCACGCCACACAAGCGCGTAATCACCGTCGCGCAGATGCAGTTTCTTTGCCAGCTCCGGGCCAACACCGACCTGGTCGATGTCCAGACGAGGATCGCCCGTCCATACAGCAGTGGCCGAGTGCGGCAGACGCGAAGCCATGAGACCTTCCTTGAAGACATTGTGCTTACCGGTGAACCGGCGACGCATAATGTCTTGTGCAATGCCGTCGTACGCAGTCTGAGCGCGATGCATCGCCTCAGCCATCGTTCGACGAGCATCAGAAAGCTCCTTGCCAGTCAGTTCACCAGACGCGGCGCGATCGGCAGCATGCTTGTAGCGAAGCGACCATTCACGGATAGCCAGATAGCGATACGTGTAGTCGTGCACCGTCGACGTACCGTCATCCAGATCCTGACCCGATCGCAGATGCGAGCTCAGCACAGGCACACGCCACGTAGTATCAGTCGCATGAGGCGTACGAGCACTTGTTGGCATCGTCAGCGGGAACGGAATCTCCATATCGCCGCCAGCATCGCCAATGAGAGAAGCGAAGTCGCTACGAACACGACGCACGTCGAACGATCCACGCTCAGTCAACGGTACATCGCCCATCTCGATGAGACGGCGCTGCCCACCAACAGCGAGATCATCATGGCCGTCGCGTAGGGTGCCATCAGGCTCGATGTCCAAACCGCACACCAAGGCCATCTCGCGCAGTTGTGCAAGAGCTTGCAAGTTGCCGCCGTACATCTGCTCCAGCACCTTATCGCAGCCCTGAGACTGCAACGCCCACGCAAGCTGAGACGACGCCTTACGGCCCTGGCCAGCACGGATCGCAGCTTCATCGTATGCGGCTGTCTTTGCATCCACCGTCATATGGGTACCGATGAACGACACCTTACCCATACCGGCCTCAACGGTCGTACCGTTGGGCAAGCGAAGCGGTGCAGTCTCCTGCATCGCCTCACGGGCAGAACCACCGTTGAAACGGGACACAGCACTAAACGGTGCCATGACGACATCCAAACCCGGATTCTCACGGAAGAGAGTCATCATGTCAGTCGATCCATGGAGCTCTTCGATCTCGTCAGGAGACAGATCCGCGCCACGGTCAACAATGAGCGAGATAACGCCCTTGTTGCCGTGCATGTCAGAGATCTTGTCGCCAACGATCAGATCGCGCATCTCACCGTTCGTTCCACGAACACGGTACTGACGAGCGAAGTCAGCAGACACAACGATGGAATCCTCCATCGTCCAACCGCCTGCCGTTATGAACGCCGTGCCCACAGGCTTCGTCACGGACGATGCGTTCATGAGATTAGAGGTCGTCATCTGCTGACGGTCAAACGGATCGTAGCTCATCAGCTGAGCCTGCTCAGTCAACATGAGTGGTGCACGATCATTCTTATCGGAACGCACGATCGAACCGTCAGGGTTCACCTGAGCGCCAGAGACCAGATAACGAGTCACGCCCTGGTTCACACCGCTCGATGTCATGATCGGATCGAAGTAGCCATCGGCTTCTTCGCTGAGCAACGACATGTTGCGACCGCCGGTCAATACCCACGGATCCATGGTCGTGTCGTTGGCCGGATCGCCACCAATACCCTGTTCACGAGCCCGAGATGCACGGAAGTCAGCGTCGATCGTCGACCCATCACGCAAAGCGTTCGGGTAACGCACACGACGCGCTTCGGTAGCAAGAATGGCATCAAGGATCTTGCGATCCATGCCTTCTTCGAGAGCGCGCTCGTAGTGATCCGCGCGATGGCGCGTGTCCGACAAACGACGGTACACACTGTTCAGCGAGGCGGGTTCTCCCACGCGAGACCGACCCGAGAGCACATCAGCCTGAACTCGGTATCGAATCGCGTCACTCATCTGCTGCTCGTAACCGATCAACCGGGTGCGCTCTTCGAGGGACTTGTTCTCCCCAGGCTTCTGTGCCAACACACGTGCGTCAAAACCAGGCACGATCATCAGATCGTTACCAGAGTTGAACCGGGTGATGATCTCACCGTTCTCACCGCGAGCAAAGATCTGTCCGATCGTACCGCTCACGGGCTCTTCCTTACCTGTCTGCGAGCGCATGATGGAGCCCGTCCACTCCACAACGCCGTTGGCGTCGACGCGGATAGAACCAGGCGTCACAGCGCAGGACTCCAGCGTGTCAGACACAACCTGAAGCATCGACTGAGTGAACCCATCTTCGACCGTCTCCATCGGCAAAGCCGTGGACTCATCGAAGGTGATCAGTCGATCACGGAACGTGTTGGAATAGAACGACTCCCCGACGATCTTCTCCTGAGGCATACCAACGCTGCGCATAGCAGCCACGAGATCATCGTTGTTGCGCCACTGGCCGTGTTCACTCGTCATATAACGGGCGACACGCACCGGATCGAACACGAAGTCATCAGAGTCGATAGGCTCATCGATACCGATCTGGGTATCGAGAAGATCCCGAAGATGAGCACGAACGCGCTCTTCCGGGGTACCCGTGTACGCCACGGAACCGGCCAGCATGTCGTGAACGCCCGACAGATCGCTCTCTTGATCCATATCGTCAAGCAGACCCGTCGCCTCAGCGTACTCAGCACGAGTAGCCTCAGGCTTTAGCAGCGTCGTCTCAGCACCACGAAGCACATCCCAGTACGCACGGCCAACTGCCGCCAGATCAGGATCACCAGACAACATAGGGATGTACGTGCCCTCACGGGCAGCATCCTCGTGATCGCGGAACTGCTGGATCAGACCGTCGACATCGAGCTGCTCAATCACATTCTGGCGAGCGCTGTGCACAGCACCGGTAATGAAACCGGATGCCTGTTCACGACCTTCGGGCGTATCGGCAAAGAACCGGGACGACGCAGAACGCTCCTTCATCTGACGACGAATCACAACCTGCTCACCAATCATACCAGGCATGTCCTTGTACGCACTTGTGAGCGTGCCGGTGGACAGATACGACTCTTGGATCGTCTTACCCCTACTGGTCTGACGCTCGCCCACGTGACCCACGATACCCTTGCCGTCTTTGCGCTCCACCGGTCGACCCAGTGCAACGCGCACGAGATCGCAGACCTCATCAACAGTTGGCGTGTAGGCCATCTGCTTGTTGTCTCGACGAGCAGTCGTGGAGAAGTACAGAGTCGCGCCGTTGTCGTAAACGCGACCCACCCACTGCTCCTTGTCGCGGGTGTCAGTCAAGCGCACTGTCATGTTCGTACCCGTCAAGCGCGCACGGATTTGACCGGGACGCAGATCCTTCTCGATCGTATACGGAATGCCCTCTTCTGCGAGCATGTCCAGCACAGCTCGGGAACGAGCCAGCGCATCAGTGCTCATGAACTGACGGGCGTTGTAACGGCCTGTTTCGGGGTTGCGAGCGCCGTCCAACACCCACTGACGAACCTCGTTGTACTCAGCTGTCGACATACGACCCATGAGCTCGGTGAGACCCGAAACATCATCAAGGCTCAACGCGCGGCCTGCCTCTTTGGCCTTCCCTTCGTCAGTCAGGCGGTACAGAGTGAGTTCCGAGGTCGTCACCTTCTCAACGTTACTCGGCTTACCGTCTGCGTACGCAGCGATGTCACCGTCAAGAACGTACAGAATAGACGTTCCCGCCTGCTTCACGCTGCGACGGCTCCCCCACCGGGGATCATACGGAGAGATCGGCAAGCGCGGACCAGCTGCACCAGCAGAGCCATTCAGACCGACCATGTTCCTGAACTCTTCGTACAACACCTTGTAGCCCTTACTCGACGCATCGGCAGGCTGGAACAAAGGCTTGTAGCCAGGTACATTCTCCTGCATGACGCTTTGGATAGCGTTCAACGCATCGGCAACAGGGAGATCCCCATCGTTGAAAGAACGGCCCTGTTCATGGAGACGCTCTTCCATGAGATCTCTCAGTCGTCGACCCTGAGATACGAGAATCGGAGTCTTCGTGATCTCCGAGGTTCGATTGATTGTGCGAGCAATCATATGCTCGTACATGTAACGCCGCAAACCAGCATTTTTCGTTTGCATAGCATTCTCCTTTCGGAAGTTCGATCCACTGGATCGATCGGGTATTACCCTCCCATTCTACCTGAGAAAAATGCTTATTTCGACTGGAAACACAAGCAAAAAGCGATAAACGCAAAGAAAGGAAACTCATCATGATCGACCCCACTGACACCTACGTTCCATCCAAAGAACGACAGATGCCACCAATGAGCAAAATCATCGACTACTGGAAAGAACACACCCAGCCCTGGATGAAGCCTGCTGTCATCGGCTGGGGTGAACCGTGCTGCTTCGCCTGTGGATGGATGCCACCGGTACGTGGTTGGAATCAAGCAAACGCCTTCCTTGATCGTGCTCATCTCCAAGACCATGTTGTATGCGGAGACGATAGCCCATCTAACCTCGTACCATTGTGCCATTTATGCCATAGCGTCATGCCTGAATGTGACGATCGACAACAGGCTCTCGACTGGGTGAAAGATCGATATGAGCGCTATTGCAACACTCGTTATCTCAGACTCTTACAAGAGAGTTGGCAAAGCTTTACCGACAATCACCCCAACTTACATAATCCATCGAGAAATACGATGTTCAGGCTAAGAGTCGTCCTACTCGAACTCTTTCTGCAAGAACTCAATAAACACCCCGAGTTCTACCTCTTTGATCACATCTGCAAAGACAGATAAACAGCGTCACTCAACTCATCACCTTGGAGATCATAACGAAGCCACTCCGGCTGAGCCAGACAGACATACCGGCGACCGAGCTTGCGATCACGGTCATGGTCGCGCGAACCCCACATGTGGGTCTTCACTATAGCCAATTCTTTCTCCGTAAACTGAGCAAGGCTCGCTTCGACTTCTTCTGCGCCCATCCAATCACGAGATGACCCATTCCAATGACTCCATTCCTGACCATTATTAGGATCGAGCCTCTTGTAATACAACTCTCCATCAGAAAGCCGCTCAAAAACAACGAGAACAGGCATCATACCACTTATCTCACTGAGTCTATGATTGTGGCACTCTACATTACCTGTATCCCACAAACGCTTTGCTAGATCAAATGGGCTCGTTGCTGCCATAATCTCTTGGCACAACATATCTTTTGCCAGATCCAAACGATCAACGTTATCCATGATTTTTTCCTTTCGCATAGGGATTCTGTTGATACCTCAGTCTAACACAACATTATGCATCACGCGACTATGATACACTGAATAATGTAAACAACACAGACCAGAGAAAGGACCGCCACCATGCCACGAAAACCCTCTCAGACTCTTGAGCAGTTCAACCCTGCTCTCGCTGATCAGCTCGTTGATCAATCACTGCGCTCGATCGCTCGCGGTTCGGATAAGAAAGTCCAATGGCGCTGTCCCGTTGACTCTCGTCACGTGTGGTGGGCCAGCCCCATGAACCGTACGAACGCGAAGAACCCCACCGGATGCAGCGTATGTAACGGCAAGACTGTCATCCCCGGTGTCAACGACGTTGCCACCACTCACCCCGACGTGGCCGCTCTCATGGTCGATAAGAAGCTACGCACAAAACTCACCGGCTCTTCCAATAAGAGGGTTGAGTTCTGGTGCGGCAAACCCAAGCACAAGCACTGGACAGCGCCATTGAGTAACGTCGCGCGCCAAGGAACGCGCTGCCCTCAGTGCTCAGGTCGCCGCCCCGTCTCTGGTAGCAACGATCTGGCAACCACTCACCCCAAGCTCGCTGCGCAGCTCGTTGATCAGTCTCTCGCTACCACTCTCAAGCCAAAATCAAACAAATCCGTGCTCTGGCAGTGCCCGGCAAACCCCAAACACACGTGGAAGGCAACGCCATACAGCCGTACGACTAAAAAGACCGGTTGCCCGTACTGCTCCGGCAGAAAGATCGTCCCTGGTGTCAATGATCTCGCAACCACACACCCTGCTTCACACCCAAAAACCGCCAAGCGATACCAAATGCGCCTCACCGAGATGGTACAAGCGCTTGTCCCTGGCAGCACAGTTCTCAGTGACGACCGTACGGTTCTCCCTTCGGGCAAAGAGCTAGATATTGTCGTCCCTGACCACCACCTGGCTATCGAGTTCAACGACATATTCTCCCACTCTGAGGAAGCAGTCGTCACAGTACACCGCCGTCCCCGCCCACATAGTTACCATGCCGCCAAAACACGTGAAGCGCGCGAGCAAGGCTACCAGCTTGTCCACGTGTGGGAAGATGACTGGCTGCATCGACGTGATCTCGTTCTACGCGCTCTCGCCCACAGGTTGCATGCTGTTGACCGCCTGCCCGATGTCCTCCCCGACATCAACCCGCTGGCCTGTGAGCGTCTCTACGCACGCAACCTCACGGTGAAACTCGTTCACGGTGGCATTGCCCGACGTTTCTGGCAGGACAATCACCTCCAGGGGCCGGTTCACTGCACCGTCAATATCGGTCTCTACGATTCAAACGATGTTGTGCGTGCTCTGCTCGGCATCGGTCGCAAAAACCACGGGTCACGTGTCTCACTACCAGATGGAACATGGGACATCCAGCGTTACGCAACACTGGGTATCATCGTCGGTGGTTTCACCAAGCTCCTTGCTCACGCTGAGACGCTTGTGCCTGTCGACACGTGGACATCCTGGAGCGATAACGACATCTCTGACGGTGGGATGTACCAAGCAGCGGGCTTCGTTGTGGATAAACAGCAAGCTCCAAGCTACAGCTACGTCGGACGCAAAACAAAGTGGGAGCGTGTTCACCGCTCCACATACACCAAGCAGCGTTTCATCAACGATCCTGATCTCGTCTATGAACCTGGTCAAACTGAGCACCAAGCGGCACTAGCCAACAGGCTCTACAGGATCTATGACGCAGGTAAGACCCGGTGGATCAAAACCGTTGCACGCTGAATCTGCATAACACACAACACAGAACCGGGTGGCAGTCTATTGGACTACCACCCGGTTCTTACGCATCTCTCACACCCCGAAAATCACTCGTTCTCTCGACGTTCGAACACTCGCGCAATAGCGCGATCGAAAGCGCCTCCGCCGAGATCCTCCCACGACTCCAAGCCGTGCAAGAACTTGTAGAACGCATCATGAACTCGCCACGATCCCAGATCCGCGATCTCAGAGATCGACTCATCGTCCGCATACACACCGCTCGTCTCATCGGACGATGCAGCTTGAAGAGTACGCAGCTCGTCACTCGACACACCCTGACTGATGTACATCTGCCCATCCAGCGAGCACAGCGAACCGTTCGCATCGGTTCTGAAGAACCGTGCATCAGACGCCATTGGGTGCTTCGCTTCACGATACGCAGCAATGATGTCACCATCGAGATGGTGCAACACTTGCCCACTCTCGCTCATCAGATGCTCACGGCTAATCTGACCTTCCGCATAGCGCATCTTCGCTCGATCGGCCAACATCTCCTGACGAGCAGCAAGATCATCCCGGACATCTTCATTGATCTCGTCATCCTCGTTGAACATATCGTAGCCCGATCCCAACTGAGCACGCAGAGCCTCGTCACTGTCCATGTCATACTCTTCGTTCTCCATGTCGTGACCCTTACGCTCTTCCTCGATCGACGCGATGAGATCCATGACCTCAGCCGAATACACATCGGGATCCAAGATCGAGATACCGTAATCATCCAGATCGTACGCCTCGCGATACAGATCCATTGCCTCAGTTGCATTCGCAGCCTGCTCAATACGCTTATCTAGCATCTTCATGAAGTCAGGCTGGTTGAGACGCACATCGAACTCCAGTGCCGACGAGAGCGTCGGAATGGTCTGTAGCGAATACTCGTGACCTGGGTGTTTGATGGTGTTGCTGAACAAGCGCCACGACATCGGAAGAATCTCCGCGTTACGGTTCCAAATTGGCGAGATACCTGCCGAGAAGATGATCGAATTACGCTCCGGCAAGAATGCCAGATCGTTGTACCCGATGACGCTTTCTTCCTTCGCGCTGATCGTGTACGACACCTTGCCCTCGACGTTCAAGCCTTCGATGAGGCGCTCAGTATCCTGAGTCACCGTCTTCGAGTCTCGCACCGCACGGTGGCGCGTACCGGACATCTTGGCCAAGGTCTCGATCATCGTGTCATCCGTTGACTTCAGGAACACGATATTAGCAACGTTACCCTGGATGATCTTGTCTACACTGTCGCCATACACGTCTCTGGCCTGCTGCAACGTCTGAAGAATCAGCGTGAATTGCTGCTCCTGACCCAGACCAATGGAGAGCATCGTCTCAAAGCCCGAGATACCGTGACCCTCAGACTGCAAGTTACCGAGCTCGTCCAGCATAAAGCGTGTCTTATAAAGCGGCTTCTGGTTGCTCTTCGTCATGTACGACTTATCGAAGTTCAGATCCACCAACTGCTTCACGAGAATCAGCACGAGCTTTGCGTACTTCATCAAGTGGGGCGGAGTCACGAGGAACACAGCCTTTGCCTGCTCTGAGTAGCGAACCGACGACAAGATGATCGCAGGAACATTCTCTCGTACAGTCTTGAGGCTCCCCGCCTTATCCAACAGACGAGTTGCCGGATAACGCAGATGACCGGGAACGAGAACCCCATCCTCACCCTTCACCATCTCCACGAGAACACCGTTACGAATGATTTTGTTACCCGTGATCGGATCCTTAACGAACTTACGACCGTTCAACGAGAGCTGGTAGCCCTTTGTGAACTGGAAGTAGAACGTCTTCAAGAGAACACCCGTGTGAGGGTTGAACAAACGCAGTCGCACGTACGCCACATCATTTGGGAACTTTCCGTCGAAATAGTACCGAGCCCATCCTTCTCGAACCACAGTATCTTCGTGCTCGAAATCCTTACCGAGGTTGTGCTTCAACTCAGGGTCATCAAACGCATCCCACTTCGCCTGAGCGCCAATGAGACCATCACGCTTGGTGAAGTTCTGAGCAAAACGGACACCGAAGCGACGAGGGAACGACAGACCACCAAGGTCTGTGTTCTGAGACGGGGTACCAGAAGTTAGAGTCGAAATCGTCTGATCAGTAAAGAACGACATTGCCGTAATTGCAATACCGTACACCGACGCCAACATCTTTTCCGCCCCAGCCATTGCTCGCAGTGAGTTATTTGCATTTGCAATCGACTTACGCATCGATGATTGAGGCAATGCCTCAGTAGCGTTGAAGAACAGGGTGAGCAAATCGGATTCCGGCTTACCTTCCCACAGGAACTCGATGCGCTCAGCCTGCATCTTATCGTGCTCGATCAGAGCGTCGACTTCATCAGGATCAGAAGACTGCTGATCGTAGTAGCCGCTCTTAATGCGCTCGTTCACTTGAGTCATCGGAGACTTACGCTTCTTCGAGGTGAGCTGCACGAACAACTGATAGCAGTTGTAGAGCGTCACCTTGCCCCACATGGCATCGAGCTTCTGTTCCAAAACCTTCTGATCCATACCGTGGCGCATCGCGTACTGACGCAGCTGGTGTTCCTCTTCGAGGTAATAGTCGATCAAGCCGTATGCCGCACGCTTGAACGCGTTGTTCGCAGCATTCGGCCACACAGGATCTTCTGCCCCATCCACTGGGAAGAACACGTCTGCGATATTTCCAACGTAAAGCTCACACTTGGTCTGATCACCTTCCCGAGCAGCCTCAGACGCCATTCCAAGCGGGTTGTAGATGTCAGTCTTCATGGCATTGATCAGGTTGAACTGCACAACCTGGAATCCGCGCATGGTGGCACGAACATAGTTCTTCACCAAGAGCTCGCCCTTGGGATCGTTGATCACCATGTTATCTGGGCGCTTCTGACGCATCCAAATATCAAGCATTGGCTCAATGTACGTCTGACCCTTACCAGCACGAGTCATAGCCAAGATCATGGTGTTCGCAGGGGCCGTATCCACGTAATAGACGCCAGCAGGACGCTGTGGCTCATACGTTGGAAGTTCCCATTCACCATTCACCAGATCAGCCAGGGTGTTGAAACCCTTGAGCTTATTTCGATTGGCATTCCCTGGGTTATACGGCACGTTTCGAGGATCCAGACGACGACGGAGCTTCTCGTTATCCGGTAGTCCCGATGCGTTCCACAGGGCTGTGCCAAACTCTTCATCAAACATCGGAACCATCTTGGTCACGGTGTCGCCGTTATCGTCCGTGAGTGCTTCTCCCTCAAACAGAGCCACATCGCCATCCTCGTCGAGAATGTCCTCGGTTGCTCGCTGCGCAAAAGCAACCTTCTCGATGCCCTTATTCGAGACCATCGAGTGAGAAATGAGAGTCGTTGCACTCACGCCCGTGTGTGCACCCACATCAGGCACCACATCGAAACGCTCACGCACCTCTTCTGGCAATGCCACGTGCTGGTCATTCTTGTACTGGTTGATGTCGGTCGTATCCCGCATCAAGTTCTGAGCCTTCAAGTTGCGTAGCAGTCGCATACGCAGCAACGACCACACAACAAGACCAGCGATCGACGACACGATGAACTTCAGCCAATCGAACGACAGCATCCAACCGATAGCACTGTTCGGTCGCTGAGCCAACTCAGCATCATGATCGGCCTTTTCTGCTGCGATGGCATCCACGTGCCACTGTGGCTCAGGAACATCCTCAGCATCTTCGTAACACGTCTCATCAGACGTATCGATCTCGCCTGTTTCCAGAGCCGGAGAGAAACACCCTTCGCTCCACACAGGCTTGCCCAGCTCCTTCGTCAGAGCCTTGTTCTGTACTGCGTAGCTCGGAACAGATGAGCGCCACAGGGCGTCACGACCCATGGCCACACCCATCGTGCCAAACGAGAACAGCATCCACACGAGGATGAAGACAAGCACACCGGCAACAGCCGATGCGACCTCACGCGACACCGGAGAGATCTTCGCCTCGATGTCGCTACGTTCTAGTTGCTGATCGCCGTGCACATCCTGATAAGCCAGTGAGTCAAGCTCGTCTTGCTTACCCAACTGATTCCACGCCTGGCTACCGTGTTCACGGGGCACTGCTCCACTGGATTTCTTTCGTCCGAAAACCATATGCACCACCTTCGCCTTTCTCTTCTGTCTCTTACGTCTTTTCGATTCGGTTGATTCACCAACCTAATCATATCAGAAACAGAAGCACAGAGACACAGAAAAGAGGTGCGGCAAGGATTAACCTCACCGCACCTCTTGTTCTATGCGATCACATCATCATGTGCTACACACCGATCGACGTTGCGCTGTTAGTCACCGCCTGCGTAGAAGCATCAGCGATCGCCGCTGCTGCATTCGCATCACCCAGCGTGCTGTGCAGCATAATGCCCGCAATAACACCGACTGCGAGGAACGCCATCGCCACCAACACCGCCAAGGCGATGTACAGATGATTGGCACGCTTCGCGACAACGCTTTCTCGATCCATCTGATCCATCAGCATCTGCTTATCGAGCTGGAGCGAAGAAACCTGACTCTCGAACTGACGCGAGATCTCGTCGCGAACAACGTTCACACGAGCCGCTTCTTCCTTCGTGCGCTCATTCGCACGCTCAATCTCAACCTTGGCCTGAGCCAAAGCAGCCGTATGATCAAGACGCATACGCTCAATGAGCTTGTTCGTCTCTTCCTGAGCAGCCAGAGCACGCTTCTGAGCTTCCTCGCGCTCACGCTTAATCTGTTCACGCAGTTCCTTCTCACGAGCAGCAAACTCAGCCGTCTTCTGCTCGACGATATTCTGACGAGACAGCTGCTCTCGCAGGGCCTCAGCGCGGGCGATGTCTTCCTTGCGATTCTCATCAAGGAACGCACCCATCTCATCGCGGAACTGCTCCATGAGTTCTGCCTCACGAGCGACCTGCTCAGAGCGCTTCTGGATCAAGTGATCCATCACGCGAGTGAGAGCTGCATCGAACGACGCCTGAGCGGACTGCTTACGGGCATCCAGAATCCGACGACGACGAAGAGTATGATCCTCGTCGATAGTCGTTTGAAGGTTCGGCTCAATCTCCGACAACTGTCGATCGAGGCCAGGCTTGTGCTTCACATCGTAGAGAGACCTTTCCTCCACAGCGCGAGCCTGCGCGTGATCCTCTCGTTCCTTCTCATACTTGGCGATGATGGCAGCACGCTGTGCGCCAATGATGTCCACGAGATTCGCACGAGACTTATCAGCATTAGCATCAGCCTCAGCCAGCGTCTGAGCCCACACGTTGTCAGCACCAGATCTGGTGCTCATCTTCGCGGCGATCTCGTCGCCAGTATTCGAGACAAGCGAGAAGTAGAGATCACGCAGCTCATTGATGTCACGACGACGCTGCTGAGCCAGTGCATCATTCGCCTGCTGAGACAGCAGCTTGATCTGACCATCCAACCAGTTATCGTCGTCAAGGTGATCCAGGGAGAAACGACTGGCTTCGTCCGCTTCGCGACCGAACAGGGTCTCGAAGGGAGTCATGTCGACAGTGAAGCCCAGATCCTCATCGAGGAACCGACGCGCCATCGTGTTACGCACTGCCTCACGATCGAAGACACGGTTGTCAACGACAGGGGCAGAGATGGAGTTCTCTGCGACCTCAGGAACATCCTCCACCGACTCAGATTCGGTGTCAGCATCCGATGCAACATTGAGATTCTTGAACGGATCGTCAATGTTGGCATCATCCTCGTCATACGAGCCCTCATCGGACGGAAGCTCGTCTTCCAGAGGCTCGTCTAGAACCTCATCAGGATCGAAATTCGGGAGATTGTCGACATTTTCCAAAGACTCATCTGCGTTGTTGACAGGGGCTGCTGGATTGGGGGCGGGCACAGGAATATCCTCAACGAGATCCTCGGGCTCCGACTCAGTGTCAACCTCCCCACCCAGACGACGCCACAGCGACGGAATCAGAGATGACAGAGCCACAGCACCAGAACCGATAGCCTGAGCCTGGGCAAGAGTGATCGTATCGACATCCCCAACAGGGACATCAATAGTCTTCGTGGACTCATCATAGTGAACGGGGTTCACAACAAGAGAACCATCGCGCGTGTCGACAGACGTGAGCATGAAAATAGCCTTGTCGAAGAGGATGTATTCACCCATGCCTTCGGGGCTCAGAGACTGCTCCGTGGGGATAATGCCCAAGATGTTGTGACGAAGCATATCCTGGGTCATCAGGACTTGGATCTTATCGTCAGCAATTCGCTGAAGAATCGATCCCTTGTTCTCGTCACCCTTGGACGAGACCTTCCCCAGGCCGCCGATGCCGCCTTCTTCGATGGGTGCATCAACGGGGAGAGACAGGATGACACCAACCCCATTGGGGAGTGTCCAACGCTCATTATTGCGGATGAGATCAAGAGCCGCACCGGGCTCCGTCTCATCGATGACAAGCGCCAGAGAGTCCTTGGCCTTCTTGGCCTCAGCCTTCTGAGCCTTCTTGTCAGGAACAGGAGCAACAGCAACCTGCTCATCGACGACCTTGGTGTCGTCCTTCTTACCAAACAGCATAGACAAATCCTTTCGATCGATTCGGTTGTATGTGAGCCGGTACCTGCATCATTGGGGATGTTTGCAGGTACCGGCAAGCACACTGTGTTTACACTCGTATACGAGTGTATCACACGTTGTGCCAAATGTGCTCGCATACGAGCAGATTCGATATGACTAAGCCCGTGGCTTGTCGTATGGCAAGACCACTACACGAGCGTCAGACTTCAAGATCGTCACATCTTCGCTACGCAACGTGCCATCGATCTTGGCTGCGATCACACGTTCCTCGGGATGTTCATTGATGAACGCTGCGACTTCCGTCGACAGATATCGCTGCATACGACGCACCATGTCACGTGCACCACCGGCATCAGAATCACTGCGCGATTCGTCTTCCACCAGGAAATCGACAACGCGCTTATCGATCGTCAGATCGATACCGTGCTTACGCTTCACATCAGCCTTAAGAGCACTCAGCTTCTTCATCATGATCTTACGCAACGTAGGTCGTGACAACGGCTGAAACGGCACGATCGCATCGATACGTCCCAAGAGCTCAGGTGGGAACTTGCCACCATCGGTGCTCTTGATCGACTCTTCGATGACCTTTTCGTACTCACGCATGCTGGCCTCACTACCGTGATCATCAGCGTTGTACTCACCGATGGTGCGGTAGATCTCCGAACCAGCGTTGGTGGTCAGCACAATATAGGTGTTCAGGAACGACACCTGTCGACCGTCCTTATCCGAGAGTCGACCGTCATCGAGCACCTGGAGCAGCAAGCGCACAACAAGTGGGGATGCCTTCTCGATCTCGTCAAAGAGCAACACGCAGTGACTGGTCGCCCACACCTGACGCGACAGTTCTTCTCGGAAGAGATCAACACTGTCATCACGACCCCATTCCGACATGTCGAAACGCACGAGGTGACGTTGGTCGTCACCAAAAAGAATCTTTGCGAGCTGCTTCGTGACCTCAGTATTATGCGTGACGATGAAGTCACCTGCTTGATACAGGTGCTCATCATTGTCGACGTAGATACAGGTCATGCTCTCTTTCGCGTCGAGCTTTTTGATAGAACGGATGCCGACATAATTGAACATCTTTTCCAAAGCGCGATGCTTCATAGACTGAGCTTCAATAGCGAGACGCTTCTTTCGATCAAGACGGAAAAAACGAGGTTTATCCGAAACACGAGCCATCACACGAACTTCGTATTTAACCGTCCTAAGCAAACCCTTACCCGATTCGTGTCGTTTGATCCAACATTGCACCCCAAGAGAGAACAAAAGGGTACGAATATTTTCGGCAAGCCGTTTTGATCTTGTAACGTACGAAATGCGATAATGATCGTACTCATCAATATAACCATCGCAATCAAACAACCCTTGAACCAAAGCCCATCGTTGTTCGATAGACGAATGCAAATACTGTTCAGGAATGCGTTGCCGGCTCATATCAATCAACTTAGAAGCAGAGCCAGTAAGCACGTCAGTACATTGAATCCTCCGCTTTTTACTTTTATCTCGCCCTGTATAAAAGTACCAATAGCAACCATCTCTGTAACGATGCCATGAAACAGCACCGATTGCTTGACCGACATAGGCAACCATTTCTTCGTCCTCCGAATAAACATTGAGGAACTCGTCAAACTTAATACTTTTGGTAATCAAAACACCGAGCGCATACGGATCCACAGGGAGATTTGCCGTAGGCCACTGCACCGGCTGATTCATGGGAACAAAATATTCCACGGCACTTTGTTTGTTCATCAGAGACCCCAAAGTCTTAGTCGAATAAATTGTCGGACCATCATACATACCACCCCTATTGGGGTAAACCGCCCACAGGTGGTTGTCGGAGACATCGAGAATGCGTCCGTCTGCCAACGTCACTCGATACACATCGCGTTCTCCCTGAGGGAACACCCCGAGTACCTTCGTCGGAGAGCCGTCGCGAGCAAACACGTAGTCACCAACAACAAGATCACCAGCAAGTTTCCATGCCACAGAACCATCCTCAGAAAAGACTGGTACACGAGTAGAATCTGTAGTCGATTTGCCAACACCTGTGGCTCCAGTGAAGAGCAGCGATGACATAGGCTTGCTCTGGTCGTTCAGACCCGCAACACACAACTGGAGTCGACGAGCGATCGACGTAGTAGCAAAGTCCTGACTAAACACGCGACGATCCAGTTCGGCTTTAATTTTAGCAGCGTTGACATCAATCTCCACCTCAACACCGAACTCAATTTTGAGCACGGTTGCCAACAGCGTTTTGTCCATACGCTCACCGAGGTAACGATGGCGACCAACCATTGCATCGAGCACACGAATCGACTTACGAGGCTGCACAGAGGCAGGAACGTATCGATTCGTGTACTCAAAGATCTGCTCATACAAAGAGTCATCGAAGATGCCCTCATCGACACCGTACTTCTTCGCCATACCCTTCAGAATCGCAATCGTCACCTCACGATCCGTCTGAGGGATGTTAATACGCGCGAGACGCTCAACAAGCGGCAAATTCGATGCGATATGAGCATTGAACTCGTCATACGTCGTGGCAGCAATAACCTTGATACCACGAGATCCCGAGGCCGCAAGCAACGGCTTCAACGCTTCCACGGCAGCAGCGGAGAGCTGCACCACCTGGTGGAACTCGTCGATGAACAGCACAATCTCTCGACCTTCGGACCTAGAGAAGCTCTCAGCCTCGTCAAACAGAGCCTTCAGCCGTGCAGCCATCTCCTCGGGGTTCGACAAGTCTGCGATCATCTTTGCCATGTCGACTTCCAGGTAGATGCGCTCTGGATCATCCTGCATACAGGACTGCACGAGCACCGTGTTATGCGTGACAACATGGCCTCGACCCACCTGATACAAGTGCGTCTCAGAGTCGACCATGATGCACGTCATCTCAATCTCGCGATCGGTCTCGATCACCTCAGCGATCATATCGCCGCGAGTTTCCAGAGATCGTTCCAACTCATGTAGATCTGCTTCGACAGCCCACACGTTGTCACCGTGACGATGGGCTGCACTTTCTTGCAACGCTCGCACAACATCCTGACGATCGTGAATCGAACTGGTGAGATACACCTGCGGAACACGTCGCTTGCCTTCAGGCTTCGCAAACGCACCCGTCAGCACAGGATGGCTCATCAGTTGCTCAGCCTCCACATGCTTACCTGTCGCTGGGTTCATAAACACCGATCGAGAACTATCATCGCGCACGCGGACCCAACCGGTCTGCACTTCAATAGCCGTGAACACAGCATCCGGTGCATCATTCGGCATACTCACGTAGCCAGTAGATTCGATGCGCACACCCCATCCGAGCAACGCGCCGAACACGTAAGGATCCAATGGCAGAATACGACTCTGTCGCACAAGTGCTCCAGATGCCGGAAGTTCCCATGTCGAGAAACCATCAGAGCTATGCAGGCCCTCGGTCATAATCTCTCGCAGAGACATCGTCTCCCACGTCGAGTCCTTCTTGGTGAGAGAGCGGATGTTCCACAGGTGCTCATCGTTACAGCGCACACGGTCGCCATGGTTCGTCACCACAACGTACTCACGCTTCATCCCCTGAGGGAAAACACCCGTCACGGTCACAGGCTCACCGTGCTCATCAAAGACATGATCGCCCACCTTGAGCAGACCCACACGAACATATCCACGCTCATCTGCCACAGGGATCAGCTCATCATTCGGGTGAGCCTTACCGGTGCCAGGTGGGGCCAGTAGAATCACGTTACACATTTCAGGACGAGCCAGAGAGCTCATCAGAGAGACCTTCTCATTCTCTCGGCCCACAATGTCACGAGCAGGTGGCGCAAGCTTCGCCGCAAAGTCTCGCAGCATCGGGTACTTGTCGTTCAAACGATCGTCATCAAACAAATCTTTCCTCCATCTTTCAATCATTTCTATCGATTCGACTGGTGTACCAGCCATTCTAGCATAGTTGGTAACCACAAGAACAACAGAGCAGAAACAGGAAACCGCCCCACTGGAAAAACCAGCAGGGCGGCATCACAAGCCTCAGAGATTCGTTCACATCACAAGCCAAATAATAACATTGCTCTCGGCTGTTGATAGAAACTCATCTCGCTGTGCCATAGTATGACACGCTCTATAGACATCAGGTGCGGCACAACCTGGGGTGGAATACCCTTGGCTGGCCGCACCATGACGTCCAGGGAAGCAAGAGTGTTGTCCTTGGGGTAACCAGTACCCCGTCTGACATTACTACGTAAAGTAGACATAACAACCTCTCTTGCTTCGTTGGTTAGAACTCGGGTTCGTCGTTCTCGATCTCAGCAGCCTCTTCGACCTCAGGCTCAGAAACCTGGGCCTCGGCAGCCGCCTCGGTCTGCGCCTCCTTCTCAGCAGCCTTACGGGCCTTATCGGCCTCAGCAGCAGCCTTGGAAGCGGCGTAGATCGTATCGAGAATATTCTCGTCGATCGGCTCCAACTCGGACGGCTTCACCGTCTTAGAGTTGATGACCAAGCCGGTCTGCTTGCCAGAAGCGGGCATGACATCCGCCTGAATGGCGTAAACAGTCGGACCAGGTCGACCGTTGCGCTCCGGCATCTGGACGATGTTATCGCCCGCAGCCGCAACGAAAGCATCGCGCTGAGAAGCGCTGTAGCCAGCCTGGTGATCGAAAACGGTCTTACCGTCGAGCTCCTTCTTGGTCGAAACCAGGTGAGGACCTCGCTGAGGGGCAGCGCCCTCAACAGGTCGAACCATCGCGTCCAGGAAGACGCGCTTGCCGTCCTTGGAATGGGCGTTGGGGTACTCCACAACGACCAGTTCCACCGACTTCATCGAACCCTTACCACGTAGAGTAGCCATAATGACCACCCTCCTTTCTCATCTCATCCCGCAGGATGTCGGTCGAGGGTTAATCAGCCCTCTCACATACATGGACTTGTTCCATGCAGCGCTCTCTCATCATAGATGAAAGAAATCCTGAATGTCAAGGCGAATCTCATCCCAGTTCCATCGAATCCACGGAATCCATGGATGAAGTCTCGCTCTCTTCCAACACCTGTTCCAGCTGAGGTACCAAACGCTCAGTCTCGCTCCACGTACTCTCACGCACGATTCCGGCAAGACCCTCATCAAACGTCACCGTTGCGCTACGGCGAACACGTTTCGCCACCGGCACCACATCGCTAAGAGCACTCGTGAGAATAAGATCCCTTGTCTTCTTCGCTGACATCTGGCGTTCCAGATCATCAGCGACACGATTCATACGACGGGCATCATCAAGGGGGAGAACCATCTCGATGATGTCTTCCTGACCAGACTCATGCAGATACATTTGTGCATCGTCGATGAGACGTTGACGCCTGCGAGCCCAGGTCACAAACCGATCAGCAACATGACGACCAAGCGCCATGTCGACAACAGTATCGGAACGCACGTCGTGCAGATCCATACCCTTCGTATGAGACAGTGTCCATCGCTCTCCTGGAACCACACTCATGGCACCACGATCATTCTCATCATCACTGCGCGCATCATCTTGTATCGCTTGCAATACAAGCCCCTTCCCGGACAGCATCGACACAAGATCGGCTGTTCGAGAGGCCAACGATGCGCGAGCTCGCTCCAAGCGTTGCTTCAAAGTAATCCGTCCAGCTTTCCCACCAGCCACAAGCAAACGTCCACCGCTCACACCGTGGGCAGCAACACCAAGCTTCTCAGCTTCATCAGCGTCCTTCATCTTCGGGATCGAACGATCTGTCAGCAGAGCTTCGAGACCAACGACTGCTTCGCGTCGCTTATCCACCGACTCCAACACGTCTTTCCACGAGTCGTCATCGCGGTGCTGCCCGTCAACACCCACAGCCAATGGCCCGAGCAACGATCGGTACTTACTGACGCAACGAGCGTGGTATTCCTCTTCTTCCAGATACAGCTTATGCATCACCTCAGACTGCGGAGATACTGCGCCTGCTTGAAAACCGGCTTCCCAGTCAGCAGCACGCATACGCCAATACTCACGCTGCGTATCGTGTTCTCGTAGACGAGACCCATACGATCGCAAACGCAGTGAGAATCCAATCAGATCATCATCAGCACTCATACCCTGAGCCTGAGTCTTCATGCGCTGAGATTGCGTCGCCATGAGCGTCTCGACATCCTGGCTCATCACAGTGAGCATCGGTGTACGTACAGAAAGAGCCTCGGGTGGAAGAGATTGCAGCACTTGATACAAGCCATTGACGCTTCGCTCCATAATCGTCTCATGACCCCGATGGATCAGCGCTCGCTTCTCCTGATCACTCAACCCTTCACGATGAGCTCGACGGTTCGCATATGTCTCGACTGCGATCATGGCTGATCCCATGGGTGAACCAGGACGATCGAGCAACTCAGTAACGAGCTCTGTTGCAACGCTGTTCGCGCGTCGCATCTCCGGTCGACGAGACCCGTAACGCCACAGCGTTTTGTCAGCAGGCAAGCAAGCCAGCAACAACTGAGGCAGTGACTCATCGAGCACTTTCTCATGTGCCCAACGCTTCACGAACGCAGCCACATTCAGACGCTCATAACCCACGGCACTGGACATATGAGCCACGTGCTGGTTCTCATCAAGCCACGAGTCCACGCCTCGTCGCAAGAGCGATATATCCGTGCTGGTGAGCTTGCCCTTCTGTTGCATGCCCTTCTCTGTACGCACACGTCGACCGAGCCCGGCATCGACCATGGCAAGGTGGCAGTGAACATGCAACGTATCAACCTGAATAACGCCCACGTAGCGCAGGTCATCGAAACGATGCCCCATACGCTCCAAGCCATGCATGATTGCCATACGCAGACGCATCTGATCGATATGACCTCGGTAATCGCCCTTGTTCTGTGCGACGAAACCCTTGGGGACAACACCCATCTCCTGAAGATACTCAGGACTGAAAGACAGCACGGTTTTCATCACTGTGTGCCCCTTGTCGAACAAACGCTGAATGTCAGCACTGGCACGGCGCACGCCTTCATCAGACAACGACGGCTGACCATAACCGAATGCAACGCCGCCTTGACCGGACACATGCAGCACGTTGTCTTTGAGCTGATGCCTCGACACGGCTTTCTCGGTGGCGCTCTCTCGTGCCATATAACGCAGGATGAAATCCTCGGTGTCGCGTCGACGAATGGGCGTCGCAGGCTCGGTTGCGCCCTTACGTGCCATATAGCGCATCACGTAAGCGCCGGGTGTGCCACCGCGAGAACCGCCATGCTTACCCCCGCCTGGGGTCGGCACACTGAACTCGTTGACAACAACAATGCTCTGCTTCAAGCTCATCGGTATCGACACACCTTTCCATCAAATTACTTCAAATTGCGTCTATTTTTTAAATAAAGATCATTACATACATACAGTACGGCGTTGACAGGGGCGGCAGGTATGCCCCACCGCCCCTGTCATTACTTGCTGCTCATGATGTCAGAATTCTGGATCATCGAGATCAGCAGCGTCAATCTCGTCCGCCGTTGCAACAGGTGCCGCTGCCTCCACAGCCTCACGAGCCGACAGACGCTTGCGCTCCGTGTCTCGCTCGGCATCAGCGACAGCCTCGTGCAGATCCTCGATCGAATCAACCTCAGGCTGAGCCAGAATCTCGGGCGCGTTCTGAGCAACCGAGGTGTTGATGACATCAGCCACGACCTCACGGAAGGTCGACGCCAGCTTGTCCGTCGTCAGGGTTGCACGCTGGTTCTCAGCATCGTCGACAACCTCAGGCTGGACCTGGGCGACAGGCTCAGCCTGGATCTCAGCCTCAGACTCGGCCTCACGCTCAGACTCAGCGTCATCTGCACGCTGAGCAGCCTGAGCGTTGCGCATGAGCGCATCGAAGAGAGGCGAATCCATGACGGGTAGCACGGTCGGCTCACCACTAAGAGCTCGGGCGATCGATGCACCCTCAGCCTCGTTGGTACGACCATCGGTACCCTCGTCATCGAACTGAGACTCCATCCCGGCGAAGATGTCATCCACCTGGTTCGTACGATCCAGCGCATGGTCAACAGACTTCTCGTTCTCATGATCACGAGCACGAATCTGAGCGAGGTAATCCGGGAAGTAGTCGGACAGATCCAGACCCGATGTCACAGCGTCGACAACCAGACCATCCCGATCAACGACATCGAGGAATGCCAGTGGCGCTTCATTCTCGTCACGAGGTGCGATAACAACACCTTCATAGTGAGCCGGGAGCATCCACACCTGGTTGAGCAGATCGCTGGGGGGCTCGAAGCCCTCGTTAAAAAAGCCCTTTTCGACCAACGACACGAGCTGCTCGTCGGTGAACTCGTAGAATGCATCGACGGTTGTTGCACCGCCGTCCATCTGATCGAAATCAACCTCGGTAATCCCGTAGGCGATCTCAGACGATCCGTAGGGAACAAGTCCCACGAGACGACCTCGGACATGGAGGACAGGTCGGTAGTTCGACCTGGCCCCGTGATTGGTGAAGTACAAGGTGTCAACGAGCACCTTGATGTCAGCTTCACCCTTGACCTCGCGAGACTCAACGCCTCGCATCGATAGCGCATGTCGCGCCCAACGGTTGGAGCGCTTCATGCCGGTCACAGTACTCATATGTTTCCTTCTCTTTCTTTGTTGGTTGGTGGATAGAGGGACGGATACCCCAACGCGATCAGCGCTGGCGCGACTTCTTCTCTGCCTTCTTCGCCTTCTTCACTGCCCCAGGCAACTTATCGGACTTATCAATGGCCTTAATAGCCTTGGCACTCGTGTCAAACTCGGCGCGATCAACCCAACGGCGCATCGCGGCAAACACCTTGTTCATACCGCGATGGCCAAGTGCGCACAGCCAGATCACACCAGCTGAGATCACGATCGTAATGAGTAGCATGGGCGCGACCCAGTACGCGATGAAAGCTTCCGTGCTCGGAGCATTCGCGCTCGTCACGCCGAGACTGTCCTGGACAAGACGACCCATGTTCGGGACGACCTTCAAAGCGCCCCACAGCATGATCCACAGGCTCACGAGAACCCACGAGACAAAGCCGATAACGCGCGCCACAACATAGACACCCATGCGAGCACTGCGCTTGATAGAGCCCTTCTCATCGAGAGTCATAGGCGTGCGAGCAGTGTTGATCAAAGAAGACAGATTCATAACAGATTCCTTTCGGGTAATTACTTAAAGAGTGGAAGAACGAGTGGGACCGCACCCATCATCGCTCAGTAGGTTCGATCACGTCCCGGAGCACCGGCCCAACCGGTGATGTCCGAGATCGAACCATCGCTATCAAGCGTGTAGCTCATCGTGGAATACGACGTGCTCGTCGCCTTGCCGTCAGAGCTCTTGGTTGTGACGCCAACAACAGCAAAGTAGCTGTACTTCGTGCCGTCGACGTTCGTCACAGAGGTTGTGAAACTCTCCAGAGACGAGTTTGCACCCTCATAAGCGAAATACGTCTTACCGGACGAGTCCGTACGCCATGCGCCAGCTTCCTCCCCCGGCATGAACACCGTGAGGAACTGAGAGTTCTCATCCAGGTGCCACCGATCGATGAGTGCCTGTCGCGCAGAGATGTACTCATTGCCGTTCGACCACGTGAGCGCCTGCTTCATGATCGCCTTGACCGTCTCATCGTCGCTGTGCTTACGTGCCGGGGACATGCCGGTTGCTTCGGCTGAGACAGTCTCCTGGTGATCGACAGTCGACGTTTCCAGCGACGCGAGCTGCGATTGCAGCTGCTGCACTTGAGCCTCGTTGCGAGCATTCTCATCGGCAACATGATCGCTGTGCGTTGCGGCGACACCGACACCACCCAGGAGGATCGCACTTCCTGCGATCAGCGCACCGAACCGTGCGATAACAGGCGTCTTCTTGTTCTCTTGCATCTCAACCAACTCCATTCTCATGAGCCGTATCGTCACTAACAAGCAAACGCGCACCAGCGCTCGTCACGCCAGTCTGCACACCGGAGAACGTTCCCGAGGCGGCATCGTATGTAGTCGTCGTCCACGCCAGGAGCGTGCCGTCAGAACCCTTGCACAGCCACGCGATCGGCAGTGCCGACGTGTCTGTCACGCCATAGGTAACAACCGATTCCCACTGATACTGATCAGCGGGTAGCGCGCTCGTCTGACCCGAGGCGTCCTTTGCGAGAGGTGCATACCAACGAACGGCAGCACCGTCAGGCACAAGCGCAGCGAGCCGAGCATGCAGATCAGCCACACGCTGCGCATCCACATCCGAGGTGCTCGTCGACCATCCGCGATACTCGTTCTGGAGGTCGGCCACCTGCTGGCTCTTCTCCTGGAGGGAATTCACAGCCGCCTTCGCACCCTCAACGTCAGGAACAACCTGAGATGCTTGCTGCGCCTGAGCGACCTGCGCAGTCAAGGTCTGAATCTCAGCGCTTCGATCGATCGGAGCACTCTGGGTACCCACAATCGCAATACCGATTCCCATTGCAGCCAGGCCCAGACCCGCTGCGATCTTCAGATCGATACGGCGCTTTGTATCATCGCCATCGTTGTCGTGAGCCTTCTTTTCAGCGCGCTGAGCCTTCTTACGTTCGAGCTCATCGGCCAATTCCTGGCCACTCTTCCAATGCGTTTTCGGCGTTGGTGTCTTCGCCCATTCACTGAGCTTGCTCATTCGATCCGCCATGGTCATCACTTCCTTTCTCTATCTCTTTTCCACTGACGTGATTTCACTCGTGTATCAACATAATCAATCATACCATAACACCCCGTACCAGATGCAATCATCCAGTACGGGGTGCCATGAGTGATGCTACATGATCACGGACCAGGGGTCAGACTAGAGTTCTTATCGCCCTGACCCTTTTGCATCGTGGACGGAACCGTCACCGATGCGAACTTCGAGGAAGACTCCTTCGTGGTGTTTCGATACGCCACGTAGTCCGTATCGAGACCGGTCGAACCAGTGTAGAACTGGCCCACCGTGGGGGAACGATCGTTGAGCGAACCCGAGACAATCTCGCCCTGGGGCTCGTAGTTACCTTCGCCCCAGACTTCCTTCACGGCGTCCTCACCCACATACATGACCGTGTGCGACACACCGCCGGTCGTACGCAGGAGGATGTCACCGGGCTGAAGCTTGGACTTGTCGCCGTTGTAGTCGATCTTGGTCCACTTCGAACCGCCCTGACCCTGAAGATACTCTAGCTGGTTGGACACGCCACCAGCCGGGTACGTATCGTCAGTACCAGACCAACGCACAGCCGTGGCAACGGTGCGGTCACACGAGGCAAAGTAGTTATCCGACTCACCGAGCACCTCCTTGTGGAGGTACTTGTAGATGTCGGTGCCATCGTTACCCTTACCATCGTCGTTGTACGGCCATGCGTAAGAGATCGCAGCCTTCACCATCGTGGAGTTATCCACCTTGCCGCCGTGCGACTTGCACTTGCTGGCAGCAGCAGCCACGGAGCTACTGTTCGCACCAGTCACAGCGCTACCGGACTGAGCCAGGATCGAATCAGCGAGAGACTTGTTCTTCTCCCAGCCGCCCATCTTGGCAAACCAAGTACCAGCAGCGCTCTCGCGAGAGCCGAGCGTGCCGTCGTTGATGCCCTCCCACTTGGTGAGGAAGTACGAGGTCGACGCAGAGACGCTACCGCCCTCGGAGTTATCGATCAGAGCCTTCACCTGAGCCACGCGAGCCGGATCGTCCTTGGAGATCATGAAGCCGAGCTGGGTTTCCAGCGTCGACCACGGCTTACCAATCGACTGCGCATACTCGGTGAGCAATGCGTTACGACCATTGGTCCACTGTCCCAGGCCAATACCCATCAGATCGATCGCCGGAAAACGAGCAGAATACGCCGGATCCACCTGTGCAATCTTGAAGCCCTTGGCCTCAGCGTCTTGCTTACGAGGACCGATCGTGAACTTCTCGTCAAAGATCGTCTCCACACCGGTCGGATCAATGCCGGATTCATGGGACCAGTTGCCCAGAACACCGGCAATATTCTCATCCGACATACCCCATGCCGAGAGCACAGAGTAGACAGTCTTCGCATTCTCTTCGGTCTTAGCAGACACATCACCCACGGCCCCATCTGCTGCCTTTGCTGCGTTTTCGACAGCTACAGTACATGGCTCTAGCAATCCATCGTTACGTGCAGCCATCTCGCCATCACGCAACGCAACCGCACCACCAGCGATAACAGCACCCGCGCCAACAGCCGTTGCCACAACCGTTGCAACAGTCGCGGTCGCCGCCGACACAGCTCCGCCCAATGCGCTGGCAACAGCTGCACCGGCTCCCGTGAAGAAACCAACCACAGCCTTCGCTGCTGCAACGAAAGCTCCGACGATCGCGGAATACAGCGACTGAGCCACTGCCATGATCGACATCATCACCGTCTTGAGCCAATTGAGGAACACAGTCAGCGCAGCGGCTTGCGCCGCAGCAGGGGCTGCGGCTCCGGTAGCAGCTCCGGTCGCGACCTTACGAGCACCGCCCTGGCCCTGACCACCTTGGATGCCCCCACCCAACAAACCGCCGTCACCAGGCTGCGCGCCACCAGAACCCATCACATCGGTGCCGTTCGCTCCTGTGTTCACAGGCTCATCAGGCTGTGCCTGAGCAGATGGTTCAATACCGGCATCAACATCCGAGTTCTTCTGAGGGAGCTTTTCAATCCCGTCTGGTTTCATACCTATCTCCTTTTCGTTCATTCAGCCAGTCCCACACTCAGTACAACGTCAACACGTTGGCATTTGTATTCTGTACTGTGGTCGTTCGCACATTACGCAGCTCGATTTCCAGATTGAGCAGATCGTTGTAGGAATTGACCTGATACGCCTTCTTGTGGTCGTAATAGGTTTGCCACGACGTGATGAGATTATTACGTAGATCTAGGAACGGCTTAACAAGTTCATCCTTATTGGTATAAGAACTCAGTGGCGTTCCATTATTCAAGGTGAACTCAACCTTCTGCCAATCAGGAGCGGGTGCGGACAGCGCAGCCTGAGACTTCATGAAGTCCACGTAGCTCATGCCCTTGGGAACAACCTGATCGAGATAACCCTCGTTCACCGTCCCATGACGCCAATCGAAATCGTAGCCACCGGGCACAACAGTCTTAGACGACAGGAACAGCGTCGACTCACCGGTCTTGCTGCTCTTCGCATCCTGACCGGTCACCTCATCGCCTGCAATCACATCGGGAACCACCGGCTCATTGAGACGAAGCATCGTTCCACGATCGTTCACAGGAGTGGTGGAAATCTGCGACATGTACTGGTCAATCTTCGCCAAGTCAGCCTTCATCTGAAGCAACTGGCTGTCCATCTCAGTACGCAGCTTCTGCTCAGAGTCGCGAGTCACGGCCTCATGGTAAACATCGCCTGCGTTGAACTCAGTACCAGCCGTCCCAAGGTTCATCGTGATGGAACCCGATGCCACAGGGTTGAACGCGATACGCATCTGGTCGTACTGCTGGAAGGATTTATCGCCTGCATTGGGATCAGTCTTCGATGAAGACGACGATCCACCAGATTGAGGCGCACTGGCAGCACCTTCACCCTCCTTGTAGGAGATCTCTCGGTTGATACGGATCGTCATATCGAGGATCTGGAGATCAAAGCCATTTGGGTTATCGAGAACAACGCCCATGTACTTGGCGTTGTTACCGAACGTCACGTAACGAGCCGTGATCGACTTACCCTTCAACGAGTGCTGATGCAGCTCACGATCCGTGCCCGTCAAGAACACCTGGTAGTCATCCGCGTTCGCAGGAAGACGTGCCTCATCGCGGGCATTGAGCAGCACCATCGTGCGAGTCTCAGACGGATCGGTGTACACACCCATCACACGACCAGTCGCCTGTGTACGCGAAGTCGTAAACGACTGAGTATACATCGCAGTCGCACTGAGCTGTTCCTGAGAGTTCGTGTACGAGGACACACCCGCACCAGTCAGCAGTGCCGCACCCGTCAGGCTGAACACAGCCACAGCGACACCAAATCGCTCCATCGCGTGGTGCGAATCAAACTTGAAGCGAGTCTGGAATGCCTTGAACTTCTGTGCAAAGCCAGACGAAGCGCTCTCATACTCTGCGCCCTCAACAGTGGCATCATCACGAACGTCATCCACAGACGCATTCTGATTCTTACCGTTCTTTTTACCTTTACCCCATGCCATATTGTGATCCTTTCAATTCGTGTTCTACGTTTTCTTTTAATCCGGGAATAGACGTGTGGATAGCAACAGCCGGAGCCGGATGAACCGGCCCCGGCTGTCACAGTGACCTTTTGACCATCGTTGCGCTGTTAACCTATCACGGCCACATGGTCAGGAGATACGGCAGAATCATGCCGCCACCGAGATCCTCGATGGTCTTCTTACCACCTTCGGCAATGCCGAAGGCCAGAGAACCACCACCGGCCATGGCCGCACCACCAATGATGATGAGCAGCGCAACAGTGACCCAAGAAGTCTGTTGCGCAGACTGGCCACCGAACAGCTTGTTGAAGAATTTGTAGACACCCCACACAACAGCGGCGGTGCCAAGCAACGCAACGAACAGACCACCAAGGAACTTGATGTTAGTTGTCGCGTTGACAAGAAAGCTCTTCAGATCCCAGTCCGCAACAAGCGGGTTATCCGCGATTGCGAACAGTGCACGATTCGCCTGAGTGTTGAGGGTATCGATCGCCTGAGTAGCAAGAATATCGAGAGACATGTGATCTCTCCTTTCATAGAAGTAGTTGTACATGTGCATCTGGCCAGAGCCCGGCTGGTTGTCAGATGCCTACACTCATGACCTAGACACATACTACACAACCCACGTGTGCCAAGCAAGTGAAACGCCCTCGATCACGCTGGAGATCCAGCATAATCGAGGGCGTCATGAGTGTCACATGAACACTCTCACACAGTCACTGCGCGCTGTGCTCTCACTTTCATGAGGGCATCGGTGGCATCGATGAACCACCCGATGGCTTCATGCCTTTCAGGCCCTTGCCCGCCTTACCCGACGCGCTCTTAACTCCACCGTTCGCAGACTTCCCGGACGAAGGCATCTGCGATGCACCCTGGCGAGGTGCACTCAGAGAACGCGAGCTAACACCGCGAGACGGTGCCGGTCGCGACGGAGCAGGAGTCTGCGCAGGAGATGCAGCCTGAGGCGGTGCCTGTGCTGGAACCTGCTGCGACTGAGGCTGAGCCTGCGGATGACGAGGCTGCTGAGGCTGCGCCTGAGCAGGCGATGGACGCTGGGCACCCACCACACCGCGCTGAGGCTGGGACTGCTGTGGCTGGTTCATCTGACGCGGCTGCTGAACAGAGCGCACAGGACGCGGTGCCTCAGCCGACTGGCGATGAGCCTTCGCTTCCTGACCCTTGGTCTGAGCACTCTGGACATCGCTGAGAGTCTTCTGGCCGTCCTGAGCAGCGCCCGCAACATCCCCGGAATATGCCTTAGCAGCAGCCTTACCGCCGTGCCACGCAGCCTTCACACCGGACGTTGCCTGATCGACACGAGCCTTATCGGCCTTGTCGTGAGCCTCCATCGTCGACTGAATCGAGCTGGTCGTCTCGCTCATAGCATCGTCCGAGTTGTTCACAACAGTGCTCGAAGAGGTCACATCATCACCACTGTAAGAATCGGACGACGCAGACGGCTCAGACAGACCACCGCGAGCATCGACTTCACTAGCGATCTGACGATCTGTCTCGGAAGTCGTCAACGAGTTAAAACTCTCACCGTTGTTCGCGATGTCATTGTTGACGTTGGTGTTCACGCCGCCCGATCCGTCGCTGAGCAGCAAACCACCGCCACCGCCACTACCAGTAGGACCATTCGGATCACTACCAGGTGCACCAGGACCACTCTCATCGGACCCAGGGCCATCGGTACCGTTGATGGACAGCGTTCCACCGCCCATACCAGAGACACCGCCGTTTCCATCCTGGATACCGCCAGAGCCGGCCATGAGACCACTCGATGCCCCGCCGCGACCCGAGCCAGAGCCCATACCGCCACGACCGCTCATCAGACGGTTAGCAGCAGCAGAGCCAACACCTGCGCCAACGCCACCAGCCAAAGCAGGCATCAGCTTGCCGCCACCAGCAGGAGGTGCCACGTTCGTATCAAGGAACTTGTCGACGATCTTCGTGACAGCCTCGTTGAGACCCTTCACGAACGCACCACGGAAGTGCATCATCTTCCACGTCAGGATCAGAAGTAGAACAGTGGACAAAATCGACGTAAAGAGCGTGACGTTACCACTGGTCTTCAGGTAGGTACCGAAGCCGCCCATGCTATTAAACATGTGCTCCAAGCCGCCTTCGAAGATGCTCGGAACCGACAGGATGATCTCCTGAACAAGGCGATAGATGAACATCGTCCCAATGATCTCAGTAATCATCGTGAACGTATAGATCACAACCTTCGCAATACCTGCCATAGAACCCAACGTCGCAAAAGGCACAGCCGTGATGATGTGCATCGAGTTCTTGATTGCACCAGTGAACATGCCGAATGCATAACCCAGGCCGAGAACGATAAAGCACAGGAGCGTCACAGCGCTGTTCGTCCAGTACAACCAGCTCACACCAGCAGAACCGACCAGGTTCACAGAGTTGTGGTACTCACGGGTCGCAGAGGACACAGCATTGCTCGACGAATACACCGTTGCTGAACTCTTGCTAAACGACGTATTCAAGTAGTTATACATGGACAATGCAGACATGTTGGCCCTTCGGAAATTATCACCTGAAACCACCCAATCTCCACCATACCAACCGTCAGAAGGCGTCGTAAACGTAATAACACCCTCTTCGCCAGACACCTGGAGACCAGAACCTTCACGAACCTTCAGCACAGGGTTATCCGATGCCTTGGTCGCAGAGCACGACTTGCCATCAGCCTTCGTCGAACCATCAGACTGAACATTAAACCACGTCGTCGCGCAGTTCTTGACCTGCTCCTGGCCGTTCGATGCTTGCTGACTGATACGACCCTTGACAGCCGTATCAAAATCGGACGCCTGATACGTCTGAGCAATCGTATAGCGCAGAAGCATTTGCATAGATGCCACATAAGCGTTTGCAGGTAGACCGCCACTCGATGATGTATCGGCATTCGCAGCCTCCGTAGAGATAGAACCAAGACCGGATACATTGATGTCTGCCACCTGCTTGAAAGCACCCTTATTAGCAAGCTTGTTAATCGCCACAGTCGTCTGACGCAACTTGTTCACAGATTCCCCAGTGGGGGCCTGCTTAGACGAATCCCACTGAAGCGTAGCGCTCTCTGGCACAGCAAGTCGGTTGCCCTTCGCCCAATTCTCAAAGTCCACAAACGTGGAGATCACAACGCGGGTTGCACCCATACCAGCACCAGCTGTTGCGTCCTTCATGACACCCAACGATGCCGTGTACATCGAACCAATGAGGGGTACACCCACACCCAGGAACAGCATGCGGATCACCAGCTTCTTCAAGCCACTCAGTGCATTACCCTTCTTCCACATGAGCGACGAGATGATGAATGTGAAGATAAAGAGCGGGATGAGCACAGTCCACGACAGGTTCACAAGCGCCTGATACCAGCCGCTAAACCACGTATCCAAACTCTGCATCCACACAGGCACACCCTGTCCACCGGTCATACCGTTGGCCATCGCAGCGCTCGATGCCGAAATCGCAGAAAAGAAGAACTTGAAGGGATTCAGCGTTTCGAGCAGCCAGATCACAGCCGAGAAGATCGTATCGATACCACCAGCGAGCAAATACAGCAACGCCATAATGCTGCCAAACGCCATGTTCTGAAAGTGAAGCCCCAAACCCGTCGACGTGGAATCAAGACCCAACGCGTTCAGCAACGAGCCATACTGCGCGTAAGCGAGAACGCCGCTGTACGCGGAGTTTGCGCTGCTCGAATCGTTGTCGCGAACCTTCAACGAATCATAGCCAATGACATTAGATGCGCCGGTAGTTGCCGAGACCAACCAGCCAGAGAAATTCGATATATCGTTATCCCCGTAACCAATCAAGGCACCCCCCTCACTGGCATTCTGAGCGATCGTCGTCCAGCCTTCCTCCGCCGAGAGACCATCGCCATCACCAGGCTTAGCCGCCTCAGAGAAATAGGCAGTGACGTTCGACGACAAAGTGTAGAAATTGTACTTCTCAGCATTGTCTTTGCCAGGAGTAGCGTACGCGTTTCCGCCGATCATGGTAAGACCAAAGACGGCAATGAGTACAGCTGCCACAAACGACATCACACGGGTGAAGCCCCGAACTGCTCGAACACGGCTTGTGAGCATCAATGGACTCTCTCCTTTCTTTTCTTGGTTCTTGTTCACTTGTTCTTCCTTTCAGCGTTTTTGCGATCTTTCTGCCGGGACATCACAGATCCCCTGTGTCGACCGGGAGCAACACTCCCATCGTAGGTAATATCGCGCACGTGAGCATTGAGACCGAGCGCAAGGTCACGCTTAAACACAACGTTGACCGTCCCTCGTCGCAAGAATGTCAGCCCCTCACCTCGCCGGGTGATGACCTTCGTCATGTCGACAGGAATCTGCTTGGCCAGCTTCTTCTCGTACACAGGCACGAGAGCATCGCTCATCGCACCGAGCGCCGTCCAATCCGCCTCATCGAAATGGTTGAACTCAGAGTCATCCAGCATCGCCTTCACGCCGTTGTAGCACAGGGCGACACGGCCATTGCGACGGAAGAGGCGCTGGAACTGCTCAGTCATGTAGGGCTTCACACCCTTATCGATCAACTCAGCACCATGGATGATCAGTGTGTCACCTTCGCCCAAGGCCGAAGCCGCGAATGCCAGCACGTTGACGAGCTGTGCCATCGCAACACCCTTTCCACGATCCACCAGAGCTGAGAAATCATAGATGACACGACGAGCCTTCTGGGTTCCGTCAATGACATCGTTTGTGATGACGTTGAAGAGATCGCCGTTTGCACTCAGCATGGACTTGAAGACAGAAGACAGTACAGAGTACGCGTGAACCATCTCATCATCGCGATTCGTCCTGCTGGTCAGCGCCTTATAGCGCTGATCCAGGTAGGTCACAAACAGCTTCAGCTGCGGTACCTGATCGTGAGGCACGCCCACAAGACGCAAACGATCCTGGTTGTCCTTCGCATTACGCGCCCACATGTTCTGATCCACATAGAACTGCTCCAGAGTATCCCTCAACTGCGACTGGATGATCGTCCGATCGTCATCAGTAGGCTCATAGACCTGCTCAGTCAGGAGCACCATCTTTTCCAAGTGAGTCGAGAACAGCGAGAGCTGATCCTTGCGATCACCGAACACCTCAAAGGGGTTGACATCGCCCTGAGACATGTCGATACGCGCAGTGATCGTGTCCATGCGCGGACCGAGAACGCCCGTCAAATCAGCACCATCAAGGATGATGTGCACCACGCGCTTGTTATTAATCAGCGCCGCCTGAGAGATCTTCGACCCCCACATATCGGCCACCTGAGCCTTGTTCATGATCTCGGCGCGAGACTTGTCGTCATCGGCAACCACCACATGGTGACTGTACTGATCCACGTCCATCAGAACGCCGGAATTGTTCACGTCGCCCACCATGTAGCCGACGAACTCACCACCACGGTCATTGAGACCGTTGGTGACGAGGTTGAACGCACCCGCCAGCTCAGTCGAGGTGAAGTGGAAGCCCTTGCCTTTCTTCGAGGCGTTAGGGGTAAACAGCGTCGCCAACTCCTGACGCTGAAGACCAGGGTGCGCGGCGATCGACAGGTTGCCGACGCTATCGATGTACCGACGACGCAGATCATCGATGACATCATCGAGAATCTCCAGCGAGGGAGCCTTCAGGAGAATGCGATAGTGCACAGACAGATAGGCGGCACCATCCTGGACCTCAGCGATCGCTTGCTCCACCTCGGCAGACACCTTTGATGCCTTACGACGAGACGACTTCGTACCGTTCTCACTCTGCTCCTGCTCGTCGAGACGATCGAGTCGCTCAGACGCCTTGATCTTGTCCTTGAGCCAGGACTCAGTCACGCGCGAGACCTGCTGGAGCAGCACCGCCGTCACATTCTGAGGCAGATAGGGAATGAGGTTCACACCCCAGAACGGAGGGAGCTCATCACGGGCGCTCTCATCGTGGAAGTAGCCCAAGATACATCCGACGTTACCGTCGATCTCGAAGTAGTCGCTGTGAAACACATAGCCCTGGCGAGGCTTCACCGCAAGCAGATGGGTATACTCCTTAAACGTTGCACCGTTAGTCTTCGAGAACAGAGCCTTGCGCTCCTTACGAGACATGCCCTTGAGGCTACGCTGTTGCGACGCAGCTCGATCGCGCGCCTCATCAGCAGCCATCGAGGCACTTGCTTCGCGAACGCGAGAGGTCGCCATACCCCACGGCGATGACTCATCCGATGCGATCACATTCGTGACACTATCCTTTTTCGCCATAGATGCCACTACTCCTTTCCATCATAATTACTGTCGTGGTCAATTGAAGACCGATTATGGTCGTTCCCCAGGCTATTCTACACGAAAACCAGGCAAAAGCCCATCGCACAGTACCTGTTTGTGGGCATTAGATACACAACAACCTCGGACGCGAACGTCCGAGGTTGTGGTAGCCCTTACAGCTCTGACGGTGCACCGTCTCACCGTCTGTTACTTAGTGGTGACGGGTCCGTAATGAGTCCGTAGGAGCTCAATCGTCTCATCATACGTGAGCATCGCGACCTGCTTGAACATCAGCGACGAATCAGCCGCTTCAGCATCGAGCAGGTTGTGCGCCTTACGCAGATCCTCTTCGTTGCTGGCAATGAGGATCAAGTACTGGTGGATGCTGAAGAAGCTGGAACCCACGTAGCTCTTCAGAGATTTGTACTGTTCGTCCATGAGAGCGATCAGTTCGGGATCACGAGCCTCAGGATCCAGTGCGCGATTACGCCTCTCCAACATTGCGATCTGTGTATGAACACGCTGGGGTTCCTTCGTAGTCACAAAGACCAACTCCACGCCCGGCTCCAACTTGCGATAGAAACGATCGTTGCGGTTCAGAATTGCATTCCGATCCTGATCGAACAACAGCCGCGACGCAGATCCCACGACAGCATACGCCTGACCCACCATACCGTCGACAAAGGTGATAAAACCCGTCTTCTCGTCGACATCCTTGATGCCAACGATCGAGTGGAACTGACCGGGGCTCGAATCAGACCGAGTCAGCACCTTGCGCGCAGTCTTCGGCAGATAGTCGAATAGAGCCGTGATCATCTCACCGCGCATCTCTTTCGTCTTCGAGTACGCAGCGAAGTACGCTGTGGCGGCAATCCACCACACCGAGATGAACAACAGATAGCCGAAGCTTGCGCCCTTCAGTGGCGTGCCCATGAGCAGCCACATGAGGATCACAATGCTACCAATATAAGTAAAGATTACCTTCATCGGGAGCGGCTTCAGCTTGACGGACTTATTCGACAAGCTCAGCTCATGATCGAGGATCGTACGATCCAGCGAGACTGGAATGGAATACCGTTCTTTGACAGCCATTCACAACCCTCCTTTCTTTCTCGTGATTACACTCGTCACTTGTCGAACGAGAACGCGATGCCGCGCGTCCCATCCGGCTTATCTTCCAGGGACAGGTAGGCATCGAAAGTCTTGCCGGTCTTCTTGGACTTCATGCCTGTGACCTTGACCTTTTCCCCAGCCTCGATCTTCTCACGCTGTTCATCAGTCAGCTTCACACCGAGCATCGACTTGGGGGCAACACCCCTCTTGGCAGCCGAGGTCGGCTTGGAGAAATCAGGAATAAAGCCAATGCACGTACGACCCTGGAACTCATATTCTCCAAACGAGCCAATCACAGTGAATTCTCCGCCTGTGCGCGCCGATGTTGCAGTGATCTCGATGTCTTTACCAGCCAGAAGATCCATACACTCCTGATCGGTGAAACGGTGCCCGCTCCAGGTACGGTTGAACCTCACGTGCCTATTCTCAGGTACCCACGTGCCCTCGAAATACTCCTTTTCGACGTAATCTCCCATGTTCAATTCCTTTCTCATTGTTTGTGCATTCGCCGTCATCACGTCAATGTCATCTGTCACGAGCCTGGCAACCTCAGCCAGAACATCGTCTGCTTGCTTTTCACTCTTCGCAACGGCCTTCATGTCTGCAAAGACACGCTCCGTAATCGACAGGTCTCCAATATGCGTTCCCGGCAGCATTCGATAACTCATCTCGCCGGTTTCGGTCAGTGTAATCCTGCCCTTCGTCTCATCCATCAAAGGATACCGAGCCTTCGAGCTTGACACCTCTGCAAAAGTGCTGGTGCGCGTTGCACCAGTGCCCACGTCTCGCCTCTCCAGTTGCTTCATGAGCCACTTAACAGTGGGCGCAACAGGACGCGGTGGAACGCCTTCATGAACGAACGGCTGTGCCTGGGTACCCAGACCCGTCACGTTGTTCTCGTCGTCGTCATCGTCTGCCATCGATGCACCACCGAGAACAGCCTTCCAACCCGGCTTCTTCGGCACCGAGCACGAACCCGTGTAGGAGGGGAAGTCAGTGACGTGACCCTTCTGAGCCTCGTACTCGTAGTCCTCCGCGAGAACGGCCAGAGCCGACCGAGCAAGCAGCTCATAGATCATGGCACCGACCTTGCCGTAGGTCTTTGCCACCTCATCGAGTGAGGCTGGAACATTCGAACCAGGGCGGTTTGCACCGTGGGCACCAGAGTCCTTGACGTGCGTCGAACGAGCCGCAGTGTGCGTCAGCAGAGCTGGATCAATACCGACAGCACGCGCGATAGCAGGAGCGTTGCTGACAAGCTCCGCGAATTGCTCCTTGGTGACGTGCTTGTCTTCGGTACGGGGGTACGAAACGACTTGGGCTTCGTACATCTTTTGATAGATTTTCAGCACGTCCGCCGCCTTCACACCCTTGGCGCTCAAGAGTGCTGACAAACCGGCCAGATCCAGCATCCTGGGTGGACCAGAACGCTTCATAGTCTTGGAATCCACCGTCACGCTCGATGCGTGAAGACCGCTCAGATCCACATCTGCTTCACGAGCACATCGCTGCGCATCAGGATCGGAGTACATCACACCGTTCTCATCGCGGAAACGGGGCTCGTAGAACGGCACCTTCTTCCACGACTTGTGCGCCTTCAGCTGATCACCCACGAGCACCGTCATAGCTGACTTCAATCGACCCTGACGAACAATTGCACGCTTATCGACCAACTCAGAAGCAATACGGGTCCATTGCATGGAGAGGAAGTCCCACCGAGAGCGAAGCCACGCCATACGGTACTCGTCGTGATCTTCCATCGAGGTCAAACGCTTGCGAGAGACAAACGCCTTTTTAATCGACGCTGGGGACTCATCGGTGAAGTACATGCGTGAGACAGGTTTTGTGTTCAGTCCGAGGGCAGCGATGATTTCCCAGGCTAGTAGCCCGCCTTCACCCGATGGATCAACATCTGTGGCAATACAAATCTCACTGCACGAACCAAGCGTTTTCTTAATATCAGCCAAACGCTCAGTGATACTTGTATCCTCTTTCTCGACCCTCTTACCCTTCTTGATCTCCACCGTCTTTTTCTGCTCACGCTCAAACGCGAGATCGTTCAGATCCCACGGGAGATCACTCAGTGCCCAAGAGGCGTACTTTGCGCGTTTCGACGGATCAACCTGATCCACCGGCTGCTTCAGCTCGAAGAGGTGGCCGCGAGCAAACGCGATCACGTAGTTCTCGCCATTGTACGTCCCCTTTTGTCCACCGAGTGCCTTCGCAAAATTGCGCGCGGCACTGGGCTTCTCAGTGAGAATTCCAACCGTCATACATATCCTCCAAATCTGAATCGAAAAATTATCGAAAACGTTCGTATACGAGTATATCAGAGTCGTTCAAAGACCACCATCGTTTCACCGCGATGCTTCTGACGTGACTGTGCTCGCTGGAAATGATTAAGCGATGCCGACGCATCGATCTCATCTGCCACGTGCCACTGCTCACCCAATACACTCTGAGCCACTGTCGACATACGCTCGCGCCATTTCTCACTAATCTGGAAGGCGAAAACCCGCGTCGACGGAGCGACGCTCATGGAAACAACTTGCTTCCACCATTCCAAGAATGCCTCGTCATCCAGATTCTCAGCTCCGTGAGAGGTGTAGATCTCCGTGTCACCATACGGTGGACAGGTCAGAACCATCTCGTGCGAACCACCGCGCATATCACGAGTGGCACTATCACCAAGCGCCACACTGACATTCGTCAGACCTAGACGGTTGATGAGATCCTGGTGAGCCGCCACCACGGCTTCAGAGATGTCTGTGCCGGTGTACGTCACACCGCGCTGAGCACAGGTGAGCATACGCTCACCCCACCCGCTGCACGGATCGTACATGTGCGTCGGCTCATACCGATCGAGAACAGCAGTCATAGCCGTGTTAACAAATGTCGAATACGCACGGATCTCACCGCTGATCGCCAACCCTCGCACGACCTCCAGAGCCGACTCAGGAAACTTACCCAGATACTGCAATCGGTTAGCGAACAGACGTGCGCGCAGACGGCCCCACTTACGGTGGTGAACCTCGTCGGCCTCCCACATCTGCAACTCACGGGCATAGAACGTCTCCCACGTACCACTACGGGCCAGCCAGGAGATCTGCCTCGAACCAGCATTCGTCACATCAATATCTGCCCACTGCTGCACCTGCTTCTCCAAACCTTCCCTGAGATCAGTCAGAGATTCAGGTAGATCAAGCCAGGAGTACTCACGATCCCAATCGTGGCCATCAGGAGCCCCAAGAGCGAACCACAGATAAGCATCCGTCAAAACCTCAGAGCCATCCCACAGCGTCACGTAATTCAGCTGTGCGTCACGAGCCGCTTCACGCTTCAACACATCTCGCAAGATCCACGTTTCAAGCGCATTGCGATAATACTGAGACTTCTCACCCTTCTTATTCCAGGTCTGCGCTATCTTCTGATCCATCTCGCGATCAGCCTCATACCAGTGCTTGCCATGAGACCACGAACCATTGAGCTCGATAAACAGATCACGCTCAGGGATATAGAAATCAACAGCAAATGGGTAACGTTCCTCGTCGCAATACTGTCGCACCACAGTCATACCGTGATGATCTGCATACTCAACAAGCAGCTCATAAAGAGCGTCCTCTGACAAGGAACTATTAAACGTACCTTTCTTTCGTTTTGTATCCATGGCGCGAGCCCGAATTTCAGCAGATTCCATCCCATAATCAACACCATAGCGTTCTTGCATTGTTTGGCGAATCTGTTCCTGAACAGCCTCAGATTGCACAGCGTAATCCACACCATAACGCTCTTGAACCGTTTGGCGACTCTTTTCCTGAAAAACCTCAGATGCAAACGGGTTGTCAACACCATAACGCTCTTGCATTGTCTGACGACGACGCTCGCGAATAACAGGAGAGAGCGACGGGTTATCCGCACCGTAATGTTCTCGAATCGTCTGGCGAATCTGATCTTTCACATCATCGCGCGCAAACGGGTTCTCAACTCCGTGACGAGCCAAATGAGTCGCCTTCGCAGCAGCTTGCACCGATGGTGCATTGAAAGGGCCTCGCGCATCGGCAGGGAGATCAGGACGATTACGACGAAGAGTCTCCAACTGACGACGGCGCACATCTGGATCAAGAGCGGTGCTCGGTACACCGTAATGACGCATAGACGACTCTCGTTTACGAGCCTTAATCACCTCAGATTGCGAGACGTTATCAACTCCGTACACCTCCCGAATCGTCTGTCGCGCACGTTCACGCGTAGCAGGATCCGAGAGCACACTATCCACACCGTAACGTTCCTGAACCGTGCGTCGACGACGCTCTTTCACCTCCGGTAGCGACGATGCATTAACCACACCATACCTACTGAGCGTCGTAGTCTTGATACGCTCCCTCACCTCACTACTCGCCATAGGCGACACACCACCATAGCGAGCCATGTTTGTCTGAGCGGTCTTGTCCTTGAGACACTGCGCATACTCGTCCTTCAAGCCGAGACCCTCAAAAAGAGCGGCAAGAGACATCACATTAGCTGAAAGAGTCTCACTGATACCAAGAATGGCCAACACCTCACGGCGTGTTGCACCGCTACGCACGCCCTCCAGAGCGCGATCGATGTCATCATCCGAACACCGGGTCTTCACATGGCTCACAAGATAGCGCTCACGATCCACGGAAGAGCCGTCAGACCACCGAGGTAGACGCTTCCCCCTTCCGCCAAAACCACGCAGACGCAGATCCTCATCGCTCCCCTCTGGGAACAGACCGGACTGCTTCTCCTGAGCCTTCTTCCGAACCCCATCAGCAAACACTGAGCCCTCGGCCAACGTGTACCGAGCACCGTAACGATCTTCTCGTGTTTGAGCAGCTTTCTCCTGGTACTCATCGAGCTTGAACGGGTTGTCTGTGCCGTACTGAGCGATCATGCCCGCTCGCATCACACCACGACGAGACCGACGATCGGCATCGCGGAACTCTTCGCCAAGGCCAAGACCTGCGAACAAATCAGCAAGCTTGATCAGATTCACCGCGTCATGCAGCCCAAGCTGCTCCAACAGACCTGCTTTGTCCAGATCGCACGCAGCATAGCGTTCCAGCACGTCACGCACAGTCTCCTGTGCGACACGCTGACGCACATGCCCAATCTTGTATGCCTGTCGATCCACACCCTTCAGCTCAGCCTTCATCGAAGAGTTGTGATAACCAGGATCAATGCCGGTGGCATCAATGACACTCTCACGCGACCAACCCCGGCACACCAGGTCAGTCGCGCTACCCTCAGAAAATAGTTTTGCTTCATTCATGAGGCAATTCTATCATCGCTACGAGGGTAGCGCAACCATCACTCCACGATCTTCAGGTTCCCTCGCTGCACTGATTCATCCTTGCTGAGCTCTCGGGCTTTCTCCCGGAGCTTCGCACGCGCGTCAACCACTGTCTTGTGGGTCAAATCAATCGAGGTCGCGGTCGCGTTGTTGAACAGTCGCGGCTCAGTCTTGTCGACGAGCAGCCACGTGAGCATGAGCTCCAGCTCATAGAGCTGTTTCTCAGCGCTCAGCGCACGCTTCGTCATCGCATCGAGGTCTTTCTGGGCGCGCTGCTGGTTATCCAGCACCTGCTCCACCTTCATCTCGATCGCAGCCACACGGCCCTGCCCTGTGCGCAGGACTTCTGCTGCGCGCCGGGTGTTCTCATCGACACCGGGGATCTCGATGTCGAGAGCGCTCATCACCAACGCTGTCACCAACGAACCCGTTGATAGTGTCTTGTTCTGCGTCTTCGATGTTGGTGAAGCCCCCAGCTCTGGTGCACCCAGACGAATGAGCTCTTCGCGGATCGCTTGATCGATAACGGACGGCAGTCCTCGTGGTCGTATGGAGTCACCGTCGAACGTGAAGCGCACATCGCCCTCGATCGTCGTAGGAATTTCACTGCCATCGCGATGACGCAATGCCATCGGCACAGGCTCATACAGGCGCTCTACCGGCTGCTGGGGCTGCTGAGCATCGCTATCTGGCGCACTGTGCTCGATGGGTTCATCGTGATGAGCCCCCTCTACAGGTGCCACCTTCTCATCGAGATCAGCGACAGCGCCAGCATCCGCAATACTGTCAGATTCCGTGATCAGATCATCGGGTTCGTTACGTTGCGGCTCAGGCGGCACAGAGCCGACACCGGATGCACCCACCGGCGACGCATTCCCAGCATTATTACTGTTTGCACCACCACCGCCCGATCGACCAGATTGCCTCTGTCTGTTCAGCCCTACATCAACAACTGGCTGAACGCGAGCGCTACGCGCAGACACAACAGCAGGTCGCTGATTCGCTCCGGCCATGCGATCGCGCAACTCTTTCTGAGCCGCATACAGAGGATCAAACACCTCAGCCGATGGCTCATCGTACTCAAAATTGCTCATTGTTCATGCTCCCTGTACTCTCCCTATGCTCGCCTACTCTTCGCCGTCTTCATCATCCAACAGGTAGCTGTCACCCCGAGTCAGACCGATGATCGTCGACGCCATCGACATGACAGTCTTTTCGAGGTTGGCAACATTGCTGGCCAACGAGATCTGCGCATCCACAAGCTGAGCCAGACGCGCCTGTTCTAGCGTTGGTAGATCGTAGTCTCCGTTCTTACGGGCAACGTGACCATCGATGCACTCGATGATGAACTCATTGGCACTCAAACCCTCTTTCTCGGCCCAGTAATCTACCTTGTCACGCACACTTGCTGGCATACGCACATTGAGCCGAACCATCGGCTCTCCTGCTTCGCCAGCTTTTCTATTAGTCACTGCCACTACAACCTCCTGTCTCGCTTGTTGTGTCTGTGTTATGGCTCTTTGTTTTTCCTGATAACTAAGTATAACACAGAGCCTTGGCACACTCCCGTGTGCCGAACATCATCATGATCCGTCGGTACTGTTGGTACCGGCCCTCCCCCTCACCAGACAACAGAAAGAAGAGGTGCACCATGGCTGTATCCATCACGGATATCGCTGCATACATCCTCGCTCGTGAGAACACGATGGTAACGATGAAGCTCCATAAGCTTGCGTTTTACGCACAGGCTGAACATCTTGTTCACCGCGCATCCCCTCTGTTTCCAGAGGATTTCCACGCATGGGTGGTCGGCCCTGTGAGCCCAGAGCTCTACCGCCTTCATCGGGGCAAGCTCTTGATTCGACCAGGGGAACTGCCTTCCAGTGACCCCTTGGTTCTCACCGACACAGAGCGAGACCTCATCGATCGTGTCTGTGATGCTATGGGTAGCATGACCCATACTGAACTCAGTGACAGAGTGTGTCACGAGCTTCCATGGGCGGACGCTTACGCACGACACGCATCATCATCGCTATCGCATCTGTCGCGTATCCCCATCGTCACCACCGATGAAATTATCACTCAGGACGCAATGCGTAACTACTACAGCAAGCACCGGCTTGTCTCTTGATCAGCACACTACCGTGTGCCGGGAATCGTACTGATTCCCCCACCTCTCTCTTTTTGCTTGGAGTAACCCCATGTCTGAGACAACACGTTTACCCCGTTTGCTCATCACCGGTTCTCGCAACCACCAGTGGACACCGTATGACTCCCACGCACTGCTCATCGCCGTGCAGGACATCGTCGACGAGACTCAGAAGAACCCCGTCATCGTCCATGGTGGCGCAACAGGCGCAGACACCGACGCTGCTCGTGTCGGACAACACCTGTTCAATCTCCAGGCTGAGGTCCATCGAGCCGACTGGAAGAAGTACGGCAGAGCAGCCGGTCCCATCCGTAACAAGCAGATGGTTGAACTGGGAGCGGATCTCTGTCTCGCATTCCCCGATCATCCAAAGGGCCAAGGATCCCGAGGTACGTGGAACTGCATCGGATTGGCGCATCAAGCTGGAATCCCTGTCTTCGTTGTGTGGAACCAGCGCCTGTGGGTATACAACCTCGATCATCCCACACACGGAACGTATCGAGCACTCGATCGATACACCCACTGATACACCTACCAGAAAGACCCATATCATCATGGCCAAGAAGCAGAAGAACGCTCGATCCAACCGTTCTTACAACGTACACGATCATCGCGCAGATGAGCTCGCATTCGATCTCATGAGCGAAGCCCGAGACATCACCTTCGATGTCGTGGAGCGCAACAACAGTGTCATCACTCTCCACGCTCACGTCAACAGCGCTGACGTGGATCCGATCGTCGTCATCGTGACCGCCACTGATTACATCATCAACGACACTCACTTCGACACAGTTACACAGACGCTCGATACTCTTGCATCTGTGCACACCAACTAAGGAAAGACCTCATACCATGGCTGTTAACATCCGTAACATCGCAGGTGAAAGCGCGCAGAAGGCTTTCATCGATCGTGTTATCTCCCGTAGTGACCAGATTTATCCAAACACTGACCACAACGTCATTCGATCGGTGACGGGTCAGCTGTTGGATCTCACGTTTGGAGACCTCGATATGCTCGCAGACATGCTGCGTGTCGACGTGCAGTGGCTGCTCAGCGGTCACGGCTGGTGCCCATCTATCACCCACTAAGCAGAAAAGAGACACCCTGTGATTGAAATCATTAAGAACGATGATGGATCCATCACCACACGAACACCGGATCCTTCAAACTCAATCGATGAACCTATCGGAATCACCGGCCTCTCTGCACGTCAGCGAATCCGCATCTTCATTACCCTGATCATCGCCGTCATCCTCACTATTGGTATTTCATATACAAAGAACGCTCTCAACAGCGCAGATGGATTCGTCTCAGGCCCTGGTGCATTCTCGTCATCCGAGAAATACATCTCGTTCGACGGTCCTGCACAGCGCACGTATCAGCCAAGCGAAGGCACCATCACCTACTGCGATCCTGACGATCACGGTCGATCGACATGCGCCTACGGTCTCCTGACTCCAGAGAACCGCGAGAAGGGTAAGAATTACCAACGTCACAACGTTGATTTCAACCCCAGCGGCTGGCCCGAGACCAACACCTACATTAAGCACTTCGGACCACTCTGGGTCAAGACCCCTATGTTTGGAACGCAACTAGGTGGTGACTTCGTTCCCAATAACACCATCACGGGTACCAAACGCTTGGATAATTCTCGACCTAAGGGTAATGCTTATGTCAAGAATGGCCTTCAATACCCTGAGTATCTTGCCACACAGTATCTTGATGATACATACAATGCGCAGTGCCCATTGTACTACGCTGTGACGGCTAATTACGAGGCAGATGAGCTCATCCCACGAAGCCTGACAATTGACATTGAAGCGTGTGATCAGTCGATCTCTAAGCGAATGACCATCTACAACGTCGAAGCTGGTTACAGCATCAATTACCACACAGGCGAAACCCGTAAGTAACAAAGGACGTAACAAAATGAAGAATCGTATCATTGACTACCTTATCCTCTTTGCGGGTGGTATCGTCGTATTCGTAATCGCTGCATCCGCAGTAGTGGGTTTTCTCAAACTGATCCAAGAAATTGTCGAAGAGCCTCGACCAAACCAGTCCGGCACCACCAGTAATTACTACAGCATCGGCGGACCTGCACAGCACCCGTACCAAACCGATGCAGCATCTGATGGCACCATCACGTACTGCCCTCTCGACGAACTGAGCCGTCCGACGTGCGCGTATGGCGTTCTCACCACCGAGAGCAGGCTTCAGGCAAAGCAGCGAGGCAGGCAGGACATCAACGTCAATCCCACCGGTTGGCCTGAGAAGAATCAGAAGGTCACCATCGAGGACTACAAGGACAGCAGCGCATCATATTACGGATGGTTCTGGAACCGGTCACATATGATCGCGGATTCCCTGGGCGGCGATCCCATCAAGGAAAACCTGGTGACGGGCACACGTACCCAGAACGTCGGCCTCAGCAAGGACCACAGCGGCGGTATGGCATATGCGGAGAGCAAGGCGCGTGACTACCTGGATAACCCAGCGAATGCGCAGTGCCCGTTGTACTACGCCGTGACGCCCAATTATCAGGACAGTGAACTCATCCCTCGCACTGTCACCATTGACATGGAGTCGTGCGACCAGTCGCTGTCTGAACACATCACGGTGTTCAACACCGCCAACGGCTGGGCGATCAACTACTACAACGGAAAGATCGGCTAAACACCACTTCCCCCTCTCTATCAACAGAAAGAAGAAAAACAATGGTAACTATCTATGACAAGCCTCTCCTTGTCATACGTAACGGTAAGATCGGGACGGAAGCGTACTGGAAAATTACCGTCCCTGGGACCGTCGTCCTTGTCTCCGGCCAGCGGTTCATGTTCCTGTCGAGTGACAACACCAGGGACGGTTTCTGGCTGGTACTAGGTGAACAGACTCAACTAACAGTCCAGGAATTCTATGACAAGTTCGAGATGCTACCTATCATGGTTATCATCGACACCACCAAGTGAACAGATTGAAAGAATGACTACCAACATGCCTCATATCCCTCTCGACATCGACTGGCGACAGTGGGAAAAGGTCGGCCCCGATGTCGGCCTCTTTGAAGACTGCTACATGCATCGTCAGACGTGGTTCGATGACTGGAACCACGTCTACCACGCTGCACTGTGGGAAAACTTCGACAACGACGGGACTACCTCCCTCATCGTCACCCGCGTCGACAAAATGGGTGACAGCCCCTACAAGCAAAGCTCTCGCGCGATCGGTAATTCCGATAATCCCGAGTACTGGTCTGATCTCGATCGCTTGTTCGGTTCGCGCCGATCGTGGAACGCTGTGCTCAGCGGCTTTCACGACTACGTGAAGCACCACCCCTACAGTCGCTACGACAACAACTAAGTACAAGACGCTGAACACACGCCCCTTTACCACGCTGCTCAGTACCCAGAGTACACAGTGCAGCAGCTGGTAACGGGGCTCTCTCTGGTTCATTCCCCGTCCCCTATGCAATAAAATTGCATCGGTAGCGGTAAAGAGACCACTACACACAATCACACAACAAGAAAGGACACTCACATGTCTGACTTCGATTTCACAAACACGGAAGAGGCTCTCCAGAACCTTCGGAACCAGCTGAAGAAGGCCGAGCAGGCTTATGCTCGAAAGGCTCTCTCTGAGGCCATCGGCATCGACCTGAACAAGGTGGAAAAGCTCATTAACGGCGGTCAAATCATCTTCTCTCCCGAAGAGATGGCTGATGAAACCGAAAAGAACGAGCCGTCTGAGCAGGAAGAGTCTAATTCTGTGCTCGCAGAAGACCTGTTCACCGCTCAGGATCCCAACGGGCTTCAGAGTACCTACAGGGCAGTCGACCTTCCCTTCGGAACCGTCATCACCATCGAGGGCGACGAGTTCCTCCACGCTCTCATCGACCATGGCGACCACGGTCACAGTACATGGGTCAATACCATGGCTGAGCTACTCGATGATAACGCTGTGGCTGAACTCGCTCGTAGTGCCAACGGCAACGTCACGATCATCCACTTCGGCTGATCTGTGTTGTGACATCACTGGAACGGCGGTGGTTATCCACCGCCGTTCCATCACATCCCCAACAATTCGTCAGAAGGCCAACAATGAATACTGATAACGCCCAGAACGAACTCGTCGTAAACAATATGACACGAGTGCTAATCCTCAGTGGCATCCAATACGTCATTGACGAAAAGCGAGCCTTAGCATCATCTGACCCGCGATCGAAAAAATACCTTGAGCGTGATATTGATGAGCTCAATAAGATCATCGAATTCATCGGGAACAAAAAGTTCTCCATCGTTCTCAACGAGCACTGATCGCATAGCGTCACCGCACACTCGAATGATCTAAAACAAAAACAAACTCACACACAAAAGGAACAACCATGACCGAGACTCCTATCAAGATTCCCAGATGGCTGTCCGCGAGGGTATACAATCTGAATCTCGTACCCGACGCGGGAAGCTATGACGAAATCCGCCACTATTCGTCAGAAGACATCATCTGGCTTCTTAACCAGATCAGTGACGAAGATGAAATCCGCGAATACACCACCGTTGATTGCGGAGATGGCGTCACTATCAAGTTGCCCTCACGGATTCGCTTCAAAGCCAACATGCCTAACTTCGAATGGACATCGTGCCGACTCGACTACTATGACAAGGTCGAGCACAAGTATCTTGAGTCTTTCGGTGGATTCTACATCGACACAAACGATGATGATCCGTTGGGATTCCACCCTAATGGAATCCAATACCTGTATTACGGAGGTTACTGCTGATGAACACTCTCCTCGAATATGTCGTTGATAAGCTTGACCGAGATCAATTCGATAAGCCTTATACGGCAATTGGTTGTAACAAGGCCAAGTATTACATTGCCGAGTATCTCGACAATCTCACTGGATCTCACAATCATAGTGGGTCATTCCTTCGCTACAACAAATACAACGGTCTTGTGAAGGATCTATACGAATTACTTTTCGAGACAGAATCCATTTCGATTTGCGGATGCGATAACGATTGGGACATTCCTGATGCCAGGGTATACCCCCGTCAAAACCCCAACATGGACAAGGTCAATGAGTGGCTACAGGAGCTACTAAAGGAGTCAGAATGAGAACCTTCATCTTCAGAGGATGGAACGTCAAGCGAACCAAGGTGTTCACCGATGGCGTTTCATACCGATACGAAATCGGATACTCTAATCGACCCGATACTAAGGTCATTCTTGAATACACTTACGGACGTAGCATCCCTGTGAGTGTACGTGTACACAAGTCGGTTCTCCACGATGAACGCATCGCCAAGAACCTGGAGAAGATTCTCAATCGCAAGGTGCATCTACCCGATCCGATGGACGATCAGGATTGGTACGAACTACAGAACAAGAAGAAGCAAGAGCAGGAACAACACGCATGATTATCTACAACTGCCACGAAATCCAACACGAAGCCGATCTCGGCATGGGTTTGCGCTTCATCCGCAAGCACCGCCGGTACTACCGGCATCACTACGCCATTCGTGACAACTTCGATGACGTTATCAAGTTCAATCCCGAGGGCGGTGTTGTGCTTGCATACGCCGGTGAACGAGGAATCTCACAGGAGGTTCGAGACCACATCACCAAGCTGTTCCGTTCTTGGAACTCTGCGGTCGAACCGGACTGGGACTCTTACTACCAATCATATCTCAATCGGTACACAGAACTGCGAATGAAGCCAATCCAAACCGCCAATCCGAAATACGTGTTAGCTGACTAATACAGAAAGGCAAGCGCGCATGGATACTCAGACCTTCATAGGTAACGCAGAGGCATTCGTTGAATTTCTCAACGACATGCTCAACGAGGCTTTTCTCGATGAAATCTCTGAAGAAAATGAATCCGACTTCGATATCAAGGCCGATCTCGATCGCGCTCTCGATTACTTCTGCGACACCTTCAACGTCAACATTGATAAGTCTCTTATCACCGATAGAGACAATGGAGATAATCCCATTGATACCTCCGAAAAGACTGAAAAGGCAATGACAGAAGATAGGGATGAGCCAGAAGAGCTCACTGGCGACATGTTCGAAGCCGAAGGCCCTGACGGCACTCGCCATATCTTCAAGGCGAGTGACTTCTCCGCCGGTACGATTATTGATCCGCCGGGGTGTAATACATTCTATCACGTCCATCGACCATACAACCCCAATGAACCTTTTTGCGTGTGGGTGGACCCATGGAACAATTATTACACTAACGATGAGCTCGCAGAAATCGTTCGACGTTGTAATGCCGCACATAACCCTGATACCACCAAGATCATCCACGGCAGTATTAGGACAAGCTTGCGCTTTGTGTGGTAACAACACAGCCAAAAACTGATGACCAATAAGAAAGGAGAACACCATGGAACTCACCGACAAGCAGGAAGCCCTCGTCATGCGCAGTATGAAGCTGCTGCGCGATCAGCTGGAGAGCGAAAAGAGGGACGACAATGACCAGATCCTCACTGATGTTCTGAACGAGAACATCAAGACCCTCGATGAAATCATTAGTCTCATCGAGAACGAGGGATTCTACCTCAAATTGACAGAGTACTGACACATCAGCACTGTCCCCTAGAGTCAATCTAGGGGACACCACCCCTCGTGGCGAAACAGGCAGACGCGCTGGATTTAGGTTCCAGTACTCATCACGGGTATGTGGGTTCGAATCCCACCGAGGGGACGCAGAAACAACACAAAAACACAGCCTCTATAGCTCAGCTGGCAGAGCAACGGACTTTTAATCCGTGGGTCCAGGGTTCGAGCCCCTGTGGAGGCACTCTTACGTACATTCAACCAACGCCACACGAGACTCAAACGAAAAGAAAGAGGCAAGCCCCCTATGTCCATCACCCCACCCATTATCTTCAGTACCCTCACCACCCCGTTTAACCGTCTTGCGATCGGTACCATTGTCGAGAACATCGACGGCATCCGGTACATGAAGACGTACCGCGATGGCTACAACCTCTGGGTTAATAGCACTAACAACGAGATCGCATACGATGATGCGGAGATGTTCAGTCTTCTTCAAGCAAAGCCCGACGCATGGCTCATCTGGGTCTGACATGAACATCACTGACATCGCATATATCATCCCTGCCCACGTCGCAGGATTCGTACTCACTGTGTTGCTGTTTGTCACTCTTATGGCACTGCCACGCAACATGGCAGCAGCTGAGCCCACACACCGCAAGCGTCATATCGCATTTCTCATCAGTAGCTCTGTTCTCATGAGCTTCTTCCTCATCATCATCATGATCGACATCGCGGCATTGATTCCACCGATGGAATAACAAAAACAGAAAGGTTACAACATGAGTAACACAGCATGGGGAATCCTCTCCCTTATCGGACTTATTCTCAATCTGACAGCACTTCCTATAGAAATTATAGAGAGAAAACATATCTCCGCCGCAATAAGCGTCATCTTCTCTGTGCTCAGTGCCATGGCGATGGTCTATTTCTTCATGAAATAGACAACGCACCAAGAGAAAGAAGCAAAATATGGACATGACGATCGACGTTAACGCTGTCAATTTTGTCGAACACGCAGAACTCCTTAATGTTGTTCTCACAAAGATGCAGCCTGGTCACATCCTTCATGTTGATGTAGTCGATACGGAATACGCTTTCCTCAAAACGAACGACGAGCTATTCTATATCAACATCGATGATCACATTCCGCCCTATACGAAGCGGGATGTCATCGCTTTCATCAATGGTAACAACCCCTATGAGGAGGAGGCATCGCGAGCAGAGATTACAGCACCCCAAACAATTGATGACAACATCGACGAATACAATAAGATTCTCAAACGTCTCAATAATGCAAAAGACCTGGTGCGTATCCCAACCACACCTTTCATCAGACATGGGGACATTTTCCTCAATCTTGCACATAATTTCAAGCCAACAACGACACTTGAAGTTGTTCTATATCTACTAGAACAAAAGAAACAAGTTGAGGCAACGTCGCGCACAACCAAAAAGAAGTCGCGCAAAAAGAAGTAACACCCTACAACAACCACCACCAACAAAAGAAGGAACCCGCATGACTTTCCGACACAACAACGTCGAATTCAACAACTTCCTCGGATACGACCGTTACGAAATCACCGACCCGACCATCATGAAGGATCTACTTGAAGCGAAGATCCTCACCGACATCCTTGAGCTTCGCAACCCCGACGCTGAGCCTGTCGGCTTCACCGCCACGGTCGATCTTGTCAACGACTACATCGATCGCTACAACCGCCTGCACAAGGCCGGTTGCCGCACTGTGAGCGACGTGGCTGATTTCGAGATCATGCGCATCCGCTCTGGTCGAGAGTACTCGCTGAACGATCTCTGATCGCTGATTCCCGGCCTCTTAGTGATAGTCCGCCTCTACCCGTAGCACATACGCTTGCTATTGGTAGGGGCGGACTTTGCTATACCTCATGCAATGGTATTGCATCGGTTTTGTTCTTGGAATATTAGAACGAATCCCCACATAGGAGAGACCATGCAATTCCGAGGACGTTACTGGTTCTTGTCCAACTTCTACCCGTGCCCGATCGAGATTGACGGGCTACGATATGAGAGCGCAGAAGCCGCGTTCCAGGGACAGAAGAACTCACAGTACGCGCACATGTTTACCGGTAGCGTGACACCCCTTGAAGCAAAGCGGCTTGGGAAGCGTGTGCCCATTAACGTGGGTGAGTGGAATGCGCGCAGGCTGTCTGTGATGGAAAAGGTAATACGAGCTAAGTTTGAGCAGAACCCTAAGCTGCGTAAGCTACTCTTGGCAACCACTGAACCCATTGTTGAAGACAACAGTTGGGGTGACACCTATTGGGGTAAATGCCGAGGCATTGGCTCCAACCATTTAGGCCAGATTCTGCAAGAGGTAAGAAGCAGTCTGATTGCCTGACCGTAGCGAAAGAACACACATTGATGCACAGACTGTCCATTGGCCTGTGCATCAATGTGTGTTTCATGCTCTCCCAGACGTTTGACATGAACGTGTTCTCCTATGCATAATAAATACACAGAGATCTTCTCTATAGGTGAAACATCACCAACAGCGCAACCATAACAAAAACAAGGAAGGAATCACAACAATGCGCAAGGAAATTACAGACGTTCAGCTCATCGATGACATCGATGGCTCGCCTGCCACCACCACGATCGAGTTCGGTGTGAACGGCAAGAACTACGTCATCGACCTGTCTGATGACAACGCTGCTGCGTTCAACAAGGCTCTCGCGCCCTACATTGAGCATGCTCGCCGTGCTCGCCGAGCACCGACCAACAAGCGCAAATCGCGCAGCTCCAGCGAAGCGGCTCGTATCAAGCGTCAGAAGAACGCAGAGATCCGTGCCTGGGCACTGGAGAATGGTATGACCGTCTCCAAGCGAGGCCAGCTGGGCCAAGACACCATCGCCGCCTACGAGGATGCGCACGCTGCGCCCAATGCCGAGAACACTGCTGAGAACACCGAGAACTGATAGGAACGACACATGTCTACTACAGTTGCATTTCTCGACATGCTCGGCGAAACCAATCTGAGTTCTCTCCCGGTGGGAACACTGATCATCACTGTCGGTCCAACTGAGCAAGTCACTCATGAAGATCGTCAGTACATGAAGTGTCAACGCGACTGGATGAGCCCTGATGGCGGTCATTGGGATGATGAATCCCTCGCTGAGGATCTGGGCGAACAGATCAACATGGGTCGTCGGGCTATCGCCACGTACATCCCCATTTACCCTGCTCATCGATAATTTCATCGACAGTCAGTCAGAGTCAGTTTATGTTGCCTCCCCTGTGTATATATGTGTGTACCCCGTACATCACAGATGTACCGGGGGAGGTAATGTACACTGGTACATGTACTGAATGTACTAACCACTACCCCTTGTGGTGAAATCGGCAAACACAGCGCACTCAAAATGCGCCGCCTTTGGCTTGTGGGTTCGAATCCCACCGAGGGGACCACCATGCAGCCGAGCAATGCTGGATGATTAGGCCATAGCCGCCTGCCGCTCTGATCAAGCGGATGCATCGGTTGCCGTGATCGGGGATCACGTACGGGGTCGCACTCCGAGGACCAACAATTGCGCCATTGGGCGTTTGTGTGTGAGTTTCTGTTGGTCAAGTTCTACTACGATGATAGATAGTAGAACAGCATCCCCACATAACCCCTCTTTAACCAATCGTGGATCGAACCAATACATTGGGAACAAGAGGTAGCAGAATGATGAAGAATCATCCTCTTCATCAGATACTGCATTTGGTTCACCCCCAGGGCCTTTCTCTCAACAGAGAAAACAGGGATCATCTGGGGCCTCGGGGGTGAACCCGCTTCACGGAATGTGGCGCAGCTTGGTAGCGCACCTGCTTTGGGAGCAGGGGGTCGCGGGTTCGAATCCCGCCATTCCGACGATACAAGTGCGAGGACGCTTGTATTGCGGGTGACTACTCGCGGCTGATTATTGGTTCCAGCCAAAGGCCACCATACGTTTGATATCACCCCCGTATGGTGGCCATAGTCATAATCACCAGGGTCAGTGCGCTCAGTTAATGGGACAGCGAAGGCACCCGGTGGAGCGCTACATCGGACACGTAAGAAACATTGCAGGTTCAACTCCTGCCTGGCCCACAATGCATTGCGAATTCCAACAACCTACACAAAAAGGACAGACCAATGGTTGACAACATCGGTATCAAGTGTAATGACGATGGAACATTCACCGTCTCCGAAGCCTGGCTCACAGACGCACTGGAAACGGCCTTCGAAAAGGGCATGAACGACAATAATTGTTGCAGTGCATGCGTCGCTGAAAAGATCATGAATACCATCGTGAAATAAAAAGACAGGTAGGAACAGCAATGAACGACCTCCAGAAGATGAACATGCAAAAGACGATTGACGATGTCGTCAACGAATTTCGACAGAAGCTCGAAAAAGAACTTACCCCAACCAAATCCACGAAGTTCCTGTGCATCGGCACCGATGGTGAGGTTGCCATCTTGGATAGTAAGCAAATCCCATCTGGCACACTTATCGGCGGTGACTGTTGGGAAGCATTTCGCGTACTCACCTTCGACGACGGCGACAAGCCGTGGGTATTGAACACAGGTCTACAAATGTCCTATGAGACGTTTGCTCAGACGATGCGTGGCCGACGCTCACTACCGAAGATCATCTACTGGTCACTCTGAGGTTCAAACATTCACGTATACGTCTGCTAAGCGAAGGAAATCAAACACATGAACATCATGGGCTTCAATCGGCACATGGAAACCAAATTCGATCTTGATGACACATCATCCGGCGACATCATCGAGGTAAACGACGAGCTCTTCTTTGCACACTGCAATGCCAATGGCTGGCGTCGATTCACTGATGAAAATGGACGTGTCTACACGCCCGAAGAACTCAGTGAGAAATTCGCAGACGCGCCCGTACCAAAGCTTCTACGATACAATCGCGTGTGGTGGTACGAAGCCATGTAGTCTAAGGCTTACAAATCTTACTCACTCGGCCAAGTAACGCACTTGGCTTTATCCCAAATGGTGTAGCGGCAGCACACCGGATTTTGGTTCCGGGAACCCAGGTTCGAATCCTGGTTTGGGAGCTAGTCAACGCAGTTTCTTTCCTTTCTGGCGTTGACTATGGGTTGCCTGTTTCGTCACCTTTGTTGAGAGAGGTGTGGCAACCAGCTGCTTAGCTCAATGGTAGAGCGGCTGCTGGATCGTTTGATGGTTTCTACGATCAAACGATCGAGTGGCCGATACAGGTTCGATTCCTGTAGCAGCACTAAGGGCCGTAGACGGGTGGCTTAGTGTCTGATGACGAACATGGTAACGACTGATATTGCTGGTGCACAAGCAATATTACTGTGGTTACCTGTTCCATCAGAAATTTCGCAGGTTCGAGTCCTGCATGGTCCACAACGATTCGCACATACAACAAGACCCAAACAAATAAAGAAAGCGAGGCTCAGGATGCTCACTGAAGCTGACATCAACCTCATCGCAGACAAGGTCGCACAGCGTCTTGCGAACAAGATCAACGAAAACAAAAAGCAGGAATTCAACCCCGATAATAACGGTCGATACACGTTCCAGGACGGCAACGGAGATGTCTACGACCTCAACGACTACATGCGCCGACCGGCAGTCATTGACATGACCGAAGATGGTTGCGGTTGCTTCTACCTGATCTTCAATCGAGGAATGGCCAGCCACTGGATCGGTAGCGACAACGTTGTGAAGGATTTCGACGAAATGGTCGAATTTCTCACTGACGAGCTACAGAGCGAATTCAAGATCACCCAGTTCTGAATACCCCATCAAAGAAGAAAAGAGAGCAAGAATAATGGACGACATCACATACAACGGAAACAACACATTCAACGTGACAGAAGATCGCCTCAAGGAGCTACTTGAACACGAAGTCACGATGGAACTGTACAACATGAATGTTGACTCCCCTGGTTCATGCATGTTTGGCATCGAAAGCATGTACCCAGGATACGGCGAAACACCCTACGATGTCGCTGACAAAATGATCAGTGACATCATTGACGCAGCCCACTAACAATACCAACAACGGTGTCCCCGTCGTAGTTGTCGATAGCGTCTATCGACCGACCATACAATTGCTAATCAAGATCAGCAATGATCGCAAGAAGTCTTCGAGGAAGACTAAGAATCCTTTTCGTACATCGCAGATGTACTAAGATAATTATTGATAGAGGATCATAAGATCCACCACTCGCCATACGAAGGAGAAAATAAACATGGCACGTACTAACCCCCGCAACAACGGTATTGCGATCGGTCGCCTCGCGTCTGACCCGCGTTTCTTCGAGAACAAGGATGGTTCTCGTACCGTTCGTCTGACTGTCCTGGTTGACCAGGACTTCACCGATCGCAATGGCGAGCGTGGTACCGACGCGGTGCCCGTCGAGCGCTTCATTCCTGCCGATCGCGGTAACGGCGTCTTCGACATGATTCACCAGGGCGACCTCGTGCAGGTGTCGTACCGCACGACCGTTGACTCGTACGTCGACCGCGATGGCAACCACCGCTACGTCACCAAGCTGATCGTCGCAGACGTGCAGCTGCTTGAGAGCCGCAAGGTGACCACCGCTCGCCTTGCGAAGCGTGCCGCCGAGCAGGATGCGCGGAACCGCGCTGCTCAGGCCGCACAGTCTGTTGCAGCCCCTGTTGCTGCTCCCGTCCAGCAGGTTGCCCCTGCCGCACAGGCTGCTCCTGCGCCCGTTTCCCAGGCTCCCGTCTTCGCGGACGATGCGCTTGATGCGTCCGATCCGTTCGGTGACGGGTTCGATCAGGGTAACCCGCCCTTCTGAGAAGAGCATGGTGAGATTCTGATCAACAACCACAACCACAACTGAATCGCACAACAGGATATCGCAAACAACACCAATACCCCGTAGCACGGTTGCGCACCGTTGCTACGGGGTATTGCTTTATCGTTGGCTCCCTACTTATTTCTCCGCTCATAGAGACACAGGCACAGGCTCTGCCACCAGAAACACGTTCTGCTGGTAGTAACCGTAGCTATTCACACGGCCACCACAGGTCGTCAGCACCAAACGACGCGGCCCAGTAGGACTGAAATAGTCCTCCGGGAACGCCTGATGCTCAGCCACCCACATGCCGCTCACGCGCCACGTAGACAACGACCCATCGAAGCCTTTCACCCAGATCAACTCATTCTGAGAGACATCCGTGGCCATGGTGTACAGAGCCCCACGATGCCGCTTCGTCCACGCCACGTGAGAGGCGATGAACGTCGTTCCTTCGCCGCCTGTCATACTCACTGGGCTTGTCTGTGTTCCAGACTGCACGGTATCGGAAGAAGGGGCAGAAGAAGGCAAAGCAGAAGACTGCGGTGCATCAAACCCCGGACGAACGCCGGTGAGAACTCCAGTATCAGATGCAGTAAGGGGCGCTCCAGCTGAATACCAGACACCTCGGTGCACGTTGGTCGGCACATGGATCGTCTGAAGATCGCCATAGTTCGACGCCTCGAACGAATCAGACCCCTGAAGCTCCATGTAGATGCCGGACTCCGGGATGAACACAGATCCAGGTGCCATACGCGCGATTGACATCGTGTCAATCCTGTAATCCTCGGTGTTGATCTCCCACGTGTTCGACCCTTGATCCGAATCCGCGTTCACGACCGGCCACTCGTGGGTGAGCACATCATCAGTAGCCTCAACAGGCGCAGTAGAGATTTCCTCATCCTGATACGTCTGAGCAGGCACCGGAAGCTCTTCCTCGACCTGAGCCTCATCATGTGCGCGATAGATCAGGTAGAGACCGCCACAGACCAGGCTCGTGACGATAAGCCACGCAATCGCTGTCAGAGCAGTGCGCAGCTTGCTCCGTGTGTTCTTCTTGTTCTGCACACCTGGCTCACCTTGGGCAACCCCACCATCATGCAGCACCTCATCGAGCGTCGACGGAACGACCAAAGACCCGGCCTTAGACTGAGTCTTGTCAGGGCTAGTCCCATCGCCATGCACGATGTCATCGAAACTCGGCAGAGCAGCGCCGGTGGCGGCAACGGGCTCATCACCAGTTGCCGCCACATCAGACTCAGTCATGTCTACACGCTGCGTTGCCGTCGAATAACGACGCAAAGCGTCATCCCACGGGCTTGTAGACATCTGCTCACTCTCCGTTCTTGTTGTTCTTCGCAGCACGCTTAGCAGGCTTCGCAGCCTTACTGTGCTGCGCAGCAGACGCCTGAGCGATCGAATACAGACCCTCACGGTTCAGAGAACGAGAATACGACGCATCCAGGTACAGCACCGGCATTGCGTCCTCGGTGTTCATCTCCGCCACCTTGCTCAGCAAGAGCGGGTACAGCGCGTCCTTGACGGGACCAGAGCCGCCACCGAACACGAACACAACTTCGGTAGTCGCACCCACAACGCTGAGCACACGACCGAACTGGTCAGACGCAGCTCGGGCGAAGAACTCGATCTCACGGTCGACATAGGCGCGCACCTTGTTGTAGAAGTTACGCTTCAACGGCGAGGGCTCACGCTGGAGGAAATCCGCCAGCTGCTTCCGGCTGGTGAAACCAGTGTGAAAACCTTCTGCGTCCATGGACTCCAGCGCACGGGTGAGCACAGTGCCGTAGCCTTCACCAAACGTCACAGAGGCGTCGGCGTTGAACTTACCGTTGGTAAAGACCGGGAAGTTAATCGTTCCCTCACCGATGTCGATACCGATCGTGTTACGAGCCGCCAGGACATCTTCTGCTGTGACACCTTCCAATGCGAGACCACGAGAACGCACGTCAGCAAGCATCGCCTGCATAAGTGGCACACCCTTCTCCGTGATGGCCCACTGCGCAGATGCGCCTTCGGCCATCACCACCACATCGTGGAACGTAATACGCACCACAACGGGCGTCTCGAAGTTGTGCACGGTGACAAGGTGCGTACCGTTCATGAACTCAGCGCTGTAGCTCGTGCGATGACGCATGTACTCATCAATGGGCAGTGCAACAGCCACGCGAGCGTCGACAACAAGCTCAGATGCAGGCAAAGTCTTGGCAACAGCCACGTAGTCGCGCAGCGCCTTCGCAGCAAACACGCCAAGGATCAGCACCTTGGACAGCTCCTGCTCGGCCTTCGAACGCCGTCCCACGACGTTGAACTCATCAAACGCGCCGTTCGCGGTGAGAGCTCGCTTGCCGAAGATGTGGCGGTACGCATTGCCCACCATCGGAGACGAGAACGACACATCAAGAGCGTTGTAGAAGTCCTCGCCGCACACGACTTCGGCCTCGACATCTGGCTTTGGCAGAGAGTTAGGCCGCGTCACCAGCGTGACGCCGCTGGGCAGATCGATCGTGTCAATGATTGGCTTGCCGGTCTTATCGGTGCGCGTACCCCGCACCAGACCCTTCACGTAGCCGTTACCGACATCGATACCGCCAAGAAGCGACATCGTGTTTAGAGAGGCGGGGATTACAGAAGAAGCCATAGTATGTGTACTCACTTTCTCTTGTCTTGTTTCTCAGGTCAGCGCAGCGCGCCAAGCATGTCTTCAATAGTGTTTTCGTTCGCAGAGCCGGTCTCAGCACCTGCTGTATTAGCTGCCGTGTCATCAGAGTCATCGGCATCATCGAGAACCTCAGACTCATGCAGAGACTCACCTGGGACAACAGGCGCACCATCATGCGACGCAGGAACCATCAGAAGTTCCATCTTCGGTTCCACAAGCGCAGCAATCTGCTCAGGGATCGGATGCCCATCAACAGTCTCAAGTGGCTCGGCCTGGTCTGCTTGCACGGCCTGATCTAGTTGCTCAGCTTGCTTGGGTGGACGGCCTCGACGCGGTTGCTGCTGGACTGGATAACACGTCGCGTCACGATACCCGTGTCGCTCGATCGCGTCTCGGATCAACGTTCGTACGGACGCGCTGAGATCCGACTGCGCACCGATCCATGCGAGGACCGACTCATCAGCATCGGGCACAGAGACCCGGAAACGACGAGACTGGGGCCTGGGAACAGTGCCGGTAAAACGTCGTGGCATAAACAGGTTCCTCTCTTATCTGGACTAATAGTGGACCACATAACCAGATGATGAGTGGTTCTTATCTGGTCATCTATAGGCCATGATACACCCATTCGCCTCATACATCAAGCAAAACGGCGCTTACCAGGTCACGTTATGACCAGATAAGCGCCACATAAAAGCCGTCACTACTTACAAACCAACGGCTTGGAGAACCGCCGCATGCAAACCCTCGACAGTCCCGGTATTGCATATCACGGCATCGCACCATCCCAACAAACGAAGCGTATTGGCTTCCGAAATGTGATTGTCCGCATCGTGCTCGATGATGGACCCATCATCACCTTCAGTGACAAACCCGTCACCATCAAGCCATAGGCGCTCCATCGCTTCATTGAATGACTGCAAACTACCACGCCACACACCAATGTTCATACCCCCGAGACGCCGCACAAGATCAAACTCTTCATCGAAACGCACGTCTGTTAGCACAACGGGTTCATCATAACGAAGCAACGATTCACGAACGCGATCCTCAATAAGATCAGTCCACGTCGTCTCACCAATTGTTCCACGCACGCAGTCTGTGCCCAGTGTCTGCAACAGTGTGCGCACATCGGGAACGAGATCCTTTGCCTTCTCCATACCCAGAGCGTCGACCACCTCGTGGTACTGAGCAAAGCCACCCACCGCAGTAATAGCACTATCGAGACGTGCTTCTTCTGGCACTTCAACCCACACACCGCGTAGCTTCAAACTCATCCTCTTCAAGGCATCAGCAAACGCCATACGCCGCCACCCTTGCGTAATCAATGCTCGGGCAGCAGTATCTTTACCTGAGCGCTTTACACCGACAAAACCCACAAGAGATGTCACAGACGATTGCAATTCTGGATCAACTAGCGGAGCAGGTGGGATAAAAGTTTCATCACTCGGATAAGCAATAGTAGGAATACACGTTCTCATAGGTGACATAACCTCTTTTCTTGGTTGATTCGGTTGGTACACGAACCATTCTATCACAACGCAAATGCTGTGGATATGCGTAACCCCCGCAGCAGCATAGAGCTGCCACGGGGGTTACATTCACAGACTCACATCAGTGCTTCACAGCAACCTGAGCCTTGTTGCGGCGGGTCTTGTTCAGGTAGGTAGCACCGCCACCCAGACCAATCGCGGCCATGAGACCGCCGAGAATGGCCATCCAGCCGGTGTGTGCACCAGCAGCCTCACCGGTGATCGCACCCCTGCCGCCTTCCTCAGACGTGGGAGGGGGAGTCGGTGCCTTCGGGTCCGGGTTCTCTGGCGTCGGCACAGAGGCGTGGAAGTCGTCCTTGTCGGAGACATCCTGGCCATCGATGCTCTTACCGGTTGCCGTCGCGGTGTCGGCGTGCGGAGTACCCGCCTCGACACCACGCAGGATACCAAACACCTGAACGCTCTGTCCGGCAGCGAGATCGCCGATCTCGACATTACCGTCCTTGTCGACCTTCGCATCAACGAGCTTGCCCTCGGCATCAACCACCTTGAATTCCGAGACAGAACCCGTGGTGTATTCCCACGTCACGTCGTTGAGCGTGACGGTCTTGAGCCCGGCATCACCGGTGTTGGTGACAGTGAAGCCCACGACGGTGCCATCACTCGGCTTGAGCTCGGCCACAGCCTGAGGAAGGGCCTCGGCGACCTTCGGGTCGACGCCCTTGAGCGTGTCGGCAGGGATGGTGCCGTCAGCATTGAGCGTAAGCACGTCCTTGGAGGTGTCGTGGTCGCCCTTGGCACCCTGCTCCCAACCCTCGGCAACAGCGTACTTCTCCACGTCGATACTGGGGGTGGACGCCAGCTTGGCGTGCCAATCGTCGGAGTCCTTGACCTCAGTACCAGTGAAGACTGACTTGCCGGTCACGGTCGCCGTGTCGGAGTGAGTGGTACCCACCTCGACACCGATGAGCGTACCCACGCACGAGACGGACTGACCGACCTTGAGCAGACCGATCTTGTCACCAGAGACCTTGACGGTCTTAGTCTCAGCGGAAACACCGGTCGTCAGACCTGCGTTGGTGGGGTCGGCAGATGCCGCAGCCACCGGGACCTCGCAAGTCAACCCGATCACGGTACCCGTGGTGCCCTCGTGCGTGAGGTCGGTGAGAACCACGTCCTTCAGGTCCACGTCGCCGGTATTAGTGACAGTGAAGCCCACTGGAACTTCCTCGTGCTTGCTCGCCGTCTTCTCGGTGTCGCCACCAGGCGCACCCGACTGAGCAGCGTCATCAGACTGAGCCGTCTCGACAGAAGCAGCAGCCGGCGCAGAAGCCTCGGCGGAAGGAGACGCAGGAGACGCGGACTGGGCCGTACGAGCAGCCTTGGCCTGATCGGTCAGGCTCACGAGAGGCAGAGCCTGCTCCACCGTGTCACGGTCGCCCTTGGCACCCTGCTCCCAGCCCTCGGACAGCGTGAACTTCTCCACGTCGATCGAGGGGTGTTCCGGGGTGTGGGTCCACACCTCGTTGGACTTGCGGTTCACACCGTTGTAGGTCTCGTCGAGAGTGTTGACGATCTTCTCGCCAGGTGCGATACGCTCCATCTTGGTGTAGACGCTCCACGCCTGCGGCAGGTCGCCACGGCTGTTGACGATACGCTCGAAGGTCTCGTTCGCCGTCACGACGAAGGTACCCTTCTCGGCGTCCCAAGTCGCCGTGAACAGCGGTCCATAAGTTTCCGATTCATGACCAGCAGAATCCGTGAGCAGATCACCCTTCTTGAACACAAGCTTGTCGCCATCGTACACATCGGTATCGGCGTAGACGGCCCAGATGCCGGTGAACGCATCATGAGTGATGTCGAAGGTGTCGGTGATCGCCCAGTCGCGCACGCCATAAGCGCGGTTAGCCGGGATCTCCGACGAACGCAGACGGTAGTTGAACATCGAGTTCAGCTTGACCTCGGTTGTATCGATCGAGTTGTCCTTGGTGGACTCATCGATGACGACATCCTTCTTCGGGTCAATGTCCTTGAGCGGGTTCGAGACAATCTCGGTCTGGCGAGCCACATTCTCAAAGTTCTCACGAGCCTGGTTGACGATGGTGTACCCATCAGTCTCATTGCTGACCGTTGCGTCAACAACGATGTAGTAATCCTCGCTCAGAAGATCCTGATCAATGATCGGGGTCTCACCCTGAACAATCGGTGCAGCATCGTAAGCAAAGAGATCGTCTGGCTGCGGGTCACCCTTCACGAGCTGGCCCCAGTTGTTCGTCCAGTCAACCTGCTTGGCGAAGACGGCGAACTGGCCGTCCTTGACCTGGACGTTGAACCGATCGGTCACATCCTTGCCAGAGGTCTTACCGATAACATGGATCGCTTCGGGCTTGATGTCGAGATACTTCTCATCGTAGTCATCGACCATGCCGAGCTTGTGCACGTAGTACGCGAGCTTCGTCTTCGGCACGGCATCGAGGGTCAGACGGTAGCGCAGGATGTCGCCCTGAACCACGGTCTTACCGTTGATGTCGACGTTATCAGTGGACAGATCCTCCTTGTGAGGCTCGATCGGCGGGGTCTTGACCGTAGGAACCTCGGTCGCGAACTCCACACCGTTGACGATCTGCCACGCGCGGTTCTCAACGGTCGAACCGTCTGGGGTCTCACCCTTGACGGTGCCCGCAAAGCGCATGACGAAGGTGGCATTGTCCTTCCAGTTGACAGCTCCGAAGGCATCCACCACCGTGTTGTTCTGAATGAACTCATCGGTGAAGTTGATCGTGAACGTGTGGTTCGCCTCATCCAGCGTCAGAGTGTAGTTCTTCGCCGCAATCGGCTTGTTCGTGCGCGAGTCGTAGATCTCGATAGACTTCGGATCAGCCGTGAGCATGGGATCGAAGGTGTCCTTCACCCCAAGACTCTTGATGCCACGAGCTTGGTTATCTGGAACATTAAGATCCAGCTGAACGGTGTACTCGACCTTCTGGCCAGGCACGACCGACAGACCTTCGATCTCTTCGTAGGTCTTGCCACCGTCCTGCTCACCAGAGCCAACGACCTGCTTGTGCGGATCCGGGGTCCAGGTGAACACCGGGGGCACGTTGGTCGCCTTGGTCTCGTTGTTCCACGTCACGGAGCCCTTGTTCAGGAGCTGCTCAGTCATGCCGTTGGTGTCATAGTCCGTACGGAACGAACCGGTGATGATGAGCTTGACATCACCAGGAGCGGCGAGCTTGCCGGTCTTAGCCAGGAACTCGGGCTTGGCCACAGCCGTGGTCGTGCCCTTGGCCAGATCGACCGTGATGTTGAACATCGAAGTCACGTCAGCACCCTGGAAGTAGACCTTGGCACCGGGCATGGTGATGTACTTAAGACCGTCTGACCAGTCATCGGTGATCGAGTACTGCTCCAGGTTGTACTCCAGATTCGCTGCAATGCGGTCGTTGACCACAGCAGACACACCGTCGCTGGGCAGGAAGACCTTCTGATCAGCAGAGACCTGGTTGGTGTGCTGCGGATCAGCGGCCTTCAAAGAACCATTCTCATCAAGCGTCCACACCTTGTCCGGGGTCGGAGTCACCTTGCGGGTCTTCTCAGAGTTACCGGTCAGGCAGTGGTCCTGAGCCTCGGTGTAGCAGACCTTTGAGTCATCCGGGATGTCATAGTCCGCACCGGTCGGCTTGGCATAAGTCGGCACAACAAGGAGATAATCTCCCTGATCAGTGATGTCACGCGCCGTTGCCGAGACGACAGTCTTGCCGCCGGTACGCGACACGGTGACATCAGCATGAACCGGCTGACCCTTCGGATCGAGCACCTGAACAGCACCCGTATTGTCAGTATTCTTGTCGCCGATCACCACATCCTCGGTGTTCACCGTATCCGTGATGGTCATCGAGGACATATAGCCGTTGGAGTGCGCGGTGATACGCGCATTGTAGAACATGCCCGAGGCCAGAACATCGGAGTCAGCGAGAACCGTACCGGTCTCGCCGTTGGTGATCTCCTTCGACGGGTTCTTGGGTGCCACCGACCACGACTCGGAAGCCTCATGATCAGCAGTATCAACCGCTTCGCTCATATGACCCTGCTTAGCAACCTTCACATCGAACCAGAAGTTCTTGCCATCTCCCGTTGCAGGCCACGACGACCAGCCGAAATCAGACGGGGTGAACTCGGGCGACGTCGTGTCGCCGCTGTTAGCGATCGACGCAGTCTTGGTCACCGACTTGTTGCCCTCTGGACCTTCATAGGTCAGAACAACCTCAGCGTCGACGTTCTCAGTGATCGACGAATCACCACGCGATGCGTGGATCGTGTCGTAAACGGGGGCGGTGCTACCAGCCTCGGTCACAGTTGATACGCGATCCGTTGTGACAGTCAGATCATAGGTAGGTGGCGTGGAGAGACCCTCTGGCTCACCGCTGTTCACAGCCACACAGACACTAGAAATAGTGCCGTCGCCAGCAGCCGCACCCTTAGCAATTCCTTCCTGAGCCAGATTATCGATGAAACTGCCGAGTCCCGACGATTCGTTGTACAGACCGGGGTAACCTTCGTTACGCCACTCTGTTACCTTGTTGGTGAACGCTTGAGCACCACGCGCAGCAGCCCCACCGTTCACGCCATTATTGGTGGCATACATGAGACCAACCACGCGGGCCTGTACATCTTGCAAGCCAGCAGCCTGACCACGGGCAATGGCCTCATTGATAGCAGCAGTACAAGAAATCTGGATCTGATTGGCCATGTAACTGTTATTGGGGATCCCGGCCCACCACAACAACGAGTCAATACTGGTCTGTCCCCATCCCTGCCAGACCTGACCAAGGCCACCCTGAGGATTCTTCTTGGCTTCATCAGAGAACACATAACGGATATCAAGATTACCTGCGGCACCAAGGTTGCCACCAGGAGTGCCACTGGCACCGCCGTTCACGGCAAATGTCGGATGCGCACCCAAGAGAGCCACACCGGTAAACGCCACCAACGCGGCAGTGGCCACAGCCTTGTTGCGGTTGCGCATCTTGTTTGTACGAGAATTAGTCATCGTACCTCACTTTCTGTTATTGGGTTGAAAGACAATACTCACGATAGCACATGTGTGCGCAGTAACGCGAGAAATCGACTCGATTACCAGTATAACGCACATCTCTTTACTGACTCTTGGATCTCTCTCTTGAAACAATTGATTAGATGTGGCGCTGCACACAGCGCCGATAACAAGAGTGAACCCTTCTCTGGTTCTACTGACTCCCTCCCACGTCACCCATAGTTCAAGGAGACCCCCATGTATATCGACTGCACTGAGTGCGGCGCTCACGTCTATGCTCACATTTCCGACCGTGCGCTTGCCTGCATGGACCTCACCGAGGCTGTGTACTGCGATAGCTGCTCGAACGACTGAACGGAGACATGACGATGACTGGATTCTATGCACTTGGCCCGACTGGGACTGCTATCGCGGCCCTATTCGCTGGCTTCCTTCTCGGAACTTACACCGGTTATGCCCAACGAGGTCTCAACGATGCCGAAGCTGAAAAACTGCATTATGGTGAATCGAGAATTTTCACATCCACTACATGCGACAAAGCGGCACTCATTGTCGTGGCTTGTCTTAGTGTGACTGTGTTGTTCGCTTTCATCTATCACATGCCGTAAAATTAACCAGGAAACTAGCAGAAACAGTAACACCATGCACACTATCCCTATTACCAACCTCTCGCGCATCATCCGATTCGCTCTTGCGATCATCATGTCAATGGTAGCTGGATACTGGATCGGAGCAACCATCGATGATGACTACGTTGCGACCGCATTGGCTCTCGTGAGCATCGCTGTTATCGCGGCTGTCATCCTTGCGCCTCTTGACACAAACAAAAACAGCAAGAACAGCTAATTCCCCTATCCCACCACTCTCAAAAAGAAGGTACCACCATGTATGTCAGCTGCTATGGATGCGGAGCCAAAGTTTGGATCAACTCTGCCGACGATGCCATCCAGTACCTACGCCCGCTCTTGTATGCGTACTGCGACAACTGCGTGGAGGAATAGCAATGATTGACACCATCCTCATATACCTCTTCATAGGATGTTGCGTTATCGAAGCGATCTCTGTTCTATCGCTCATCGCAGCCGCCGTCACATTCGTCATCTACCCCCCCACCCTCACGTGTCAGAAGTAAGAGCACAGATGACAACAAACAATGAAGCATTAGCACTCGCCACGCACGCTCCCATGCTCAGCCGAACACATCCGCGTTCAGCCGATGATGTTGGCTGCGCATGCTGCAACCCTGAGCCCACCGGCAAAGCGCGTATCGCAGCACGGCGTGCGGCTAAACGACGTAAACGCCAAGAGCTCCAACGCGCTATCCGCGACAACTACAACTAACCATTCTCTCGCAACCCCCCAATCTTGAAAGGAGCCCAATCATGGGCAACCGCTCCAACCTCATTGTCATCACCGATCGCGTATCGATCGAGCACGTGATCAACAACACGCCGCTGTGGGATCGCGATCAGGAGATCGCCCCCGATAAGCAGCTGCTGCCTCACAGTCTTGATCTGGTGACCGGCGTTATCATGTACTCCTACTGGGGAGGCATGAACGCAGTGCTCGACGCACTGCGCGCGTGCTACACGTACGGTCTCAACCGCGTAGATAGCGCATCCTACTTCGTAAGGATTCTTGCGCGTGCCTTTACGGCAGGCGACGACGAAGAGACCGGCTCGGGCATCAAGCCTGTGTCGTTCGTTGCAGCTCACGATGGGCCTCTCTTCACGAACAATGAGCAGGTACAGCCGGTGCTGATTGACAACGACTACCCGAAGTTCCCTGTCATCGACCTCACGACGCGGGAGATCTACCTCTTCGAGCACAACTTCTTCGGTAACGGAAAAGGCTCGCGCGGTGAGACCTACCCGCTCGACAAGAACGGGATTACGACGATCGCACACCAGCTCATCAAGCTGATCAGCGAATGAAAACACCCATATCTACACAAAGGAGAAACAACCATGGGACTTGACATGTACTTGTCTTACCGCCGTAACCTGGACGGTATTCCCGAGACGATCCAGCGCGCGATGCGCAAGCAGGCATACATAGATGCCTGGCCTCACATGACTAAGATCGCTATCGAAAAGGGAAAGCTTGACGCCTCCATTGATTACGAGATCGAGAACGGTGAACCCTACGAAGAGCGACTCATGTACTGGCGTAAGGCCAACGCAATTCACAAGTTCTTCGTCGACAACGCTGCGGGCGGTGTCGATGACTGCCAGCCCGTCCAAGTCACGATCGAGGTTCTCAAGGATCTCGTTGATCGTTGCGAGAAGATCCTCCAGGGGGAGGTTGACGATAAGGGTGCGCTTATCGACCCAACGACGGCAATGGAGCTCTTGCCCACGCAATCCGGCTTCTTCTTCGGTGACACCGATTACGATGACTGGTACATCGACAATCTCAAGGAGACCGTCAAGGCTCTCAAGCCTATCGTTGAGCACGCAGAGCTCTACACGGACCCGATCATCTACGAAGCATCGTGGTGATCTAACCCTCGCATACAAATAGGAGACACAACCATGTATCTGTCATACCGTCGCAACTTGGATGGTATCCCCGAGACTGTCCAGCGAGAAATGTACAAGAAAGCTTACATTGATCGTTGGCCGCAGCTCGCCAAGCTCCACGCTATGGGAGGTAGCCTTGACGAGGTGGTCGATAAGGACATTGAAGCAAACGAGCCCTACGAAGAAGTCATTATGCGCTGGCACAACGCGCCCGCAATCCACGAGTTCTTCCTCGACTACCCTGAACGTATTGTTGGGCACTACGTAGCTGTCCTGGTTACGATCGATACTCTGACGGATCTTATCGAGCGCTGCGAGAAGATTCTCGCAAGCGGCATCGACGAAGATGGGGAACTTGTCGACCCACAGGTGGCAGTGGGACTTCTACCCACGCGGTACAAGTTCCTCTTCAATCCTAACGATTATGACAGTCGGTATGTCGACTACCTCAAAGAAACCGTCCAGGGTCTCAAGCCTATTATTGATCACCCGGAGCTCTACCCAGATCCGATCATCTACCGGGCATGGCAGTAACCACCCCCACCAACACCATAACCACTCCAGCGCACGAAATCCTTGTGCGTTGGAGTGGTTGTTTCTCTTTTATACATCTGGAGCATCTGATGATGCTCCGATAATCACACTGAGAAGAATTCTCTCCCCTCCACTTTCCCAAAAAACAGAAAGGCGCATCGTCATGCACGCCATCAAGATGCAGACTGAAAGCGGTCGTGAAATCTCCGAAACCGGGATTGTGCCCCGGTTTGTTTACCTCGGTCAGTTCTGGGACGGTGACAAGCCGCTCTTTGAACGTGTCGACATTGACCTCGACGAACTACCTGATGGCACCATTCTTCGCGTCGACCGTACGACTTTCGACCAGAACACGCTGTACTTCCGCAAGGAGCCTAGCAACACGGGCGAACCGTGGGTAAAGCTCGATCGAGACGGCGAAACACATCACTACATCAACAATGAGCAGCCTCGTGTTTCCAGCCAGTGGTCTGGCTTCGAGCACGCATCTGAGCTCATGATCATCTACGTACCTGAAAGCTAAGAACCATGACACACATGAACATCGATGAGCTGCCAATCGGCACAGCCATTGAAATCATGCATATCGATGACACCGGATCATATGTTGCACATCTCATCAAAGGATTCGACAAGCAGTGGCGTCGAATCACCGACGGTGCCGTGGTCAGCGCAGATCTGATCCGTTCCTGGTCCACGAGGATCTCACTTATCAAGTAAGACCGAAAACCCACAGAAAGATACAACCATGCGACTCCACCACATGTACGATCGCCCTCTCGATCTCTCGACTCAAATACAGGAACTGACGCGAAGCACGACCAACACGCTCCTGTCACCGCTCCAGGTGGTCACTGGTAACAACAGCAATGAACCTTACTTCGACGTAAAAAGCATCATCGACATGGACTGGGATGACACCACACACGAGATACACACAGAGTTCATCCCAAGCAACGGAGTATGCGACCCCGATCGTACGCTCCTGACCATCCTTACGAAGGAAACCATCAAGGCAGACCTGGGACCGAGTAGGTCAACACTCCTATCAGTATCTGTGCTCCTGGGTCACTACCGCACTCAGTACCACACTCGGTACATTCCGTTGGAATGGAACCTCAATCTCATCAAAACGGAGATCTACGATCAGCGCGAGTACCACTTCACGGGTGGTGCTGCTATCGCTACGATGCGATCCCTCGCCATCCAGATGGGTATCTCGTTGGCTGTTCAGAATCGCAGGCTCAATAGCACCACGATCGATGACATGCGCACACACGGCGTCCCCCAGAGCCAGGAAACGTCCTTCCTGCGCCTCGGTCTGGATCGCATCATTGATCTGATCAAGAACGCAATGCCTAGTGACACTACCAACTGATCCCCACACCACACAATCGTAGAAAGGAGCGCTCATCAATGAACGGCGCACAGCTTATTTACCTTCGAGACATCTCGGAGGTTCCCTACGACACGCAGATGGAACTGCGTCGTCTCGCACTTGCGAACATGTACCCGTCTATGACAACGCATCTCGCTGCTTCGATGAAGCTGGGAGACATGCGCAACGTCATCGAGCAGATGCCTTACGAGGAGCTGCTCGCGCAGTGGAATGGCGCAGAGGCTGACACCCTGTCCCGTTTCTTCAAGAAGACTGCTGCGAACTACACGGATGAGCCTGACCAGGCTGATCTGTACCAGGGCTACCGGATCAGCGATCTTGGTCAGCTTGGTGATCTCATCTCCAGCTGCCGGGCAATGCTACGAATGCTCGACAACGCGGCATACTCGGACGACGACAAGTCTGCTGATGTTATCTCACGTGCGATCGAGATAAATCTCCCGGTTCCTTTCGAGATGCTCAAGCAGCCTGATTTCAGGGATTACCGAGCGTTCCTGGAGCGCACGGCCCAGTTCGTTGAGCCAATCGTGAAGTTTGATCGACTCTATCCTGACCCGATCATGTTCAGGCTCACATGGTGAGAGCTGATCAAGGGTCATAGGGCAGGAGAGGGGGAAGGATGGATAAATGCTACCCTTCCCCCTCTCATAGAGGAAAAGGAAAAGGAAAAGGAAAAGGAAAAGGAAAAGGAACAATGACTGACAGCAACTACCGAGAAGTAATCGACGATGTGCAAGACATCCTCATCGAACTGCTTGATGACCCCGAACATGGAAGGCTCACATTCAAGGGTCTCCACGGTCTTGACGATCTCACCATCACCGGACCCAATGGAGCACACGGACTGAACTGCCTCCCATTTGGAACAGTCCTTGCCATTGACAACCAAGAATGGATGGCCATCGGTCGAGCAGGTGTTGGCCGATCCGGTGAGTACGTGCAATGGCAGCATTGCGGAGGTAATCTGCGCTTCACAAGCGCGGAACTATACATCCGGGCCCTCAAGAGCCACAATAACCTGCGTCACTGCCACAAGGGACTCCCGGTCTGAATGGTACGCACATAACATCAGACGTGCAGACCAATAGAACCAAAAGGACAAGAAAGCTCAATACTCATGACAAACATTGACACCTACCGTGAGCGTATCAACGCACTCAAAGCCGGTATCGAAACCCTCAAGAGCAACGAGACATTCAATCTCCATAATCCAGACGGCACCGTGCTCATAGTACGCGATGGTCACGACCTATTCCTACCGCTCGGAACTGTCATCGTCGGAAACGATGAACACGTGTACCTACGAGTCCCACACGGAAACACCTACTGGACATCTTCTGATCGTGACAATACTGAGCCATACGGTTATGACCTCGATCAGTTCTACGAGTTCCTACGTAGGCGTATGGAAGACGGAGAGCAGTTCCGCATCGTCTACCAGCCGAATTTGTAACAACACAGAACAGAAAAAGAAGGAGTACACACCATGGGCCAGCGCGGCGTACACGCCACGATCAACAAGGACGAAACCACAGGGCGTTTCGTCGTCCACCTCACTACTGTTCAGTGGAGTCTGCACATCGCCGAGATCATCAAGTTCGCGTTGCAGCACGCGGGCAAGGACGGATACAGCCAGACTGAGTTCCTCAACTGTCTCGAAAAGACGGTTCGAAGCATGTCGCACATCAGTGCGTTCGATCTCATGGACGAAGACGACAGGTTCTACAACCGTTCTCGCCCCATGGAAGGCGGCTACAGCATCGTGGCTCACAACCACGAGGACAGCAACAAGGAGTACCGTCTGGGTCTCGACCACGGTGACGGTACGTTCGCACTGACAGGCAATGCGAACACGTTCCGTACGCGGCGCTCTGCTGAGAAGTTCGTCAAGGAACACCGACATGCACAAGATGCAGTGTCATACTTGTGGGATCTCGATAGCAATCTGTTCACGTTCTTCGCGGGCTGGGGCTCGCTCAGGGCTTACGACTTCGCCAGCGATGAAATTATCACGTGTCAGGAGATCACGTACAGTATCGCTCAGTTGAAGCACCCGAAGGCGTCGGTCGAATACAACGGTGCTATGTCATCGACACGGATCATTGATCTCTACGAGGGAAAGCTTCCGGCATGAGTGTACCCATTCTCATGATCCTCAAGGAAATGAAGAAGCTGGACGAAGAAATGGCTCAAAAGGCCAAACAGGCTCACATCGAAGCAGCGCAATGCCAGCCCCTGGATGACAAGGATCTCAAGGCGGTTAATGCCACGATCTTTGTCGTGATCATCGTGACACTACCTATCGTGACGTACATGGTCTTGTCCCTGCTCATCTGATGCACGCTCAACCACCCCATATCCCCAGAAAAACACAGAAAGGACACAACGTTATGAGCTGGCTTCCTGCCATGATGTGGATGCACATGCTGGACGATGACGAACCCGAAGAGCAGTATCCAACCAGATGCAACGCAGGGTACACACCCGTCGTCACCGAGATCTGCCCACCCGTCACCGACGACACCCCCGCCAACAACAGCAACAGCAACGTTGAGCACACACCCACCGTCGCAACGCGCACATGGCGCCACACTGCCGTGTCAGCCGCCACGTTCACGTTATCAGCACTCCTGGGCTACATTGCCACTGAAACGATATTCAAGCGTATCCGTGGTCGCAACTAAGCGCACACGTAGCACGCCAACGCCGATAGCCGCCACCATCAGACCACAACGATAGAAAGAGTCATCATGCTCATCATCCGAGAACCCGAAGCATTTCCCGGAGCAACAATCACTCTTGCACCAGAATGCAAGCCTCGTAACGAACAGGAAGAACATGACCTGTTCGTCGCATACGCGGACTGGTCGCATATCCGGTTCGCCATGTTCCACACGAAGGTAAAACACCCTGATCACACCGAGTACCAACATTACGACAATCGTTGTGGCTCTCTGCTCGTCTACAAGGACCACGCAGAAATGAGCATCCCTCAGGGTCTTATTCGTTATAAACTCAACTCCGAATTCATTGAGAAGCTCAACTGGATTGATTGGGAAGCAACGAAGGTTGCGCGAGGCGAAAAGATCGCACAGATCATTGCTGACATGAAGAACCAGCCTGTTGCTGATCTGTCACAGCTCAAGGTCGGAAGTGTACTACTCACGGGTAAGCCCACGTACGGTTACAATCAGTACAGTTTTCTTCGTGACGAAGCTATCGTCTTGGGTGTCACTGGATACCGTGTACGCGATAACTACTTCGAATGCATCGGTTTCGAGAACTTTTTGCCAGGAGAACCGTACGGTACATACTTCCCCAGCTGGGGCAGTATGTTCGGTGGTTGCACTCGCTGCAACACGTATATGGACATCCCGACTCTTCAGAAGAACGCGAATCTTTACCTCGTGCAGGAAGGCACGGGCAAGACCTGGGCAGAGTACAACTACGAGCATGATCCCTACGTCCCCCGTGACGTACTCTCTCGTGCTCACGCAACGAAGAACATGGTCGATGACTATCTGCGCGGCGTCGGCATGCCGCGCAACAACCGCAAGGTTGAAAAAATGCTCGGCATCGGGTACTGACCAGACAGCACAGGACAGGAGACAACATGATCAACAAGATCACCGGCTGGATCTTTGGTGACATCGAGCGCCTCGATCCGGCTGAAGCAAGCAGCCTGACAGTGACGAAGCAAGACATGATCTGCATCGCCAAGGCAGTGCTTGTTGCAAGCGCGATCATGGCGATCGTCATGACACCTGTTGTGATCGGCTTGTCGCTCTGATCACAACCACACACACCGCACACCCCTTTGCTGGGATTTCACTCAGTGAAGGGGTGCGTTCTCTGCTCTTTCTTCTCCTTATATATAGGACATCTTCGATGTCTCGATCACAGAACTGATAGAACTCTGAAGTTTCTATCCCCACTCTCTCCCACTCACAAACTAAGGAAAATCATGAACGTCAATCATGAACTGGTCCATTCTTACATTGCTGCGCTGTCCTGCACCAAGGAGGGCGCTGAGCTGGTACAGGCTCTTGAAGCCGTGCGCTACTACCACTCTGAGGGCAGAATCGCCCAGCTCGGTGGCGGCAGCATGCTCGTCACGGCTGTCGACGCCTACGATGACGGAGATGTCAAGGGTCTTGTCCTGCTGCCCGGCACCAAGGACCGGCTGGCCTACCAGAGCGCTGACTGGTGCGACGACACCATCCGAGGTGCGCTCTTTTGGAAGGACTACCACAGCTACCCCGTGGTGATTCCCTACGTGCTGGCCGAATGGGCGGTGCAGTGCATCGCTGAACGCAGTGAGTGCGAGCCTGTGCCCATGCGATACACGAAGCCGGTGCTCAACCGTGTTGACACCATACCTGGTATGTACGTCCGTCTCCCTTGGGGTCTGAAGCTCCCCGGCCTCACCATCGACAAGTACGCACGGCGCAAGGCAACGCAGTCTCACTACACCCAGTGGTCATGGGATGCACCTGAGATGCCTGGGTACTCAGAAGACTGCCCTATCGTTTACAACAAGACAGCAGAAGATGTAGTTCATGCAGCCCGATGCGCAGTCGGGGACAGCTATTACGACTACAACCCCACCACTGAAAAGCTGATGTCGCCGCACCACTGGCCGCACATCCCCGAGGATGAAGCGCGAGCCGCATGCCAGTTTCTCAGTGATTACAAGGCATGGACATACTTCGACAGCTGCTCATACGAACAGCTGATCAGGCACCTTCAGAAGCGAATCTTCAAGGGTGTCGACGTGTGACAGTCTCGTTGAAGGGGTGGGTAGCGATCACGCTGCTCACCCCTTCCCTAGCTACCCTCTATTCTCTCAGAAAGAAGCAACCATGACTATGCCATGGACCTCTTACCTTGTGTACCAGCACAAGGACATCCTCGATCAAGACGATTGGATGGAGCTGTTCGAACGCTACGACGTCATCATGGAGGGGTTCATCGCGCCTCAAGTGAAGCTAATGACCGGCCACGGCACACGTCGATTCAACATGGCTGCATTCAACCGCACCATAGAATCGTTCGCACCAGCAGCCCGAGAAATGGCGATTCGCGATCAGGAGCATCGCGCTCCTTGCGAAAAACCTGTCATGATGTGGAATCACGTCACTGATCTTGCACGCGAGATACTCAGTGAGCATCCCAGTAAGAAGCAGATTGAACAGTTCCGTCATCGATGCGCAGATCTGTATGATCCGCGCTTCCCTCGTTCCTCTTCTATCGATCATGATGCACGACGAGAGATCGATAAGACCGTCTACGACCTCGATACGGTATTGCAACAGTGGGATCTCACTGAGGCATTCCCACTTCGCTTCTACCCATATAAGCCCGACCGGTTCGATCGCTACAGCATCTGATCCCACGCAACTCAGGCGCTCGCCTCTCTTCTCTTTTGTCTGTGTATATAGGGCGTCTCCCGACGCCCCGATCACAGAATTGATAGATAACCTCTCTCAGAAAGACCCAGAACAATGAATCAGTCATCTATTGTAAACGACATCAACGCCGCAGCGCAGGAGCTCGTGCGCGATCAGCCCACGATCATTCCAATCGCAGGGGACTTCACCATCGTACAGATGACTCGCCTCACACCCACAACGATCGACTACAAGGTTTTCTCTCACCGTCACCATGTGGCAGCGGTAAGATTCACGTTTGATTTCAGCGATACGCCGTGCGGGGCTCCGATGGTTTCCATCATGGCTGACGCTTTCAACCACGATGCAGCGACCTCTGAGCATCTGCGTCAGTTCGTCAACGCGCTGTACGCCGCTGCATGCGATAGCTCAAACCCGGATACCATCAAGGATCTTCGTGATTCCAACGTTATGTACTGGGGCGACGATCCCATCGAACTCTGAAAGAAAGAAGCGCCACCATGATGCATTGGACTTCCTACCTTGTTCTTCACCTCCCTGGGGTCGACGCGATGCCTGACTGGATGCAACGGTCTCACCGCGCAGATGTGATCATGCGCGGCTACATCTACCCGCAGGTCGACGAAAAGCTCATCAACGATGGCAAGGCTGGCGATGACGATGCATTCGACCGGATCATCGACGAGCTGACGCCTGCTGTTCACGACATGGCGATCCAGGACAAGCACGATCACATCCGCTGCGAGAAGCCCATCATGATGTGGGATCTACTCTCCGATCTCGCAAGTAGAACGCTCAGCACACATCCCACGAAGCGGGAGATCAAGAACCTCCGCAAGATGTGCCTCAACTTGTTCAGTGGAACTATCACAATTGATCGCGACATGGAGGCCGAGCTTTGGTGGACCGTGGGCGGGCTGGAGCTACTGTTGAAGCACTGGGACAAGAGCACAGCACAGCGGCTCAGGTTCTACTCAAACACCTCCAGCAAGACCGCCCGGTTCAACCGCTACGCGATCTCGATCTGACAACCCAACCACACAACCCCAACAACCCACACATTCCCACATATATAAAAGGAGGTTGCGATGCCCCGTCGCAACAAGCGTTCCCACAACACTGACATGTCGGCTGTACTCGATACCCTGGATGCTCTCGCTCTGGCGAGCCCCACTCACGTGACCATGATTGGGTGCACGTGCCCCTACGGCCCTGGTGGCCGTGACTGCACGTGTTGCGGTGATGCACCGGGCAAGCCCCGAGCTGCTGCTCGTCGCGCCAAGAAGCGCAGCAAGCGACAAGAATTCAAGCGTTCGCTGGGTCAGTACAACTGCCGTAGCTACAGGGAATACCTGGCCTACGAAGGCGAAGACTGAAAGGCTGAGCGCATGACTATGACTATTCGGGACACCCTCACAGAAATCTACCCTGATCTGCAATTCATGGGAACCAGGCGACTTGGGACGAAGTATGTCCTGAGCCGTGGAATGCGAGGTTACTTCGTCAGCAACCGACTCACGGGCAAGATTGTGTGTACCTGGGATACAAACGGCATCCTGTACGCCACCACTGATGAATTGTCGCCATACGAAAAGCGGCTCATCACGATGATCCTCAAAATCTGGCGAATGCTTTGGAGACAAAGCTCCTGACATTGAGTGGCTTCACTAAGGAAGACACAACCACACACGCAGATAGCTCCCCTATCCCTACCCTCTCTGAGAGCAAGTACGGCGACGTACGCTCAACAGAGAATGAGGCGGGGTGGGGGAGCTATGTTTTCTTGAATCTGTCGCTCCAGCCTCTCTGTCTCTTATGCACAAAGCGTCTATCGACGCTCCGGATCTTGAATTGATAGAAACTTTCTCTACCTCCCCCCTCTCACAAAGGAACCGAACCATGCTGAAGAACAAGCTCACCAACCTCTATGAGTGGATCTACGCTGACACCACGCCTGGCCTCAGGTTGTTCGGTGTCACGCTCGTCGTGTGGTGTGCAATCTTCCTGATCACCAACACCATCGCTTACTTCGTGGGCTGATCGCTCTGATAGGAGTGTTCACCTGCGTAGATAAACCCACCTAACCCCCCTTCCCTCTCTTAACCCTTCTCTTAACTTCCACCTAAACCCTGAAAGCCCCTGCGGGTCTTCGCTGCTCAGTCTTCATGACGCAGCGTTGACACCCGTAGGGGCTTTCTTTTTCACAGAGCCCAAGCGCTCAAGTGACCACGAGAGCAACAAGAGCATCGCGCACCAACAAACCAGCAACCACACACAACCCCCCCCC